>Ga0209348_1000111_pt1 | contig 51865 bp, 56 predicted proteins | sample ETNvirenome_2_30_FD_184065 | JGI IMG/M metagenome (GOLD analysis project Ga0209348, IMG submission 184065) | Marine viral communities from the Pacific Ocean - ETNP_2_30 (SPAdes) (version 2) | ecosystem: Environmental > Aquatic > Marine > Oceanic | place: Pacific Ocean | collected 2013-06-22 | reverse complement strand
CGGCCACCTTCTTGGCGGGCTCGGCCACCTTCTTGGCGGGCTCGGCCACCTTCTTGGCGGGCTCGGCCACCTTCTTGGCGGGCTCGGCCACCTTCTTGGATGGCGCAACCGCTTTCTTAGCGGGCTCGACCGCTTTCTTGATCACCTTGGGAGGCCCGCTTTCGACGGAAGACGCGTCCGAGTCATCCTCCGAGGTTCCAGGCGGCTCGTCAAGGTCCGAAGGCTCCTCCTCCTCCTGGTACTCGTCATCCGACTCCCCGTCCAGAAAGTCCTCAAGCCCCTTGGTCCCTCCCATCCTGGACAGCTTCACCCGGGTTGTGCCAATTTGAAAGGGGGCCTTTCACCATAGCACTGTACACCCAACTTTTTTTATTTTAAAAATTTTATTATGCCACCGACGCTCCATGCGGGCGCACTCCAATCCGAGACGGCACAACCCGGGTGACCGATCCAGGCAAAGCACACGATGGGCGACGAACCGACTGCCAAGCGCCAGAAGACCGGCAATACGCTTGACATCACAAACGAGGACACCGCACTCCACAAGGCCGCAACATGCGCCGCCTACATGAACCGGAAGAACGACGAAAAGTTTGTCCCGCCGTTCACCGCCGACGACATCACCCACGACCCCGACCGCGATCGCTACGGCGTCGGGTTCAACATTGACAAGAAGCCGGGCCCGTTTGGCGAGGGGATCGGCTTTATTGACCCCGACGGCTCGGTAAAGCTCAACATGTCGCCAATGCCCGCCGACCCCGTCGGGAAGCAGACGTATGAGTGGTTCCAGAAGGAGTTTGGGTTCACAGACTCAAAGCTCGCCGAGGCGTTTTTCACAAAGGTTGAGGGGCCGGCCGGCAACAAGATTTGGGCGCGCCTCAAGGCCAAGGCCGAGAAGAAGGGGCTTTCTGGCCGCGACGCCGTCAAGATGATGATGGACGCCGCCGCCAAGGACAACGTGACCGAAAAGCCCGCGTTCACCAAGCAGCTCGTCAAGAAGAAGAACCCGGACGACGAGGAGGACAACACCCTCCAGTTCAGCTATGCGACCAAGATTGCGCAGCGCGGCGACGGGCCCCGCGCCCCCAAGATCACCGAGGAGGAGCTCCAGAACATCCCGTCGGCGCTCCATGGCCTCGCGGGCGGCGACCTTCGCCCGTGCCCGTTCTTCAACATTTCGGGCGCCCGCATCCCGTGGGCCGAGTTTTTTGCCGCGTGCGCCGTGTCAAAGAACGGGACGCCATACTTTCGTTTCACCGGCCGCGTCGAGCTGTCGGGCGGCAAGATGGCGTGGACCACGGGCACGGGCTCGGACAACTACAACCGGATTCTCACCATTCCGTACGTCAAGAAGATCACCGTGTGCGCCGCCATCCAGAGCCGCCAGATGGAGGAGGAGGAGGCCCCGGACGACGACCTCGTGGCCGCTTGCCAGATGGCCGGCGCTCTCTAAAGGCACCAGACCCATCCCGGTTAAAGCAGTTTACTAAACTCGGTACTGCGGTCGTAATCAGCCTCGGCGTTCCATCCCCCCCCTATTTTTCCGGTGGAAAAAACCGGGTTTACAACCACCGGCGCCCGGTTTGGCTTGGAAGTATCGGGTTCCCCGACTGCCCAGATTTCACCGAGCGCGGTCGATACTGCGCGCGCCACGCGGTTGGCCGCCCGCAGCACAATGCCGACCGCGCGGACTCCAATGCCCGCAGCCGCTAGCACCACCGCCGCCACAATCCGAACCACGTGGTTGATCCAGCCATTCCACATGGCGCCGAGCAGGATGAGGGGCAGCACAAATCTGCAGAAAAAAACAGGGTGAGTTGGATGAGGTGGAGGGGGGGGGGTGGGGCGGGATCACGTCCGCGGTAAGCAGATGGCACGCACTCAAGAAGCCAGTACCCCGATCCGAGCACAATACACTGCCACTGGTACCCGCACGGCGACGACGGAGGGCACGCGCAATTGTTGCCGTACTCGTCGGGGGGACCGGAAAGCGGTGGGTACGGGGGATACGTGAGGTACAGCGCCCGCGCCGGAGGGTACAGCGTGTCAAACAGCCACGGCACCGGATAAATGTACCGGAAAAACCCGCACGTCGCGTTGGACGCCACCGGCGTCAGCACAAGCTCAAACAGCTCGCCCGGCGTGTCAATTTCCGCGCACGCCCGCGGCAGATCCACGCACGCCTGCTCAAACGACGTCGAGTTGATAAACCCAAACTTTTGGGGCGTAAATTGCGGAAACGCGGGGTGGCCGGAAAACAGCGAGGCAATGCCGCCAATAAACGAGATGATCAAGCCGACCGCATCCTCGAGCACGACCACAACAGCAATCAGTGCGTTGATAACTGCGGTGATTGTTTTACTCTCCGCCGCAAGCGTCCCGGCGTTTTCAAAAAACCAGTTCCGGAGCAGCACAAGCACGGCGCCGAGCACCCCCACAAAAAAAATCGACCACGCCTCGGCAATGATCAGGGATATCACCGTGAGCGAGCTCACAAACATGTCGGCCAGTTCCTCGACAACGGTCCCGACATACCGCGCCGTTTTCCGGACCGTTCTCCCCACCCCGCTCATCCTTTTTAGGGATTCCGTTCTCTGAACACAGTACGCTGTCGTCTTTATAGATTTGCGGCCTAGCACGATTTGGACATGACAGACACGGGTTGGCGCGAGAACACATTGTGCCCCCGGATCTTCGACATCCCCTCGGGGCAGTCCAACGGCCCGAGATGCCCGCCATTCGACACGTAGGTCCACTCTCCCTGGGCGTTCCGGTACCGCATCGCGCCACGGTACGCCATGCCCGGGAGATCGGGAATACCAGCAACGGCACCAAGAGCCGCCAGGGATTGGCATCCAAGAGCGGCATTTCCTGCGCCGCCATCAAAGACCTTGATGGGAAGGCTATCGTGCCGGGTGCCGGACTGTCTCACAGTCTGCGACACAAAACCCTCAAAGTGCACGTCTGGCAGGACCTGGAGGTTCTCGGGGCGGTACACGGCGGCGCCGAGGTGCGTGCGGAGTTGCCTGGGAAAAACGGACAAGGGTTAGCGGCACATCAATCAACGGCGCTGCAAAATTTCATGGGTGGGCCTCACATCTTCATGTATTCCGGGGATGTCTCCACGGTGTGGACCGAGCTCATGGGGTACGCGACAAGGAGCTCGCCAGTGTCGCTGCCGCCCTTGCCAACAATCGCGCTCGACATCATCACGGTGAGGAGCACAATCTCGTCATTGCTTTGAACAGGAACCCACTCGCCAGTGTTGTAGTCCATCCGCTGGGCGTTGTTGTCGTTGGTATACCACATTGCTGGGGGAGGGGGACCGGATTAGAATAGGGCACAGAGGGGGAAAGGGCGTTCCAAGCTTGACCGTACCGATGGTCCGCTCACGATAGAGCGCGCTCTGGCTCATGCGGGGGCGGAGCGTGCCGCCCGCCCCGTAGTCGGCCTTCGGGTACGTAACGTAGCACGTGACGCCCGACGGGGCGTCATAGAGCCCGCCGGAGAGCTGGAACTTGACGCCGTCGAGCTCTGCAGAAAAAGGCGGGTGAGTTGAGGCCGAAAACCCCCCAGCCCGGTGCGCGGTTAAACAGATGGCACGCACCCGTCTCCGGCGTCCCGTTGAGAAAGTAGTGGCGCGCTTCTTGGCGCGCAAACTGGTGCAGATCGGGGAGACCGGCCGGCACGATCATGGTATCATACTGAAAAAAAAGGGAGATCGGTCAGAACGGGCGGACCGTGGCGTGTCCCGGACCACACAAATGTTCCAGAAAACCTACCGGGTCTGCGTTCGGGAGCGATCCGCGCTTGGCGGCCGCGAGCAGGTTCTGGAGCGGTTGCTCGTACTGAAAAAAGAGGGAGATGGGTCAGAATGGGCGGACCGTGGTGTGTTTCAAACCACACAAATTGTTCAAAAACCCTACCTTCTCGAACGCGCCAAAGAACACCCGCGCACGAATGTTCTCGAGCTCGATGGCGGCAGCCGCCGCGCTCATGTTGCTCCGGCCCGGCATTGCCTCGAGCACCGCACGCGGCGACTCGGTCGCAGTCTTCATGATTGCCTCGTAGCCGAGGTCGACCAATCTGTAAAACAGAGGAAAATGGGTTAGAAAACGCCGAATAAATTGTCCACTCGCGTTCATCAATGCCCGTAAAAACGCACTTCCGGTCGAGCTGGCGTTTTTGGAAGTCGAGCTTGATTTTCAGGTCGGCGGCGGCGAGCTCCGGTTCGCCCGCCATTAAGTTGGTACTCATCTCGATATCGCCTGAAAATGGAGGAATGGGAAGGTCAGAACCCACAAACTACTACGCTTTTCAGCGCCAATCAACGGTTCGTGTTACGGACATCCGTACCGGGCGAGCACCACCTCCCGCTCCTCGGTGCGGACAGACACCGTGCGACCGGGAGCACGCTCCGGGATGACTTGCGCATCTCCGCCCTGCACAAAGCGGCGCTTGATGATCACGCGGGTGTCCCGGTGGATTCCAACGCCAAGAAGGCTCTTGATGGGGTCCTGGAATTCCGCGAGGTGCGACGCCACGTCGGCGTTCACGATGGTGGCACGGCCGGATACGCCAACGGTGAGGCCCATGGCGGCGTGCGGCGCGCTCTGGTATGTGGCGTCTAGGTCCACAGATCTCGTTTCATTCAGCTGGATGTTGCCGCCGAGGAGCTTGTCGATCGTGTTCCGGAGGTTGACGGCACGCGCATTCCCGCTCGGAGTGCCGCCGACGCTCAACGGAAGATTGGTCGAGCCGACCTGCTCGAGCCGGGCCATGTTGCCCAGCCCGGCCTGCTGCATGAAAATGTTTCCCTGGGGGAGACCACTGCCGGCCATGGTTATGGGTCGCGGGGCACCGGAAGCCGTTGGTTCATCAAAACAGGAGGGTTTATATACGGCTCAAACATACTTGACTTCCCACAGGCCCTTTCGCGGGTCAAAGACCACCAGCGCCGCGCGCTTTTTCGAACCGGCAATTGCCTCAATCTCGGCCGTGACGGTGCGGCGATGCGCCGCGGAGAACGTGGCCCAGTCCTCGACAATCCCGAGTGCAAACTCGATGCTGCCAATCGAGCTCAGACACGACGCCCGCCGCGACGGCCGCACCCGCGTGTGCCCGCACCGCTTGAGCAGGGCGCGAATGGTGGCACCGCCGTCCCGCGCCGGCGGCATGGCCGGAAACAGCCGCCCCTCGCTGAGCTTTTCGCGGTCGGCCGCCCGCTTCCCGCAGATGGCCGACATTTTTGCGGCCATCTCATAGTGAGCGGGCGGGATTGGCTTGGCGTCATAGCACACGGTCGAGGTCATTGACGCCACAATCACACACGCCCGAATCGGCACGTCCCGCAGCTCGGCGGCATACGTCCGCTTCAGGGCCTCGATGCCAAACGCCACCTGGACCCGGTGGGCTTCTCGCTCTGAATTTGGCACTCCAAAACTGCCGAGCACCGCCCGCCGCGTGCACGGGGCGTCGTACCCCGCCGTGTGCTCGGCCTGCGTGAGACTGGTGGTCTTGAATTCGACGCACACGAGCTCGGGAGAAGCAGCGTCCCCCGAGCTCGGCACGACCATGCCAAGCAGGTCCACGTTGGTCCGGAGCGTGCCGAGCTCGCACGGCAGCTCGCACCGGAGCGGCTCAATCCCGGCCCGCACCAGAGCCTGCGCCATCCCGCGCACCCACCGGCTCACCGGATCTTTCCGGTAGGCCGGCGGCACCTGGCCCGTTTTACAGTACTTTTCAATGAGCCGGTGCGCCGCCCGCCCCCGCGCCAGCGCCGTGCCGGACCGGGAGGCGTTGCTCTTGTTCCGCCGCGGACTAAATTTTACCCCGTTACGCAGCACGCGGTGGATAAAAGTGGTGATGCCCATCTTGGATTTTGACACGGTGCCCGTCTTTTTCTTCAAGTCTTTTGCTATTTTCCTGAGTCGCGCTGCGCCCTCGCCGGTATGGCGCACGGTAGGCGCCATCGCCACTTGACAAAGACGACAAGCAGAACCGAGATGACCACGAGGAGTGCGTCGACAAGTATTATCGGAACCGTGTCGCTCATGCACACCGCCCATGGGTGCCGCCCCTCCCCGGGGTTATAGTCGCCATGCCGAAACCGAAGAAAAGAATGAAAATGACGTGCGCCGTGTGCGGCTTCCGCGTGGGGCCCGGCGGCGCAGTGGCGCACGCGCGCACCCACCTTGATCCGGCGTGCCCCCCCGCGCCCGGCCGCGCCGTGCCGCTCCGCCAGCTGCCCGGCAACCGCACCCACTGCGGCGGGTGCGGCAAGGAATTTTTCAGCGCCAAGACGCGCGACAACCACGCGGCCAAGTGCGCCGAGTTTTCCGTGCGCGCGTCGGATCTCGGCACCATCCGCCCCCCCATCATCATCATGATCAACCCGCACACGCTCGAGCCTATGCCGAGTGTACCAGTGCTGCTCCGAGATTCACCATTGCCCCACTCGCACCCAGCCGTTCAACGAATGTTCCAATGAAGAGCTGCTCGCGGACTTTGGGGTCATCTCCGATCTCATTTTCTGTGCCAATGCCAAACACCTTGAAGCCACCGTCAAGCTCGGTGATGTAAGTGTTGGACACTGTGTCGCTATGGCGGGCTCCTTTAACGACCGGAAGCTCGTTGAGTTCGCCGTCGGAGAAAATTACAGGAGCAAACTGCGGAATGCCGTACCGGACGTCCGTGCCCTCTGCCGGAGGGTCCATTGATACCGCGCCGACGGCAAGCTGCTGGTGCGAATACTCGCCCGTAATTGCGTCACACACACGACGCTTGAGAGTGACCCCGGCATCTTCAATTGTTGACTGGAGGTACGGTCGCGATTCCATTGTCAAGTACACGCGGTCTCCAGCATTCTGAAACTTGGCCAAGTCTTCGGGGCAACACAAAATTGGAACAACCCCGGCCACGGCAATTACGCCAGTGTGGGGACCAGAAATCCAATGCTCATCCCGTTTTTCCGTCCGGGTCATGACACCCGTGTCGGAAAACCACACGCCTGCAAAAACTGATCGGTTTCTCACAAGGCCAGTAAGACCAATACTTCGGGGTACACCTATTGTTTCAGTGGGCCTTGGCGCCGCTGAACCCGCCGCCAGAGGCACATTTGTCAACGGCGGACCCAAGCGTACTGGAGTGCCAACTCCCGCCATTTTGCAAAGCTCCTTTTGTTACAAGTGTCCGGGTCGTGTGCTACTGGGCGGGACCCGACGCGTTTATACGGTACCATCAGCTTCCGCGGGCGGCGCGGCGGCTGCCGTCTTTTTCCGGGACCCCTTCTTCTTCCGCTTGGCGGCTCCGGCACCGGTGCCGCCGTCGGCCGGTGCCGGCGCGGGCGACTTTCGCTTGCCGCCGACCGCGGGCTCGTCGTCCGAGTCGCTCATCGTGTACGACGTCGGAATGGGCGCCGGCGCCGCCCGGACGGGCGCCGGCGCTGGCTCGGCGGGGCCGTCATCGAGCGCTCCCGCCGTGTCGGCAATGGACACAGAGTGCGGTTTCCCCTTTAGGATGACCGCGATTCCGTCGTACGACTGGTCGAGGTGCCGGATGTACCGGCCAATGTCGTAGTATGCCGTTTTAGGACGTTTGTTAAAACTGGTAGTCACCTGACAAACTTCATCTTCGTATTTCATTTGTTTACTCAATGCAAATGCACCAACCCCAAATTGTGGTTGACTTCCTGCAGACGAAATCTCCGCGTTTGGCGTCGCCACCGTCACAAGCCCGGAAATTGCGACCGGCATGTGGTTGGAAGATTCGCCGCGGCTATGGTGCGCCACAAACAGCTCGGTGGAAATGCCAAAGAAATCCCTTGGGCTTCCAAGGAGGCTCACGTGCGCAATGCCGTCCGTCTGCATGACTGTACGGTCCGATTTCCGCTTCAAGAAGAGTGGAACGTACGGCGGAATTTTCACGACCTTGTCCAGGCCATTATCCGTGTGGACAATGGCCTGGACCACGACGAGCTGCTGGTGCGAGGCGGGCGACCCAATCGAGTCGCACGGTTCGACCATGGTTTCAGGAGTGGACCGCGCTGTACACCACGCGCCAATTATCGTTTATACTAAATCCACGGCAGCCGCGCCCCCGGAACCACGCATCACAGGTCAAAATTCAGCATGACTTTCATGCCGCCCTCGGGGCCTACGGGCGCCACAAATGTGCCAAGAGAGACGCCCGTGTTGGCGTCGGTGTACCGGAGCGCGCCCTCAAACTTGGTGTCCTGAAGACGCTCTACTGAAGCGTTCTGAAGCGCAATGTACACCGGGTCGCCGTAGATGAATTTCTTGTTGTCGTTTCGATGGCTGGCGACGGTGACGAGTCCGCCCACGGCAAAAGAAAGACGGTTGGCACCAATCGACTCTTGCTGGTCCCGCTGCATCTTGGCATCGTAGAGCCCGTCAATGGAAACTCCTGCTACTTTTGGCAGAGCAGTAAAAAACCGCGTGTCCGCCGTCACATAACACACGCCGTCTCGGTCCTTGGCAGTGCTGCTCAGGAACAGCGGCGTGTGCGCCGGAATGTACCACGAATCATTGTCCCCTCCTGTTCCTGGCCTGTTGTTCCCCTGAGCAATAATGACACCCTGGGGGGATGGCGCCCCAATCACTTCCGGCACTGGCGCTGCCATTTTCTCCACACGTTTGGGCGTCTACAGAAACGACCCGAGTTCCTTTATATGCACGGGGCGTTCCTCCATCACTCGGCCGTTTCCTGGCGGGTTGCAAATCGCTGCGTGAGCAGCAGGATCCGAAGCTCCCTGCGGCCCACCTGGAGCACCATCGCATCCGCGTCCTCGGGCGATGGAACTTTTTCAATCACCGGGACGGGAAACACCGCACCGGTTCGCGGGTCGAGATCAGATCCAAGCTCGAGCCGACCGGGCCAGTCTTCATCAAAGTTGACCCGGATGTAGTTGGTGGGGTACAGGCCCTCGCAGTCGCGTTCGTGTGCAAAAATTGTGTGCGTGCCCGAGACGTAGACGGCCAGGTGCGCAAGCTCGTCCCGGTGCCGGTTGACGACCGCCGGGTCCTCAATTGGCGACGCCGCGACCCCGAGCACCCGAAGGTTTTTCGGTCTGTCTTCTATCTTAACGTCTTCCGGCATGTACGCAAACGCCTCGATGTCTTTCGGGCCATCGGGGTCCGCCTGTGTATTGGGGTCTGGAAATTTACAAAACACCAGACTGCCGGTCGGGACCTGAAAAAACCGGTCCGTGTTGGCGGCGTCGTCGGCGGCATTGTCGCCAAAATACGCGACCGGGTTAAGCGACGCCCGGACCACCGCGGCCATCTCGGCAACAAGCGGGTCCACAAGCTGCGGCACCCGATTCGACGGTTCGCCCATGACGGCCGGTGTGTGATATTTTTTATTTTGGAAAAATATATTTGCGCGAGCACAGACGGGCGGGCCGGCACCGCAGATCACCCGCACAACCCGGGCTCTCCTGACCGAGTTGACCGAGTTGACCGAGTTGACCGAGTTGACCAATGCCGCCCTCAAAGCAGAAGATTGACGGCGTGGTGGTGAGCAGGCAGACCGTGTCGCGCGCGTCGCACCCGCAGGCCTACATCTCTCCGCCCCGCGCGCACGTCTCGTTCCTCGAGGCCATTTCCCCCGAGCTGTTCCTCATGATCGTCTACGCCGTGTGGTACACGGCGGGCTCGGCCGGGCTGATTGCGATGGCCGGCGTGTGCTCCAAGTGGCGGCAGATTGTGTTTTCGGCCGGCCTGCCGCTGGCCGAAAGCCGCCGGCTGTTTTCAACGTTCGACGCCGACCGCCACCAGCTGTCCGTTGGGATCATCCCCATCCACAGATTCATTGACAACGGTACATCGATTGTGCTCAACAAAAGGCTCCACGCCGAGCTGTTCACGCCCGGTGCCTGGCCGCCCGCGTCGCTCACGCCAAAGGCGGTTGCGACCGGCCTCATCACCGTGTTTGGCAAGGCTCTGGCGTTTGCGGTTGCAGACCCGCATCGAATCAGGCAGGCGCGCTTCAACCCGTGGCTTGGAATCTGGACTGCCCGCGACTCGACCGTGTGCGACGGCGAAAACTACAGGCTGACTCTTGAATCGCCGTTTTTTGAGCATCGGCTTGCCGTGTTTGACCGGGAGCACGCAAAGGTTGTTTCCGGAATGGTCGTCCGCGACCGGACCTTTGTTGATCCCAACCGCGACGGCCGCGCGACGGGTTTGGCCGACTTTGTTGTCACCGCGCCCATGCCCGTTGGCGTCGAAAAGGGAGCACTCAATCCGGGCAAGTACCAGCTCATGTCGATTTCCATCCACGAGTACGGATACCGTCCCCTGCCAGATTCCGCGTTTTTCCCGCCCGGGACCGAGGTGGCCATTGTGCGGTACACGAGCAACGGGCCAGTGATTCTCGATGAGGCCGTTTCGGTGACGCCCCGTGGCACCATTGTGCACCTGGACACGTCCGAGGCGGGTGTCGTGGCCCTGTTTCGGCACGCAGAAGACGCCACCCACGAGCAGTTGGTGCACTTTGAGCAGCGTCGGAAGACGCACATGCGCGGGTGGACAGAGGGCCGCCGCTGGATCTGCGACAAGATGCCCGCCTCGCTCATGACCAGGGCGTTTTGCGCCATGAAGCTGTGCAACCTTGCCGAGTCCAACTACGGTGCGGTCGCCCTCTGCCCTGGGCATCCACTGAAGCACCTTCCCGGGCTCACGGCGGCAACGTTTGAGCTGGGCCGTCGTCCGTGCATCAACGAGGATGGCTCTGAGGGCGTCGAGTCGGTCGTTCCCGGCCGGACCCACCGGTTTGAAAATGCCGACCACACGTTTCGTCCTCAGAAGCTGCTGCGCACGGCCCGCGACCGCAACTTTCGGGGGTTCGTGTGGGACTCGAACATGATGTCTCTTTGGTTCAAGTTTGCGTGGAGGCTGGGTCGGGCCTGCTTGGAGTACCGTCGGCTGGGACCTCCGTCACCGCCGTTTGAGACGTGGTTTACTGCGCAAAGGTACGGTCGCGGCCGCGACGTTGTTGCCATCGACTCGGTCCCTTCGGCGGGCGTTGTGTTCCTGGCGCAGGCGTGGGTGTGCTGGATGCGGGGACAGAACCGGACGACGGCGTCTGACTTTGGCCCCAATGGGTACAAGAGCGAATCGGCGACCACCCTCGTTGGACCGGGAAACAACATGGTCCGGAACGGGCGCATGCTAGCGAGCATTGACAACTCGCACCGCGCCAACGTGGCAGCGTACTTCAAGCTGGACGCGGTTGTGGAGTGGATGACCCCGGCTTCTGCGCTCAATTCGTTCCTGGTTGGGCGCCCCCAAATCCTCGACACGGTCGTGCCCGACTTTGGCACCGAGAGTCACGACTGGAAGACCCGGTTTCCCTTGTGGGACCTGTTCAACAACGGTCCCTGCGGCGACCAGACGCGCTGGATTGCGGACCATGCGCGCCGGCTTGCCCGCATTACTGCGCCCATGGAGCGGCTTCCGCTCATTCTGTTTGACCCCAAGTCGGTCGGTCCCATCCTGGAAGACGTCAGGTGTGTCGGATTCAAGTCAAACACCGGCGGTACCAACCTGCACACGGATCAGGCACCGGCGCAGAGCGACGCAGAGCCGCTTGGCCCCGGCATCCGGGTTACGCCGTCCGAGACCGCTCCAGTCTCGGAGGCAGCGCCGGCGCAGACCGCTCCAAAGCGTCTGACGGGCATTGTCAGTGGAGATACCGATGGGAACCGGTTCATAGTTACGATCAACCGCGTGGTCAACGGCAACGTTCTTTTTGGCACCGTCCCGCCGAAAGAGCTTGTTGCCGCGTGCGGTGCCGACCTCCCGTTCATCTTTCCGCCCGAGCTCTGGGCGTCTCATCGTCACTCGATGACCACCTGGGGAATCACCATGGCGGCGATCGACGCGATCGCCGCCAAGCTCATGGAGGAGGGGGAATCGGACCGCCTCACGACGGGCCTCATCGCCGTGCTCGCCCACGTCGCGCCGCTGCTCACGCTGCCGGACAACGGCACCGAGTGGTCGACCAAGTACCGCAGCGCGTGCTCTGCCGCGGCCAGGAAGTACGAGAGTGCGCAGCAGGGCGTGGACGACCCGTTTAGCCCCAGTAGCGCGCAGCAGATTCCGCGGTCAAACTACCGGCACGTCCACCCGCTCGAAGTCGTGCCACCAGTCAAGCGGAAGGCAATGACGTTCCGGGAGGTGGCCCCAAACTTTGACGAGTTTATCCGCGCCATCTTTGAAACGGTCGTGTGGAGCGACCCCGCGGCTCACCCCCGGGGCTGGCTGTGGGCCATCTGCTGTTCGTTCTGCGACCGAGTTGTGGATGCGTTCAACAAGTGGATAGTCAACCCGGCCGTCTACCGCCGCCGCCTCAAGACCCTCGCCGCCCACGCCGAGCTGCAGTACACGCGCGCTTAACCCAACCCATCCCATGCCGATTTTAACGTTAAAATATGGAAATTGCCGTTTAGTGCAGGGCACGTTACTGGGGTATGGCCGAGTGGTTTAGGTTGGCTCGTGGGATGTACAAATTGTGCAGCCCACGCCGACCGCCGCAAAAGGCGGTGTGCTTAAGACACATTGATTCAATTCATCGTGGGTTCGAACCCCACTGCCCCAATCCGTGGTTGTGTATTATGGCGCCGTGTCCGAGTTGGTTAAGGAGGCTGTTTCAAGCGCAGCTGGGCCCATGCCCGCGCGAGTTCGAATCTCGTCGGCGCCAGCAAATATATTTTTTTAAAAAAAAATATTTTCCACAGCACGACTGGGTAGGGTCTGGCCAGCACTGAACCGCAAAACCAACCATGAACGGGGGAGAATCGGGATTGTCACCAGAGCTGCACGCAAAGATCCTTGCCGCCTGTACCAACCTTATGGCTACGCCAGAAGGCCAAGGGCTTCAGCTTGACGGCCACGTTGCGCTTGTTGGCGCCAACAAGGAGCTCGATCTGAATTTTTCAGACGCGGCCCTCTGCCTTCTGCGGGAAGAGCGGACAAAGGACGAAGCCGCGTGCACCGCGGTGGGGGGGATCCGCGGAAGGCTCATGCTAAAGGCGAAGAAGAACGTCCCGGTGCGCGACTTTCTTGGCAAAAACCTTGTGTTCCGGCACGACGCGGCCAACTCGGACATCCCAAAGCGCGTCCGGAAGCATTACACGAAGATTCTCAAGAGGCTTGATCCAGTCGAGCTGGAAATGGTGGTGCACGCGCTCGAAACGAGCGGAACCGCCGCCTGCGTGCCGCTGGCCATCATCAAGCAGCAAATGTCGGGCGGAAAGCTCAGGTGCGTGGTCGGCAGCCTCGGCATCCGCGATTCGCGCGGCGGGGACGTGTACGACTGGGAGTATGGTGGGCCCGCCGGAACGCGATGGGTGTGATAAAATCCAAGAATTACAATGACTATAGACGGAACCAGTGCACGCTTAAATCCGCAAAGCTACGCCACCCTGCACGCCTCGAGCTCTGCCGCGCACGACGCGACCTGCTTTGAAATTTGGTCCTGGATCCTGATCGGGACCGGGCAGACCACCGTCCACGTCTGGAAGCGGCGGGGCGCGCGGCGGACCGGTTTAAAGTGTTCTCCCTCGGGGTTCCGGCTTGGCATTCGAAAACCACCCGTGGAGTGGAAGAGATAGGTTTAAATTTAAATCGGAATCACCTCCGGGACCATGAAGCTCGAGGCGCTCTTCAGGAACCGCGCAATCGGCGAGTGCGTCTGGAACAGGGTGGCGTCGTCGGGGAGGGGTGCGGGGGCCGCCGGCGTCCGGTCCAGCCCCGAAAAGCCCCAGTACGCCAGCAGCCACGCCGTCTCCTTCAGCTGAAAGTGGAGGTCGGCTACGGTCCGCGGCCGTTTCCGTGGCCGGACGCCCGGCACGGCCGCCGAGGCAGCAGCGGCCGAGATGTAGAATTCGCCCGCGCGCTCGTCAAACCCAAACACACACCGCGGGTTTTTCTGCGTGTGGGCCCGGCACACGAGGTCTATGAGACCGCCCGTGTGGATCTGGCCAGTGCCGACACCGCCGTCGTCGCCAAACACGAGCGAGAAACACTCGGAGATGCCGGAGATGCCGTCCTCGAGCGCCCGCAGCGGGCTTAAAGCGCACCCCACCAGGCTTGTAGTGTAGTCGGATCCCACCAGCGTGAGCAGAAACGCGACGCCCGAGCCCGAGCCGTCGCGCGGAAACCCGTAACAATCGATAAACCGCGGCCCCGCCCCGCGGGCCGCGGCGTGCGGCAGGAAGGAAATGAACAGGTTGGAATTTTCCGGGAGCCGCTGCGGCGTCAGAATGCACATCTGCGCCAGGAGATCCGTGTCCACCGTGACGAGGACCGTGGCGGCCGCGGGGCACGGCGACGGCACCCGGATCCCAACGTACGCTACTTTCTGGTCGGCCTCGCCAAACGCCACGGCGCGCGGGCCCACACGCCGCGTCACAACGCACTCGGACGGGGCTCCTCCTGTCCGAGTGAGCACCGTGACGGCCTCGGGGCCCACGCCCGGCCCGTCGACCGTCACAACGCACGCGCGGGGCTCGACGCTCTCGGCAAAAACCTCAATCACCGCCCGCTCCAGCACGCGCCACAGCCGCTCCTTGCCGGCGCGGCTGTTCATCGCCCGCACAAACGAGAACGACGTGTTCTCGTCCAGCACCTCGAGCTCAATGTCCGACAGCGGCACCTCGTCCGGCTTGAAGATCCGCCCGTTGACAATAACGCGGTCATCAGTCGGGTCGAGCCGGCACTTTTCCAGCTCCTCGGGCGTCGCGGGCGGGTTCCGCTTGGCCGCCACCGCGTCCCGCTGCGGCGGCATGTTCTCCTGCGTGTCAAAACACACAACGACCTCGGGCAGGACGCTGCCAGTGTTGAACCGCGGCGACAGTATGGAAAAAGCGTAGGTGCGCAGCCGCAGCGCAAGGGCCATTGCCGTCACGGTCGTCTTGGTCGGCGCGTACCGCCGGAAAAAGCATGGTGCATCGACAACAACCCGGACCACTTCGGACGGCGCAAATCCGCGGGTTATCGGCGCAGAGCCGCCGCAGTAGTCGCCGGATGCGGCCCGCGCAGAGGTGGAAAGGTCGCCAAGCGCCTCTTCAAACTCGCGGCGGGCGGCAGCCGGAATACCAAGCCCCATTCTTGCAGCAGGTGCGGTTCGGTCCCGGTTCGGTCCCGGTGTGGTAGAGGCCCTCGGCTCTGTTTCTATTTGGCACTATGCACGAATATAAATATGGTGAGTACACAAAAAAAACATGGGGTGTTCCGACACGTTGTTTGGACCCGACAAGAGAACGTTTGAAAAAGGAAATGAGAGGTTTGCCGTGCTCAAAGCAGAACTTGGATTTATTTTTGCAAGCTTTGCGTCAAAAGTCCCCCTTTTGGCTCTGTTCTGGTACTCGACGGCCAATACTGACCTGGGGGCACCAGAGTTTGACGGCGGCGCCGGCGCCATTGTCGGCGTCGGATTTGGGCTCTCCACCATTGGGGTCATCTACTTTACCTGCCTTCGGGGGCGAAACAAACCCGAAGGCGAAACAATTTCGTTTAGAGAACTGAGAATGTACCATCTCGTGGCCGGGATTGTGCAAACGCTGCTTGCCATTGCCATGTTTGGCTACATTGGCAATCCGGACAACAAGGTGTTTGACGGCGAACGGAGCTACGGAAATGTCATCAACACGTTTTCAGTCTGGACCGAGACGGCGCCCGACACGTTTTCCATCACGGCCGGGTCGGAAGATCTTGGCGGCGGAGACTTGGCGTCCCCGGGCGTGGCCCTCCCGGCGCTCCCGCCCGCATTCGGCATGATTTCGGGAATCCAGCACCTGATCTCCAGTCAGATTCTGAAATCGGAACTTCTCTTCACCACGTTCAAGGGCGCGTGGTTCCCGCGGATTATCGACTACGCTCTCTCCACGCCCCTGATTTTCCTCACCAACATGTACTTTTTTGATACGGACATTACCCTCTTTTCCATCGTGCTCGTGTTTGCCGCGTTTGGGCTCCTCATGTTCTGCGGGTACGCGTCGGAAGTGGCGTGGTACGCATCGCTCGGCGACTTCCCCGTCTACGCTCCGTTTGTGGCCGGCTCCATCTATTTTTTGCTCACGTGGATCCCGCTCGGGTTCCAGCTCGAGGCGAGCGTCCGCGTCTCGACCGCCGACACGCCATGGTTTGTATACGCGTTTACAGCCTGGGTCTTTGCCTCGTTCTGCTTTTTCCCGGTCATCACGCTGAAGAAAGTGACGGCCAGAGCACCGAAACCCAAACAAGAAGAATTTGAATTGAGTCTGCTCTCGAAATACCCATGAGCAGAGTCGACATTCGGGTCGCTGATGTGAGCCGAGCTCAGTCGTCTGCCGGCCGGTCCTCGGCACACTTGGTCGCCACGTGGTGCGAAAAAAAACGCCGTACGTGGAACGGCTTTTCGCACGTCGGACACACTGCCGGCTGCGACATCCAGCACGTTTTTCGATGCCTCCGCATGTTGGACACGGACGAAAAAGCCATACGGCACAGGTCGCACCGCACAGTACGCACACACCCGCGCCGCGCATAGTCCTCGGCCCGCCGATTCCGCGCCGCGCGAACCCGCTGAAGCTCCTCATAAATGTGCCGGTGCACACTCAGCATGTGGGTCCGCAATGCCTCGCCACTCATTTTCTCGCCGCACACCACGCACCTTCGCTTTCGCCGGGTTCCTTCGGCGCAGACTGCAGTGTGGCGGACCACCTTCCCGTGCGTGACCCCTCCCAAGCAGTACGGACAAGTGTGGTGGTGATGCGCCATCCGCTTGTGCCGTGCAAGGGCAGACGGCGACGAACACGCCGTCCCACACACGGTGACCTCCACCCGCCCATCGACAAACGAGGCGACGGAATCGCCGCACACGTACGTGCCGCCAGGCTCGGAATCTGCGGGACCTGGGCCCGAAGACGCCATACCCGCGGGCGTGGTATCTGCCACTTCCCACAGGGTGTGTGCAGCACCTCTGCCATCTTGTACATTTTTTTATTGAAAGTATTTATTTTTGGTGACTCGGATAGAAAACGTCCCGGCCATGCAGTGCGAGTCGTCGCTTCCCGAAGCGTCGGTCGGTATCGTGTGGACGGTAAGCTTTATTGCAGTGCTCTGGCGGTACGCGGGGCCGGCAAAGCAGGGCACGCCCGAATTTCTGGTCGGAACGGGCGTCGCCCTCACCGTGCTCCAGGTTTTTGCAGCGCTCATTCTTCTTCTCTTCAAATGGGTCAAGAACCCCCCCTTTGGCTTTCTCTGGGTCTACCTCAGCCTGGTGCTCACGGGGCTCATGGTGCACGTCGGGGTCCTGGGCGCCGATTTGGCGCGAATTACGCTTTCTTCCGAGACGGTGCCGTACAACACGGTCGAGTACGACATTGCCGTCGTCGTTTGCCAAACAATTTATCTTGCAGGTGTTTTTTGTCTGGCCTTTGGGGCCGGCAGTCACTCCAGACCTCCGCCGTGGGCACACCGCGACAGAACCGTCTCCCGCCGTCGCCAAGAGAGGAATCCAGCAGGCGACGGTCTCGGGTCGGCTTTTGTGCTCGGCGAAACAGACTACGCCGCGGCGGGCACCGACGACGGCAGTTCCCACACGATAGGACTCACAGACAACGACGACCCCGGGAGCGAGCACTGAGGGCATCATGCCAAAGCGGACGGCAGACGATGACGGAGAGACGCCATCCACTCCCGTGGGACCCGTGGGGCCCTCGGTGCTCCCGCCCCCCACTGCCGCCCCGCCCACCGATCTCGTGTTTTGTTCGGTAGATCACATTGTTTCGCCAACCGAATTTAACATCACGCATGTCGGCGCCGACGGCACGGCCGTGTTCCAGTCTGACCGCGAAATTGTAGTGGCAAACATCCCGGCCGGCACAATTCTGTGCCGGCTCAACCCGGCAACCACGGTCGTCCACGGCGTTATTGACCGGCCCGAAGCAGCCGCTCTCGTGTGCATTTCAAACGAGACATGGATTCACTTTGTCGAGGCCACGGCCGATGGGCCCGTGTTCTACTCGGAGGAGATGCCCCCCGACGTGTGCGGCGGCCTCGTCGCCGTGCGCGGCGACCTCGTGCTCGTGACCCGCGACTCCTCCGCCGTCGCCATCCTCCCGCTCCTCTGCAAGAGCGGGGCCATGTTTGGCATGCCGCCACTTGCCAACATCATGACGACCCGGTCGGGGTCGGCGGTCGTGGTCACGGACGGGCCGGAAACGTGGAGCATTGTCGACACGGGAGCGCCGGCGCTCAAGTTTGAGGCGGTCGACACCTCGCTCGAGCACCCCATGGCGACGCTCTGGGCCGACGACACCAACGGCGTCAGCGTGATGGCCGTTTTTCCCGACACGGGCCGCGTCAATATTTCGGGGGCGTACCCGGTCTTTTCCGACATTGTGCTGCCGATCGAGCCCGTGGCGGTGCAGTGGGAGGGCTCCTCGTGCTTTGTGCTCGGGAAAAACGGCGCCGACACGGACAACGGACCCGTCGTCTACGTGGTCTCGCCGTCGCTCGGGCTGGTCACCTCCATTTTTTTCCCAGACCGCCTCTGCGTCCGGCCCGGCCCAGAACCAGACGCAGAGCTCAATACGATCCGGGGACGGTACGTGTTGTGGAATGGGCAGGCGTATATGGTCGGGACACCGGGATAAATGTTTCAGTCGCACCGCGGCACACCAGGAGTGAACCCGTTCCAAACAATGCCCCGCAAGACCGGTTCCGCCACCACTGTCGCCCGCCCCCCCAAGGTCGTCCGGAAGCCAAAGGGCGAGGCCGCCGCAGGGCCGGCCAAAGTCTCCAAGGGCGCGAAGAAGCAGGTGTCTGCCGGTTCGGCGACCGGGAAGGTTGCCGAAACGTCGACCAGCGCGGGCAAGCGGAAGCGCCGCGCCCCCACCAAGCGTGAGCTCCACCGCCGCCTCATGTACGACAAGCGCGTGGCGCGCGCCATCAACGACGAGCAGAGGCGCGCCCAGGACCGGACGGCGTCGTCGCGCCGGTCATTCAAGCGGGAGCTCAAGGAGGTCCTTGAGAAAATCCAGAAGGAGAAGCTGCAGAACCCAGACGACGAGCTTGTGATTCCCAGCGTGGGAACCAAGGCCGTCTCGATCCTGCACGCCATTGCCGAGGACGAGATTATCGGCCTTTTCAACGAGGCCAGCTTTCTCCTCGAGTACGCCAAGAAGGCCACCCTCACTCCCGAGGGCCTCAACGCGCTCCTCTCGATCCGCCGCGCCCGGAACAAGGAGCCCACGTACGACCCAGAGACACGGCCGCAGCCCACGACCGACCCCGCCGCAGCGGCAGAGGAAGACGCCGAAGAGGCCGCGGCCTACACGGATTCCGACTCGGACGGCGCATCGGACAACGGCAGTGCGGCCGCGTCCGAGTGAGTTCCCAGATGACCCGGGTGGCCGGGCGCGGGAGAGAGTGAAACCGTATGTTTAAAGCAGCCGCGCCGTGTCGAGGTCGCTTTCAAAGCCCGAAGTTTTCTGGCAAAACCGGTCCCAAACATTGTAGGCGACCGCCCCAAGCACCACCGCGCCGGCCGTTGCCCCGACCACAATCCACACCACCGTCTCGGGGGGCAGGCTGTTGCCATTTGGATTGGTCGACGGAACGCGGTGCCCGCCGGTACCGCTCGGGCCCGCCGAGGCGCACCGCCGCGGAAAAAAGGCCGAAACCGACACGCACTCGGACCCGTCGGCGCACGGGCTTGAGGCTGTGCACCACTGGTGTCCCACCACCGACCGGCGTCGGTCGGTCGCCGTAAACACCTCGTTGAGCGTCGCCGCAGACAGAAACACGTACGAGCCCACGTGCGACGTCATGAGCTCCTCGGACGCCGGCCGGCCCGACGCAATGTGGGTGCCCGTCATCGAGGCCGTGCGCCAGTGCGGCCCGTCAAACGCGAGCGGCGCCGACCGGTCCCGGAATTCGTCGTCGTAGATGGCCGTGGTCGTGGCCGCCGGCCCCGCCCCGCCCCGGTACGTGAACCGCGCCCAGTGCAGGATCTCGTGGATGGCCACCCACCGCTCCATGTCTTCGGACAGGTCGGACCGCAGTATTATTCCAAACCCGGTAAAAACGCCAAGAATCCCCGGGTCGTCGCCAATCTGGTCCATGTACTGCGGCTCTGGCGGGAGCTGCGCCAGCGTCACAAACGACTCGAGAAACGCCAGTCCCTCGTGCGCCGCCGCCCGCCCCCACGTGTGCCGCCGCGCGCGCGTGGCGGCCGTGGCGTTTCCGATCCACGCATGGACCTCGTGCGAGAATCGCGCCTCGCCGGGACCGTACATGGAGCGGAGGAGGGTGCAGTCGCCCACCAACGCCGCGGCCGCGGCGACTATGATCGGCCCCAGCATAGCCCCGTCTCTTTACACCAGCGTGCTCTAAATACTGCAGCGAGCCGTCTACTGGTAACAAAATCACTCTATTTAAAAAATGTCAAGAATGGGTACTCTCGGATCACGACGACCCAGCCGGACACCCGGTGATCCGAGAGTACCCGTTTTGGTGATTTTTGCGCCTCACTAATCCACCATGCAAACCACGTCAAAATTCGTCGTAGCCCGACCCGCACGCCGTCGCGCACCGAAAGACGAGAAGCGCCACCACGTACACAAACAGCGTCACAACCACGGTGGCGGCCGCCATGGGATCAACCACGGGTGTGCTCTTTGTTCTCGCCACGCTTTCCGCCATTGCCACCATCCACATTATTTTTTTTATTCAAAGTTTTTTTATTCGAGAGCAGGTGACCTACTGAGCCGGGGCCATCATGTGGCGCAGAACCGCGCGGCACCGAACCCGAGATTTTGATGTTGACAACACCGTTCTGCGGGACAGTCTGGGTCGAGGCGGGACCCGATGCGGGCGAGTGCCCCGTGTGCCTCAACGACAACAACGGTGGTTCGACGGTGCATGTTCCGTGCTGCGGGAACCACATCTGCGCCCCCTGCTGGAACGAGCTCATGTTTCACAACATTGGCACGTGCCCCACGTGCAGGGCGCCGATCGACGCCGAGACGGGCGCCTCGCCGGTGCAGGCGGCGGGGGCGCCCGCAGTCTACAGAGTCGATTCCGACTCGGATTCAGACTCGGACTCGGACCCGGACCCGGGCGCGGTCGTGTCGGCATCCGACATGTCCGACGACGAATCCGACGAATCCGACGAATCCGACGACGGCGACACCAGCCCACTCTACGACCCCGAGGGCGACGAGCCAGAGACTGTGTGGGGACTCTAGTGTGTTTAAATTTAAAGTGCATGATCGAAATACGATGGTTTGGGCCGGTGCCGGCGTTGCTTTTTCCGGTAAACTCCGGAGTCAAGGTTACTGGCAGAGGGCAAGGGTATACCCCGGGGTATACCCCAGAGGTCAACGTTTCGCGGTGCGGGCCTTTGTCCCCAGTTGGCCAAAAATGGTATGTCTCCATAAGGGGGTTGTTCCGGAGCACCTTCCGGAGCACCTTCCGAAGCACCTTCCAGAGCTCCAACCACCCCGCTTGCTAAAATTGCAGCTCCCAACATGAGTCCGGCTGCACTAGCCCCCATTTTTCGAACTCCGCGTTCTAAACTGCTTTGCCCATTGTTAGGTTCGGCCAGTTTGTTTGCTTCAAGTTGAATTTTGGTTGCTTCAACCCTGAAAGTTTCGACGAGTTCAGGAGCGGAAAAAATATCTTCTGCAGATTTAGTTTCTCTTACAAGTCCCTCTGTTTGGTTCGCATGACGGAAAAGTTGGTCCATCCCCATAATTGTTTCGCGAATCATCAAGTCAAAAACAGTGGTCACAGGTTGACAATGTTCGTAGTAGTACACTTTACTAAGCTCGGAAATAATTTTTTTTTGTAAAACAAGCTGTAGTAGCGAAATGTTAAATTTGACAGGGGCGCCCGATTCGGGATCAGTTTCAACAATTGTTTCGGGTTGAGGTCTGTAATTAAAGCTGTACGGAGTAGAAAGAATGCCGCTTATGTTCATTGGCATTTCCCTTGAAGCAAAAAGCTCGCCAACAATCCGAACGAGCTGGTTTACAGATTGTTCTGACGGTGGAATGCCACGAACCATTGTGTTGATTGCCACCACAATGGCGCAAATCTCTGGAAGAAAAGAGGCCTTTTGGGTTTTTGGTAGTAAGGATCTCAAAGATTTGGCAAACTGAAAAATGTACGCAACTTTTGATTCATCTTTGATTTCTCCAAATCCAGGTTCGTTTTCAAACCGAATTGGAGGAAATGAACCAACAAACGTTGGAGTTCCTTCGCCATTGTCGCTTTCCTCGTCCTCTTCATTTGCAGAGGAAAAACTTTCATCTTCATCAACCGTGAGCCCAGGCGTCCGGGGAGATGATGGCTCATTGATTGGCCAGTCGTCGTCTTCATTTTCATACTCAGGAGGCCAAACGTAGTCAGAATCTGGCACAGATGGCGTCACGTGTGAAACATACCTCGGACGTCCGTCAACAACACGAAATGCATTGATGAATGGTCCAAAATTTTCATTCATGACTTGAACGTGGATCCCGTTCGCATAGTCTCCACTGACAATGAGCTCGATTAACGCAAGAGGCTCGCCACGGTCACTAATCTCAGACAACATTTGTAGAACCGCTGTAAAAATTGTACGACCGCGATCCAAGATAGAGTAGGAGTTGTCGGCAATCCACCTATTCACACGCTCGTCGGTGACAAAATTATATGCGGCCATAACGGGCTTCTTTGACCCCGAAGTACCGGAAAGGTACCACACTTCAAACAGGTACACTGCCATCATAAGATCAATGTCATGCCCAGTCACAATAATCTCATCTGTGACTGTTTCATGAAGATTTCTTTCATACTCTAAGTAGCGCTTCAGGCTTTCGCTTGGTGTACGCGGTTTACTCGCTTCCTCCTCTTCTTCGGAAAATTTAGAAAAGTGGGCATCAAGCTCCCCCTCAAAATACCTGAAGAATGCCTCAACCGCGGGCCGCGGCTTCAGAGGAGGCTCCGCCATGGTTTCCCCCTGTCGCCCGCGCCCTTTATAACATTTTTATTTTCAACTTTTTTTTTGAGGTCGCCACCCAAGGCGCCACCAGGATTTATCGGGGCGCAGAACCGGGAACGTCGGCGCGGACGATGCAGCTCGGGACTCCGTCCATCTACTCGGGCGATATCCTTGACAAGTACACGTCTCCGGATCGGCCAAATCAAAACGCTCCAGACGAGTTGACGGCAAAGCTGCGGAGGGACGTCGCCGAGCTTCGCTTCAAAGGAAGAGACGTCTACCGCGTTTACAATGCGTCCCTCCGTCGTCGGGTCAGGGTACACACCCCGCCGCCCGGTGCCACGGCGGACGCTCGTCGCGAGCTCGACACCATATTTGAAAAGGCGCCTTGGTTTGACGACGAGACGCCAGGGCAGGATGGGGACGGGGCCGGGGATGGGGCCGGGGACGGGGACGGGGACGGGGCCGAGGCTGTGAAACCGCCGCCGCCGTCGCCAGTGGTGCTTTACGGCCGGATTGAAACATATTCCACGTGCGCGCCGATTCTCAGCAAGTATGTTGCCGACAAACACGACGAGGGAAGCGGCGGCCTCCAGGTCTCGCCACAATTTATTCGAGACCGCACCCACGCTCGCCTTGCATATGCAGATGCGGTCCTCCGAAACCCGCGAATTGCAGAGGTCGATTTTACGCCAATGATGCCGTCCAGATTTGAACAGACCCCAGCAAGTAATCCACGCTCGGTCGCCTCGTTTGCGTCTCCAAAGTTTCGGGAATTGTTCTGCCCGCCAAATCTGTGCAACACGGTCGGCACAATCGATCTGGTCAACTACGCAGACCACCCGGTCGACGACCTCTGGGACAAGTACTGCTTTGAACTTTCGAAAATTCCGCTCAAAGAGCACTGGAAAATTGTCCGGGAGGACAGAAAACGGAAGAACCAGAACCACATTTATTCAAAGCACGCGTTTGTTGATGCCCTGCGTGCGGCCCGTGCACCAGAGCCGCGCTTTGGGCCAGTCACGGACGCGTCTGAGGCATCCGTCTTTTTTTCGGTCGGCACCGACCAGACGCATTTCCTGTCGGCGGGCGACGTCTGCCTGCGCACGCTCTGCTCGTCGTCGGCAGTGCTTGCCAACCCGGAAAAGTGGCGAATCAAGAACGCCCCCCCGGGCATCCTCGGCGTCAAGCAGAGGGCGACCCAGCTCGGCTGCCCGCACGACGACCCTGTGTATCCAATCGCCAAACAGCTGCACTCTGTGCCGGGCGCGTTTCGGGCCGTGTCGTGCGTGGTCAGCGACTTTGGTGTGGCGCCGGTGGCTTTTTACAACTCGCCCGTCGAGTACATCATGGTGGGACGCGACGGAACCATCCGTGGTCGGGTGACTGTGCCCCGCATCGGCGTTGTCGGCACCACGTTTGGAAAGCCCGGCCTCTTTGCATCGCCCGACGTGGAGCGGATGGCGGAAAACCCCAAGCTTCCCTCGTTTGGGGTTTCTCTGCACGACAAGAATGCCCTTGCACGAACCGTTGTGGCGCGCCGCGGCGGAATTGACCCTGCGCTCGTTGAGGCAGAATCGGTAAAAGCGCAGCAGGTGGTGGCGGGCACCACTGTGCTCCCTCTCGTGCTTCAGGGAGGCGCCAATTTCGGCGGCTTTGATTTTTCAACCACTCTGCCGAAGAAACCGCGGACAAAGCGGACACATTCCGAGACGGAGGACAACATGGCCTGTCTCATGTCCAACATTGGCGGGCCAATGTTTGATCCTGCGGTGAGGGTCGCCGATCGGATGCGGCCACATCTCCGAAAACGCGGGCGGTGTGACAGAAACAGCACCAAGAAGAAAAAAGAGGTCATTGTCGACGAGCTTGAGCACGCGCGCGACTTTTTCGACAACTTTGGGGCGCGGCGGTGCACAAACATTGCAGAGGATCCGGCAGACCTGGTCCGAAAAGCCGACGATATTCTGTTCGAATATCGAAAAACCGGAAAAATTGGGCAAGCCCGGTGGGAGGCAACGCGGATTGTCAAATTCATGGAGTCTGAAATTGACCCAAACGCCAACCGCGACCAGCAGAATTCGGGGCCGCAACTGCTGCGCGAGCAGGCGGCGGCAGGGCACGCGGCCCGAGCGACGCTGGCAGAAGCCCACGCGCTCGGCCATGCCGGCATCAAGGTGCCGCCGGCCGATCTCGACGGGCGCTTTGGGTTTACCTACGCCCGGGCAATCACGCCGACCGAGTTTAACAAAAAGCTCGACGTCGCAGTCTCAATTTGCATTGGGGGAACGGTCGTCATGTCGTCGGCGGAACTACCCTCACAGAGCACCGAGCGGCTTGCCATCGGGTTTGCGGCGTTTCTCCTCCAACAGGCAAAGAAGGCGTCGGTCCGGTCCGAAATTCTTGTTGCTTCGTCCAGCGCGCCGCGAGCACACCTCGACGCCACCGATGTCGAAGAAACAAACAGCGCGACTCAAAGCATTGAAAAGCTGGTCAACTTGCTCAAGACAGCGCTGCCCCGCCCGCTATATCAAAAGTTTTCCCGCAAGTTTGCGTTTTTTGATCCGTCGCCTTGAGGGCGCGTGTCGACCGCGCTTCTTTTTGGAACAGAAAACGGCGGTCCAGCACAAGATCTGGGTGGTCTGTTTTGCATGTTGACACGCACGCGTCGCAGCGGTAGGTGCGGCACTCTTTGCAATAAAATTCTACAGTGCAGATGTGAAGGGAACAGGCACAGCGCAGTCGCATCTCTCGCAAGATTTCCGTGGGCAGTTTTATACCTTACTGAACAAATGCCGATGCCATCCACCGCCCGAGCTCGTCAAACAGCCGTGGCGTCAGCGGAGGCGCCATCCAGTCGAGCACTTCAAACACGCGCTTCAGGTGATCGCGTTCGGCGAGCGGAAAGATGACGCGGTCGAGCGCCCTTTCCCGGGTGTACCGGCCGCGCGTCACAAAATGCTGATACAGCGCCATCTTTTCCGAGTCACACAGGTGCGCTTCAATCAGCGGGCCAATGGCCATTGTAATGTCAAAAAACACCTTTTCCTGTGTCCGGGTCGGAATCATGGCCGCCTCTATGATGAGCCGGTTGGTCTCAAACCCGGCCATGGCAGTGGCACGCTCGGCGTGGTTGTGCGGCACAGCACGGCACGTCACGCGCGCCCTGCGCCGTTCATATAGACGATAAAAAAAAAGATGAAAAAAATGGTTCGGGTGCAGGGAACGCACAAGAACGCCCGGAAAATCTACGCACTTTTGGCGGTGGCAAATGTAGTCGCCTCGGCCCTCCACTTTGATCCTCTTTACTTTACGTGGTGGAGTTTTCAAGTGTTTTTGTTTCTGTTGTTGCTTGGGACCGTTGACCTCTTGACCACAAACCTGGTGTGGTTTTGCTTTTTCAACGCCGTGTTTGTGACCATTGGCGTCGTCACCATGAGCGCGCTTCGGAGCGAGGACGGCAACGACATGCTGTCCCAAACGGCTGCCGAGTCTGGCCTCGTGAGCTACGCATTCCAGACGTTTGCGGTCCATTATCTCCCCACCGTCGTCGCCGCCATTGTGGCGCCTTTTCCGGGACGGGACGATCTTGAGGAGCTCACGGGCGCGCTTCTTTGCGCCGTCACGTTCTTTGTTGCCTATCTCAGCTTCCACAGCCCGGAAGAGGTGTACGGAGTGCCGGTAACTCCGGCCATGGCGTTTGGGTCGGGGGCGGTGTTTGCCGCTGTTGTTTTTGTCGGGTTCAGGGCGGCGGGGTATCACTAGCGGCCGGATCAGGGGGGTGTGCATATAAACAAAAACTGGCACATTCACCAGAACACGCTCCTCACCTCGCACCCGGCCGGTCATGGCCGCCATGGAACCCATTGTTGTTGCGCTCGAGATTGACGAGTTTCGGATTGGCGCGAGCAAGGTCGCCACCACCTGGCCCACCGGCACGGTGCTGAAGATCGAGGAGATTTCCGGGGCTACGCGCCCAGACGGCCGGAGAATGATTCGCGCGTACCCGCTCGGCCTCACGGCGCGCGAGGGAGTCACCCAGGCGATGACTACGTACACGTTGAATTCGGCCGGAGATGGAAAGCCGTTTGGCCGGTTCATTCACGCACCAAATACGGACTCGCGCATTCGGGGAAACGAGAACGTCATTTACTTTACGCCGCCAGTGCCAACCAGTAAAACAACCGAACGCTTTGTGATTCTTGCCGACCCGTGCACCGTGGGCGGCCCGGGCGACGAAATCTACGACTCGCCGCATTACACACCAACGGGGATGCTCGTTTGCGGCCCCAAGTTTATTTCGGCCGCCGTCGGCGGCGTCTGCGCCCTCGACTGGCGCACGCAGCAGCATAAGCCCGAACTTGAGAATGGCGCGGATCTATCAACCTCGTACGCGGGCGCGCCCGTGTTCCTTGCCTACTAATTTTTCAGTCAAACTCGAGCGGCGGCACCAGCCGCGGCCGCCCCGAGGGGAGGGTGAGCGCCGCCTTGATGGCGCGGATCTGCTGCGTGATGCGGCGGCACGTCATGGAGCGGAACATGCCAAACTGCCGCGGGCGCGGGCAGTGCGCGGCCACCACCTTTGACGGGCGCACATACACAACACCGGAAATGGCTAGGCCGCCGTCAGCCATAAACGTAAGAATAGCAGCCGTCATGGCCGCCGCATTCTTTTTCTTGAGCGGTATCCACCTCCGAAGTCCTTGCCAAAACTTGAAAATGGCAGTGGCCAGCGTCGAAAGCCACACGGCCCCGGACGGGGCGGGCGGCGCGCAGAGTGCCGCCCGCTCGTAAAAGAGACCGAGCACAGTCACCACCGCACCGGAAAATGACGGCGGGGTGCGGACCATCTTGGCAGCGCGCGCACACGCCTCGTGCACCTTGGTCGTTTCGGCTGCGCAAATCTCCCCCCGCTGGGTCGAAGCAAGAAACAGTGCCGTGTTGTCCTCGACGGCCTTTCGCGTCATCTGGTCCGTTTCGCGCACCTCGGCCCGTTTCGAGGCTGGCGCGGTTGTCCGTGTCGTGTGACCCCAGTGCCGGCTGCTCGAGGCCGTCACTCCGTTTGACTTGGAAAACGAGCTCACGGGCGCGTCGTCTGCACCGCACACTTCAAACCCCGACAGACCGCACACGGTCGCCTCTCCCGTCTGTTGCGCAAAGGGGCAGGTTGCCCCTGGACAAACGTGGACACTGAGGCTCTTGAGACACACGCGGACCCAACGCGTGCCCACCGTCTGACACCCGATCGAGCAGCGGTGGTCAGCCAGGAGCGGCCCGAGGCCAAGCCGTTCTCGCTCAACCCGGGCTTGGGCAACGACGTTCTCAATGTCGGTGCGGCCTGGCAACGCCGTGCCGGGCCGCCCGGCTCTACTCTTCGACATACCACGCCCGCGCCTCCTCGTACCGCGCCCGCAGGCTTGCAGGGCACGGCTCAGAGTCGGACTTCCACCCCCATACCTCGTGCGCGCCGGGCGGCTGCGGGTGTGAAAAAAAGTCGAAAAGTTTTTCCTCGTGTCGCAGAGAAGGCGTGGCCCAGGCTTGCCCAATCCGAAGACACATCTCATACGGATCGGATTTCAGCGTCGAAAACGATCGGTGTGTGCCCGTGCTCATGCCTAGCACCGACTGCCGCACCGGAAGCGCGTTGACCCGGCACTGCGTGTCGGCCTGTTTGTACACGGCCTCGTACTGCGTCGCGGGTGCCGGTGTTGCAGAGCCAGGGGCGCCGACGATGCCCACCGCGGCGAGTACCGCCGTCCGATACTTTGAGGAATCGAGGGACGTGTCTCCCTTGGCCCACGGGATTTCGGCGCCCTTTCCGCCTGGCTTCTGGGCCGCGGGGATCCGGAGCACGATCCAGCCGACCAAGACCGCACCAAGGCGCTCGCGAGCGGCCCGGCACAGCGGCTTTGCCAGGTGCGCAAAGTCGGCGGTTTTGCTCGCCTCTGAAAAGTAGTAGTAGGCAGCACAGGCGCGAACCAGGGCTTCGGTGCCAAACATGATCGACTCTGATGTGCGCATTTGGTACGCAGTGGCAAAAATGTCCTCCCAGACGCCGCACAGCATCGTGTCAATCCCAGACAGCGACGTCACCAGCGGGACACCAATTTTGCTCGCGACAGGCGCCGTTTTCATCCGTTTCAGCTCGAGAAGGAGCACGAGAACGCGGCCTGTCATCGTTTTGATGCCGGCTTCTAGCTCGGCAGCGTTGCCGTGCTGCTTGAGGTTCGTCGCCATTACTTGGTTCAAAAACGTGGTAAACCGAATGTCGTCGAGAACATGGTGGTACGCAGCAACGCCCTCTTGGTTTTCATCGGGGCCAAGGCCCGAGGCGTTGTATCGAATGCCGACCCCGGTATATTTAGTGGGGGTGTAGGAAGACCATAGCGACGCCAGCGAATACGTCCTGGAAGAGAAAAGAAACGGATACGCCAGGTCTGGCCGCACGCGCCCCTGCAGCGCAAAATTCTTTTTCTGAGTGTGCGTTGGACTGTGGCGTTCCGTCTCGTCAAGGTCGACAAATTCCGTCTGGTCCACCGCGCACTCAAAGGGCCGTGGGGGCGGCACGAGCGGGAGGTGCGGTGGCATCTGCATCCGTAAGGAGGCGCGCGCTCTACGCTATCAAGAATGGTGTCCTGGCCAAATACGCGGTCAACAAGATCCGCACTATCTTTCATCAAACTGTGTACGCTCGGCATTGTCTTCTTCATGCTGCCCGTCTACGGAATCGGTCTTGGTATTGGCATGCCCGCGTCCAAAATTGATTTCGTGCGCATCACCGACGACTGGTTTGACCTCAAGGGAACGCAAACGGCACCACCAATAGAATCAAAGCCGATGCTGTGGGCCGCTGCCGCTCTCTCGGTAATTGCCGATCTCGGATTCATTTTTGCCTCAAATTCTGTCGCGCACACGACGGCCCAGCAGGTCTGCCGCACCCTCGACGTGGTGGGCGGAATTCTGGTTGCAGTGGCCGGAGAGCTGATGCTTGAACACGTCGAGAGCAACACGTCCGACGAGGTTGGGGCACCGCAAACGGCGGCGTTTGGGAGCCTCGTGCCCGTTATGATGATTCTGTTTGCCGTGCCCATTTTCTACGAAGCCATCAAAATCCTTGACAAGAAAACGCCCGACGGAGATTAACTATATAGCCGGGCGGGCCGGGACTGCAGACATCGCACGGAAATGTACCCGCTCCTTTCAAATGCGTTTACGTCAGTCACCATCATCCTCTTCTTCTTTTCAGTAATTTTTGCGTCGGGAATCACAAAGGCGTCCGAGGACCGCCAATCGTGGAAAACGGTATTCACACTGGCGGCCGTCGACGTCTTTGCAGTGTACGTCATCATTTCCGGACAAACGTCGACGGGCATTCACATCGACGGGTTTGTCATTATTCTGGCCGCGGGCTTTTCAAACGCGCTATATGCCTACAGCGCATCCACCGGGTGAGGCACACCGGACGTGGCATGGAGCAGTCCGGCGGTCTGGAGACGCCGGAAACAACCGGCCTCCTTGCCATATTTGGCGCGTTTAGCGCCAGACAGTTGCTGCGCACAGAAGATCTTGTTGCGTTCAAAGCGGCCATTTCTCGCGCCAATGACACGGGCGATGTCCCAGTCAACAATGCCGATATGATATTAAACGACTCGATACTGGCCTGTGCAGCGCGCGAGTACACCGCCGCCGTCGAGGCGGGTATCCCGGCTGCCTCGTTCTCCAGACTCGGCAAGCGGTCGGCGGCGGGCGCGTCGGGCGCGTCGGGCGCGGCCGACAGCGGCAGACCCGCTCAGAGGCTGCGGTCCATCAACGGCGGCGCATCTTGATGTACTCGGTTCTCAAAGAAACGCGCCTTGAGGACAAGCTGCCGCCCAAAAAGCTCCTGTACCTGTGCGATGGCGCGCTCGATTACCGCGCCGAGGACATTGCCACTTGCATTGGCCGCATTCTTGCGTCCTACCCGTTTGCATCGCCGCGGTACGGCCGCGAGGTTGCGCAGGTGTGGCACAGGTACGCCGACCACGCCGACCGGACCAGATGCGGCGAGCGCAACGGAGACATCCCGACCGAGCTCGGCGCAGTCCGGATGCAGTACGCCACCATGATCTACCGCGAAATGCCGGGCGTCACGGCGCCACCCGTCGCGCTTCAGTACTGCAAGCGCTTTGTTCGCCTCATGCAGCGCGTCTCGACAATGGTGTCGTTTTCGCGGACGGGAGACACGTTCGTGTACAAATCTATCATGGCCCAAATTCCGCCAGAGCGCAGCGCCGACATGGCCACCTCTGAAGTTCCGTACGAGCGTGCAGGACAGCACTTTGGAGAAAACGCAAACCGCCGCGTCCGCGCCATGTTTGAAAAAAATATTGAAGAGGAAATGACCACAATCCAGTGGGAAACGACGACGCGCGCCGAAGACTTTATCCTGTTTGTGATGCTCTTGTTTGAGTCGGGATCGGACCTGTGTGCCACCCTCTGCTGCAACCACGAGGCTGCCCTGTTGCAGCATCGGCGGTCCGTGGCACCCTTTTGCTGGAACGCGCAACTCGGCGTTCTCTGGCGTGAGCGGATCCTGCGGTGTAACGAGTCTACGCTGTTCCCAATCCCGGGGCTCGTCCTCCAGTTTCTCGAACTTCTTTCGATCGAATCCCACGAGGGCGCCGCCGCGGCAGCGTCAATGCTGTGCGCGGTCAAAACGCCGGACAAGGTGGGCCTAGACCCCGGCCGCCGCCGCCCACATCCCCCACTCACACTTCCGGCTCGGCACACCCTGCCGTGCGGTGCCCGCCCGCCCGTAACAGGTGTCCGTCCGGGATTCGCTCTATCGCCTGGTTCACCGCGAGCAGAGGAGCGAGTGAAAACACGGGCCCAACTTGCCGCAAAAGCGAAATGGCGACAAGATCAATTAGAATAAACCGGACAAGCGCCGGCCTGGAGCAGCCCAAAAGGCGCACGGCGCCGTGCGCTGTAAACGACACGACCGAGCTTTCCAAAAGCAAACGGTAGACAAATGCATGCTGGGGGCCGTAAACGTACTCGGCGACTCGGACCGCCGTGGCAGTGGCAGCCAGGGGAGTCCCGCGCTTCATTGCATCATCCGGGATGTGGCATGGGGGGGGGGGAAAGTTTTGCATAAACTTTATCTTCTACTTTACTCCCCGCCGGCGGTGTCTCCCACGGCGCTAATGCTCACAATCTTATCAGCCTCGCTGCCAAACACCTTCTGGGCAAGGGTGGCCGCCGTGCCAAGACCCTCGGTCTTCTTGACCATTGACATCTCGGGGGTGACGGCTTTGCTCCCGTCGCCAGTGACGGGGATTTTCTTGGCATTTTTGCGCCCAAACTCAGCCTTGACGTTGAAGGGATTGTTGCCAGCCTTGATGACATCGGCGTCGGTCATCAGCCGAAGCGCAAGCGGCGACTTCCACCGCTCGTTCTGCGGCCGCAGGGAGGAGCCAACTTCCTCGGCAAGCTTGGCGGCCGTCTTGGCGTCGAGCACGTGAAAGTCTTTTCCACCGTCCGTAACAGAGCCAATGGGGCCAGTCACCTTGGTGAAAGCGGAATCGCGAAGGTTGCGCGAAATGAGACCTCCCAGCGCGCTGCTAGTGTCGACAACGGCCTGTGCCTTTTTCTTTCCGTCGTGCGCAACTGCCTCAAACGTATGGTCCGGCTTGACGTCGCTGGGGCGGACGCCCTGCCACCGCTCTGCGCGGGCCGTCAGCGTGTCCTGAGAGACAAGCTCGGGATCGGGGATGGGGTGAAATTCAATCACCCTCCCGCCCTTGTCGCCCTTTCCGTGCAAGATCTCGTGGAACACGTGCGTGTCGCCATTGACGTCCACGTGGCCAACAGTGTCGTCGGTGGGAAGTGGCTTGAAGCCGTCGGGGGTGTTGTGTCCCACTACGACGCCAAGGGACGCGCCAGTGGGGAGGCCCTCCACGCCGTGAATTGTGGCATGGGTGATCTGGCCGGAAGAGGTGGCAAACCAGTCGGGGTCGGGAACGCTGGCAACGCGGTGGAGGTGGTCGCACGAAACAACTTGGGAGACTTTGCCCGGGACGGCGGCAACGGGCTTCCACCCAGACCGGGGCGCGGAAAACGAGACGTTCACAGAGGTGCGGCCGGGGTCGTGGTTTTGGGGAAAGTCGGCCATTGCGCCACAACAGAGGCTTTGATGCTTTGACTACATCGGGTTTATACAAAAGCCGCTGCGTGGTCCGGTGGGTGCCTACGACGCGGATGAGTTAATCCCCGTCCGTTGGCGCTTGGCCGCAGGGGGGCATGTTCGAGCCCGGTACTCTGAGTACATTTTGACCGATGCGAGCAAAAGCTTGGCCTTGTCGTCGTTCACCGTGCCGCCCTCCTCCACAATCGACTCGGCCTGCCGCACAATTATGCTTTTCAACAGATAATTCTCGTAGCTCTGGAATATACTCGAGTACTCGCCCGACAGCAGCAGATGTCGCCGTATGCTCTGCACCGACCACTCGGGCGACTGCACCTCGGTGCCGTCCTCCAACACGTGCAGAAGCGTGGGCTGGATGCTCCGCTTGTAAATACTCCGCACTGCGTTGGCAATGGTCGTGACCTCCTGGCCCTGCTCGGCAAGCTCGGAAATGTGCGCCCGCAGGTCCACTTCACAGTCGGCGGTCGAGCAGTAGCAGCAGAGAAAGCAAAACTCGTCCGAGCCCGAGCACGTCAGGTTCCCCTTGTTCATCTTTTTTCCGTGTTCAGTCGAGTAGATTGGATCAAGTTTTACCGGCATTGCCGTGTTATCCACCACAAGAAAGGGCGCGGCGCCGGCATCGGCAGAACCGGCCATGGCGCAGGAGACGACTACAAGACATTTTTGGGTCATCTATATACACGGAAGGAAAAGCAGTCGCCAACGGCACCACAATGGAGGACGAATGGTCGGGAGACGGCACCGAAGCACAGACGACGGCGCCGGCACGCACGCCGGACCATTTGGGCGAGACAACGGCGGCGCCGGCCGGCGGCGACAGGCTCGAGCCGTGGGCAACCTTTCTCATCTTTGTTGCGGTGTGCGGTCTCCTCGTCTGCATCAGCCGAAGGGCGTGCGCAACCTGGTGGACCGATACCGCGTCAGAGCGCAAGCTGCACCGACCAGGTGCGGTCCTTGAAAATATGTCGCCGGACGGCAGCACCCGGTACCCTCTACCGAAAAGATCAGCTCGGGAAGAACTGGAAATGACCTTGCTGGAAGACAACGACACCGGAGCCGGCCTTGACGAAGACGAACTTGTGTTTGGGAGGGAGCCCTCCCCAAAACACGACTAGTTTGGGCCGCGTCAACTCGCCACGCCACCTAAATTGTGCTGCCCTTGTTGAGAGCGGTAATCTCTTTGTCAATCTCCGTCTTGTGCTTTCTCTCCCCAGTCTTGAGACCCTCGGGCGCCGTGCTCGGCGCGGTGGGCCCGGCCATCTTGTCGCCGATCATGGCATCCTGCTGCCGCACAATCCGGTCTTTGTCGAGCATCGAGGCGTCAATGCCGTATAGCGACGCCGTCATGTCAATCGCCGCCTCGGGCGTGAGCAGCGGAAAAATGCGCTCGAGTACCGCCTTGTCCTGCGGCAGGTCGGCAAATTCAAGCCCGAGGAGCTCCACGGGAAGCTGGTTCCGCATTGTTCGCGCCCGAATCTGGAACATGTCCATGGCCTTGGTCGTCGACTGGGCGTTGGACCCCACGCGCTCTGCACTCACGGATTCGCCCACAAACTGCGGCGCCACCCCAAACGACTCGAGAACGTTGAGGCGGAGCCGCACAATCAGGCGGTCAAGGTGGTCCTGGCCGTGCAGCGGCGGCGCTGGCGTCGCCTTTCGGCCGTCGGAAATCACAAGCTCCCGGTGGATCGCCTCGCGCTCTTGGAAAAGCTCGGTCGAGTGAAGCCCCACGCCGACCCGGTCGTGCCTCCCCGCCGCGGCGGCGTAGTCGGTTCGGTCGGTGCCGTCGGCCAGCCCGCGGAGGACGGCGGCGCGCGTCGCCAGAAGCTCTTCATAGTTCATCCCGCGCGTCATTCCCTCCTCGCCCGTATGGCTGTCAATGTCAAGCCCAGACTTCAAAAATGACTGGCCGCCCGCTCTGCCTCGCGCACTAAAGTCTGCCTCGTTGACCGACACAAACGCATTTGGCCGCGAATTGAAAAAATCCCGCTCGGCAGAATTCTAATGAGGACATTGGGAAAGGGGCACGGGTAAAAAAAAATGCTCACGGTAAAAAATTAGGACGGTTAAAATAAAAATCGGGTAGAAGAAAAAAAAATGGGGTGGACATTAAATTGAAAACCGGGAAACTTCAATCGCGTTAAATTGAAATTTGGGTGGGACAAAAAAAAGACGACCAACTTTGTAGAGCTCTTCGATCCGGAGCGAGTCGTCGTACGACTGGGCGGCAAAACTCGTGCATCTTGACTCGGTCGGCGGCTGGTACACAATGCAGTGCCACGCAAACGGCGAGTTTTCGTCCTCACCGTCGTCATCTTCGTCAGAGTCGGCGGTGGATATTGGAAACGGCGCCTCGGTTCCTCCTTTTTTAAGATCGGGCACCCACCGGAGCTTTGAGCCGGAAAACCGGACGGGCAGTTCACGGCCGCTCGGAACCTGTACTGGAAAATTTGGGTCGCCTGGTTTTTCGTCAACAAGCACCCGGAAGCAGCAAAACCCGTAGAGGCACAGGTTTTTGATCCAGTCGAGCACCGTCGTCAGAACCATGCCGCGTGCCGGCGACCCGTCCCGCTTGAACCGGAGGCCCGTCGACAGGATCGAGTTCATGTAGGCGTTGACCGCCACCGACTGTACGCCAGAAACCTCGTACATAGCCTCTATTTTTTCAAGGTGCTCGTAAAACTCGGACCGCATCTGATTGCCAGAGGCCGTGCCATAGTTCAATATCCCGAGACCGCCAGTGGCGCTGTTAACACTGCGACGCTGAGCGCCAGTCTTTGCTCGTTTCCGAGGAGCAGACATAGCACCAGCAGTGGCGCAATCCCCAGCCGAACAATTTGCGCGCTGCTTTCCCGGAGCCACTTGACAACGGGTGTGAGCACCACAAGAAACGCGACCACCGATAAAAAAACTTGGGCCGCCACGGGCTGGACAAACAGGGCAAAGGGAAACGCCAATACAAAGACAACAGTCCACACCAGCATAGAGGAGGCGCGTCTGTGGGACCACACCGGGCCGCCTTATACCGGTGTCATGGCAGCGGCAGGTGGAAAATCTTCCGGAGCCGCGGCCGCCCTCCCGGCGGCGCACCACCCCCACATCCTGGCGTGCGCGCCCGGCGTCCCCATACCTGCGCCCGGCTACGCCATCTTTGCGCAAATGCCCGACGACGACGAAGGAAACCGGCTCGTGTACACGCCGCTCGACGCCGCCGTCTACTACGAGGAATCTGCGTCGCTCGGCCAGTTTCTAGCCAGGAATCATTCCGACGAGGTGGATAAAATAAGTACACTGTTGAACAGCAACAACCACCGCGGGATCTTTGACCGGGTAAAGGAAATGGTGAGCGGAGTGGAGAAACCGTCTCTTCCCGCCCGGTTTGCGCCGCAGGTTGAAGCCATTGGGAAGCGCGGCGAGGCCGACATCCGGGCGCTTCTCGTCGACCCCAACCTCCTTTTTCTCGGCATCATGGTGCCCGACAACCTCACGGTGCGCGATCGGCGGTACTACGCAAACTCGGGCACAATCCAGATCACAACGTGCGTCGCCGGCGTCGCAACCGTCGCAGTCGTCCCGGACAAGACACGCGGGCAAGAGCTCGCCGCATTTGAACTGTTTACGCCGTTTACGCCGGCCTACTGGGACATGGTTCACAACAGGCTCGTGCCAGACCACATAGAAAACCAGACACGAACAATCGGCACCATCACGGCCGTCGGCGTGCGCGAGGTCAATGTGTTGCTCGACGGGATCGGGGCCCGGTAGCCAGGTGCGTCACTCCCGGTTCCTGGGGTGGAGTACTTCGTGCGCAGCAAGAAGCTTGAACGCAACCTCGTCAGAGCACCACCACTGCGACGGCCATTGGTCAATCGGCATGTCCACGGGCGGCTTGAGCGCGACCCGCGGCCAGTCTGTCCCCGCATACCCAGAGCTCGCCTCGCCATAAAATGCAAACCGCGCACGCCCCCGGTCCCGAGTCACCACTGCGTAGTCGCCGCGGTACGTGGGTCGGATCATGCCGTGGCGCACGTGGAACAGAAGCGGCAGGTCCAGCACCAACTTGTGCACGGCAAACGCATCGGCCGCCTCGAGTACGGTGCACTGGATCCGCAGCACCCGTGCCAGGTCGGCGGGGACGACCACCCGCGTCCGGCCCGTCCACGCGTCCCGGTAACACAGCGACGCCGACCGGAGCAGGTAGGCCCCGAGGTCCCGGAACAACGCGAGCGGTTCGCGGCACAGCGACTCGACCACCTTCAGGTCCACCGCCGAAAACCGCATGTGGATGTCAAACGCAGGGCACGCCGTGGGGTAGAGCGCCGAAAACGCCGGCCAGTACCGCGGGCTGTAGTACACGGAAATGAACGGCTGTGACAGCGGGACCGACACCGTGCCCTCAATCTCCACCGGGAGCTGTGTCAGCTTGGCGTTCTGCAGGACGCCGCGAAACAGCAGCACGGCCGCAGAGCAGATGACGGATTGCTCGTGGCCCCGGCACGCCTCAATGTGGTGCGCGTGCGATTTTTCCATGACCTTTGGCGAAATCACGACCCGGATCTCGACGTTCTTCCGCCGTTTCCGCTTACGGTCGGTAGACGTCTTTTTTCTTCCTGGGACATCAAACATGGAGCAAAAGTGGGGAAGTTCTGCAACCGCGTCGTCTGTGTCACGCCGGCCTGGGTCGTCGTACGATATCCGCGTCAGCCCGTGGTCGACAACCTTGATCGACGACCGAACCGTCTTTTCAGGCGAGATGTACGACGACCGCGAAAGGGCGACGTCAATTACGGAAAGGGTCGTGCTGGGGCCGACGGAAAATCCGGCCGTCGCCTGAACACATTTTCCCCCCATCTGCCGCGTAGAAAACAAGTTGACGTTTGCTGTCTGACCCCCGGCAAAAATGCGCCCTTGACCCTCCATCTCTGGCCACGGCGTCATGCCGCCCCGCCCCGCTCCGCCCCGCTCCGCCCCGCCCCGCCCCGCCCCGCCCGGGTTGTGCGGCACCAGAACCCGGCCAGTGGCCACAACGCCAGGATAGAACTTATTTATGTCAAAAATTAAAAATGGGGCGTTAGCGTGAGATCGCACAGCGTTCGCCACACGTGAATGTGCTGTTCGACCGCCTCGGCCGGAAACCGGTCAATCCCCGCCCGCGCGCACCGCGGGAGCACCCCGGAAACTTCATCACCGTACGCCGCCTCGGACAAAAGCCTGTCCGTGTGCCAGTGGGAGGTCGCGGTGCACGTACGGCACCCGCTCTCGCACCGCACCGGCGTCGATGGAATCACAAACGTGCCAAGAAACCCGCCCGACTCTGGGGGGTGTCGCCACAGCGGATCGCCAGTACCCGAGTACCGAACCAAGCCGCGGACGCGGGCTTCGTCAATCAGGCACGCCCAGTAAAACCCCACCACGGGATCGGCGGCGCCGTCCTCAAACGTGGGGAGGGCTATGCCAGCCGCCCCCACCACCGGACCGCAAAAGTACACGTGCTTGAACGCAAGCCGCGTCATGATCGCCCACAGCACCGTGGTCGACAGCGCCGCCGGCGACACGACGTACAGGACGCGGTCGGCGCGGTCGGCGCCAGTCAGCGCCGAAAACTGTGAAAGATCGAGGGGCTCGGCCGCGTCCAGGACATGCGCGCCCGCGGGAAGCTCAAGCGACCCAGCCAGGACCGAGAACGAGAACGTGCCCACCGAGCCAAAAATCCGCGCCATGACCCGAAGAACGCCCATGTTGAACACGGCCGTCACGGGACGCTCCTCGGCATCGGGAATCTGAGTGGCGCCCAGGAGCCCAATCGTGTGGCCCACAAACTCTTCGACCGTCGGCAGCACGGGCATTTTCAGGTACGTGACAATACCTTGGTCCCGCGTCGCGGCCGCCCCCGACTCGGTGTCGGGAGTTACCGCCAGGTAAAACTCGGACAGGCTGTGCGCAACCCGCCGAGCCAGCATGCCAAACCGCTCCCGCAGCGTGCGGACGTACAGCACAGCGAGACACGCGTTGAAAAACGCCTGGGACCCCCCCGCCACGGGGTGCGTGCAGTACACAATGGCGGAAAGCCGGTCGGCAGAGTGCGTGCCGAGCGAGAGCCGCGGGACCTGGTCGGCCGCGTGGTTGACCACGTACGCCCGCGCGCGAACCTTGCTCACCGCGGGACCGCCAAGCCACGTGCACACGGACAGCCAGAACCCGTCAAAGGGGCCAAACACGAGATTCATCTCCGCCCGGACCGCCGGCGTGATCAAAATGCTTGTTTTTGAGCGTGCGCGAATGTCCCGCCGCGTCAGGCCTCCGGAAAAGGTCGAGTCGTAGTGCGCCGCACAAAACACGCCGGCGGCGCGCGCGGCGCCGCACCCGCGCACCTGGCACGGCGCGCCCCCAAAAATGCTGCGCGGCTCAAGATTCAGCTCGGTGCCGCGCGACACGGCCCGCGTGCACACGGCCGGGCTCCCGCCCACCACCGTCCGCGTGCCGCCCGACCCCGCCGCAGCGGCGCACACCCGCGCCACAAACCCCAGCAGCGCCTCGGAGATCCGCACGACGCGGCCGCCTTCGCCAAAGTCCAGGTGAAAGGCCAGGTAGGTCGGGTCTACCGGACTCATCTTACCGGAAAGGGCCGGTCGGTACCGCAGCACGGCGCCCCTCTGAGGCGGAACTGGCAGTGGCCCTGTCCCCGGCCCCTTCGGGACCGCAGGCCGCGACCGCGTAAAGTCGAGCACCGACGGCACCACGCACGGGGCGCCGCTCAGAGGCGCAACCACCGTGTCGCGGCCAAGGCTTTTCTTGGCAAACGACATTGGCGGGGCACGCAGCACTACGAAACCGGGAGCGTCTCGCCCACCACCAACGGCTTGGCCAGCACCGTGAGTGCCAGAAACAGGACAATCAGGGTCAGCCTCGACCGATCCTCCCGACTGGATGGGACAGTGGCCTTACCCTCCACACTGCGCTCAGTCTGGGTGTGCGCCAGCGTGGCGGCCAGCATGATCGTAAACGAGATTGTCGGGTAAATTAAAAACACGCTGCCGCGGTACTCGACCGACGACGTCACGAGCACGGGAAAGATGATGGTCGGCGCCAGGACGCCGATTGCCGCGAGCCGGAAACCCGTGTCCACCAGCCACGTCACCCGGTTTTTTTCGGTGTACAATGGACTCCACCGCCGGAGCGCAATGCCCACAATGGCAATCCCGACCAGAGCCGACGTAAACTGCGACAGCTTTGAGTACACGCCCATCGGCAGCGCAATCGCGCTCAGAAGCGACCCCTCGACAAGCACCCGGATTGTGGACATTGGAAGCAATCCAAAGGTCTTGATGCCGAGCGGTTGGAACAGGGCCAGGTACGCGACCGCAAACGCCGCAAGACCAAAAGCGAGCACCACCGACTCGCGGAACGTTTGGATTTCAGACGAGCTCACGATCAAACCCCCAATTGCGCTCGACGCCGCGTTGGTCGGACCGTTCATTAGGAAAAGCCGCGTCCCAGAATTGTTGGCGTTCTTCAGGTCAGACGCCACCGTGTCGTCGCCCAGCCCGTACAGCTGTTCCGAAATCACAAGCAGGTAGAAAATTGTCATAAAGAGGCTCAGCAGACTCACGCCCATTGACATACTCGACTCGGGAATGAGGACGCGTGCCCCGCCTCGTTCAAATTTGACAATGGCCCGGAGCTCCTTCAGGCTCAGCGACGGCGGCAGGTCGGCCGAGCTCTGCGACGTGCACTTGAGCTCGCCCGACCACGCCACGTGCGTGCCGTCGATGCTGAAAATCCGCGCCTGCACCGTCTCGCCCGCGGGCACCGGAAGAATGTGGCCGAAATCGTCGTCAGACCATCGCAGGTCGACGTCGACCCGGTCGTCGGCGTAGTTGAGCGACACGCTCTGCGACTCAAATCCGGGCGGCAGGTAAAAGCCGCCGTCCACGGGACTCACGCCCTTGATGGTTTCGGACGTAAAATCGTACCAGAGTGGCGTCGCCGGAATCCGCCGGCTCAGCTCGGGGAGGCTGATCGAGTTGACCAGGTACGCCGAAACGGCGTGCTCGGCCACAAGAAAGGAGCCAGACACCGAACCCGAACCCGGGGGAAGCTGAAACGCGTCGGTCGTCACCGGGACGCCGGCAAAGTTGCCCTCGAGAAGCATGAGCACCGCCGTCGGGACCCCCATCGCAGTCACCACCCACCGCCCACCGCCCACCGCCCACCGCCGCCCCACTCTTGTTTTGCCCATTGTGCTTGTATATACAGGGCCACGGCAGAGACCCAGTCAAGCGCCAATGTCCGACTCGGACACAGACTCGGTTCACTACGCCTACGCAGACCCGGGAACGTTTGGCGACGGTGACGGCGACGAAGATGGGCTCTACTGCATCACTACAGCTGCAGGTGATGATGGATACATGGAGACGGGCGAGGCAGCGGACGGCACAGAGGCGGCTTCCTACGACGATCCGGCAGTCAGCAGTCTCTTTGCAAAGTCGAGACCAGTCTCCTTTGATGGTTCTGGAACCGGCTTTGGGCTCGGAATCGGAACCACGCTTGGACACAGCCCCGGAAACGGGCGGAACGCCCAGACAGGCGGCGGTCACAGGACGTCCAACGCAGCCTACGCGCAGCCTCACAGGCCAAACGGTCGTCAACCGACGTCGGGACCCCGCGCCCCAGACCCGCCGGGACGGCCGTCGCTAAAACTTGTTAGCATGGAGCACCTTGAGCTCGACGACTCCACGCCGACATACGAGCCGATTGCCGAGGACAAAACCGGTTCTGGTTCGGGAACAAAAATGCTCGTGGCTGCAATCGCGGCCCTTGCGTTTGGGACCGCCATCATCAGCCTTGCCATCACAAGCTCGACCGTGCCGCGGGTCGACGGGCTCGAGGAGGCCCAGGCGACCGTGGTCGCCGCCGCAGTGGGGCCGGGAGGGCCGCGTGGAGTCCCGGGGCCGCCGGGACCGCCGGGGCCGCCGGGACCGCCAGGGGATGAGTGGTTTTGGGAGGGCGGAAACGGCGCCGACGGAGCGGACGGAGCCGATGGAGCCGATGGAGCCCCGGGGCCCCCGGGACCACCCGGACCCCCGGGACCGCCGGGACCGCCGGGCACCACCATCGGCGCCGGCGGGTTTCCGATCGGCGTCGTCCAATTTTTTGCAGTCAGGACGCTGCCGCCCACCTGGATCCTGTGCAATGGCACGACCCACAGCACCGAAGACTGGCCGGATCTCGGCGCCCTCCTCGAACCGGAACCGGGCGCCGGAAATTTCACAGTCCCAGACCTCGTGTCGGACGGCCTTTTTCCCCGCGGCGGGACGCCGGACATGGTCGGCACCACAGAGCAGGCCGCCGTGTCCGAAACCGATCTTGATGTCGTCATCGACGACCCGGGACACACCCACCCAACCATGTACGAGGGAAATGCGGGGACGACGGGGGTTGAATGGAGTTACCATTTTGAACAAAAACCACAAAAAAGGCCGATTCAAAGCGTCAACTTTGACCGTGGTCACCCGGTCGCAGACATCACGCTTTCTCCGACAAACGTCGCGGCGCGGGTTGTCGGCACGGGGCCAGAAACCCAGCCGGCCGCGATTCGTTTGCTCCCGGCAATATATGCAGGAAGACCGGGGTTTCCGTAACCGGAACAGAAGAGGGGGACCACACCATGGCCGAACTCGCCAGGCACTGGCAGATTGCCATCGGCGTGCTGCTCGCAGGCGCCGCGGCTGGAACCCTCATCAAGGCGGGAACGGAAATGCACGGAAAAATTACCGATGCACGGGACCTGCTGTACGTGGGAGGGGCGCTTGCGGGTGGCGCCGCACTCTGCTGGATGGGGTCGATGGTGCTGAAAATTACCGCGTCCGACGAAGCGACCGGAAACTCGGTCCTCCGCACGGGGGGGTACGCGCTCATGGCCACTGTCGTCTACGCGGGCCTCTCGCTCGGCAGCATCCTGGAGCGGAGCCCCTTTGACCCAGACGAGGGCCGCGCAGACTATTTCGCACCGGCATGCTATACACTGGGGGGCACCGCAGCCGCCATTGTTGCATCGGCGGTCGCAGGCCACTCGGCCAAGAAAGAGACGGCGGACGGGGGCGGAAAATCGGGCGCGTTTGTCACCGTCCAGGTCGTGTTTGGTCTCACCGCGCCCCTGATGGCCATGATTGCCATTTTTGAGGGGCTGCAAGAGGAGCCAGAATCCGTGCCGTTTCAGTTGGCGGTGGGGGGGGCCCTTGCCGGCTTTTTCTCGTTTGGCGGGTTCCTCCTCCACTTTTCGCGGTGCAGAGACTCGGCCGTGTTCCTGTGGCTCGTGATTGTGGTCGACATGTGCGCCGCGGTGGCGTCGGCTGCGGCGGCCGCGTTTCTTTACCGCATGGGCGGCCGCGCATCCACAGCGTTTGGCAACAAGGCCGAGACGGTGGCGTGGCTTCTTTTGGGGGCCACCGTGGTCAAGCTTGCGCACTGGAGCGTGGCCCACGCCTGGACCGCCGTTAACGAAAAACAAAAACAGAGATGACCTTCCCTACAAACCCCACAAGAACCTTTAAAGATATGTAGATGTGAGCAGTGCCACTCCCGCCACATTGAGCCCGGCGGCCACCCTCCCCATCATGCCGCCCCACTCGAGATCCCAAAGCACGCTGAACGCACACACCCCAGCCGCGCTCTTCCGCACATCCACGCCCGCGAGCGCGAGCCCGAGCCCAACCGTCGAAATGCCCCACGCCTGCATCAATTTGCTCGATGCGTTCCGCCGCGGAGGCCACAGCAGCTGCATCCACACCGGATCGACCACGGCCACGGTCCCAGTCACAAGCGCCACGGCCGCCACGGCCGCCGTCGATCTCTGGACCTCCATTCAGCGACTCTGCACAACACCAGTGGTGTGCACCTTTCTATCGCTACACGTCGGGCCAATCGGTGACCATTTGTCTGGTAATGAGTATGCGCGCCGCGCGGAGAGCCCGCTTCCGGTCGCGCAACGTGGGCTTGTTGGGATACTGGTCCCACGGGTACGGATTTTCACCACCGTAGTTGTTGTTCACATAGTCAAACGCAGTCTCAATCTCCGAGAGCCGTTTTGTAATCTCCACCACCTGCTCGTCGGCCCGGAGCAGCGCCTCTGTGTCCGCCACCGTCTGCGTCAGCGTGGACGGCGGTATCACCGCAGACAGCACGAGCGCGCACACCGGAAGAAACATGGCTCTGATCACTGCCTTTTTTTACCGGCATGATTTATAAAACCCACTTGCATTTTACCGTCAGGGCCGTTGCAATGCTCAGCGTTACTGCACTCGACTTTATTGCAGGACTAATTTTTTTTGGTGCGTTTGTGGCCGCTCTGGTAGCCGAGGCAGCGTGCGGGCCAGACTCGGAAAACTGTCCCGTTGTATGGGGCAACGCCGCCGTCAACTGGCAGCCGCACTGCGCCGTCGATCAGCCCGAGGGGGGGCTGGCAGACCCCGCGCTCAGCGTGGGAAGCCTGCAGTTTGCGGCGGCACTGCCGTACCTGGCGCAGCGCCCGCGCTCAGCACTTCCGGTGGTGGCGACCTACCTGGGAGTTTCGTCCTTTTTATTCCATGCGCACGGCACATCACTGAACCACAGATTCGACCTCACCGGGGTCGTCCTGCTTACGCCGGCCGTGTTTGACGCACTCATCTCGCTCTCGTCCGAGTTTAAGCCAGAGTGGCGGATTGGGCTGCTTGGCATCCCAATCCTGCTGGTGGCCACCATTTATCCGTCGGGAGCGCTCGTATACTCGGTTGCAGGAGCCTACGCTGCTTTTTCCGTAGGCGCGCTATATGCAAACCGCTCCATGGTGTCCGTGCCCCTGCTCGCTTCCGTCTGCCTGTTGCTTCTTGGCGTTGTGCTTATTCTGGTTGGCAACGCGGAACCGTACTGGACGTGCATTCCGTCCCAGGCCGGCGAGCCCCACTTTTGGGGCCATTTCTTTGCCGCGGCGGGGGCAGTGGGAATTTCCCGCAGGTGGAGCAGACCGCAGGACGCGCGGTACACGGCGCTCGCCACTACAAAAGCGCGCCAGAAACCTTACCCGGCTTAGAGCTTTCTATCGAGGAAACCAGGCCAAGAACAAAGTGGAGTCCCGTAATTGTTATCACAATTGCCCCAGCTACATCCTGCCGCCTTCCGGGATCGTCCTCTACATTTGCGTCAAGCAGGTACAAAAACGCAACCAGGAGCGGAATAAAGTAGAGGAGATAGGCGCCAAAAAGCCACGTTTCAAGCCGGGTCGTGGCCGCGACGGAAAACCGCGTCACGGCACAAATTAAATTTCCGGCGGTGGCCAGAACCAGTCCGAGCACAACGCCGGGCAGCTGAAACCATGCGGTGCGCGGGTAACAGTACTCGAGGCACGTCGGGTTTGGCAGCGACGAGGCCTCGACCGGGGCGTTCACGTTCAGCACCGTAAAAATCCCAAGGATCAGCGCCACCGCAATGCAGAGGTCGCCCAAAATGTTCAGGCCGCTCTCATACCGCTCCTTCACTCGATCAAGAACGAATGCCATTTTTTTTTTCTTTTCTCCACGACCGGCCCGCCTCCTTTATAGAGTCTGGGCGGGTGGTCCCGCCGGTTCCGCCGGTCCCGCCGGTTCCGACTCGTCCGAGCTGTCCAAATTGTCTGGCCGCGGTTTTCGCGCGCGATTCTTGCACCACACCGCAAAGGCCGAGGCCGACGCGCCCTGACGCTTTTTTTTCGGCGGCAGCACCTTGTACGGCGCGTGCGTGAAAAACTCACAGACCACGTCGGGGGCAATCTTCCAACACTCGGGGCACAGCCAGTAGGTTTCGTGGCTCGGCCACTCGTGGTTCAGGCAATCCGCGTTGGTGCACACCCACGCCCGCGCAGCATCACCGGGATAGTCTTTCCGACGCGCGTATTCGGCCGTGCCGGGTGTCCACGCCTTCCGGTGCGCCCGCATCTGCGCTTCAAAGTGCTTGTTGACCGTCCCCGTCTCCCGCTCCATACCGCTGCGTCACCGGGGGCGTGACATTTTTTTTTGAGCCCCCCGCGAGGTGGATGGGACCGCTTAACAAAATCACTTGATGTGTTTTTGACCTATTTTACTTATGACCAAAAATATCAAAAATGGGTACTCTCGGATCACAGTGCGCAGGATTTGAGACGCGTGATCCGAGAGTACCCATTCTTGATATTTTTGTGCAAAAGTAAATTGGGTCATAAACCCCCGGGATTTGTGGGCCGGCACCGGCAGGGCGGGAGGGCCGCCGCGGCCCACACCCCGGGTGCCGCCATGGACCCTGCGTGGCTCGAGCGCGGGATCGATCTTGGCGCCATCCTGTACGACCAGGCTACCCAGTACAGCGTTATTCGCCTCGGCATGCTTGATCTCCGCGAGGGCGACGCCGTGCCCCGCCGCGACTGGCTTGGGAATCCGCCGCCGGAACCCACGGCGGCCAAGCGGCGAAAGCCGGTCGGAAACACCCTCCCCGACATCCTAAGTCGCGCCGACGATGAAGACGAAAACAGGATTGATGCCGGTGCCGGTGCCGGTGCTGGTGCCGGTGCCGGTGCTGGTGCGGAGGCCGCGCTCGCGTTTGCCCCGATTGTCGACGCCGCAGAGGCCATGCTCCAAAACTCGGCTACAACGCCCCACTGCTCGACCTGGTTTGTCCTCTTCTTCCTCCTCATGAGCGACAGCCTCCGCGGCGTCGTCCTCCGCGGCACGCCGTCCCACATTGCGGGGCCGTACTTTGAGGACTTTGACAACCGCGTGTCGGGCCACATTTGCGGCCGGATTGCCTATAGCTCCAAGGAAACGGCCGAAAAGCGCTCAAAGAGCGGCCGCGTGCTCCAGTCGGCCGTCTCGCCCGTCGAGGCCGTCGCCGCAGAGTGGAGCCACTTTGAGGCCATCGTCCGCGCGGCCCGGACGGCCGAAGCAGGATCCGCTTTGATATAAAGGACAGGGGCCCGGTGGAATACATTCGGCGGGGACCTCTGCAGTCACCATGAGTACGAACGACGAGGGCGAAAGCCCGCTCGTGCGGAACATGTGGGAGACGGCCATCTTTGGGTTTACCGTGACGGCACTTGTGTTTTCCGTGCCGGGCAATCTGCCCGGTATTTGGGAGGGGCCGGAGCGAACGCCGGCCAATTTTGCGTATGGGTCGCCGCGGTGCGTCGAATCCCTCCTCCGCTCGACCGGGATTGACATTCGCGACAACGAGGAACTGATGCAGCCGGGCTTCCACGAGCCCATCTACGCCTCGCCGAAAAAGTACGACGCTTTCATGTACGAGTTTGGCGCCAACATGCCGTTGTCGAAGCTTAAATGTAACGGCGGCGGCACGAGTGATGGCTGCCTTGCCAAAGGCAAGGATAACCAGTTCCGGTACGATTTGGCCACCGCTGGTGGTGCAGATTGCACAACCAACGCACACGTGTACAACGAGCCGGTGGCAGATTGGGGAAACGGCGTTCTTGACGAGGATACCTCTTTGGATGCCGCACTTCATGCTGATTGCAAGGGAGATTTTCCGAATCCGTTCATCAATTCCAACACCCCACGGGAACGGATTGTTGCTTACTTTAGTACGTCTACCACAACATCAACACTGGAAAACGCTGGCCGTGAAACGGTCACAACGGCCGCGACCACGACCACGACCCGGCCAAAAGAAGAGCGCGTGATGGGGCCGCAGCAGGCCAACATCGTCCTCAACGTCTTTTACAACCAGAGCGTCTCGCCGTACCTGAACGGCGAGAAGGACCAGAACCGTTGCGAGCGGATTCTGCACAGGCTGCGCAAAAGTGTCAGCGACAAGGGACACGACTGGGACCTCTTTGGCGACGTCGGCAACCTCGGCGAGGTCATGATGTGCAACATCGTGTACGGCTGGGCCCTTGGCGAGTACTGCGCCTCGGGGCTCGACGAGGGCAACGAAATTTACTACGGCGCGTCCGACAACTTTGTTTCTACAAATGCCAAGATCACGGATTTGGAGACGGCTCTTGAAACAGCGCGAGGTACCGACGGGGCCGATGCCCGGGCCACGTGCGAGAACGTCACCCGGGTGGAGTGCGCGGCCAAGTATCTTGCAGACGCAGCCAACGACGAGTACAGCAAGCGGTCCGGAGCTGACAATTCGGACAACTCGGTTGACAATGCCGGGGCGCCGCCGTTCATGTACGACAGCAGTGCCAATGGCGCCACCAACATTGCCGCCCTCGTGGCGGCAGTCAAGGAGAACCCGTGCTTTATGAAGACGGGGTACGGAAGGTCGCCGGTCAACGGCGGTCGGATGTTTGGCAGCTTTGGGGTTTCACAGGCTGCAGATACACCGGGCCCGGTCATTCCGGGAACTGGCCAGAACCCCTCGGTTGGCACGGCGTTTTTCAAGCACCACAAGGGCGACGCTGATACCAAGGACGACCACAAACCCAACCACTTTGTCGACCTTGGAACAGCTGAAACCGAAGACGAAACACTCTTTAATTCTATTTCTGCAACTGAAGATTTCCAGACTTTATCGCTTGCTGGAAATCCAGGGGCTGATTTCCACCGGTACAATGTTCGGACGTCGTCGGCGGCAGCGGATGCTGCAACGTACACTACCGACTTTGGCGACACGCACGAGTTCCCTCGTGTGCAGGTGCCGGTCACTCAGGTGGACAGCCGGTACATTTACGAGCGCTTTGTGTACGATTTCCTTGTGCTCGGCCAGATGGCCGATGCCGTCGGCCGCGAACAAGACTTTTACAACATGCTGCCCGCCGAGTGCTTCTCCGACGGCTCGGGCTCGGGCGTCCGCGGCGCGACCCGGTTCACCTGGACCGTCTTCCTCGTCACGCTTCTCCTTTTCCTGCTCCCGCGGTTCTTTGTCATTGCGTACCTTACCAAGGGGTATGGGTACACGCTGCCACTGCCCAAGGTGAAGGGAGACGAAGACTCCAACGGACTCATCTCCGAGACCACGCAGACCAAGATCATCTTCCTCCTGAGTATGATTACCGGCATCCTCGGCTTTTCCATCTCAATGTCAATCAACCCGGACGGACCGGGCGCCCGCGACGGCGAAGTGAGCGGGCTTCAGTCGTGGGCGTCCGTGATAAGTGGCTCGATTGGAGTACCGAATGACGCAGCCGACTATAATCAGGGAGATTTTGGAGGAGATGATCAAACTAAGAGAGAGACCCACATCACCTACCACTTCCTCAACGATCTGTCCAATGGCAACTACCACCGCGCCTACGGTCTTGACGAGGACGAGCAGTACAACGCCTACATTCTCTCCATCATGTGCGCGATGATCACCGTTCTCGGCGTCATTCTGATCCTGTTCAAGAGGGTCGGCAAGGGCGAGGGAAGTGCCGTGCTCTCGCAGGGCAAGCTCATTGGCAACTGGGCATGAGAACGAGTTCGGGAGTGTGTGTGTGGGGGGGGGGGAGTAGAAGCGGAGAAAATAAAATTTTAACCCACTCTAGACTACAGAAACGATTCGGTTAAAAGCCCCCCGGAAATCACAGTCCGGCTACCATTCTCCACCACTACCGGGGCCAAAATCTCAACCAAAATGGCCGCCGCCTGAATCACAGCCACAAGTGTAATCGCGGTCGGCAGAGCACCAGGAAACGTCTCCTCGGGCGACTCGGGCGCCGTGGTTGTCGACGTCGTCGCCCCGGTAGTGGCGGTGGTCGTCGGTGTGGTGGACGGGGCTTCGGCCACCGCGGCAGCACACGTGTTGTCAACGCAGGTGGTTCCCTCAGGACAGTGAGCAGTCTCGTCGCACGCCACAAAATTAGAAAACCCCACCACCGGAAACTCGGGCGTCCCCGAATAATTGGCCGTCAACTCAACGTTGGTGCAGGTAATCTGGAGCGATTGACAGCACGCAAGCACCGCGGCAGTCGCATTTGGTCCATTGTATGTGCTTTCATCGCACGGCGATGTCGTTTTCCGCACGCGAAATTCTGTTGCCGCTGGGGGAAGATAGTCAAAGGCGACCCGGCCGGTGGCCGTGTCATTTTCAAACCTCGCACACCTGCTAAACTGAGGACCACAAAATGCAGTTTTCATGAGTGATGCGCTGGAAAGGGTCAACCCCGTGACCAAAATCACTTTGTGCACCACGGCGGGCAAATGGCACTCGACATGAAGATACACTTCAGAAAAGCGTGTCGGGAAACACTGAGCACTGGACCGGTAAAAGTGTTGGACGCACGTCGTATTGTCGCATGCACTGCCGGTCGGAACCGCAAATTCGACCATATCAAAAATGCCGTCTGGACGGCAGCCCGAGAACCCGTATGCGACCGTGTCAGATGGAGCAACAGGCGCGGCATCGATTGGAATGCACGTCTGGTCCCGGTCACTGTATGTGCTCGAGGGATACGTCCCGTGCGGGAAATATTTCGTCAGCACCGCCTTTTCGGTGCACTCGGGATTTGAAAAAAACTGGACCGTGTACCGGCTGCCAAACCCGCTTCCGCGCCGTACTTCACACCCCCGTGTCGGCGTCGTGGTCGGACTGGTCGTGGAAGAGCTGGTCGCCGAAGTTGTTGCCGACGTGGTGGGCGTAGTTGTCACCGTGGACACGGTTGTCGAAGTAGGAGACGTGGTGGGCGTAGATGTTTCCGAACTACTTGCAGACGTGGTGGCCGACGTCGTCGGCGTGGTCGTGGTTGTTTCCGAGGTTGTCGGCGACGTACTCACAGATGTCGTGGCCGTGGACGTGGGCGAACTAGTGAATGTAGTGGTTTTCGTAGATGTGGGGGACGATGTCGCCGAAGTCGTAGCCGTGGATGTCGCCGAAGTCGTGGCCGAAGTCGTGGCCGTGGATGTGGACGTGGATGTCGCCGAAGTCGTGGCCGAAGTCGTGGCCGTGGATGTGGACGTGGATGTCACCGAAGTCGTAGCCGAGGACGTCGCCGAAGTCGTGGCCGAGGACGTAAAGGTGGTTGTCGCGGATGTAGTGGCCGAAGACGTGGCCGTGGACGTGGCCGAAGTCGTGGCCGTGGACGTGGCCGAGGACGTGGCCGAAGTCGTTGCCGAAGTTGTGACCGAGGATGTGACCGTGGTTGTCGACAGAATCGTTGTTGTAGCCGTGGATGTGGCTGAAGTCGTGGCCGTGGATGTGGCTGAAGTCGTGGCCGTGGACGTGGCCGTGGACGTGACTGTGGACGTGGCCGTGGACGTGACTGTGGACGTGGGCGTGGACGTGACCGTGGTTGTCGCGGATGTAGTGGGTGTAGACGTGGGAGAGAATGTCGCAGATGTAGTTGGCGTAGATAAAATTGTTGTCGTAGCCGTGGATGTGGCTGAAGTCGTGGCCGTGGACGTGGCCGTGGATGTGGCCGAAGTCGTTGCCGAGGACGTGAGAGTGGTTGTCGCGGATGTAGTGGGTGTAGACGTGGGAGAGGTTGTCGCAGATGTAGTTGGCGTCGATAAAATCGTTGTCGTAGCCGTGGATGTGGCCGAAGTCGTGGCCGTAGAGGTGGCCGTGGACGTGACCGTGGACGTGGGCGTGGACGTGGCCGTGGACGTGGGCGTGGACGTGACCGTGGACGTGGGCGTGGACGTGACCGTGGACGTGGGCGTGGACGTGGCCGTGGATGTGGGCGTGGACGTGGCCGTGGATGTGGGCGTGGACGTGGCCGTGGATGTGGCTGAAGTCGTTGCCGTGGTTGTGACC
>Ga0209348_1000110_pt1 | contig 51901 bp, 56 predicted proteins | sample ETNvirenome_2_30_FD_184065 | JGI IMG/M metagenome (GOLD analysis project Ga0209348, IMG submission 184065) | Marine viral communities from the Pacific Ocean - ETNP_2_30 (SPAdes) (version 2) | ecosystem: Environmental > Aquatic > Marine > Oceanic | place: Pacific Ocean | collected 2013-06-22 | reverse complement strand
TAGTGGTGGCAGGAGTCGAACCTGCACCTTAGTACCGTAGCACCACTCTAATTAACCTACTCGTCTAACTATCTATCAATGATTACAAGTGCCATTCTTTTAATAATTTAATGGCTGATGCTTTTATATCTCTGAACATAGTTTCATCAAGTGGATCAGTGTAATTAATTATTCTGTCCAATGCTCTTTCTATTTCAGTGCATAGATATGCTGACTCTTTGTCAACTATTTCTTCTTTTATTTGCTCGTAAGCTTTTCTACTATCCATGTTATGTTATTACTTTTTTATTTCTTGTTAACATCCACTCTATATTACCTATATTGTGACCTAATTCTGTTAAATATTCTTCTATCTTTTCAGCATCACGGAAGAACACGTCGTATCTATATACATAACCTATTTCAAAGTCAAGTACAAATACATAGCTTCTTTTCTTAATTTGTTCCATATATTATTCTTTCTAAGTCTTCTTTTTTATAATTTCTTTTAGTTGGGTAATTCATATACCTCGTCTCTATGTCTCTAGCTTTTAATATATCTTCGTTCCATGTTCGCTGATCTATTTTGTAGAACGTATAGAATACACCACAAAAGAAACAGATAGCACATATTATTGTAAGATATAATAATCTTTCTAATTTATTTACTTGCGTCTCCATGCTTTATGTACAGACGCGGAAACTTCCTGCGACACTATTTGTATAGTGTTACCAGTTTTATGGGTGATAATAGGTACATACGAGTAAGTTTTAGTTGTACTGCAACTTACACAGTTTTTATAACCTAATTCTAAACGCACTGGGTGCACAGTGTTTCCGCATCTACAATACATATTTTTTTATTTTATATTATTATCAAAGGTTAATCGTATTGTGTATTGATTAATCATTGTTAGTCCACAAGTAATTATCCCACTCTTTATCATATAGTATATCTTCTATTGATTGGTGGTCATACCATTCAGAGTCAAACCACCTATTTTCCCATCTGTCTAATATATTTTGCTCACCCCATTGTATACCTAGTGTAAAACTAGCACCAATTAGCATGCAACCTATAATAGAATCACGTAGTTTTCTATTTAATTTCATAGTTTATTATTAGTTATATAGTTAATATATTCTTTATATTCTTGTACAGTTACGTACTCGTCTATCTCTTCGAGATAAACCATGTCATCTATCTCCATATTTTATTGTACGCCGCTTTATATTGTTTTGGAAAAGAAGATTTCTGCGGCAATTTATATCTCTTGTTTCCCATACCTTTACACTCGCCATAGATTTTAATTATTTCTATGTGCTGAGCTTTGCGAGCTTTGCGCTTGTTGGCAACGTACTCGCATAATTCTTTCATATTATTAATTACCATTTTAGTGGAGCTTCTATAAATGTTAAACCTTTATACTTAAACCAGTGTGATTTACCAGTTTTAAATTGGTGATTACCTTCTTCGTCTTGGCCAAGATATATTTCTTTGAAGCCAAATGAGTTAGGTAGATTACCAACAGTATAACCTTTGTACTCAATGCCATTTAAGCGGCAAGTTGTTTTAGATGTAAACTTAATTGTATTCATATTTTGATTTTATTATATTATCATACTTAAATCGTATTATGTATTGAATTATTATACTTAGAATAGTATTGATATTCTATCATTTTAATCTCTTCAGCGCTTAGTTTATATATTTCTTTACGCTTATTCTTTCTTGCCTTAGCAAATCTATATAAATCTCTCTTCATGGTAAATAGTATTATTTAGTTCTTCATTAGCTTTAGCGAGATTTTGTCGCCATAGCCACTCACGCCTGCGATACTCATGGGAGTTACACCACTTTCTCCAGCTTTTACTCATATCATTTTCTCCATACTTAGCTTCAAACTCTTCAACTTGTTTGAGCTTCGCCGCGATAGCCTTCGCATCATAATCTTTAAATTGCATAGTTATTTATTATTTAAGTTAATACATTAGCTCTAGTGTGAGTAGTCGAAACCCACCTCTGCTCCAAGACTAGAATTTAAACACTAGTTATTTAACTTCAACTAGTGTTCTAACTTTTACAGGTACATTTGTTGATGAAGTGTAAGAGTTATATTTGATAAAACAAGGTAATTTGTCAAGTGTATCTTTCATAATTTCATACACTTTATCATGATTGTAAGTGCAAGTTTTACCATTTTTAAATTCAACATTAATAGTTGTATTTTTTCCGATTAGTGATTTGCGAATAACAAATCTTTTTGAGTTAATAGTGTTTGTCATAATTTAGAATTTAAGTTATTAATTATTATTTTATTTTTATTAGTTACATTATTATTATCATTTGTAAGTCGTATTGTGTATTGATTTTAATAAGTGTATATTTGTTTACTATTTGTAAATGTCATTGTGTCATTGCAATGAGTGTCATATTGTGACACATTGTCATAAATATTTATTAGTAATATTTTCATTGTAACTTATTTACATTATTATTATCATAATTAGTTCGCATTATGTATAGAAAAATGTAAAACATAGTGAAATAAAAACATAAAAATGTAAAAAATTGTAAAAAAAGTTGAATTTTTGTATAGTTTGGCACACTTTTTGGGGAGGGGGGACACCACCATGCGCTCTATGCGATGTACCTAAAAATTTCCCCCTTATGATATTATACTACGTATAATATCTAGATATATATAATATATTATATAATAGATATAGGATTATGTAAATTTAGAAAAATATGTGTAAGTATTAAACTTGTACAACAATCACAAAAAAACGACCATAAATGGCAATAATTTACACATATCCAGACGCAGCTCCAGCAGGAGGAGATAAAATACTCGGTACACAGTTCGATAATGTGACAGAAGAAAACAAAACAGTACAGTTCGGTGTGTCTGCGGTTGCTAATTTTGCCACGAACAACTATTTAGAAGACACAATTACTGTAACAAAAGCACAGTTGACAGCGTTACAAACAACAGATGTTACTTTAATAGAAGCACCAGGCGCTAATAAATACATAAAAGTTTTAGCTGCTTCAGCTTTCTTAGATTATACAGCTCCTGTATATACATTTGCAGCAACATTAAACATATCAGTAAACGGTGTTAATCAAACTAGACTACCTAATACATTTGGTCAGTCAAATGCTGATGCTGTTTATAATTGTGCTATGGTAGAAGGAGTTATTGCTGCGAATACAGCATTGAAATTAACTACATCTGGAGCAGTTGGAGGCGGTGGTAATAGTTCAATGCAGATAAAAATAAGATACCAAATACTAGACACATCGACAACATCTAGTTTCTAAGAAATTAACACATGGCAATAATATATACTTACCCTACTGTGTTCCCAGAGGCCGACGATATATTGTTAGGTACTGAGAAAAACGCAACACTTAGAAATCCTACTAAGAATTTTAAGGTAAGTGACCTAGCAAGCTTTATTATTACCACGTTTGGAGGAACAAATTTAAAAGTTCCTTTATTTTTTGATGTAACTGATCCATTAACTGGTAAAGTTACTACACAATTAAGAGATACTATAATAACGCAAGACGCATATCCAGGCGGATCACAGATAACTATAGCAGGAACACTGCAAGCTACAGGTCCTATTAAAGATACTGCAGGAAATACTGGTACAAATGGGCAAATTTTAAGCTCTACAGGCACAGGAACAGCTTGGATTGATCAAACAGGCGCCGGAACTGGCGTTTTTCCTAATACCTCAGCGTTAGTATGGAGTATAACACACAATGGACAGTGGGGACCTTACCCTGCTGTTACAGTAGTTAACAATAATGACATCGAACATTTCGGTGAAGTCGAATATTTATCAACAACACAACTAAGAATAACCTTTACAGCCACATTTGCTGGTAAAGCTTATCTAAATTAAAAACAAAATGGCAATAAATTTTTTAAATGACGTTTCCTTTAATAAGAATGAGATAATTCAACCAGTATTAGAGAATCAAATAAATGACACTGCAGCTGGAACACCAGTTGACGGTCAGCTTTATTATGATACAACAAATAATGTAGTAAAATACGGTGAAGGCGGCTCATGGGAAGCTTTAGCAACAGGTGGTGGTACTGTTACAAGTATTGGTATTACTGAAACAGGTAATGCTTTAACAATTACAAATTCACCAATAACAAGCAGTGGTAATATTAATATAGCTGGTGCAGGAACTACATCACAATATATACGTGGTGATTTAAGTTTAGCAACTTTTCCAACTATTCCTACTGTTAATGACAATACTATAACTTTATCAGCTGGTAATGGACTAACTGGTGGTGGTGCTTTTGATTTAAATCAAAACTCTGATGAAACAATTACATTTACTGTTGGTGAAGGAACAGGTATATCTGTAGCTTCAGGTAGCGTTGGTATTGACTACGCTGGTACTGATAATGCAATTTTATCAGCAAGTGCTGCTACTCCAGCAGGTGCAGATACAATGTGGTTCTCTGATTCTGATGATAACACAATTAAAAAAGCTACTATTACAAATATATTAGCTTTAGCTCCTCAAGGAGATATTACTGGTGTAACAGGTAGTGATGGTATCTCAGTTAGTAGTGGAACAGGTCCAGTACCTAATGTAACAATAGATTATACCGGTACAGACAATGCTATATTAACTGCAAGTGCAGCTTCTCCAGCTGCGGCTGATCAATTATGGTTTAATGATGATGGAGATGATACTATTAAAAGAGCAACAATTTCTGATATTGTAGCTCTAGCGCCACAAGGTGATATTACAGGTGTTACAGCTGGTAGTGGTTTAACAGGCGGTGGTACTTCTGGTTCTGTTACTTTAAATGTTGGAGCAGGAGATGGTATTGTAGTAAATGCTAACGATGTAGCTGTTGATTATGCTGGAACAGGAAACATCATTGATGCAGCGGCAGATGGTAGTACAATTGTTGCCGCAGATAAAATATTATATGAAGATGCTACAGACACAACTGTTAAAGAAATAGCAGTATCTAGTTTAATAGCGTTGGCACCACAAGGAGATATTACAGCAGTTGTTGCTGGAGATTATCTAACTGGTGGTGGAACATCAGGTTCTGTAACATTAAATGCTGATGCAACTGATACAGCAGCAACAGCAAGTAAACTTGTAGCAAGAGACAGTTCTGGTTTTGGTTACGTAGCAACTCCAAACTCAGGAGATAGCACAACTAAAATAGCTACAACAGCATTTGTACAAAGTGCAGTTGTTGGTTTATTAGAATTTAAAGATGGTTTCAATGCTAACACTGGTGCAATATCAGGAGGTGGTAATCTTACATCTGGTGGTTCAAGAGTTGCAGTAGCTGTCGGTGATATGTATGTAGTAACTGTAGCTGGTAATTTCTTTGGTAATGCTAATACACCGTTAACACCTGGTGATTCAGTAATATGTAAGGAAGCTGCTGCAGCAGGAACTTCTACTGAGTCAGACTTTATTGTTGTACAATCTGATACAGATGTTGCAACAGCAAGTGCAATTGGTCTTGGTAACGTAAATGCTGGAACTGGTATTTCAGTATCTTACTCAAATGGTACTGCAACTGTTACAAACTCTGATTTAGGTTCTTCACAAGACATATTCAAAAACTTTACAGCAGATTCAGGTGGTACAGCAACAGCTAATACTAATAACGATACATTAACAATAGCTGGTGGAACAAATGTAACAACTACAAGATCTGGTGATACAATTACAATTGCATCGACTGATCAGTTCCAAGGTACAGTAACCTCTGTAGGTATTTCAGATGGTTATTTAATAGATTCATCAGGTACTAATCCTATAACAAGTTCTGGTACTATAACATTAGCAGTTGATGCTAGTGAGCTAACAGACATGACAGAAACTATTTTAAGTTCTGATGAAGCATTTGTGTTAGATGTATCTGAAACTGGTGCAGATCAAGGTAAAAGAAAAGCATGGTCAGAAATTATATCTGATCTTAATATAGCAACAGGTTCTATACCTACAGTAAATAACAATACTATTACAATAAGCGCTGGTACAGGTATGTCTGGCGGTGGTTCATTTACATTAAATCAAAATAGTAACGAAACTATTACTCTTACAAACGCTGGTGTTACAAGTGTAGCAGCTGGCGCAGGTATTGATGTAAGTGGTTCTACAGGTTCTGTTACAATTTCTGGTGAAGATTCAACTGCTTCTAATAAAGGTATTGTAATTGTAGCTGGTGGAACTGGTATTGATGTTAGTTATTCAAGTGGTACTGCTACAGTTTCTGCTACAAGCGGTTCAACTGGTGGTTTCTCAGGACCATTAACAGATTCTACAACAGGTATTACAAGAGGAATAGCCGGTGGTGTAACAACTTTTACACTTACAACAGCTGACTTGTTTGGAGCTGCAACAAACTCTAGACAGTGTATTGTTGAAGTTATGGACGGTACAACTTATGCTACTGTTTATCCTGAAGTTGCAAGAGCTGCAGCTACAACTATAGAAGTTAAATTTAAAGGAACTGTTGCAAACGACGATTACGATATTTCTATAGTGCATGCAGGAAGTAATTAATAAATAAAAATTAAATTAAATGGCGATAAAATTTCTAAATGACGGAGATTTTCCAGATAATGCTAAAATAAGATTAGGTGATGCTAATGATTTAGAAATTTATCATGATGGAACTGATAGCACAATAGAAAATAAAACAGGTGACTTTATTATAAGTAACAATGCTAATGATAAAGATATTATATTTAAAAGCGATACTGGTGGTGGAGGACTTGCTACATATTTTAGACTAGATGGTAGTGAGGTAAGATGTTTATTTAGTGTTAACGCTGAATTTAGTGATAACGTAAAAGCAAAGTTTGGTAGTAGTGATGATTTAGAAATATATCATAACGGAAGCAATAGTATAATAGAAGATACAGGTACAGGAGATTTAATTCTTAAATTTAGTAATGATTTATTAATTGAAGGTCAAGACGGTGCAAATTTAATTAATTGTAATGAAGGTAATTCGGTTCAGTTATATTATAATGGATCAGAAAAATTAGAAACAAAATCTACTGGTATTGAAGTAACAGGTGATGTATTAGATAGAGATATACCTTGCTTGTTTAATAGTAATTTTTTCGATGGAACTTCATCTAGTATATTTGTTGTACCTTTTAATAGTTTAACTGAAAGTACAGTTTCATCTAGAACTTATTATCACAATTTAACCATGCCATATGCTGGAAAAGTAGTAAAAGTAGTTATGAAAAATGTAAGTGGAACTTTAAGTAGTGGTTTTACAACACAATTATTTTTATACGTAAATGGTTCTCAACAAACAAGTAGTGCAGAATTAAGTTTGTCAAACAGCGCTGTAACATGGACACCAACAACAAGTAATACATTTTCAGCTGGAGATGAATTATCATTTGCTTATCAAAAAAGTGCATCAAGTAAAACATTTGCAGGTGTTTCTTTTGGTGTAGCAATAGAATTAACAGATTACGATATATAACATGGGATATTTTGAAAATTTAGATAAAGCAGCGTTAAATCTTAAAACAGATGGTGAAATAAGATATGTTGATGGTGGATATACATTAGTGCCTTGGATGGAAAGCACAGATGATGAAATATATAAAAACTGTTTAAAAGAATTATTAGAGCTAGACTGGAAACATTATAAGCTATATTTAGTAGGAGGTTTACTACAAGGTTGGAAAACAACAGATATTGATATTTGTATAACAGGTGCTGTTGATAATGATTTACCAGATTTAATGAAACAAGCTGCAAAATTAGGTCCATTTGATTTATACTATGTTGATTCATTAGAAACAATAAGTGATAACTCTACTAGAATATGGGAATTTGCTAAAGCTGATTGTAAAGCTCATGAAGGTGCTCCAAGATGGCATGGTCAATGGAAAAGCGATGGATTATTTTGGATGTGTGAAAAATTTGAAGCAAAAGATAGAACTTATACTGAAGCGCCATTAGCGTTGAATTAAGTAAAACATACTTATTATAAGTAATAATATATACAAGGTATTAGAGTATTTTTTTGGTTTACCATGCTCTAAATATCTGACAATTAATAGTAAACCATAATTTTTAATAATTACAAAATGGAAAAGTTTTTAAACATTAAACTTAGTGACGGTTCAGTTACTCCAGTAAGAATTTCTGGAATTTCAGTTATAAAGTTTGCTTCTGACGTAGGTTCAGGCGCTACTTTACAAACAGATCTTAGAATTAATTACGTTGACGGCGGAGCTGTTAAAATTTTATCTCAAGTAAGAGGTGGTGCTGGTGCACAATATATTCCTTCTGCTGCAGGTCAAAAGACTGAGTTTGTTAGAGCTTTATATCAAAAAGTTATTGAAGGATTAGCAACTCCATGGAACTTACCAGTTATAGGTGGTGATGACGGTTGGGACTACACTGTAGAGCCATCATCTTCACAAGCTAGTGAGTACGTGAAGCAAGGCGCTGCTAAAACAGATACATTTGCTGCTAAGCAATCTTCTGTATTAGAAGGAACAAACGCTGCTTCTACACCAACTACTGGACCTGTATCTCCAATGCTTTCTGTTGAAGCTGTATAGTAACAATTTATTAACCAATTAAAACCCAAACCAAATGACGTTTTATTATTCGACTAGAACGTGGAATAGTCAACCACAACTAACCAAAGAAACTGTTAACTTATGGAAGCATCTTGCAGATAAGAAAAACTGGAGGATCACTCAATTAGCAAATGGTTTCTACCAAACCGAGTACCAGAGTCCAGAAGACGAAGATACTTGGATCGACATAACCAGAAGAGAAACTATTGAAGGAGCAGAAGCTGCTATTGATTCATCAGTAGCGCACTATGCTAAAAAGATAGAATTCTTAAATGGTCCTAAAGTCGTGAAAACCTTTAAATAAAATTAAATATAATTAAATTATGTCCGATAAACTTGTGAAACATCTTAACTTCGGTCAAGATGCAAAAGATCAGATATTTAAAGGGATAGAAAAACTCACTAAAGCTGTTAGCTCCACATTAGGAGCTAGCGGCAAGTGTGTTATCCTAGAAGATGATCAAGGTAAACCCATCATAACAAAAGATGGTGTAACAGTTGCAAACTCAGTAGTATTGTTCGATGCTGTTGAAAACATGGGCGCAACGTTATTAAAAGAAGCAGCAAGAAAAACTGTTGAAGAAGCAGGAGACGGTACTACTACCGCTACAGTATTAGCAGAAGCAATACTAAAAGAAGCTGTTAAAGAAAATATTAATACTAGAGAATTAAAAGAGGGTATTAATTCAGCTGTTAAAAAAGTTGTTAATTATTTAGAAAAAGTTAGCATACCAGTTGAAGGCAAAATGATTGATCAAGTTGCCACTATATCTGCAAACAACGATCCTGAATTAGGTAAATTAATCGGGGGCGCGTTCAAAGATGTAGATAAACAAGGTATTGTAATGATGGAAGAATCTAAAGACTTAGAGAGCTCTGTTAAAATAATTGATGGTATGCAATATGATAGACCTTTAAAAAGTTTACATTTTGCTACAGATCAGTCAAAGGGTACAGCTGAGTTAAAAAATCCTCTTGTTCTTATAGTTGAATCTAAAATAGAAAACATACGTAAAATACAAGGTGTATTAGAATATGTTATAAAAAATAATAAACCTTTATTTATAGTAGCAGATGTTGAGCCACAAGTGCTAGCTGCTTTAGCTATGAATAAAATGAAAGGTAATATTAAAGTTTGTATTGTAGACGCTCCAATATATGGTTTTACTAAAAAAGAAAAATTAAATGATTTAGCATTAATGACAGGCGCTACTGTTATAAATGAAGATCTAGGAGATGATATGGATTTAATTAGTGCTGATCATTTAGGTAGTGCTAAAAAAGTAATAAGTAATAAAGATAATACTATAATACAAGTTGAAAAAACTCCAGACGCAGTTAAAGATCTTATAGAAGATTTAAGAAAAAAACAAGCTGCAGAAAAAATTCCTGGATATAAAATGGCACATGAAAAAAGACTTGCGTTATTAGCTGCTAAAGTAGCCGTGGTTAAAGTAGGTGCTAGTTCTGAAATAGAATTAAAAGAAAAAAGTGATAGAGTCGAAGACGCTATATGTGCTACAAGAGCCGCAATAAAAGAAGGTATAGTCCCTGGTGGTGGTGTTGCTTTACTAAACGCTGCGTTAAAGCTAAAAGATGATAACGCTGGTGAAATTGTTTTAGGTAGAGCTATATTAGCGCCATACAAAAAAATACTAGAAAATGCTGGTTATGAAGAAGTAAGAATATCCGGCAAAGATGGTGAAGGTATTAATGTGGTTACAGGAAATATGGTAAATATGATTGACAGTGGTATTATTGATCCATTGTTAGTTACAAAAAGTGCGTTATTAAACGCGGCTTCTGTAGCAACAACTATTTTATCAACTGATTGTATAATTAATAATATTAGATTACATGAGGGCGATAGGAAATAATTTAGTTATTAAAAAAATTGAAAAACCTAATGAAACTACAAAAGGTGGTTTAATACTTAGTGAAAAACAAAGAGAAGATATTAGGTTTCAAAAAGCTGAAGTTATTAAAGTAGGTGATACTGTTGTAGCTGTAAAAGAAAAAGATATTATTTATTTTGATAAAGCTGCTGCTCATAGAATAGAAATAGATAAAGAACCATATCATGTCATTAGACAAGAAAATGTGGTCGTTGTTTTATGAAAAAGCTAGAAGCAAGTGATCTTAAAGATTTAAACTTGTTAAAACATTATCGTATAATACGTAAGTGGGCTTGTAAAAACAACGGCTTAACAGATGCTGAGTTTGAACTTATTATCTATTTAGACTGTATTGATTTGTTTACAAAAAAAGATTTTGAAACAGGCGTATATACTTTTAGTTGGAATAATAGGCGCTGGAATAAATTAATACAAAACAATTGGATTGAAGTGTGGAGACATAGAAACAGAACTACACAAAAATACAATATATATAAAATATCATTTAAAGGTAAACAATTAATAAGAAGAGTTTATAGAATAATGCTTGGATTAGATGATATACCGATGAGTGAAAGAAGAAACAAACTAGTTGCTGGTAATTCATATACTGATAAAGTTATGTATCAAGCAATGTATAACGTAAACAAAGATAAACAAAGATGAATAAAAGTCCAATAAATTTCGGGGGCCTTGCAGGCATAGCAGCAGGTATAAGAGGAAGAAGAGGTAGAGGAAGACTTGGAGGTAGAATTAATAAGCTAGAAAATCAAATGGCTGTATTAATGCGTGATAGAAATAGAAACGCAAATGATATGAATGAGCCTGAGTTTGATGTGGCAACTGAATCACAACCTGGAAGCTTACAAGCACCTATACAAGAAGATATGTTAACACCAATGAACGCATTTTCTCCTGGAACAATGGGCGTTGCTAACGCTATGTTTGGAAGTAAAATACCTGGTTCTTTTGATAGAGACTTAGGCAACTAATAAATTAACACAACTTATGAAAAAATACAACTCACCACTACGTATGATAGAAGATAAATCTCATACTCATGCGTCAAAAAAGAATTCTGTAGGTATTGTAGGGGAAACTTCTATATGGGACGGACCACTCGATCAACACGGAAGACCACATGCTCCGGGAAGAAGTTCTGGTAGTAATGGTATGAAATTAAAACTAGGGGCAGTTCCTTATGCAGGAAGTATGCCAATAACACAACGTGCAAAAAGAGGATAATCATGGCATATAATCAAAGTAAAAACCCTTTTAGTAAAAATCCACTAAACTTTAACTCACCGTTAAACAGCTTCGATAGTTTAGTAGGAAAACTAATGAATCAAGGTAAGTCAAAAGAAGCTGCAACTAAAATTGCTGGTAAAGTAGCTAATGCTAAAATGAAAGGCGCTGGTTCAGGACCAACTGCTGCTCAAAAAGCAAGAATGAAACAATCACCAGCTAAACAAGCTAAACCAGATTTTTTAGATTTAGATAAAGATGGTAACACAACAGAGCCAATGAAAGATGCTGCTAAAGGTTCTGCGGCTAAAATGAAGTCACCAATTGACAAAGAACTAGTTGGTAATCAAAAAAATTTAAATGAAGGTTTAAAGAAAGCTATTGAAGCTGCACCAGAAAGTCCAGCTAAGATGAAATCACCTATGAAAAAACACGGTGATAAATTTAGAAAAAGAGCTATGAAGTTGTCTGAAAAAGCTGAACAAGGTGATTATGATTATGATAACCCTAAAGTTGTAGAACTATTAGACAAAGCTAGAGAAGCTGATAAAGCACATAGTAAAGAAGCGCCTGATGCTAAAAGCTCTCCAGCTTCAAAAAAGTTTGATAGAAAAGCAGAAGATATTGCGAGAAGACAAAGAGAAAGATTAGAAAAAGAAGCTGCTGAGAAAAAAGCTAAAAAAAAGTCACCAGCTAAGATGAAATCACCAGTTAAAAAATTGTCTGCTGCTGAAAAAAGAGCAAAAGAATTAGCTAGAGGTGACCGTAAAAAAGAAGCAAGAATGATAGACGCTGCTAAAAAGCAATCAGCTGCAATTAAAAAAAGAAAATCTCCTGCTAAAATGAAGTCACCAATGAAGAAAGATGGTAAGAAAGGCGATTTACTTTCAAGAGGTCTTGAACTTTTAAATAAGAAAAGTAGTAACCAGAAAGATGGTAAGAAAGGTAATGTAGCTGCAAGAACTATTAGAAGTGTTAACAAAAATATTGACAAAGTTATCGAAAAAGGTAAAAAATTTACTAAAGAACTTAAAGAAGGTTATAAAAGAGGTTATAACAAGTTCAAAGAAGATCAAAAAAGAGCAACATAAAATAATTAATCATGATAATAAATCCAAGTTCATATACTAGTGCGATCCCGGTGGCATTAAATGATGATATTAATATTCCGGGACCAGAAGTAAGAAAATCAGGTACTACAACTAGTTTAACTAATGATAAACTTGTAGATACTAATGGTAACTTCTTACAAACAGTAGATGCTAATGGAAATATTACAAATCAAGGCGTTCAAGTAGGTCAAATAGTTTATAACATGGCTGCTATGAATACAACAGCTTGGTTAGGCCCTGAAGCCGCAGTAGTAAAATCAGTAGACAGTAATACACAATTAACATTGTCTGCTAATATATTTCCTGTAACAGGCGCGCCATCAACAACGCAACAGTATAAAATATACGATGCTAATAAATTGCCAAAAGGTGCTATTATTATGGTTGGTGATAATCAAGCGGGTAACAATACTAAGAGTGATATATTTGTAAAAACACTTGATGGTCAAGATGTGTTAGTGCAAGGAGTTGCTCCAGGTGAAACATTAGATTTAATAGTACAAAGAGTTATGGTAGGATCAGCTGCAACATCTGGTGCGCCTAGTACTTTAACTACTGCAGAAAAAATAACAGCATTTATATAACAATTAAAAAAACAATTATGCATCCAATACACAAACATATGAGCTCAAGAATGAGAGCTCGTAAAGCAGACGAAAGATATGACGCTAAAATGGCTTATGATAAAAACTTAAGTGGTAAAGCGAGATTACATTATCTTGAAAATGACATCGCTGATAAAGGTATGTCAATGAAATCACCAATGAAAGCAGGTCATGAATCACCAGCTGAAATGGGTCACAAGGCTCCAGCTAAAATGAAGTCAGCTATGGAAATGGGACACGAAGCTCCTTCAATGAAAGCTCCAATGAAGAAAGCAGGTAAAATGTCACCAGCTGATATGAAAGCCCCTATGAAAAAAGAAGGTCCTAAGCAAGAAAGAAAAGATCTTATGAAAGATAATCCTGTAGTTAAAGACGCTTCAGGTAAAAGAAAAATGACTAAAGAAGATTTTAAAAAGCTAGGAATGAAAGAAGCTGGTGAACGTCCTAAAGACGCTAGAAGATACGGAAAAGGTTTTAAAAAAGCTTAACAATGTCTTACGTACAACGCTTTGGTTTAAGTAGAAAATCACCGTTGAGTAATGAAGACGAGTCAAAAACTCCAAGTAGTGATGTATTTGATGATTTAGATTATAAAACTCAATCAGAAAGAGGTATGTCAGATAGCGAATACCGTGATCAATATGAGATGGGTAATATACATAACCCAGTTTTAGACGGTGTTATCATGAGATCTGGCGTAGACTACGATGATTTTTATAACAAATATGGTGAAGACGCTGATTTTGAAGAGCACATGAAGAAAAACTTAACACCTGAAGAGTATAAAAGAAGTTTAGCAGAAAACTTTAGTAAAGATCCTTACTACGAAGATATAATGAGAAAAGGTTTAGAAGGAAGAAGTGATTATTCTAGTGCAAGCAGTATAATCCCAACACCATCAATAGACGATGTGCAAGCAGGATTAGATTACGCGAGTTTAGTTGATCCTACTCCTATTAGCGATGGTCTTAATTTAGTTTTATCTGGAACTAGAGCTGGAGTTGCTGCCGCAACAGGTGATGTTCAAGGAGCTAAAAGATTTGGCAAAAAAGCTCTTGCTTCAGGTTTTTATATGATACCTGGAACTGATGTAGGAAAAATAGGTAAACTAAACAAGTTTGGTAAATCAAAAGGTCGCGTATATAAACCGGGTATGTTTATGCCTGAGTCTAGTAAAAGAAATATTGGTAGAGGTATTACTAATTTTGCTTTTAGAAAAGGTCAGGACACTAAATTAAGTGACAAAATTAAGTCAGGAATTTCAGGTGCATTAGGTAACAACAAAGTAAGTGGTGTAGTTGGTAAAAAAACAAGCGAACTAGTTAGTGGTAAAGGAATAGTAAAGGGTAGTAAAATTGGCGAAGAAAAAGAAACATAATATGTCTTTTAAATTAACACCTCCGTTTAAAAAAAATTCACCAATATATGAACGTGAATTAGAACCTGGAACTATGGGTAAGGGTAATAAAAATGGTACTATACTTATTGGTAGTGATGTACCACTGCATAAACATGAAGAAGTTATAGCACATGAAGAAGTACATATTGATCAAGTTAAAAGAGGTGATCTCGATTATGATGATGATAACGTATATTGGAAAGGTAAAGTATATCCAAGATCAAAAATGCATGAGGGCGCTAAAAACTTACCATGGGAAGCAGAAGCATATAGAAAATCATGAGTAAAAAGAAATTTAAAGATACAACCGTTGGACAACTATTGTTTGGCGCTGCATCTGTAATTAATCCTACATTAGGAAATGTATTACAAGGTGTAACTTCGCCAAAAGAAGCAATAGAAGCTATTACTAAAGCTGATGCTCCAGCAGACGATAAGATAAAATTACAACAAATAATCTACGAACAACAAACAAAAGAAATCGAAGCTATCACGTCAAGATGGCAAGCAGATTCTATGTCAGACTCTTGGATGTCTAAAAATGTACGTCCATTAGTTTTAGTATGGTGTATTGTTGTATTTTCTTTTGCAGGTATATTAGATAGTGTCGAAACAATACCTTTTCATATAAATGAATTATGGAACGATACTTTCGAGAAAGTCATGATGGCGGTCGTTTTAGCCTATTTCGGCGGACGTACGACTGAAAAGGCAAGTAATATATTTAAAAAGTAAAAGTGAATATTAACAAGTAACTATAAATATAGTAATAACAATTAAAATTTAATCAAATGGCAAAAAGTGGAAAAATTAAAGAATTAGAATTAAAAACAATTAACGAGCAAAATACAGCTTTACAAAAAGCAGTTTTTGATTTAGGTGCTTTAGAAATAGAAAAAAACAAAACAATGCAACACTATAAAGCTGCATTAGAAGTTTTAGAAAAAACTAAACAAGAACTTGAATCTAAGTATGGAGCAGTTAATATTAATTTAAAAACAGGTGTTTGGGAAGAAGTAGAAGTTCCTAAAACAGAAGAACCTAAAGTAGAAGAAGTAGTTGAAGAAGAAGATTGTGGCTGTGATGAAAAGAAAGAAGACTGCGAAGACTGCGAAGATAAAGAGTAATGTATTCTGTAATAAGAAAGATCAGTATTGGTGCTGATTACAAGAACGATGCCATGCATTATTCTGTTGGCCAACAAGTATATGGTGGTCATGTAATAAACAATATTGATCATAATGAAAGAGATAACTCTTATAATATATTTATAAAGAAAGATCAAGAGATAATGCCTTGGAAAAAATTTAATTCTAATATGGCTATATCTGTTGAGTATGATTTAGAATATTAATGAACAGTATATATGACTTTATTGTTAAACCTACAAATGAAAGGTATAACAATAAAATTAAAGTAGGCGAAAAAACACTTATTATTAATTCTAATATAGAAGATCATAAAATGGTTAGTCGCCACGCTACTGTTGTTTCAGTACCTTTAGCATATAAATTCAATATAAAAAAAGGTGATCAAATAATAATACATCATAATATATTTCGCAGATGGTATGATGTAAGAGGTAAACAACGTAATAGTAGTCAATATTTTAAAGAAGATTTATTTTTTTGTAAACCTGATCAAATATATTTACATAAAAAAGGCGAACAATGGCTACCATTTATGGATAGATGTTTTGTAATGCCTATAAAAGATAATAACTCTCTAACAATGGATTTAGAGCAGAAATGTGTTGGTATATTAAAAATAGGTAATAATGCTTTAGAAGCACACGATATTAACCCAGGAGATCTAGTTGGTTATAAACCAGGTCGTGAATGGGAGTTTATTGTTGATAAAAAGCGAATTTACTGTATGAAATCAAATGATATTGTAATTAAATATGAGTACAAAGGAAACGAAGAAGAATATAATCCAAGCTGGGCGAGTAGCAATTAAAGAGTTAATTAAAGTTGCTAAAGAGCCTATTATAGATTTTGGACCTGACATTTCCGCAGATAGACTTAAAAATGCTGCAGCTACTAAAAAACTAGCTATATTCGATGCTCTTGAAATATTAAATCGTATTGAAGAAGAGCAAAATATGTTAGAAGATAAACCAAAGCAAGAAGTTAAAAAAGATACATATTTTAAGGGTTTTGCTGAAAGAAGAGCTAAGTAATGTATAAGCAAAGTTTATATAAAGTACTTGATAATCATATAAAACCTAAAATTATTAATCGTATGAACCGTTATAAAAAATGGCAATACGGTTATAATAAAGAGCATGACATTGTAGTTATTAGCAAAACAGGTGAAGTAGGTGAAATATATGAAATACAAAATTTAAAGATAGCTTTACCAAAAGCTAAAAACATATATAAGTTTGAAGATGATAAATGGAGTAAGTTTGAATATCCTAAAGCTTTAGCAAGAATAAAAACAGTATTTGACTGGAGACAATATCCAGAAGATTTTAAAACAAAGTGGTATGATTACATCGATAATGAATTTACCCGTAGGGAGGAAGGTTTTTGGTTTTATAACAAAGGCGTTCCTACTTACATTAGTGGTACTCATTACATGTACTTGCAGTGGTCTAAGATTGACGTCGGGGCACCAGACTTTAGGGAGTCAAATAGATTATTCTTTATTTTCTGGGAAGCTTGTAAGGCAGATTCACGATCCTATGGGATGTGTTACCTTAAGAATAGGCGGTCCGGGTTTTCTTTCATGGCCTCAGGAGAGGTGGTTAACTTGGCAACCATATCAAGTGACTCCAGGTATGGTATATTATCCAAGTCTGGACCTGATGCCAAGAAGATGTTCACAGATAAGGTGGTACCCATATCAGTTAATTACCCCTTCTTTTTCAAGCCGACCCAGGACGGAATGGACCGTCCAAAGACCGAGCTTGCCTACCGTGTCCCAGCCTCCAAGTTTACCAGACGTTCCATCACCGCCACCACCGCCGATGAAACCTTACAGGACGAACTACAGGGACTTGACACCACCATCGACTGGAAGAATACCGGTGACAACTCCTACGATGGGGAGAAACTCAAACTCCTCGTTCATGATGAATCGGGGAAGTGGGAGAAGCCCAACAACATCCTCAACAACTGGCGCGTCACCAAGACGACATTAAGATTAGGTAGTAAAATTATTGGTAAATGTATGATGGGTTCAACATCTAACGCATTAGATAAAGGTGGTAGAAACTTTAAAAAATTATATGATGAATCAGATGTTACAAAAAGAAACCGCAACGGACAGACTAGTTCGGGATTATATTCTTTGTTCATACCTATGGAATGGAACTACGAAGGCTACATTGATTCTTATGGCATACCTGTCTTCGACACTCCCGACAAAGAAGTACTTGGACCACAAGGCGAGTTTATCGACCTTGGCGTTATTGAGTATTGGGAAAACGAAGTTGACGGATTAAAAGATAACCAAGATGCTTTAAACGAGTTTTATAGACAGTTTCCTAGAACTACAAAACACGCGTTTAGAGATGAATCTAAATCATCTTTATTTAATCTCACTAAGATATATCAACAAATAGATTTTAATGAAGATGAAAACAATAAATCAATGGTTACTCAAGGTAATTTTTTATGGGAACATGGTATAAAAGATAGTAGAGTTATATTTGCACCTAGTAATCAAGGAAGATTTTTTATAACTTGGATTCCTGATAAAAACTTACAAAATAGATATATAGAAAAAAATGGTATTAAATATCCTGGTAATGATCATATAGGCGCTTTTGGTTGTGATCCTTATGATATATCAGGTACAGTAGATAAGCGAGGTTCTAATGGTGCTTTACATGGATTAACTAAATTTAGTATGGAAAATGCACCAGCTGATCATTTCTTTTTAGAATATATAGCAAGACCTCAAACAGCTGAAGTATTTTTTGAAGATGTATTAATGGCGTGTGTTTTTTATGGTATGCCTTTACTATGTGAAAATAATAAACCTAGACTTTTATATCATTTTAAAAGAAGAGGATATAGAGGTTTTGCAATGAACAGACCTGATAAAGTTTGGAATAAATTATCAGTAACAGAAAAAGAAATAGGTGGTATACCAAACTCAAGTGAAGATATAAAGCAAGCTCACGCTGCTGCAATTGAATCTTATATTGAAACAGCTGTTGGATTTAATGGTGATTCTTATGGAAATGTTTATTTTCAAAGAACACTTGAAGACTGGGCTGCTTTTGATATAAATAATAGAACAACACACGATGCTTCTATTAGTTCTGGTTTAGCTTTAATGGCTTGTAATAAAAATAGATACGCACCAGTTGCTAGAAGAAAACGTGAACCAATAGACTTAGGAATAAAAAAATATGATAATCGAGGTTCGTTATCAAAAATAATTAAGTAAATGAATATATACGCAAATCCAAATAGTGCTTTTCCTAGCCAAACAGTCTCTGATATTGAAAAATCATCAGAAGAATATGGAAGACAAGTTGCACAGGCTATAGAAGGCGAATGGTGGCAGCAAGGTGGTAATGGTACTAGATTTGCTACTTCATTTAATAGGTTTCATACATTAAGATTATATGCAAGAGGTGAGCAACCAGTGCAAAAATATAAAGATGAATTAGCTATTAATGGTGATTTATCTTATTTAAATTTAGACTGGAAACCAGTACCTGTGTTATCTAAATTTGTAGATATAGTTAGTAACGGTATGAACAATAAGCTTTATGAAATAAAAGCTTTTGCTCAAGACCCAGTATCATTAAAAAAGCGAACAGCTTATGCTGATGCTATTTTAACTGATATGATGGCTAAACCTTTTTTACAAAATCTTGAAGGAAATCTAGGTGTAAACAAATTTAATACAGATCAAAATAAATTACCTGAAAGCGAGCAAGAGTTAGATATTCATATGCAGTTAAGCTATAAGCAAAGTGTAGAAATAGCGGAAGAAGAAGTTATAAATAACACTCTTGAACGTAATAGATTTGACAATATAAAGAAAAGATTTAATCATGATTTAGTTGTATTAGGTATTGGAGCTTGTAAAACAGCTTTTAATCCAGCTAATGGTGTTAATTTAAAATATGTAGATCCAGCTAATTTAATATATTCTTATACAGAAGATCCTCATTTTGAAGATATATATTATGTAGGTGAAGTAAAGCAATTAACTGTTCCTGAAATAGCTAAACAGTTTCCTTATCTTACACAAGAAGATTTAAAAAAGATAGAACAAACAAAAGGTTATCAAAAAGATAATTTATACGGATATAGATCTTACGATCCTAATACTGTTTCAGTTTTATTTTTTGAATATAAAACTTATAACGAACAAGTTTTTAAAATTAAACAAACTGATACTGGATTAGAAAAAGCATTAGAAAAACCTGATACCTTTAATCCTCCTGCTAATGATAATTTTCAGAGAGTTGCTAGAAAAATAGAAGTACTTTATGAAGGTGTAAAAATTTTAGGCAATAATCAACTTATTAAATGGCAGTTGTCAGAAAATATGACTAGACCTTTTGCCGATACTACAAAAGTAGAAATGAGTTATACTATATGTTCGCCACGTATGTATAAAGGTCGTATAGAATCTATTGTTAGTAAGTGTACAGGCTTTGCTGATATGATACAAATAACACATTTGAAACTACAACAAGTAATTGCTCGTACAGTTCCAGATGGTGTATTTTTAGATATGGATGGTCTTGCTGAAGTTGATTTAGGTAATGGTACAAATTATAATCCAGCAGAAGCATTAAATATGTATTTTCAAACTGGTAGTATCGTAGGTAGATCAATGACTCAAGAAGGTGATATGAATCCAGGTAAAGTACCTATTCAAGAATTACAAACTTCAAGTGGTCAAGGTAAAATACAAAGTTTAATTGCTACATATCAGTATTATTTACAATTAATTAGAGATTGTACAGGTTTAAATGAAGCAAGAGACGGTAGTATGCCTGAAAAAGATACGTTAGTTGGTTTACAAAAAATGGCAGTTAATGCTTCTAATACAGCTACAAGACATATAATGCAAGCGAGTTTGTGGTTAACACTAAGAACTTGTGAAAATATATCATTAAAAATTGCTGATTCTTTAAAAAATCCTTTAACATTAAATTCATTAAAAAGTTCTATATCTACATATAATACCGCTACATTATCTGAAATACAAAATTTACCGCTACATGATTTTGGTATTTATTTAGAATTAGAACCTGAAGAAGAAGAAAAAGCAAGATTAGAGCAAAATATACAAATGGCTATACAGCAAGGCGGTATAGATTTAGAAGATGCTATTGATATTAGAAGAATAAAAAATCTTAAACTTGCTAATGATGTGCTGAAACAAAAACGTAAAGAAAAACAAAAGCGTATGGATCAGCAACAGCAAGCAATGGCAGCGTCTCAAGAACAAGCTAAGGCAGCTTCTGCTCAAGCTATTGCTCAAGCAGAAATGCAAAAGCAACAAGCTTTAACAGCTTCTAATGTACAATATGAAGAAGCTAAAAATAATTTAGCTATTAAAAAAATGCAATTACAAGCACAACTTGATCAGCAAAAAATGCAACAACAACATATGTTTGATATGGAGTTAAAAAAGATAGAAGTTGATGCTATGAAAGAAAAAGAATCTTTTATAGAAGATCGTAAAGATAAAAGAACTAAAATGGAAGGCTCACAGCAAAGCGCTATGATAGATCAAAGAAACAATGATTTAATGCCTATAAATTTTGAAAACGAAGGTATATAATACCAATTAACTAATTTTATAATATTTTATTATGTCAGAAAAAGAAACAACTAAACCTGAGGTGACTCAAGAAGTCAAATCAGAAGGCGGTGATATGAAAATCAAATCAAAGCCTAAAAAGTTTACTCAAAAAGACGAACCTGTAAAGGTTGATTTAAGAAAAGATCCTAATGTAAAAGTTGAGGAGCCAGTAAAAGTAGACTTAACTAAAAAAGAAAAAGACGATGCCATTCAAATCGGAGAAACAAAGGAGGTACCTGTGGGCGACAAACCCGAAGCTAGCAAAAAAGTGGACGGAGAAGTACGGGTCAGCAATACAGATGAAGTACAAAAGTCCGAATCGCCTATTGTCGAACTTGATAAAGAAGAACAAAAGCAAATAAAAAAAGCAGAACAAGAAGTTGCAGCTGCTAAAAGAGATGAAAGAGTATTAGGTAAACAATTACCTGAAAACATCGAAAAGCTTGTTAACTTTATGGAAGAAACAGGTGGTACAGTTCAAGATTATGTAAGGTTAAATCACGATTATTCCAGTGTAGACGATGATACTCTACTAAGAGAATATTACAAAAATACAAAACCACATCTTAACGGAGATGAAATTTCATTTGTAATGGAAGATAAATTTAAGTTTGATGAGGATGTTGATGAAGAGCGAGACATCAGAAAAAAGAAACTCGCTAAAAAAGAAGCGGTTGCAGAAGCACGTAATCATTTAGAAGACTTGAAGAAAAGGTATTATGATGAAATAAAATTAAGACCTGGAGTAACTCAAGAACAACAAAAGGCTATGGACTTTTTTAATCGCTATAACCAAGAACAACAAATAGCATCGCAACAACACGAAGAGTTTGTTAACAACACTAAAGAATATTTTACTAATGATTTCAAAGGTTTTGATTTCGAGGTTGGTGAAAAAAAATTTAGATATGGTGTTAAAAACCCTAGTGATGTCGCAGACAATCAATCAAATTTAAACAACTTCGTCGAGAAGTTCTTAGACAATGAAGGTAATGTTAAAGATACGAAAGGTTATCATAAGGCTATGTATGCTGCACAGAATATAGACAAAATTGTAAGTCATTTCTATGAGCAAGGAAAATCTGACGGTATAAAAACCGTAGTAGATAATTCTAAAAATATATCTAATGAAGCTAGACAAACTAGCGGAGGAGATGTATTCATAGGTGGTTTAAAAGTTAAAGCTATATCTGGTGTAGATAGTTCAAAATTGAGAATTAAAAAAAGTAAATTTAACAATTAAAACTATTTAAAATGGGTGTATTAAGTCCTCAGTTCGGAAGTTTAATACCTACTGCTCAGCCTGTTACTTTAAATTCAAACTATTTGAATTTTAACAGCGGTGGTGGTAATGACTTCGCGCAACAATATCTACCTGAAATTTATGAAGCCGAGGTAGAACGTTATGGAAACAGAACGATTGGAGGCTTCTTAAGAATGGTTGGCGCTGAAATGCCAATGATGTCTGACCAAGTTGTATGGTCTGAGCAAAACAGATTACATATCTCTTATGATAATTGTACTGTTCAAGCTACAGGTGGTGCACAAACTGGTCATAGAATTACTATTGCAAACCAAAACGGTACAACTGTACAAAATGTTATCGATGTTAACGATACTATCGTTGTTATGGATCCAGCTGATCCAGCGTTTACAGTAAAAGCTATTGTATATGCTGTTGGAGCTGCTTTCGTAGATGCACAGCCTTACACAAGAGCTGCTGTTAACGATATTAACGTAGCAAGAACAGGATGTAAAGTATTTGTTTACGGTTCTGAATTTGCAAAAGGTATAAGTGGAACAGGTGCTGGTACTACTAGTAACTTTAATTCCATTGAGCCACAATTATCAACTTTTAGTAATAAGCCAATTATTATTAGAGATCAGTACTCAGTATCTGGTTCTGATACAGCTCAAATCGGTTGGGTTGAGGTTGCTACAGAAGATGGTAACTCTGGTTACCTATGGTATTTAAAAGCCGAAGGTGAAACTAGATTAAGATTTGAAGATTATTTAGAAATGGCAATGATTGAAGGTGAACTTGCTTCTACTAATGCAATCGCAGCTAGCTTTAACGCTGTTGGTTTAACACAATTTGTTAACCAATCAACTGCTGGTTCTATTGGTACTGAAGGTTTATTTGCTGCTATCAACAATGGTGGTAATGTACTTTCTGGTTATGCTGGATCTTTACAAGACTTTGATTCTGTATTACAATTATTAGACAGTGAAGGAGCTATTGAAGAAAATATGTTATTCTTAGATAGAAGAACTGAACTATTGTTTGACAATATGTTAGCACAGCAAAATTCTTACGGAGCTGGTGGTACATCTTATGGTGTATTTGAAAACTCTGAAGATATGGCGCTTAACTTAGGTTTTTCTGGATTTAGAAGAGGTTCATATGACTTCTATAAAACTTCATGGAAATACTTAAACGACGCTTCATTAAGAGGTGGTTCTTCAAACTTTGTTAATGGTGACAATATTGATGGTGTATTAGTACCAGCTGGTACTTCTACAGTATACGATCAGTTACTTGGAACAAACATCAGAAGACCTTTCCTACATGTAAGATATAGAGCTTCTCAAGCAGATGACAGAAGAATGAAATCATGGCTAACTGGTTCAGTTGGTGGTGCTTCTAATTCTACGTTAGATGCTATGCAAGTAAACTTCTTATCTGAAAGATGTCTATGTGTACAAGCTAGAAATAACTTCGTATTATTTACAGCTTAATTTTTATATAAGGTTAGGGCGCTTCGGCGCCCAATACCTTTTAACTATTTAATTATATTATATCATGTCAAAAGAAAACAAAGTACACCCTGCAGAAAAAGGGTGGGAAATAAAAGATAGAACGTATATGATTAGAGGTGATAAAAATCCTTTAACATATACAATAAAATCAAGACATACAGAAAAATATCCTCTGTTATATTTTGATACAACAACAAATACTCAAAGAGCATTGAGATATGCTACAAACCAAAACTCTCCATTTGTAGACGAGCAAAAAGGTGAAGTAACTTTAAAACATATTGTTTTTAGAGATGGATCACTAGTTGTTCCTAAACAAGAGCAAGCTTTGCAAAAGTTACTTTCTATATATCACCCTGATTTAAACAAGAGATATACAGAATTAAAACCACAAGAAGATGCTATTATAGAAACTGATACCATTGAGTGGGAAATAGAAGCTTTACTAATGGCTAGAGATATGGATATTGAACAAGCAGAAGCAGTGTTAAGAACAGAAGTAGGTTCTAGAGTTGATAAAATGAGTTCTAAAGAACTTAAAAGAGATTTACTTTTATTTGCTAAAGAACAACCACAATTGTTTATTGAATTAGCAAAAGACGAAAATGTTCAACTTAGAAACTTTGGTATTAAAGCAGTTGAAGCAGGTCTTATACATTTATCACAAGACCAAAGAAGCTTTAGCTTAGGTAAAACTAAAAGAAAGTTATTTAGTGTGCCTTTTGATGAAAACCCTTATTCAGCATTAGCTGCATGGTTTAAAACAGATGAAGGTGTAGAGATGTATAAAGCTCTTACTAAAAAGCTTAAATAAATAATTAAGGCGGGTTCGCCCGCCTTTTTATAAAAATATTATAATGGCAATAAACGTAAATACTGTATATAAAACAGTCTTATTAATACTTAACCAACAGCAAAGAGGATATATGACACCTGATGAATTTAATAAAGTTGCAGATCAGGCACAGTTAAATATATTTGAAAGTTATTTTGAAGACTTAAATCAACAGTATAGAGTGCCACAAAACGATACTGAATACGCTAATAGAATAGAAAACTTAGAACAAAAGTTACAATATTTTCAAAGAACTGGAACAGCTACAGGTGCAAATCCTTTTACACCAGCGCCAGGTACTACTACCTATAATGGTAACGTAGTTACTGATACTATTTATAGAGTAGGTTCAGTATTTTATAAAAGCGCACAATTAAATCAATACGCGCAACGAAATGAGATAACACAAGTATTACTTTCCCCGTTAACTCAACCAACAACAGATTTTCCTATATTTTTATATGAGAACGATAAGTTTTATATATATCCAACAAGTATAATTGCACCTGCAGATATAACATTTTCTTATGTTAAAAAACCAGAACCACCTATATGGAGTTATGGTGTAGGTAACTTAGGTCAATATGAGTATGCAGCTGGTACATCTATTAATTTTGAATTAGCAGCATCGGAACAGAGTAATATTGTAACTAGAATATTAGCTTATGCTGGAGTTATAATAAATGATCCTACGATAATACAAGTAGCTTCTCAAGAAATAGCAGCAGAACAACAAAACGCAAAACAATAAGACATGCCTAAACCAGATGGCGGATTAATCCGTGAAAATAATTTACAATATTACGCCGGCGCGCAGATAATTTATACTTCAGTAGCAGCGACTACTGTATATAATTTTACTTTTAATACAAAATTAGTTTTAGGTAGTGCAACGAGTTATGCGCCAGCTGATCCTGATTATACTCAAAATAATTTTCAAATATACACTAGTCCAACAGGTATTGATCAATGGACAGAATTTGTTACTGCTTATACTCTTACTTATATTCAAGATGGTTCTAAAGTTACTAGTAGAATAACATTAGGAGCAGGACAAGCAATAGGTACTTATGTAAAAGTACAATTAAAAGAAGGTGCAGTACAAAATAATTACGGTGGTTATGAGTATATAAAATTAAACGATATAGTAAATAATTTTATTGTAGGTTATGTTGGTCAAGATAAATTAATACCAAGAGTTAATAGAACTGATGTAATTTTTCATGCTAAACGTGGTTTACAAGAATTTAGTTATGATACATTAAAAAGTATAAAATCTCAAGAATTAACAATACCAGATAGCCTTTCATTAACAATACCGCAAGATTATGTTAATTATGTTAAATTATCTTGGGCAGATAAAAACGGTGTTAAACATACTATTTATCCTACACAGTTAACTAGTAGTCCATGGGAATCACCTATACAAGCAAAAGATGGTCAAATAATTCAAGATAATTTTAGTGATAATATTGAAGGACAATCAGAAATTAATAGAAGATGGCAGCAGTCTAACCCTAATAATATAACTGGTTTTTATCCTACAGATAGTAATAACGCTTTGCTTTGGATGTATGATTTTTATGGTGAAGCTGCTGGTCCTTATTTTTATTATGGGCAAAGATATGGTGGCGAACCTGTTAACATGCAAATTAACGGTTGGTTTAATATTGACGAAAAAAGAGGTACATTTAATTTTTCTAGTGATTTAAAAAGTAAGTTAATATTATTAGAATACATATCAGATGGTTTAGCTTATGACTTAGATACTAAAGTTCCTAAATTAGCAGAAGAGGCAATGTATCAACATTTGCTATATAGCATAATGTCAACTAGAAGAGATACTGCAGCAATAGCACCACAATATAAAAGACAAAGATATGCAGCATTACGTAATGCAAAAATAAGATTATCTAATATTAAGTTAGATGAAATAGTACAAGTAATGCGTAATAAATCTAAATGGATTAAACACTAAAATATGCCAGAAATAAAAAATACCTTTTTAAAAGGTAGAATGAATCAAGATCTTGACTCTCGTATTTTACCACAAGGTGAATATAGAGAAGCTATCAACTTATTGATTAGTAGATCTGAAGGTAGTACTGTTGGTGAGTTTGAAAATATATTAGGTAATACAAATGTTGGTACTATATCTAGCACTCATCAAGAAAGTGTTATTGGTCATTTTGTAGATGAAACTAATAATAGAGTTTATTTATTTGCTACAACTTTTTCTAATGAAGATGCTAGTGTTAGAGCTACATCATCAGAAAGAATGAGAATAATAGAATTTAATTTAAGTGCACCTGGAAACCCTGTTACTTTAGTTTCAGGTTATTGGTTAAATTTAAATAAAAAATTTCCTATATACGGTGTTAATTTATTAGAAGATTTACTTTTTTGGACTGATAATTTAAATCAACCAAGAAAAATAAATGTAACTACTGCAAGAAATAATCCTACGGCATACACAGAAGAACTACAAATATCTGTAGCAAAATACTATCCATGTTTACCTGTTGTTCCAATACATAAAATAATAGGAACTACATCTGGTTCTAATAACACTACTACTCAAATAGCTTTAACTTCTGGTAACGCGAATATTAAAGTTGGTGATATTGTTACAGATGCAGATCAAACAGATATTAGTAATTCTTTAATAACTAATACTTTACCTCCTGTAAGAGTCGTAGAAGTTGTAAACCCAGGAACTAATACTTTGTTTAGAGTAAATCCAGCTATTACACCTGGCGCAATAGCAGGTGGCAAAAAAGTTGCATTTATAAGAACTACAATGGAAAACAATAGCGATCAATATGTTTCTAATTATTCTATACAAACTGTAGATGATGCAAGTTTTGGAGGTAATACTGTAGTTAGAATCACTGCTAATGCTTCTTTAGGTGGTGTTCCTAGAGTTGGTGATATTGTAACAAATTTAACAGTTCCAGATTCAATACCTAATTTAAATCATGCAAACGCTGCTTATCGTTATCCATTAAGAATAGCTAACGTTGCAATAGACAGTGTTAGTACTACTGATAGTGGTAGATGGACAATAACATTTGATAAAGATATGACAGCTGGAGGTAATTTAGCCGGTATTGTTAATACTAATCAAATAGTAATTGGTAATAATGAAAATTACGATCCTAATTTTTTAGGTGATTCAAAATTATTAGAAGATAAATTTGTAAGATTTAGTTATAGATTTAAGTTTGATGATAACGAATACTCACTAATGGCACCTTTTAGTAATATAATGTTTGTTCCAAAACAACAAGGACAATTTGGATTAGGACAAATTGATACTAAAGTAAATGATATAAATAATTATTATCAAGACGAAACAGACGCATATACAAGTACTATTGTAGAGTGGTTTGAAAACGATATGGATTCTGTAGATGTAAAAATACCTGTTCCTGATACAATAAATAATTTAATAAGTAAATATAAAATTCAAAAAATTGAAGTATTATATAAAGAGTCTGATGCATTAGCTGTAAAAGTTTTAGATACTATTGATTTAACTACTGCTGGTTTAACTTTAGAATCAATACAATACGATGATGATATAAACGGATTCATTACACAACAATATTACAACTATAATTATAAATCAAATAAACCATATAAAACATTACCACAGAATCAAACAACTAGAGTTTACGATAAAGTTCCAATTAGAGCATTAGCCCAAGAAGTTTCTAGTAATAGAGTTATATATGGTAATTTTGTAGAAAAAATGACTCCTCCAGGCGCTATAGATTATAGTGTAGGATTTACAAATTCTGATTTAGAGTCTTCTAATTTTTCAGCAATATATCCTCATCAAACCGTTAAGTCAAACAGAACTTATCAAGTTGGTTTTGTATTAGCAGATTACTATGGTAGACAATCAGATGTTGTATTATCTTCTTTTGATAGTGATAATAGTCAAAGAGGTTCTAGTGTTTATGTTCCATATAGAAGCTCTAGTGAAGCTACAACAGCTCCTGTAATAGATTGGTTAGGACAAAATTTAACTTTAACTATAGACAATGCTATAGCAGAAGATATAAACTTTCAAGCAGGTCAACCTGGTATATATAAAGAAGATGGTCATGTAGCTAGTGTAAAAGCTATAACAGATGGTGATGCTGATTATGAAGCTAATAAAACATATGCTACTTCTACGCAAGGTGGCGCGGCTGGTTCAGGTTGTACAGTTAGAGTAACAAGTGTTAATAGTGGAGCAATAACAGGTTTAGCTATTATTGAAAGTGGTAGCGGTTACACTCAAGATCAAGAATTAATAGTTGTTGGCGGTGGTGGAGCTGGAACATTTACAGTAAACACAGGCATAGCTAATCCACTTGGTTTTTATAGCTATAAAGTTGTAGTTAAACAACAAGAGCAAGAATATTATAATGTTTATTTACCTGGCTTCGTTAATGGATTACCTATACAAAATCAAGTATGGAACGGTTCGCCTACAATAAATGCTGGTTCTTTTTCACCTATTGAAACACAAAGAAATAAGATATTTTTCTCTACATTGTTAAGTGATAATATAAATAAAATACCTAGAAACTTAAACGAAGTTGGTCCAACTGATAGAGAATATAATAGTGATGAAATACTATATATAAGAGTAAACAATCCTGATGCCACTAAAGATGAGCAGGTTAGAAACTTACAATATTATCCAGGTAAACTAGAACAAAACGTTTTAAATATAGGTACAGCTAAAGAAACAGAATTAGCGGCTATACCTTTTGCAGAATTTAGAACATCTTATACTTTTAACGGTATAATAATAGGTGCTACTGGAAACAAAGGGGATTATGGAGGAATAACTCAATACCATCCAGATGGATCTAATGATAAAGCCACAGCTAATATAAACGCTGGTAGAATACCTTATGGAGATGTTGGTGATGTTCAATCATTTTATGGTTCAGAACAAAATCCTTTTATAATAAAAGTTGGTCAAGTTGGTAATCATGGTAACCCTATTGGAGCTATTGTTTGTGGAAAAGGAGAAGGAGCTCCTTCAGGCACCAACTATCCTATACCGCATGATACTAATTGGAACTCAAATGGTACTCCACTTCAAAATAGAAGAAACATGGAGCCAATATTATCTGTAGCAGAAACTAAACCTGTATTTTCTGTATTAGATTTATATTATGAAACAGCTATGACTGGTAAGTTGGAAATATTAAATGGTATGATCAACACTAATTACAATGGAGCTGTTAGAATAAATGCTAGTTCAGGAACTTTTCCTGAAAGTACTTCTAGCGGAACAGATGTTGGTGTAGCGTTTAAATTTGTAGATGGATCAGGTGCTGATATACCTTACGCAAATGTAACAGTTGCTCCTAGTATTTCCAAAGTATATAGACAAAATGATTTAAATCAAAACAATTTACCAGGCTTATTTACAATAGTACAAAAAACTAATAATGAATATCAAATAAGAACTGCTAGTACTTTTTATTATAGTGAAGATTCAAATGCTAATCCTTCAAAAGATGTTTATATTTTTAGTTTTCAAATAACGACAACTGGTTCTACAGGCGTAGACACATTAAGCGATGTGTTTACATTATCTTTAACAAATGTTGCTCCTGTAATGTATGATGCTGCTGATGTAACTGATCCTAATAATGTGATACAAGCAGGTCCAGCTTATCAGATTAGTCCTAACCCAGCTGTTAACGACACAAATATAATACAATTGTATGGTACTAATGGTAGTCCTGTAAATGTACCTGCAAATAGAAGTGAAGAGTTGGTTTGGAGCATTGGAAGTCTTTCACCTGGTACTCCTGGTTCAACTAGTGATTTTAGCATTAGCAGTTCAGGTTTAGTTACAAGTAATATAACTATGATAAACGAAACTGATTATGGTTTAGTTATAAGCTTAGCAGACGCTAATAATGCTCTACCTGGTAGAGAAGTAACAACCAGAACTATAACATGGAAAGCGGGTACAGCTTTTGCTCCTAAAGCAATTGGTAGCGGACAAATTGGAGGTGTAAACTATGATATTGCAGGTACTGGTGCTAGTGGAGAATATATATGGGCTGATGTAGCTGATAATTATCAAGCAGATGCATCAGGAAGTCCTTTTGGAAGTCCAGCTAGTAGTTTATTTAATATTAAAAAATTATATGCTAATAGTGGTCAAGGTAGTGCAGCTTGTGCAACAGGTGCTACTGCTAAGTTATTTCAAGGAACAATAAAATTAACTCCTAAATTATTTAACACTACAACTGCTTCTGGTGATATTACTGTTTTATTTAGCATACAATATAGAGCAAACAGTGGTCAATCATGGTCTTCTATTAATAGTTTATCAGGAGCTGGGTTAGACAGTTGGACCGCTTCTACCACAACTGTTCAATTAACAAAAAGTACTGCCGCTGCTGGTAATGTAAGCAAAAATTATAAATTTGATCAACTAGGAGAGTACAGAGTTTTAACAAATGGATTAGGTGGTGATCAATCTTCTCATGCTAAATTTGAAGTAGAGTTTCAAGATGGCGCGTATGGCATAACAACTGCTGGTCCTTGTAAAGAGTAATTTATTAAAAAAACAAGTAATAATATATTAAATGGCTATAACAATAGATGTTAACTTCTTTAATTCCTTTGTTTTAAAAAGAGTTTATGCGAGTGATGGTGCTGGAGCTACTGATCAAATACCTTATGCTGATAATCAAGGAACAAGATCAGCATCTTGGGAAGCAAATACTGTTGTGTCTAATCCTACATATGATTGGTGTATTGAAGAGTCTAGAATACGAGGTGGCTACAATAATACTAGTACTGATATAGGTGTTAAAGCTTATATTGTAGAAGAAAACGATGCTCAGCAGAGAAGAAGTAACTCTTTAATATATTCAGGTATTTATAACTCTAGAACAGGTATTAATAACACTAATCAATTTAGTGTTGCAGAAGAAATTACTAAAAGCGTAGATCCAGTTGGTGGATCAATACAAAAGCTTTTTGCAGAAGATACAAACTTAACTGTATTTCAAGAAAGAAAATGTAATGTAGCTTTAATAGATAAAGATGCTATATATAGTGCTGAAGGTGGTGGAACATTAACAACTGTTAATCAAGTTATAGGTTCTATTACTCCTATACCTGGAAACTGGGGTATTGGTACTAATCCAGAATCATTTGCAACATATGGTTATACTAAATATTTTGTAGATAAAGACAGAAACGCTGTTCTTAAAATGGAAGGTACTAGTATACAAGAAATATCTCAAGCTGGTATGACTGACTTTTTTAGAGATCAATTATCTGCCATTGGTGAAGGTGGAGCTATACTAGGATCTTATGACGTGTATAATAAGAATTATGTATTGTCTTTACAACCAGCAGGTAGATATGCAAACGGCGCGTTTAAAACATTAACATGGGACGAGTTAAACGCTGGGTGGATTAGTTTTTATACTTATCAACCAGACGATGCGTTTAGTGTAAGAGGTGATTATTATACTACAAAAGCAACAGGTACAACATCTTTCTTATTTAAACATTATTCTAATACAGATAGAAACAGTTTTTATGGAACTAAAACTCCATCATCAATACAGTTTGTATTTAATCCTGAGCCAAACTTTATAAAAACATTTAAAACAATTAATTATGAAGGTAGTAATGGTTGGGAAGTTAGTGATTTTAAATCAGATAGCACAGGGCAAGATGCTTCAGTAACACCACCTGGTAACTGGTTAAGTAACTTTGATCAATCAACTGGTGATGTAAGATTATCTACCGGTGCAGCAAGTGGTGTAAGCTACAATAGAATATATAGTTATGATGAAGGTGCTTATACAGAAGATAATATACAATATAGAGCAGGTTTCTATAGAAAACAAAATAAATATTACGCTGTAGTTCCTAACAATACTCAAAACCCTATGTATGGCGAAGTTCTTTGGGGTAATCAAACAATGGGTGTTAAAGGATATTTTGCTACAGTAACAATGAAAACAGATAATACAACTAATAACGGCGGGCCAAAAGCTTTATTCGCGGTCAGCTCAGAATTTATAACAAAATAACATGGATCCAGTAACATTAGGAATAGCGTCAAGTGTAGTGACAGGTATTTTTGGAGGCGGTGCAGCGCGTAGAGCTAAACGTGCGGCTCAACGCGAAGCAAAAAGACTTTCCAGAAAACTAGCTAATTTAGAAAGAAATAGACAAGCTATAATAGATCCTTATAGAGGTATACAAGATATTTCTGGTATGGCTACAGATAGATCAGCTCAAATGACTAATGCTTACAATAATCTTTCAGTTGCTACACAAGCTGCAGAGATGAAAATAGAACAAGCTGATATTAGTTTAGCTAATACATTAGACACATTAATGCAAACTGGTAGTGGTGCTGGTGGTGCTACTGCTTTAGCTCAAGCTGCTTTACAGAGTAAAAAAGAAGTTGCTGCTAGTATAGAACAACAAGAAGTTGCTAATGAAAAACTTAGAGCTCAAGGAGAAGAAAGTTTAGAGCAAAGAAGAATAGCAGAGCAAGCAAGAATAGAAGGTATACAGATGTCTGAAGCACAGAGAGTTCAACAAGCAAGAGCTCAAGGTGAACAATTTATGTTTAACCAAAGAGAGCAAAGAGAGATGCAGCAAATTAATAGAACTGCTGCTCAACTTGATAATGCTCGTGCTGCAGTTGCTCAAGCGCAGAGAGATAGTACTTCTGCTATTACAGGTGCAATTGGTGGTATAGCCAATGCTTTAACCAAAGTACCAGGTCAAAGCAACACTAATAACAATAATAATAATAATAATAATCCTAGCGGTTCTGTTTAAAAATTAAATTATGTCTTACGAAAGTCCTAAATATATAAATAAATCTAATGCTGACTTGTTTCAAAAGATGCAAGACAAGATAGATAGTGCTGTGCTTACTAGTAAAAAAACTATTGCTGCTGAAAATTATAAAAATAATTTAATTAAAAATCAGAATATTGTTGCGGCTGGTAATGCATCTGCTACTTTCATCAAGGATATGAATGCAAAGGATTACGGTGGTAAGTTTAATCAAGGTGTTGTTAGTGGTTTTTATGATTCATATGAAGGTCCAGATGGTGAAATAACTACTTGGGCTGAAAGAGTTAAAAATATTACAATGCAAATGAATCAAAATCCTAAGCCAGAAAACTATGGTGAGCTTCAAACAGAACTTGATTTTATTAATGGTTCACCTGCAGCAATGCAGACAGGATTAGAAAATTTAGCCTCACAGTTTAATACCGAAGGTAGAGATGTAGATCTTACTAGTGCTAGTAATCCATTGCTAGCTGCTCAAGTAATTATGGGTAAACCAGGTTTTGAACCAGGTAAAAGTAATTTTAAAATGGATGTTAAAATGAATAAAACTACTAATCCACCTACATATGATTACGTTTTTACAGGTAGTATGACTGATGCTAGTGGTAATGAAGTTAAGTTTGAGCCATCTCCTTATGTAGTAAATAGTCAAGATTTAGCAGATTACGAAGATCAAGACAAAGAGTTTATACCTGGAATACCTTCTGAGACATTGCAAGTAAGTGAAAACATAACAGAGTCTAATATTTTAGATGGTGTTACATTTGACAAAAAAGGTAATATAACAGATTTTGGTAAGCTTGACATACATAGTCTTAGAATGCCAGGAGCTACTGCAGATGATACAAATTCAAAAGAATATATTGATCCTAATTTAGAACCACCTAATAATAAATTTAGAGTTTGGGATATAGATAAAGCAGAACTAAGAAGACAAATGATACCAACTATTGATCTTAATGTTTTAGAGTTTACTAGTCCAACAGGTGGTGATTTACAAGACGCTAGAGCTTTTTGGAATAATAAATTAGCTACTAGAGCTGCTAGTCAACCATATGATGTAAATTTAATTAGAGAAGCAATGGGTGAGTTTCCAGAAGTTGCAAAAATGTCTGATGATGAAGTTAAAGATCTTTGGGAAGAATCTACATCAGCTTGGCCATCAGATCTAACTAAATTAAATAAATATCAAGAACTAGCTTTTAAAAGATTATACACTGATTTAATGGTTGATGAAACATATAAACTTTTAGAAAGTAATATAGAGCAAAGAAAAACAACTATTAGCGCTGGCGCTATAACTTCTAATACTAGCTTTAATTCAAATAAACAAACAACATAATGGTAAATGTTTCAATGTACAAATCTGATGGTCAGACATTTGAAGTATCTGATGACAGACTTGAAGATTTTTTAGAACAATATCCTAATGCTACAAAAGTTGAGGAAAAAGCTCCTGACTTAAGTAGAAAAGTAGAGATGTACTATGTTAAAGATGGTGACAAATACATACCTTATGAAGTATCAGGTGATAGAGTTGAAGATTTTAAAAAGCAATATCCAGAAGGTAGAACTAGTGAAGGTTGGAAAAAATACGCAGAAGATTTACAAAGAAAAATAGATGCTCAAAATAAACGTATTAGAGAAGCTAAAGAAAAAGAAGAAAAAGAACGATTAATAAACGAGCAAAAAGAAGAACAAAGAAGATCTGATCTTCAACAAGAAAACACAAATAAAATACTTAGTGATTTTGATAGAGAATATGCTAATCAAGCTAGTAGAACATGGACTAAGTCTAAAAACGATGTAATTGAAGAAGGTAAAAATTTTACTTTAGATCAAAAAATTAAATGGCTTAACGATAATACTACTAAAACATATAGAAAAGAATTAGATTTTGATGGACCAGAAGTATTAACTCGTGATGAAAAAATAGCAAGAGCAGAAGAAATAGAAGGAGAAGGATTTATTGGACCATCTGCAATAGTAGAACTTCCAAAAGGACCTGAATTTTCTATATTCGATGTAGCTACTGAGCAACCTGAAAGAGCACATATAAGCACATTAGGAGATGATTATACTACTAAAATGAATAATTATTATTCTGACTTAAAACAGTTAATGAATAATCCTATTTTAAACGATGATGGTGAAATAGATGTTTCAGCTACTCAAGAAGCTCTAGATAATTTAGTAAATGATATACCAAGTCCACTTACAGCTAAAGAAGAAGATATAGATTTTGATTTAGGTTATGATCAATTAAGTCCAGAAGAACAAAGAAGATATAAAGTATTGCTTAATGAAATGGAAGGTAATCCAAATTTTGCTGAAGTTCAATATGACGGACTTGGAAGACCTATACCTCAGCTAGTTCAAGGTGTTGATAGAAAGGAAATGAGCGATAATGAAAAAAGAGCTATAATTTTTAACAAAATAATACAAGAAAGAGCAGAAAAGCTAGATTTATATAATAAAGGCGAATTAGAATTATCAACCGAAGAATTAAATAAAATATCTACTATTGATCCTGATTTTAAAGATTATGTACAAAGATTTGTACCTGACAACGAAACTATAGCAGCTGAAGCAGATCCTAATCTAACTAGTAGTCAAAACATAGTTAATGTTATAAACAGCACTACTCAAAAAGCCGTACAAAACGATCCTAGATTTCAATTTATACAAAGATCTGTAGTACAAAATGTTGATAAACTTGCAGCCGCAAAAGTAGAAGAATTAAGAATTAAATATGGTTTAGACAAAGAAGTTACTCAAGAAGGTTTAGAAGCTGTTGAAAAAGATTTTACTGATTGGTATAATAATTCTATTTCTGAAGCAATGAAAAATAATTCAGAAGTTACTAAATTATTTCAAAATTATGGTATAGCTGTTGGTACTCAATTTGGAGAAATAAATCAATCATATCAAAGATATATAACACCTTCATTAAGAAGAATAGATAATACTATAAAAAAATATCAATTTGATGATAGTTGGAAAGGTGAGTGGAAAGAATGGTCAGCTAAAATTAGAGAAACTGCTATAAAATTACCTGATGAAGCAGGTACATGGGGTAATGAAATTCAAATTGCAGTAAGAGATTTTTTTAGATCATCAGCTGAAGCTAGAGAAAATGCTATAAATAAAGCTATAGAAGATTTAGATAATCCAGATATTAGTTTTGAAGGTGAATCAGGTGATTTAACTGTTAATGAAGCTATAGATTTGTTAGGTGGAGGTCACGAGTTAGCAATGTGGAAAATACAAACAGGTTCTACTGGTAATGAAACGGTAAACGAAGCTCTTTCAACAGAGCAAAAAAAACAGACAGAATTAGAAGAGGATATTGCTATAGATATAGAACAGATGTTAGATGCTTATGAAGCAACTGCTAAATATAGAACATATGATTCTGGTAAAGGAATATTTACTTTAGAAGGTTTTTTAGATAGAGTTGGTGGTTTAGTAGAACAAGCACCTCACATGGTACCAACTCAAATAGGTCAATTACTAGTTGGAGCTAGTACTGTTGCTACAATAGGTTCTGGTGGTACAGCTAGCCCAGTAACTGCAACTACAGCAGCTATTGGTACTGGACTTATAACATTAGGTAGTATGGTTCAAGGCGCGATGGAATATGGTGGAACATACATGGATGGTGTCAGAAGAAAACTTACTGCAGAACTAGGTAGAGAGCCTACAGCAGAGGAATATTTAAAAGCTTTAAAAAGTGGTGGTTATACTGATCAAACTGCTTCATTAGCAGCTGGTGCCGCGACAGTTGGTGTTGAATTTTTATCTGATTATTTAACTACTAAACTTACAGGTGGTATTGGAGGTTATATTGCTGGAAGTAGACCAGGTAGAGCTATACTTGGTAATACATTTACTAGATATTTAGCAAGTGTTGGTGTAAGTGGATTTGGTGGTATGAAGATTAATGCTGCTCAAGAATATTTAACAGAAGGTTTTCAAGAGTATCTAGGTCAAGTAGCGGATAATTATATTGATAAATATATACATGAAGAAGAATTTACAACAGTAGATAATATATTTACTAGCAATATTAGAATGGATGAGATTCAAGAAGCCGCTAAAATGGGTTATAAGCAAGGTGAATTATTTGGTGGTGTTGCATTATTAGGAACAAGTGTTGGTTTAAGTCAAATACAACAAACTTATGAACAACAAGCAGAAAATATTGCTTATAAAATAGATATGAGACCTGGTTCTAAAACTTCTAAAGCTGCTAGAGTTGCCTTTGATAAGTTAAAATCTAAAATAAAAGAAGATGATAGTCTAAGTGAATCTCAAAAAAGAGCTAAAATAGATGAAATATCAAGAATAAGGGAAGCTGCCATGTTAGTACCTAGTAATGTTACAGGTGCTCAAAAAGCTAAACTTATGAATTTAATAATCGAACAGCGTAGATTAAAAAATGAAATAAAAGCTGAAGACAATGCTGATTTAAGCGTTAATAAAATTAAAAGAAAAGGCGAAGTTGATAAACAAATAAGAGATATAATTGAAAATGCTGATGCTAATTCAGATCTTTTTGCCAATAGCGTACTTGGTCCTTTACAAAAAGGATTAGAAAAAGCTAGTGGTGTTAAATTTGTTGTTGATCCAGATCAAGAAGTTTCTCCATTTGCAGAAACTGAACAAGACAGAGACTCTTATCAAAAAATAAATGATTTAATTAATGATCAAGATTTAGATTTAAACAATAGATTAGATCAAAAAAGAATATTAAAATTAGCTGGTGGTACTATTCAATCTGCTTTTGATAGACTTTTTAAACCCGGAGGTTTATTAACTAGAGAACAGTTTAAAACTCGTTTAGAAAACGAATACATACAAGCTTTAACAGAGTATAACGCTGAGCAAGATGTTAATAATCAAGGTATTGGTCAACAAACTAGTAATTTATTTAATTTAAGAGCTAATGCAGTTGCTTCTGAAAATATTAGACAACAAGGTGATACAATTAGTATGTCTGATGAAAAAGCGCCACAAATAGGTGATACTACACAACAACAAGATTTTGACGCTGAAACTCAAGAGGTGCGAGGTAAACGTGATAAAAAATATTTAGGTTCAAATGAAAAGGTAAACGAAGCTGTTGGACCAGAAGCTAAAAATGAAATTAAAAATCAAACTAGTCAAGAAATATTAAACCAAGCAAACAAAGGCTCTACAATTAGTCAAGTAAAAAGCGCTATCAATAACATGTTTGGTGATGCTAAAGCTAGAGGCGGTAGAGGTTTATGGAAAACATTAGGTAACAAAATTGGTACTATGACTAAAGGATATAAAAACTTTGTTGACAATGTTGTTGACGCTGAGTTTATATCACAATTACCAGCTGCATATATTAAACAATCAGGTTTAGGTAAAATATTAGGTATAGAAAAAATAGGTAAATCAGACAAGGTTGTTGAAAAAGATGGTAAAAGAACTTATAGTAGACCAGATACGTTTTTATTACCAGGTGAAATAACAGCTGAAATGGTTCAAAAGGTTAAAGATTACTTTAAAAAAGATAATCCAAGCAGAATACGTTTATTGCAAAAAATGTCTCAAGAGTTTGCAATGGAATCACTGCAAGAATTAAAAGGTGATCAAGACTTTATGCAAAAATTACAGACTGCATTAGGTGATAAACAAACAGCTGAAGAGTTTATGAATGACTTAGAAGCTCAAATGGATCAAAGAACATTAGAAGATTCTACTCTTGATGTAACAACTCCAGTAAAAAATGCAAATGAAGCTAGTAGTGAAGCTTTTAACGATATAGTTACAGAAGAAAATTTAAATGATTTTAAAGATAAAGATGTTTTAGATAAAGCAATAGAATATTTTGATAGTTTAGAAGATGATTACAAAAATACATTAGGTACTAATCCTATACAATTATTCACTGGTGCTATTAAAGCAGCTTTAAAATTAACTAGAGCAGCAATAAAAGCTGGCGCAACATTAAAACAAGCAGCTGCACAATTTGCTAGATCATTTAGACACGCGTTAAAATATCCAGCTAAACTATATAGTAAATTAGGTAGATCAGCTAGATTAGAAATGAAACAGTTAGTTGCTGGTAAAAACGTAAAGTTATTTAATCCTGGTAGAAAAGGAACTCTTAATGCTGAGCAAAGACAGCAAAGAAGAATAGGTACTATTGTTTCTCATTTTCTTTTAGGTCCAGAGTTTACTAATAGTAGTGTTTTAACTGGTAGTGAAAATTCATTATACAATACTATAGACGAAGTTAATAATGATATAGATGGTGAAATAGATGCTGCTTTAGCTGCGGAACTACAAAAACAAGGTGTTCCATTAACACAATTAGATAATGGTAATTTTAAATATGATAAAAGCCAAGCAACTAGTATAGATCAAAACAATACATTACAAGATTCTAGAGCTGAGCAAAACGGTGTTAATGCTTATAAAAACTGGAGTCCAGCAAAAATATTACAAAAAATAAAAGATCCAGCTTGGAGAGAGCAACAAAGAAACAAATTAAAACTATTAAAAAAAATAGCTAAAGTAATTGAAGCAGATATAAAAGCTAATCCGCAGAACATAGCTTACTGGGCTTCTTGGTTAAATAGTCAAAGCACACAGAGTAGCCACCCTGTCAGAGTTTTAGCTCCTATTACATTTTTTAATACATCAAAAGGACCTGCATCTTTATTTAGAGCAGAACACTCTTTACCTTCTAATCAAGTTTCAACTATGATAATGGACATGGCTATTAGAGGTGAAGTAGATAATGAATTTAAAATTATAGAGCAAGATTATTTTCAAGGCAAATTATTAGTTGCAGATGATAATAAATTAAAAACAAATCAAGAAGGTAGACTATTACAGAGAGATATGCCTAATATATATTTCACTGGACCAGCACTTACATTAAATCCTAAAACATGGTTAAGATATTTAGACGCTGTAATTAATGACAATAAAGGCGGTATAAATATGAATGAACTAGTTACATATAATAATGATGGAACAATAACTAGTTTAGCAGAAAAATTTGGTTTACCTTTAAATAAAAACGAATATACTTACGGTAATAATAGAACTAATTTTGGATTAATTAAATTTCAAAATGAACTACTATATAAAGTTGCTGCAGGTGATATGAGTTTAAGACAAGCAAAAGCTTTATTAAAAGTTGGTGTAGATTCTGGTGTTAAAGTAGCTGAGCAACAAATGGTTGATCAAAACACTAAAACATTTGGCGCTATATTTAGAGATTTAGTAACTCCGTTTTCACAAAAGAAAACAATGTTAAATTCTTTTGCGGCTAGAATAAAAGCTTTAAAGTTTAATAAAAAGCGAAGAGGTTTAAGTGCTTTTGATATGGACGATACTTTAGCTTTAACTAAAGAAAAAGTTAAATACACTTTACCAAATGGTAAAAAAGGAACGTTAACTGCAGGTGAATTTGCTGTACAATATGAAGGTTTATTAGCTGAAGGCGCAGAGTTTGATTACAGTGCTTTTGATAATGTAAGTTTACAAACAGAAAAAGGTCCATTAGCAGGTAAAGCATTAGCACGTCAAGCTAAATACGGTGCAAAAGATATATTTGTAGTAACAGCTAGACCAAACGCTTCTCAACAAGCTATTAAAACATTTTTAGATAGTATAGGTTTAAACATACCTCTTGAAAATATTATTACTTTAGAAGATGGATCACCACAAGCTAAAGCTGATTGGTTATTAAGTAAAGCAGAAGAAGGTTATAATGATTTTTATTTTGCTGATGACTCTGCTTTAAACGTACAAACAGTTCAAGATATATTAAGTCAAATAGATGTTAAATCAAGAGTTCAACAAGCTATAACTGATAAAGCTACTAGAATAGATCAGGAAATGAATGAGTTAATTGAAGATGCTTCTGGTATTTTAGCTGATCAAGAAGTTACAGATGTTGAAGCAGCTCTTGAAGGTAGAAGAAAAGACAAAGGATTTTTTAAAAGATTATTAAGACAGTTTACTATAACAGCATCGGCTGATGATTTTTTAGGATTAGGTTATAAGCTTTTTGGTTTTGGTGAAAAAGGTACTAGACAACAAAAATGGTTTATAGAAACTTTTATAAAACCTTATAATAAAGCAGAGCAAACATTAATATCTGCTAAAATGAATGTTGCTAAAGATTTTGCAGCGTTAAAAGCTAAATTTCCAACTCTTAAAAGTTCTAGATTTAGTCTTAAAAGTCCGTTATTACAAGATGTAGGTTATAAATCATTTAATAAATCACAAGCTGTAAGAGTATATTTATGGAATAAACAAGGTATGGAAATACCAGGCATGTCTAGAACAGATATTGATGGTTTGGTTGCCGCTGTAGAGTCAGATCCAGAGTTAAATGTGTTTGCTGATGAGTTACAGTTAATACAAAAAGGCGAACAATATCCAGGTCCAACTGCTGCTTGGTTAGCTGGAGATATAAAGTCTGATATAATAAGTGGTTTAGATAAAACATTTAGAGCAGATTTATTAACTGAATGGAAAGAAAATGTAAATATTGCTTTCTCTGAGAAAAACATGAATAAGTTAGAAGCTGCTTTTGGTTCTAAATATGTAGAAGCACTTCGTGATTCATTAAAACGTATGGAGTCTGGAACAAATAGACCTACGTACACAGGAAGTGGATCACGTCAAGTTAATGAAATGATGGACTGGTTAAATGGCTCAGTTGCTGTAGCCATGTTCTTAAATGTAAGATCTGGTACATTACAAATGTTATCTAATGTAAACTTTATAAATTGGGGTGATAATAATATATATGCAGCTGCTAAAGCGTTTTTAAGTAAAGATTACGTGCCAACAGTTTTAAAGCTAATGAACTCTGATTATTTAGTAAACAGACGTGATGGATTAAAAATAAATGTAAACGAAGCGGAACTTGCTGCTGCTAATCAAAAAGATGGTTTTAAAGGTATGTTAAATTTTCTTTTAGATAAAGGTTTTATATTGACAAGAATATTTGACAGCTTAGCTATTGCTACTGGTGGTGCTACTTTTTATATAAATAGAACTAAGTCTTTATTAAAACAAACTAATCCTGAAACAAACAAGTTATATACTCAACAAGAAGCTGAAGCAAAAGCTTTTGATGATTTCTATGCTATAGCAGAAGAGACACAACAATCTAGTAATCCTAGTAAAATATCTTCTCAGCAAGCTAGTATGTTTGGTCGTGTTATATTATCTTTCCAAAATGTTACCATGCAGTATAATAGGAAAGCTAAAAAAATGCTACTTGATCTAGTCAATAGAAGAAAACGACCTGGTATGACACAGCGTGAAAGTGATTTAAGTAACTTATCTGGTGTTATATATTATGTAGGTATGCAGAATCTGATATTTAATTCATTACAACAAGCTTTATTTGCTTTAGCGTTTGATGATGAAGAAGAAAAAGAGAGAAACAAAACAGCTGATACTATAAACGGTATGGTTGATTCTCTATTATTTGGTCTTGGTTTTGGTGGAGCAATAATATCTACTGTTAAAAATGTAGCTAGAGAACTATTAGCTCAAAGTGAAAGAAAATCACCTGAATATCAAGAAGCTGTATTTGCTTTATTTGATATATCACCAGTTATAGATACAAAAATACGTAACATAAGAAACGGTCTTAAAACTTTTAGTTGGGATATGAAAGAAATAAAGAACAGAGGTTGGAGTTTAGATAACCCAGCTTACATAGCAGTATCTTCAATTGTATCTGGATTTACAAACATACCTATTGATAGATTATTTAGAAAAATAAATAATATTAGACAAGCTACAGATGAAAATGTTAGAACGTTTGAAAGAATAGCTTTATTATTAGGTTGGTCTGGTTGGAACTTTGGTTTACCTTATTGGGGTAGAGAAAGTACAATAGAGCAAGAAGCTGCAAATGAAGAAAAATTAAAAGAAGATTTTAAAGCTGGTGTTAAAAAAGCGAAAGCTGATGGCTTTACTAAAAGAGTACCATTTACAGGTAAAAACTCTTGGAGTGAAGGTATACCAAAAGGACTGAAAGAAGGTGTAGATTATGTAGCTATAAAGAGATATGACGGAATTATACAATACTATAAAAAACCATAATTATGAAAGATAGAATTATAAAACTAATAGATAAAATTCAACAAGCTTGGAATAGCTTATTATATAAATTAATGTTTAAAAAATATAAATAAAATGAAACAAATTATTTTAATCTTATTATTATCTTTTTCTGTAACGGTCAACGCTCAGCAAAAGATTAAAAAGTGTACTGTTGTTAAAACAGAAAAAATTGGACCCCACAAAATAAAAGTAATTAAAAAGAATAACTGTGTTAATCCACCTGTTATTACTATAAAAACTTACTTAAAAAAAGAGTGGGATAAAAAACAAAGAAAACGTAAAAAAAGAAAAAATGACTAATGAAAAAATTAATCCTTGTCCTCTTTGCGGCGGTATTTGCGGTATCTGCTAACGCTCAAGAAAAGAAAAACTTATTTAAAAGTATATACGAAGACATATTTAAATATAGTACTATTTATGTAGCTGGTGATATACAGAACCCAAAAGAAGAACCAAAAGATTATTTTGTAAGAACTAATCCTAGTGGAAATATATACGAACCACCTGTTGTAGTCGATGGTACAGACTATTATGACTTTGATTATCGTTATGGTTTTGGTATTCGTAAGATCGCTAGGTTCGATTATGAAATAAAAGGCAAAAACTATTATGATGGGACTGAATCTAACGTAGGTTTAGCAGCTTCTAACTCACCGATTAAAGGTTTTGAATATGTATTTCATACTGAAAAAGAAAGATCCAGAGATGAAGTATTTAAAAATCACCGTTATTTTCTAAAACATAGTGGTAAATACCACATGGTGAAAGTTGAAAGTAGAAAACAAGGTAAAGTAAACTTTAATTATAAGTCAGCTGAGGTTAGAGGTAAAATACCCATGGGTGATAAATTTTCATTTAATGCTGGTGTTATATATCGTACACATGATAGAGCTTACGGCTATAATCCAATTGAGATATGGTTAAATGAAACAGATGAAAATGGTTGGCCTATAAACTATTGGTACCAGTTAGGTTATAACTATGGTTATACTGATCAATGGGTTACTATCGACATAGATGGTGAAGAGGTTTACGATTATTACTGGTATGATCCACAAGGAAATGAAGTAGCTTATACTGATTTACAGTTCCGTGACACTATATTTGAATCACTTATTAATCGTTATAATAACGAGCAGTGGGATTTATTAGATCCGTTTGGTGTTGTGTCACCTGTTGTCGGTTTTGACTTCTATCATTATAAAAATAATTTCTGGCTTCATGCTTATGGTTCTTATTTATTACCATATCATAAGTACGTAAAAGGCGATGAAGATTTTAGTTATTTAAATAGAAACAATTGGGGATTAGGCGGATTACGTCAAGACTCAGATCTAGAACAATGGGAAGACTATCAAGCTGGTGTAGTATTTGGCTGGAAGCTTAACAAATCAATTGGTGTATTCTTTGAAGGTGAATATACTAAGTTCTGGGATAGTAAAATTTATAACGGTTCAGTTGGTCTGAACATAACACTTAGATAAAATGGCAAAGAAGATAGGTGAAGAAACACAAGTAACGCTTGATCTTAAAACAATAGGCATGATAGTAGGTTTTGTAATTATGATAGCTGGTATGTGGTTTACACTACAAGCAGATATTGCTCAAGCTAAAGAATTACCTGTGCCGGTTATTGATAGAGTTGAATATGATTTAAAAGACGAGTTAATACGTCAAACTATCATGGACACACAAGAAGATGTTGAAGAGATAAAAGAAACTATTGAAAAGATAGACGAGAGATTATACGAAATACAAAAGAATAACTAATGAAATATATATTTTTATTGTTAATACCTTTTTTATCATTTAGTCAGCAAGATGTTCCTAATGAATATTGGATAGACGATAATGATTTTGAAAGTGCTATTAATACAAATGAAGCTTTTGGTGATGAGGAAACAAAACCCGTAGTTGTAGAGTTTTGGGCAAAGTTTAATGAAGCAAATTGTTTTGCTGAGTGGAATAAATTAGAAGATGTTATATATTATAGAGTTGATATAGCAAAAGCTCCTAATGCAAAGAAAAAATATAAAGTGCGTATGGCACCAACAATTATTATATTTAAAGACGGTGTAAAAGAAACTGTTTTTAAAGCTGGTTTAGATTTAATGCTACCAGCTACTTTAGAAGATATACAAGAAGCAATAAACGAAGTTAATACAGCTTCACAATTTTAAAATTATGAAAAAATTCGCATCACAATTTGTAAGTAAAAGTCCTTTAAGTAAATTAAAGAAAAAAATAGTAGGACAAGATACTGGAGAGATAAAAACTGATAAAAAAGGAGAATATGTAATGCATGGTAAAGATACTATTCGACCAGCAAATAATAAAAACTTTAGACCTTTTATCAAAGGAAAACAATCAGGTAAAATGAGTAGCGGTTATCTTTCTGATGATGATTATACTGTTAAAGATGGTAAACTTGCACCTTCTATGAAACAAGATTCTATAAAACCTATGACTAAAGCTATGAAAAAAGCTGCTAAGTTAGGTGGAGCTGGTGCTATTGGTATTATAGGTGGAGCTGCTGGTGCTGGTCTTAAAGCAGGTGCAAGAGCAGCTAAAGCAGGTAATGACGCAAGAGCTGGTATTACTATATCGAAGCCTAATCCTCAAGGTATAAAAGGAACCAGTAAATCTAGAACTGGTAAAGGAAAGATACATGATTTAATTCCTGGTGGCAGATCTATGAAAGGTATGAAATCATATAAAGGCGGCAGATGAAAAAAAGAAAATTAAATAGCACGAATCCTAAGTACTATCCTGTAAAAGATGAGGAAGTTAAAGATCGTAAAGAATTAATAGCAACAATACGCAAAGGCAGAAAAAGAAATATACGTGTCTATGCTGTATTCAGTGAAGTAGAATAATTATGGCTTACAAACAATATAATTCTCCATTTAATAAAAAAATGGGAGCATTTAAACACTCTGACGCACCAGATGCTAAAGGAAAATTTAAGGAGTTATCTCCTAGTTCTTTAGCTAGTTGGTTAATGAAGACTAGAAATAATAATTTACAGAAGATCATAGGTAGTTTAAATCAACAAGTTGTATTTAACAGACAAAAAAATCCTAGCTATGCTAAGAAAATGAAAACAACTATGAACATTGTAAGAAAAAGATTAGGAAAAAATGAAGATAAGTGATAACATAACGTACGCAGAAGCAATACACTCACAAACAGCTAAACGTAAAGGTATAGATAATACACCTACGGCTAAACAAGTAGAAGTTATGAAGCTAACTGCAGAAAAGATATTTGAGCCACTACGTAAATTTGTAGGCGGACCAATAAAAGTTAACTCATTTTTTAGATCAGCTGAACTTAATAAAGCGATCGGCGGAAGTAAAACTAGCCAACATTGCAAAGGCCAAGCAATCGATATAGACGATGTATTTGGTTATAAGACTAATGCTGAAATGTATAACTGGGTTAAAGAAAATTTAAATTTTGATCAAATGATATGGGAGTTTGGAACAGATATGAATCCTAACTGGGTACATATATCATATGTGTCAGAAGAAGATAACAGAAACCGTTGTTTAAAAGCATATAAAGATGAACGCGGTAAAACTAAATATAAAGTAATATGAGATCACCACTAAGAGAAGGACACGAAAAAAATACTGATAGTATAGCTGCTTCAAAAGCATGGGCAGAATTTAAAAAAGGTTATATGAGTAGAAAAGAACATCCAGCAAGACCGGGTGAACCTATAAGTGCTCAAGAAAACCAAGATGAATATGATAGAGAAAAAAATGAATTTTACTATGATGTTGATAGAGGTAAATTAAGATTAATACCTACTGATGATGGAGAACAGCAAGATAGATCAGGTATACAAGACTGGCAATTAGCACCATCTATGAAAGAAGATAGAAGACCAAAGCCAGCTCCAAAACAACCACCACTTGGTGGATTAAAAAGACCGCCAATGAGTGAGTCTGAAAAGAGACGTATGCATGCTACTCAATCAATAACTGATAAAGCTATTAAAGAACAAGATTATCAAGGTCAAGTTGGTATTGATCTAGGTACTATAAAAAAGAAGTCTGCTTTAAATATGTTAGGTATTAGTAGTCCATTAAATAAAATTAGTGGTCCATGTAAAGCTGCGGCTAAAAAGAAATTTAAAGTGTGGCCAAGCGCTTATGCTTCTGGTTGGGGTGTAAGATGTACTAAAGCTGGTGGACCTAGTAATTACGGAGGAGGTAAAAAGAAATAATGGCTTTTAAATTACACAACTCACCATTTAAATGCTGGCAAGGTTATGAGCGAGTACCCGGCACAAGACCCGGAGCAAAAGGTAGTTGTCGTAAGTCTTCACCTGCTAAAAGAAAAGAACCATTAGAAGGTACAGGTAAAAAACCTAAAGGTTCTAGTAGAAGATTATATACTGATGAAAATCCTAAAGATACAGTTAGTATAAAATATAAAACACCTGAAGATGCTAGAGCAACTGTAGCTAAAGTTAAAAACGTTAACAAACCTTATGCTCGTAAAATACAGATCTTAACTGTAGTAGAGCAAAGATCAAAAGTAGCAGGTAAACCAGAGCAAGCGGCAATAGCTAAAAGAGGTAAAGAGGCTATAAGAAAACAACACGGCAAATCACCGTTGAAAAAAGAGTATAGAGGTGTTTTAAAAGCTAGAGTAAATAAGTTATATGGTGGTGATGTAACTGTAGAAAAAGCTAGAAAACTAAAAGCAAGACCAAATGCTACTAATAGAGATAAACAATTAGCTAACTGGTTTATAAACATGCAGACAAATAGATAATGGAATATTTTAACGATTTTGATATAGAAACATTTAAATCTAAACGACCTCCTGCAGATAATTCAATGGAAACGTTTAAGGAAATAAATGATATTAATAGAATACCTATTGATAAAAAGTTTGTTGAATACAATGATGATCAAGAAAAAGTATTTAAAGATGTTTTTAAAAGAAACAACTTACCTTTTCCTAATGATTTATTTGTTAAGTTGAATAACGAAAGCAGTGATGTAATTAGAAAATTAAAAAATTATCATGGTAGAACAAGACCTCAAGGTTTAGCAGGCGATATGGGTATGGATTTAAAAGTAGTAAACATGGACACAGCTAAAACTAAATCATATCCCTCAGGACATTCTGCTCAGTCTAGATTATTTGCTAATGCTTTTAGTCAAATGTACCCTAAATATAAAAACGATTTTATGAAAGCTGCTGATGATATTTCTAATAGTAGATTAGTAGGTAGAGTTCATTATCCTTCTGATTCTAAAATGGGTGTAGAATTAGGCGATGCAATGTATAATCATTTAAAAAAGAAAACAAATGGCGTTTAAATTAACTAATTCACCTTTTAAAAAACAAAAAGGTGGTGGAACAACAAAGACATGCTTGCCTGCAGCAAAGATCAGAAGTTTATCTGCTGAAAAGAAAAAAGAATTAGTTAGTTCAAAGAAGGCTGCTGGCGCAAGTGGTAAGTATAAAAGATCAAGTAAAACAAATGTAAAGGGTGCTCGTAAAAAAGGAGCTACACTTAGAGACTGGTTTGAAAAAGAAGACTGGAGAAGAGTTGATGACCCTAGTAAAAAATGTGGTGAATAATGTTTAAACAAAAAGGTAATCCGTTTCCCGTTACGCCGTGTGGTAGAAGAAGAAATTATATGTCTCCGCTAAATGCAGCAGAGCCAAGACGTACTATTGGTAAAGGTAAGAATTTTAATAAAGTATCTAAAGATAAAAGCGCTACAGGTGGTGCAGCTGGAGGAGGTATGACGCAGAAAGGTGTTAATGAATATAAAAGAAAAAATCCTGGTAGTAAATTAAAAACTGCTGTAACTAAAAAGCCATCAGAGCTTAAACCAGGAAGTAAAGACGCTAAGCGTAGAAAATCGTTTTGTGCAAGATCTAAAAGCTGGACATCAGAAAGAGGTAAAGCAGCAAGACGTAGATGGAATTGTTAAGGATCAAGAAATAACGGGCGTACCATACCCGAAGATCCTGTAACCAAAGGGGAGTTCAATCGAGCTCCCCTTTTTTAGTTACTATCCATCACAACTTAAACAACCATCGTCCATTGCTTTCGCAGCTATGTCTCCACGAAGCACAGACTCTGTTCTCATATAGTACAAAGTTTTAATACCTTTTTTCCATGCGTCTAAATGTACTCTATTAATCCATTTAGGACTTGCTTCAGCTGGAAAAGCAAGGTTTAAACTTACACTTTGATCTATGTACTGCTGACGTATGCCAGCTTGTCTTACTAATTCTAATTGATTTATTTCTTTAAATGTTTTAAATACTTCTTTGGTATCTTCGTCTAATCCTTTTATATCCTGGACCGAACCACCATCTGCTAATATTTTGTCCCATACTTCTTTTGTATTTAATCCTCTTTTGTCCAACACCTTTTGTAATGTAGGATTTTTGCGTATAAACGTTCCTTTTGCGCTTTGTTCAGTGAAAACGTTAGCTGCCCACGGTTCAATTCCGGGAGACACGTTTCCAGAAAGTTTACTATTACTAACAGTGGGAGCAATAGCGCGTAAATGGGTATTGCGAAAGCCAGTACCGACGCACCAAAGAGGTTCTCCATAAACATCAGCAAGAGCCATACTAGCTCTCTCAGATTCGATTTTGATTTGACTAAAGATTCTTCTAGTTTCATATTGTGCTAATAAACCCTCAAACGGTAAACCTTTTTCTTGTAGGTATGTATGATACCCTAGAACACCTAAACCTAATGCTCTACCTTTTTCAGCAGATCTTACGGAGTTTTCAAAGCCTTTTCTATATTTAGCTCTTTGTATAAACTCTTCAAGTACTCCATCAAGAAACCATATTGAGTCGTAAATGATATTTGTATTTTTCCACTCATCGTACTTAGCTAGGTTTAAGCTAGATAGACAACAAACGAATGAATGATTTTCATCTGTATGTAGTGTTATTTCACTACATATGTTTGTCATATGTACCTTCAACGCGTTGTCTTTGTAAGCTGAAGGGTTTTGCTTGTTTGTATTTCCTTTAAATAAAATATAAGGTTCGCCAGTTGCTTTGCGCTTTTGAAGTAATTTGCCCCATCGTTTTCTAGCTTCATTATCTCCGCTAACAAGTCTTCGCATAAACTTATCACCGACGACCGCGCATTGATGGAGGTTAAGTGACTGTCTATTGACGTCTCCTTTTGGTTCTCTAATCTCGAGCCATTCTTCAAAATCGTCATGTTCAATGTTGATATTAACAGATGCAGCTCCTCGTCTGACAGATCCTTGATTCGTTGCAAGTATAGTTGAATCATATATTTTACAAAAAGGTACAACTCCGTCACTTGTTCCATTACCAGTAATTTTAGCTCCGGCGGGTCTTATTTGATTTACACCGATACCAACTCCACCGCCGTGTTTTGCGAGCAGCATCATCTCTAAATTTTTTTGACCTATGTCTATGATAGAATCAGCAACATCAATACCAAAGCAACTAATAGGTAAACCTCTATCAGTACCGGTGTTTGATAACACAGGTGACGCCAAGCATAACCAACCTTTCCAGATATACTCAAAAAAAGTTTCTGCCATTTCGGTCTTCTGTAATCTTTTCGCAACTGTTCTAGCAACTCTTTCATACGCTTTTCT
>Ga0209348_1000109_pt1 | contig 51905 bp, 56 predicted proteins | sample ETNvirenome_2_30_FD_184065 | JGI IMG/M metagenome (GOLD analysis project Ga0209348, IMG submission 184065) | Marine viral communities from the Pacific Ocean - ETNP_2_30 (SPAdes) (version 2) | ecosystem: Environmental > Aquatic > Marine > Oceanic | place: Pacific Ocean | collected 2013-06-22 | reverse complement strand
GTGGGGGGTTTTGGTTCCCGGTAACCAGCCGGACGCGGACCCCAAACCGCGCGGAGCAAAGTCTAAGGCGCTACCACACCTCCGCCTTGAACGTCAGGACCTTGGCGGGGTCGGGACGCGTGCCGGGAATCATGGTCTGCGCCTCCGGCGGCACTTGGTCGGCGTCGTGTAATCCGGGATTGGCGTCCAGCGCCAGCCGTTTAACCTGCGCGATCGCCGTCTCCACGTTGCGAGCAGCGCACTCGGCGCAAAACGTCACCCGGCTGTGCAATGCCTTCCCGTTTGGGATTGACGCGCTACAATCCAGAATCACGGGCGGGCGTTTGTCAATGTCGAGCGCAGCCCCGCACCCCTCGAGCGCAGGCGCCCGTTCCACTTCGACACCGGCGCCACCGCAGAACCAATCGTGCATGCGACCATGCAGGAACACGGCCGCGCGTTTGGTCTCGCGTTCAAGTTTAGCCGTAGGCATATCGGCAAGATCGCAAAGTCGTTGAAAGTCTTTTATGCTCATGGTTTTACCCTTCGTTGGTTTCGGTGTTGTTAAACTTGGTCTTAGTGCGTCCGTGGACGACGATAGAAAAACTTGGACGTTTTGTGCCTGTCAATAGGCCGTTGCATCCGCCGCACCGTTCGCAATCCATGCGGCCGGCCGTGGGCGCCTCATCCGCTGCCGGACATTGGCGCTCCCCCGGCAGTAGCGGCTCACCCTCGCGGCGAACCCGGAACGATCTCCACCCAGCGAGCCGCGCCCGTGCGCGCTCTTTGGCATTGTCGGCCGATGCCATGGCCCACGCGCGCAGGCCTGCGAACCGATCGTCCTGCCATTGGTGGGTATACGCTGCGACGCGAGCCGCGGCCGCGCGGATGCTGTCGAACGTGTCCACGGGTACCGCGGCGGGGTCGCCCCAAGCGCCGAACCGAACGAAGCGACCTTCAAAAATCGACGCGTCCCCGTCCCACCGTGCATAGCTTCCTCGCTGGTACGCGTTCCACACTGCCAGCGGGGCCTGATACGTCACGACGTAGCACGACCCGTTCAACGCTGGCCGGTGGATACAATCGCCGCAGACGGCCGAGTCTTCGCCGGTCTTGACCGCCTTGTGTGGTGGTACGTCGCGCAGTAGGTAAAACACCTGAATCACTTTCGATCTGCGCTTGCTAAGTTTTTCGTTTTCCGTGGGCCTCGTGAAACCCGTGGCGATTGCGACGATCGGCGTAACTCCATCGATCGCGCTAACGCCCTCCCACAAAATCAGTCCATTGTTGTTCATAGTTTTTTGCTCCGTTGGTTGGTTGGTTGGTTGGTTGATTCAGTCTACCGCATCGGTAGGTTTTACGACAGTCCTAACTGTCAAGGAAATGTCAAGCGGTGCGGACCTCGTGTTGACGCGTCAAGACCGGCACCCCGCCCTGGGTTTGGCGGGATGCCGTCGCGCGCGAACCGGACCGGCACCCGGACCCCGGACCCGTACTAAATGAGGGTAGAGGGGTCGATCGTGCTCGGGTCGATCTCAATCACTGGGCCGTGCTCGACGTCCCGGTAGGTATCGTTCGGCCGCCATACCCCAATGGCCTTGCGCGCGTGGTTGCGCGGGCCCTTGGTGGCGTCGTACGTGTCGCTGTCCGGGTCGAATACTCGAGACGGCTTCAAAAATGGAAAGGCTCGTGGCATCGTGTTTGCTCCGTTGGTTTGGGTTGCGGTGCCCACCGTGCACCGTTGCGGGTCGCGTGTCTACCTGTTCAGGCTCACCGCGTAGGCCAGTTGGGCGCCGGCCGCGGCGATGATCAACAGTTGGATAAGGAACGGATCAGGCATGGTTACTTAGTCCCCCACTGCGTTAGTTGTTCGCGCGTCTCTACCCACTTTGCAGGCTCGCACGTGTAGCGGATGCCCATCGCCCGAAGGTCGTAGTGGCTCAAACCGTCGATGCATCCCAAGCCGGTTACGTGTCCCGAGTCTCGCAACATCTCGAGCGCGGTCGTCTCAAACTGCCAGTCGTAACCATACGTGATCTCACTGCACAGGTACTCCTCCCCGTTCACGATGACTCGGCATGCGTGGTACGTGTTGCCCAGTTCATCCCTCCACCGCTGGCCCTGAACCTCGATGGACGCCACGGGGTCGCCGTCGATGTCAAGAACCTCGTGGACGGGGAACGTACACTCGCAGTTTTGCAACGCTTCCGCGGCCACTTGAGGGGCTATCGCTTTCAAGGCATCGCCCGCGCCACCGTACAGGCGATCGCCATCGCCGCGGTATTCCGACAACCAAGGCACATAGAGGGTGCCATTTTCGTCTTGAACGCCGGCAGCATTACCCGTGGATTGCAGTGCCATCAAGAGACGCGCCGCCAGTTCCCTATCGGTGATCAGGTCCATTGTGTGTTGACGCGGCTTGTCGAGGAACGCCAGCGCCTCACGCCAATCCGTGGGCGTTTCGGGTTCGGGGGCTTCGTGCTGTTCAGCGGCGCATTCGTCGTCACACACCGGGGCAACGTGTCCCCGTTCGGGGTCCAATACTCGGCCGCAGGTTTCGCAGGTTTCTTCATCCTCGAGTACTTGCACGTCGGTATCGAATAGACCGGGTTCGCGCTTGTAGCGGGCTTTAATCTCATACATGAGGGCCTCATACTGTTCTTCGGGCGTCATAGACTCAATGGACAGTCGAGCGATACGCTGTCTGTTTTTTGCAGTGTTTTCCATGGTGTTTGCTCCTGTGGTTGGTTCCCGTTTCGGCCCTCCGTGGGCCATCGTCAGGGGTGCGGGTCAGCACCCGACGGGAAGGCCCCGAAGGGCCCCCGGTTTATCGCCTCCCCCACTCCTCAGTGTTCCACCGCAGGTCCTGTGCAGCCTTAAGGCCGTTCCAGACGTTAGCGACCTCGCCAGAGACCACGACGGTGTTATCTCCCTTGATGTGAGCAGAGCCGATAGGCATACCATCCTCGGTGATGATGAGGGTAGCCGTTCCAAGCGTGCGGTCACCGCTGCCCACTTGAGACCGCTCCTGCTCTGCTGGAATGATGGTGCTTGCTGCCACGGTGACTGCGCGACGCACAGACTTCACAGCAGTCTGGAGGTCGGTACGGTCGAAGCCGTTAGCCGCGTGGTGCGAGAGCACGGTCTGAAGCGCCTGACAGCGCAGGGTGTTGGTGGGGATCGAAATGATGATGTCGATTTGCGGACGTGTCATTTGTTTTGCTCCTGTGGTTGGTGCCCGGCATCCAGCGCCGAACACTTCGTTTCTACCATAGCGGTAGGCCCTCTGCCGTCACGGTTCGTCTCTTGACATTTTTTTGACATTTACAAAACAAGGCGGACAAAAAATGTCCGATTTCCGCAGGCTGCGTTCTGAGCGCTCCCGAGTGTAATGATAGCCCCGAGCAATACCGAAGCGGTATAGGCCCCTTTACGGGCGATTAAACGCTATGGGCATGTCAAGACTTTCGGCCGTAATCTACCCCCGAGTAGATTCAGCTGAAAACCTACTGGCGAGTAGATTCAGCTGCCTACCCACGAGTAGATAAACAGGGTCCGCCCGCGCGATCCGCCCACCGCAATCTACCCACGGGTAGGTAACCGCTATCTCAAAACCTACTGACGAGTAGGTAAGTCGAATCCGATCCGCCCGCGTTCCGATCCCCCCGGCCGCGCCTGGTTACCTACTCACCGGTAGATAAACCTCCGCCCACCGCGGCGGTGGTGGGTCCGCCAGTCGATCGATTCCACCCGGATCGCCCCCGGGAGCCTGTGGGGGGTGCGCTGGGTGTTGAAGTGTTGACATGGCAAGAGGGGGGTACACCCCAACAAAAATAGTTTAGGGTCCCAATACCGAAAGGCGTTCCCTTTTTCAAAAACTTTTTCCGATTGAATAGTACCATAACGGTATGGCTTTGCCATCTCATTCGCGCATGTTACCCTGACGGCATCGACGGAGAACCCATGCCAAGCAAAACGACGAAAGCCGCACCCAAGGGTGTAAGCCTGGACCTTGAACCGCAAGTGCTCAAGAGCATTGACCAGCTGATACCTGCAATCGAAGACACTATTGCCGTCAAAGAGTTTGGAATCAAGGTCACCCGAGAGACCGTAGCGCGCATTGCGCTGCTGCGTGGATTGGACCTGATGCAAAACGCGCAAGATTGCGCTATGCCGTCGCCTGCTCTCACCGCGCCACCCGAACCCGCGGCCAGCGCCGAAAGCGCTCCTAAGGCCATTAGCGAGCCCTTAGAGGCCGAAGTTCCGCGCAACGTGGACGGAACCATCCGAACACCGGAAGGTTGGCGCCGTTGGGGCAAGAACGAAACGCTCCCCGACACGCAAGCATTGCTGCACGACTACTACACTCGCAACGGATGGCACCGGTACTGGGGGCGAGCTGGCGACGAGATCATCACGTTCTACTGGTCCTGCAAAGAAGACTTCCAAGACTTGGACATCTACGACGGTACCGATGCGAACGGCAAAACACTGCTGTTGCAAGCGACTCCGTACGGCCCAGGTCACATGATTCCACACGGTTGGACGCTGTAAGTGGACGACAAGTACGACGCGTTGGTCGCGAGAGCGCTCCTGCACGTCTGCTTGTGGGTCGGCGTCATCACCGTGACCGCATCGCTCTTGGGGGGAGTCTTGCTATACGCCATGGGCTACGACTAAGCTTGAGATGACGGGTAAGGTAAAAGGTCATGATGTACGAAACGCCGCTTGTTTGGTTTGGTGTTTGGCGAACTCCCGAAGGTCGAGTGCTTAGCGGTTTCCACGTGTGGGGTCGCGACGGTTGTTGGAAAGGCGCATATAAGACTTGCACCCGTGCACGTGCGGAAGCCAACCAGTTACAGTAGCCCCGAGGAAAAATGATGCCTTTGTACGAATACCGTTGCGCTGAGTGCAACTTTCAAGTCGAGATGTTGCAGAGCATGGGTGCTCGTGCCCCAAAGTGTTGCAACTGCGACGCACCTCAGCCCATGAAGAAGCTGATTTCGGCGACGTCTTTCGCCCTCAAAGGTGCTGGATGGGCCAAAGACAACTACGGCCTGAAGAACGCCTGACCGTGTTATACTTGCTCAATAGGAGTTGATCATGGCTGATGAACGCATGCCTGCGGATACCGCGAGAAAGATGATTGATATGGAAAAGCAAAGCCTGCAAAAGCAAGCTTTCCCTTTGGAACGAACTGTAACCGAGTTTAAGAACGTTCCTCCGGCGTTGCGCGGAGACCCGGAAGAACGTGTTGACATCGACAGAGAGAAACGTCGGGCAAAGTTTTTCGAGTCCCGTGACAAGCAAGCCAAAGAAGCGGCGGAAGAATCGATGGAAGAACTGGCTGTCCGTTATGGCTTGAACCCCGAAGAACCTGCTGAACTCGCAATAGCCCAACAGTTTCAAATGTTTAACGCTGCAACAACCCCCGTTGAAAAAGCCAACATAGCTAAATCATTGGTTAGTATGATGAAGGGTACGAGTTTCAGTCAGTACGCCACAAGAGAGGTAGCCGATAAACTTGACGACCCAACGGGGTTTCGGGAACTCACATCTCGGCTGCAAAAAGGTGTCGGAGACGACTTTGCTGGTGAGCAGCGCACATCAGAGAGAGTCGTAAATCCGCGAGGAAAAGACGAGTCGAAGTAAGGACTAAAGTCCCATGGGCACGAACTACTACGCCCGAATCGATGCGTGTCCCGTGTGCGCCAGGTGTGACGCGGATGATGACCTTCACATCGGTAAAGCGATCGGTGGGTGGGTCTTCCAGCTGCACGTAGACCCCAGCGAAGGCATCTACGACTTAGACGAATGGCTTGAGATCTTCACCGACCCGTCAGTGAGCATCTGGCGAGAAGACGGCAAGCGCCTTACGCCTCCAGAGATGATGCTTGTCATCACGGGCGTCGATCCCGTAAACTCTAAACGACAAGAGCTTAGTGGTCGATGCATTGGTCATGGACCCACCTATGACCTTATCGTCGGAGATTTCGGGTGACTGAGCAGGAAGTAGCAGAGTTGTTGGAGTTGGCGCAGAGCGTAAGGGTGTTGGAAGGGTTCAGTTGGGTGCCCGGAATGTTGGGCATATACAAGCCGCGTAACCAAACCATGAAAGGGTACAAGACGCGGTTTCGTGAAGGCATGAGCGTTCGCAACATGTCTGAGTGGTTAGTGCCAGACTTGTTGGATGCATCCACTGCAGGGGTGCTGTGTCATCAGCTCGTCAGTGCAGGCGCCACCGTCCGCCCCACCCAGCATGGTGACGTAATCGTTGGGTTCGAGGATGCCGGGATTTCGTACCGTGGTAGGTTCTTAGGCGAAGCTTGCGCCAAAGCCGCAGTAGCACGAGGCTCTTGGGCCGAAGCAGGACACAATGAGAGATCTGATCATGCAAGCCGAGGCGTTGACGCCTTTGAAGGCACTGGAAGCAGTCACTAAACTGGTGACGTTGCTGGAAGAGCAAGCGTCCATCCACCAGACTGACCTGATGGACTTCTACGCTGCGCTTGTGTACATCGACATGTGCTTGAGCGAGATGACACCCGAGCCCCCAGGGCTCGAAGACTTGTAACCGTCAATCAGTTCTTCGCTTCAAGCAACCGGTCCAGCTTGGCTGTGATCTGCTCTTGAATCTTGGCCCGTGTCGCCATGAACTCTCGGGCGTCCTGGTCACGCTCAGTGCGAGCTTCACGGAGCACAGCGTCGTAACGCTCGCGCATACTCACCAATCGCTGATCGTAGTTGTCGTTGATGTCTTTCAACTGCGATTGAAATGACTCCACCAATCGGTCAAGGCGCTTTTGCAGCGCAATGAACTGCCAAACGAGGAACGCCGCAAACAGTCCGAGGTGCCCACCGGCAAGTAGTTGGTCGATGATTTGGTCCACAGCGCGGCCTCCTTTGTTCAAAGTATCAGCCCCAGCCGCCGGGGTCTACCAACAGCTCGGGCTAATCGATTGGGACGTCTACCGATTGTAGCGTCTACAGGTTGACCGGCAAGTTTGGCTGAGGCGTATACATTGTAGGCGACCCTTGGAATACAGGGGTCTTCCCTCCCTGAGCACCGCGTGACTGTTGTTCTCCTGAGCAGTCATCCCGTCGTCATTCCCATCACGCGGTGCGGGGTCCGTCAAATCTGGGTGTCTCTTTGACGGACCCCTCTCGGGGATGGTGGAGTACGTCTCCGACCAACGTTACTCGTTCAGTGCTTTCATCTCCGCTTCAAAGTCTGCCTGGGCCTGACTCCGAAGGTTCTTCATGATGGACGCAAAGTCTCGAGCTTCGGCTTCTTCAGTACCACTGGCGCTGGTTCCCATGTTCATCATGCCGATGGCTTCAGGCACTGGCTCTGGCTCTGGCTCTGGCTCAACGTCTTCTTGAGGGGCGTACTGACCCATCTTGAACTTGTGGTTGACCATGTCCATGGCCTCTGCAGGGTCTACAGAAGCGGTACACAAATCGCAAAGCAGTTTGAACGCTTCATCGTTTTCGTGCACTTGCGGTGATGTTTCCTTCACCCAAGCATCAAACTCTGCCACAGCGTTCTCGATCTCTGCTTCTTCAGCTTCTTTGGCACGAGATTCCCACGTCTCGATTTGTTGACGGAGAGTCTCGCGCTCTTCGATGATTTGCTGTAGTTCGCTTTTACTGCTGTTTTGAGCTTTTTCCGTGGCATCCGCAAACTCGCTTCTAAGTGTGTCGATGGCTGCACGGTGCATCGCCTTCAGCTCATCAATCTCCTTTTGTTTTTCTTCAAGGGGATCGATGTCGCCGTGCAACCACTTCTGCACCCGCTGCTCTTGCTGGCGCACGTCCTGCTCTTTCGCGTCCAGGACCTTTCGACGAGCACTCATCTCTTGGAACTTGTCGGTGTAGCCGCGTTGCCAGTTCGAGTACTTCGTGTTCAGTCCTTCCATCAGAGCGCTTTGCAGTTTGTCATCAAGCGATGTGAACCAGTCAGATGACCGAAGAGAGTCGACCTCTCCATTCCAGTCAATGACGCTCTCTACGTCACTATCAGCCTCAGGTGCCGCTTCTGCGGCTTCTACGCTTTCAGCCGTGTCTACAGGTTCAGCAGCCTCTACGGGCTCTGCAGCAGTCTCTACAGGCGCCGCATCACTCACGTCTACAGATTCTCCCGTATCTGCATCCGCAACAGTCTCGTTGTCTTCGTTGATCATGGGTGTCTCTCCAACAGGTTAGGCCATTTCAGGCGCAGGTTGCATCGGTGCAGCGGCTGCAGCTTGTTCAGGCATATCACCTGTGACTTTCATTGCAGCCACGCGTTCCAGTTCCATAAGGATTTGGAAGTCTTCGCTGATGGCTTTGGCCAAGTCCTCTGCAGACATTTTTGCAAACCGAGGGATCTCTTTTGCTGCCATCAACAACTCTTTGGCACGAGACTCGGACATGCCGAGCATCTCTACCATTGGCTTCGTGTCCATGGCACCCGCTGCCATCTCACCGGCCATGTCATCTGCCATCTTGTCGCCTTCACCAAACGCAGCCTCAGCACCCATGTCTGTGACCTCGTCGATCTTGTCCATCAACGGCTTGATGTCCCGGTCAGGCACCACACCGTCTTCGGGGATAGCGGCGTCGTCAGGCCCTTCGTCACCGGGCTTTTCCATACCTTCTTCTGCAGCGTAGAGATCGGGGAACTTTGCTTTGGCTTCGTCGTAGCCAGGCTGACCTTTAGAGGGAAGTTCGGCACCAGTTTCGGGGTTGGTAGGCATGATGGTTCCTTGTTTAGGAGTTTGTGGAGATTAACGATTCCGGGTCAATGTTGACCAGTTCAAAAGAAGCTTCCGCACCAATCGCGCGAATGTACTTGTTAGGCAGTATACGCACTTCTTTACTTTTAACATCCTCGTAGGTGGTGCAGTCACGGGTTCCATGGACCAGAATGAGTCGTAGCGTACGCTCGTTTTGCGCAGCCAAAAACTGTGCGTGCTCCACGAGTTCGAGGTCACTGGGCGCTCCCATTAGCATTGCTGGCTCCGTTAGACGATTGTTCAAACTTTTTGGCGTGGCTCTCAGATCGACGCTCTTTGAGCACTTGGCTATCGTACCCGCGAGCTTTGCGCTCTAAATAAGTGTTGTGTTGACGCTCTTCAGAACGGGCGTTGCGCTGGGCATCGGACTCGTGCTCGATGTTCACATGGTGATTCGGGAACCGTTCTTTGATTACGCTGATGCAGCGATCGTACTGTTCCTTGGTCTCTGCCTTTCCAAGCACGCCAAAGTCGACGGCGCCGAAAGACCCGTAGCTCTCCCCATGCACTGCGTAGCGTAAACCCTTGAAGCTCATCTTCCGCTCGCTGTTGCACTGGGGGCAGTCAGGTACACCTGCACTACGCCGGTACATCACCTCTTCCTCGAAGAAGTCACAACCACTGCATTCCAAGTTGTTGATTAGCCAACTCACTTTTTGCGCCCACCTTGTGGTCCCAGTTTGCCGTCTCGGGCCATGGAGAGTGCGATGGCAACCGCCTGTTTTTGCGGCTTACCTTCGTCCATCAACTTCTTGACCTTCTTGTTGATTGCTTTGCTCCCTGGCATCACTTCTTCCCTTACTTCTTATTTTTCTTGGCCTGCGCGGCACGAAACGCACTGACTTTTTTAACGTCTATGGATCTACCTTCTCTGTAAGCCTTCTGCGTAGCTTTGATCTCTTGAGCTTTTGCTCGGGGGTTCTTCGATCCCGAGAGATACTTTGCGACCACACCAAACCTACGGGGCAGTTTACGACGAGCCATGACTATCGCAAGTCCTTGTCGTGCTTCCTTGAACCACGAATGAAACTGTTGACGCGACCCATTGCCCAAGCGGCCATGGGTACATTGCGGGAGCCCGAAGACAAGTAAGCACCTTGCCCACGACGGTACACTGCAACAAGTTTACGCAAAGAGATACCTGACTTCTCTGCCTTCTTACGTAGCGTTTCCATGGTCTTTGCGCTCAGTTTTTTCTTCTTCGCCATCAAGCCACCTGCCTTCCTGCCCAAATGATGCAGACACGTTTGGATGCACACTTGAAATCGAGAGCAGTACAGTAGCCCAAGTCACCGGCGTCCACCGCCGCTTCGGGGTCACCCTCAGGCCCGATTCCGATTTCAATGCATTCTTTCATACTTTCCGATACGTCAAAGAAACTGCAGTTTCCGCAACGCATTGTCATGACATTCTCGATGGTGTCATTGAACCGATCAGCGTACCGTTGCCAAAACTCCTCGTTGCCACCTTCATCATCGAGGGCAGGGTTGGCAGGTCCGTACTCTTTCGTGTCGAGCGCGTTCTGCCGGTTCTTCAAGTTGAGTTCGACGTCTTGCGTTGCTGCGGGGCACGAGTCGGCTTTCTGCGCGTTGCGGCGCATCGAGTCCATCATTTCATTGTATTCGACCACTACCATTTCACCTTGTCAGCCCAGTAGGCTGCACTCATTTTACCTTTAGCGATGTTCTTACGATGTCTCGACTTGAAGCTTGCGCGCTTCTTCTTCATTTTCTCCGACTCACCCTTTTTGGGCTTCCCCGCTGTTTTCGCTCCCTGTTGACCAAACCGGATCAGTTTGATTTTGTCGCCTTCCTGGGCAAGCACGATGTGACTCTTCGACGGGTGCTTAGGCGTACGCTTGGGGATGTTTACCCCCTTAAGATTGTGCTTCTTAAGGAGCATCGCCTTGCGAGCTGCGTCGCGCCGTGAGAGAGCCATTATGCTTCCGCACCTTCACGAATGGGTGCGCCTCCTCCTGCGGCCAACGCCTCTTCTGCCGCAAGTGCTTCTTCTTCCTCTGCTGCGGCTTGTTGACTCGCAATGACTTCATTGACCAAAGAAGCAGCCACCGCAGGTTCACCTGCAGCTGCACCACCCAACGACTGTTGTTGTGCTGCCATCTGCTGGGCTTGCTGTGCCGCCATCACATCCTCTTCTGGCATAAGAATGCGTGCAGGCATACCGAGTCCAGAGATGACCTCTTCAACCAGACGACGGCTGTCAACGTTTGGATCGGATGACAAGAACGGCAACATCTGCATCATTGTCTCAGCCAACACACTTGGGTTTTGACGGATGGGGTTGTACGACACAGTCTCGAACTCAACGTCGACGTCTCGCAACATCTTGAGGTTGACCTCTGCCCACTTACGGTCCCCTGCGATCCGCACCATCTTCTCGGCTTTCATGTACTTCTTGCACAAGAAGAAAGCCTTTTTGGCCACGTCTTCGAGGGCATCATTGACGTGCCCCTCACGCGTTGCCAATCGAGTACGCATCTGTGCATCGATGATCGCCATCTCCGTAGCAGTGCGAGCGCCAGTGACCTGACCCCGAGCCGCCTCAGCCAGGGCAGAGATGAACGCTGCATCAGACTCTTGACGCCCGATGAACTCCACCACACCAGCAGGCGTGTCGGGCATGGGCATGGGATAGAACAACGCACCCAAGTTTCGGATTGTCTCGCTGTTCTGCGGAGTGACTCCAACGAATGAACCCGCGGACGCTTCGACGGCTTTGTTCAAGTCTTCTTCCGTCAGCATACCTGCATCGTAAAGAATGCGAGGCACTTGAAGGTACACGATCTGCTTCATGTGCGTCAGCAGGTCGTTCACGGTTTGTTGCTGGTTCAACACCAACTGAACTTCGCTCAAACCCGAGCAGTCCACTGCAGAGTGGTTGAGGCTGAACATGGAGTACGGAGTGTAGTCAATCCTGTCTTCAAACAGCACAGCGTTTGCTTGTTTGCTGTAGTGCTTGACGATGCCCTTCTCGCGATCGTAGTACTCCCAAATGGTCACCCACTGGAAGGCGTCTCGCGTGTCTGAACCGCCTGATTGACCCCCAGACGTCAAGAACTTGGGGAAGCGGTCAGGCTGCACATCAGCAATGTTCTTGCTCTTGTATCGGCCTTGCTTCACCCGAGTCTTGAACTCAGTGTATGGGATGACTGTACACTCCAACCAATACCGAATGTCGTCGGGGTCTCGTACCGTCAGGTCAAAGAACAGAGCGCTCGGGTCCACAATGCGCACGACTGGACGATCTGCCTTGGCATTCCAGCTGGTTTTGAAGATTCCCCGCTTGCACAAGACGGCGTCGATGAGAGCTGTTGCGGCTCTCCGGCGCATACGGTTGGTTTGGAAAATGTACTCCATCAAGCCAGACACAGCCGGTGCTGCCTCTTCGCTCAACGGAGTACGTGCCATTGCGGCAACTTGCGGGTTTGGTCCCAACAAAGCACTCACAGCCGTGTCAGCAATCGCATAGATCAAGTTCTTGCTGCACAGATAGCTCTGAGTTGACCGGTCCAAGTTCGAGCCCTCAAGGTTGTAGAACTCGCCTCGGTAAAACTTGCGCGCTTTATCAAACTGCTTTTTTTCGTGCCGGTTGTAATGACGCAAGTGCCGGTCGATTAGCTTGTCAAGACTAACCACCGTAGCTGCCCTTGTTTCCGCCGTGAGGGTTGCCCTTCTTTTTCTTCATGGACTTTTTGGCTTCTTTGTCTGCCATGCGGGCTTTCTTCTTGGCGGCTTGCATCATCTTAGCAAAGTCTTGCATTGTCAACTCCATCTCGACATAGGTTTGAACGGTGTATTGGCTTCCCGGCGTTTCCGGTCTTTGTACTTGTCAAGGTCACCGATGGTAACCTGCCCAGGAATATAATCCGATTGTACTTCACTTTCACTAAGAGTAAATCGACGGCGTGACAAAACATCTGCAGCCATGACGGCTGTACGGGCACGGTCAAAGTGGTGTGTGACGCCATCAAAGCCCTTTACGCGCTTCTTTCGTGAACCGTCGTAGTTCAACAACTGGTGCAACATCCCACGACTCTTGAGTTTCAGGTCTTGGTCGGCCAGCATCTTGACCAGACGCGCCTCGGCTTCACGCAATCGTTTTTCCGTTGCGTACCATCCCGGATGGTTGCGGTTGGTCCACAACAAGTTTTTGGCTCCGTTGTCCTTCAACAGTGCGATGCACGCAGCAGCGTTCGACTCCACAGCCAGTAGCGCCATGGAGTATCTGCGTTGAACAGTGAGTAGTCGTTGGTAAAAGCGGTCGGGAGACTCTCTGCCCTCCCAGAACGCCACCTCTCGCTGCTCCAACGCATCGAACACGGTCAAAGCAGACTGGTCACCTTTCGCACCAAAACCTGCAGGGTCGGCGGTAATGATGTACTGGTGACCGGGTTGGGGTGACTCAATCTCATGACACTTGTACGCCCCCATCTGAGGGTCGGGGTTGCTCTCCGCCAAGTACGCTTTGAGCACGTCAGCAGGGATTACAGGGTCTGTGGCACCCAACCACCCATCGTAAGGGTCTGACGGATACTTGCACGAGAACAACCGAGCATCACCAACAAACTCGGTGCCAAGGGCGCGACGACGAAACGCCAAGTTCCGTAGGGACATGCCCTGGTGCTTAGTTTGGTACTCCCGTTCACTGACTGTTGGTGCAAACCCTTTCTCCAGTGCGATGCAGCTGTCGTCCTCCCACCACTCCAAGAACAATGGGTGGAAACGGCTGGTGCCTTCCATCGCTGATCGCCACATTTGTTCGTGATGACTGCCAGCGCGTCCGGGGGTGGACTCGAGAATGACCTTCGCGTTTACCCGCTTGTTGACTGTGGGGAAGATGTTGATGGCGGCTTTCTTTTGCCACTGCGCTTCACCGAACTCCGTAATGACCAAACGGTCAATCGAGCGGCCAATGGCAGGGCTACGGCCACCGGCAGTAAGAACCTTAATACCGCCGCCGTGCATGAACTGCATTTGTGTTGCTCCTGCCTTCTTGCCAGGAGCCAAAGGCATCCGCACATCGTCAGGTAGGCGCTGGTAGGCAAAGAGAATCCGCTCGAAGATGTCTTCTGCCGTGTCTTGCCTTTCCGCAATGAGCAGCCCCTTCACACCTTCAAGGTACATGCAGTCGCGCAACAACAGCATAACAGAGATGGTTGTGATCTTGGCTTGACGGAACTTGTTGACGATGACCCAGTTGTTGTCGTGGTATGCCTCCAACAACTTTCGCTGGGTGTACGTCGGAGTCATGAAACCAATCGTTTCGTCTTCTCTGACAATCTGGCACATCGACACGAATGCGTCTGGCGTTGAAAACAACGCTTTGATCTTGCCCTCATGCAAGCCTTTTGCCTTGGCAAACTTGGCTCCGCCCTTCTTCTTAGTCATGCTGCCATGGTATCACGTGACCATGGATGGGCAAAGTACTGACTCATGGGTAGAAAAGTTTTCGCTTAGTCTTGCCAAAGTGGTCGTGCACGTATACTCTTTTGTACGCACCCTCTTGGTGTGCTGGGTAGCCGCAAGGTCCAGCAGCAAGCATCAGTGGACAAGCATCAAAACTGTGAATCCTTCAACTCAACTTAACGGTTGGGGGGTGACAAAGATGTCTACCCAGCAACCGAGAGGCTAAAATGTCTATTTCTACCGAACTTTTGAACACTACGTTCGCGGATCTCCGTGGACCTCTGGTGAATGCATTTGTTCGCAGCAATGAACTGTTCGATGCCCTTCAGTCCAAAGCACGGATGCCCATGGAAGGCGGAACGCTCATCGAGCGGTCCTTCTCCGGTGGTGCTCCTGCACGGGGTGTCGGTGTTTACGTCGGTGACGAGCTGCTGAACATGACCCGGCGTCAACAAATCAAGCGTTTCCAAGTGGAACCGCATCGTATTGTTGCTGCCATTAACATTCCGAAGCGTGAGCTTAACCAGAACTCTGGCAAGCTTGCTATCATTCGACTCATTGAAGAGTACCCTCAAACTGTGATGGAAGCGGCCAAGGCTGACTTGAACGCATACTTCCTGACCGGTGTGAGCCGTGGTTTGGTTTTCAACACCTCGGAACTCAAGGGTTTCCTGACCCTCAATGGTAACCTGTCTGATGGTATTGGAACCGGTGTGGCCCACGGTCTTCTTGACTTCCGTACTCCTGCTGAGCAAACCTCAGATGGTGACACGGTTCAAGGGATTGCAAAGTCCACCTCCATCTCGCACTTCAACCAGTTCGCCGACATGTCGACGACTTTCTCCGAAGCAACTCTTCGTAAGGTGTACCGTCAGTGTGCACACTACGCTGGTGGCATCGGCAAGGGTCCCGACCTGGTGATCATGGATGATGACACGTTCACGCAGTTTGAAGCTGGTAAGCTTTCCAACGTTCGTGTGAGCATCGTCGAAGACAAGACCGAAAACAGCAACACCATTGAGCTTTCGCTCGGTGTCGCTAAGACGTTCTCGTCCATCGACCTTGATCGTACAAGCAGCGGATTCAGCAGCCCATCGAGTGACGCCGAAAAGGGCGTGACTTACATGCTCAACACTGACTATCTCGAGTTCCCAACTTTGGAAGCTCCGACGATCAGTGAGTTCCAAGAGCGTGTGGGTGACCAAGACGTTGTAACTGCTATCTTCTCAATGCAAGGAAACATGATTTCGACCAAGCTCCCAGCCCACGGCTGTGTTGCTGGTGGAAACGCGTAAGGAGTGTGAATCATGGGAACTGTTAAAACAGATGCATTTAGCCGAACTTACTCGGGAGAAACTTATCCTGTTGGCTCCACTCGCGTGCAGCCTGCAGCTGAGGTTACTGACGGGGATGCTTCGCTAAGTGGTGATCGTATTTGGATGTTTGTCAAGGCAAGCTCTTCGGGTGTGGCGGCTAATGATTTGTTGGAGCGTGATTCCACGTCGACAGCATTTCAGGTCAAAACATCCTCGGCTTCTGCGGCTCTTAAGCGCATCCTCCTTGTCGGTGTTGCTCAGAACGCTATCGCAGCCAATGAGTTTGGCTGGGTAGTTGTGAAAGGTGAGTGCGTAATCAAGAGTGCTGGCGTTTCCGCAGGAAACACTCTGGCCTCGAAGGCAACTGCAGGTACGGCTGAAGCTGACTCGACTGCGGGTGCGGTGATTGGGTATGCTACCAGCGCTACTTCGGGCGGTGTTTGCGATGCTTACGTAGACCTGTATTAAGTAGTCATTACGTGATACATTAAGCGGGAGCCTCTTTACGGGGGTTCCCGCTTTTCCTTAGGAGCGCCTTGTGGACACATCCCTCAGTTCATTGCGTGCACGCATGTTCGATCTCCGTTCGTACGACACTACGGGTGAAACACTCAACCGTCGAGTTCGTGAGGTATTGAACTTGGCACTGGATCGACTGGCCGGAGATGTGCCTGAAGCGTTGATTCCCTCGGAAGCTCATGCCGTTTTGCTTCCCGACATCAAGACTGGGACTGTTTCGGCTTTCATCAAGCCGGTGAGCACCGACAAACGCATCATGCAGTTTGTGAATGCCTCAGGTGTGGGCATCGGTGTCACAGGTTCTGGCGTCACGTGGCGCCCTGCAGTCGACGGCACTTTTGACGGACTGCTCCACATTGAGTTTGAAGACAGTGAAGGACGACTGTATCGGCGTCAGTCTCTGGAGTTCTGGACTGCTGCTGACCCTGCGGAGAACAGCGCACTGGCGTACTACGTCACGCTGGATCGTCCGTGGAAGGATGTGTCGTCAACACCGTTATCTTTCCGGTTGCACCAACCTGAGTTCTTCTTTGAAGACGATGTCATGCAAGTGCTTGAGCCTGCACGAATCTTTGACGACACTCGGCAGCAGGTGTGGCAGATCGACACCGCAGGTGCATATCGACAAGACATGGTGGACTTTCGTGGCAACGATACCGGTCGACCGTACCGTTGTTGGCGTGGAAGACACTTTCAAATCCCTGCACCCACAGAGGCGCCCAAAGTCGCACCCCTCAAACCTCGCAGGCAAGAGCCGCTCTCAGACGACTTGTTGTGGGGAGAGTCGGGAAGAGTCGCTACAGATGATGCGCTTCAAACAGGTGAGTGGGGAATCTGCTACACCTACGTCATTGGGCGGAGAGACCAGGAGTGGCAGCAAGGTCCCATGATTGCTCCTGGTGGTCATGAGGTGCAGGACAGCACGTTCAAAGTCAACTGGGCTTACCAACCAGACACTTCTCCTGAAACGGGGCACGCTCGATTGTCTGGCGTCAACGACCCCTTGTGGGAGAGCGCACCCTCGCCCATCACCCGTTTGACTCACAAGCCCAACTTCAGCGCTGCAGAGGGCGCAGACATCTTCAGTGCTTTGGTGCTGTCAGCGACGAACATTGATTCGATGCTTGGGTTTGGTGACTCATTAACGCTTTCGCGATTCGGCCGCTCTGGCGTTCGCATTCGCTACTACGTTGCCCACCTCAGTAAAAACTCCGATGCGCCTGCAGAGTACACGGCAGTTGAAACAAACAATCGGTTCTACTTTCTTTGTGAGGTCGAACCGACATACGACCAGATTGCTACGTTGCCAACTGGTGTAGACCCGGCGGTGTACAGAGAAACATTGCCTGGCGCCCGCATCATTTGGACAGGAAAGCAACTGTACGACTACCACCGTCCGGTGAAGCACAGCACAGGCTACTTTGCATGGAAGGTGTACCCACACCAAGACGAGCGATACGAGTTGGACTTTCGAGTTCTGCGGTTGCCTCGAAAGTTCATTGATGACCGCGACACCGCTCCGATCCAGAGGGACGCCATACCCTGCCTACTTGAGTTGGCGCTGCACTACATGTCCCTAATCGATGGGGCAGATCAGATCGGCGCGCAAGCGCATATGCAGCGGTACATGGAACTTGTGAAAACATATCGAAGACGCTACGCTAACCCCGGCCGTATTGTTGAACCTGTGCCGCTACTCGGCTACTCTCGTAGGCACCGTTACGGTTCATTCAAAAGCAGCGAATAGCTGAGACACCCACCAACACGAGGTTACCGTGAAACTCCATTCCATCCGACTTGCCATGCCTAAGCCTTGCCTGGGCGACGTAGTGTTCCGCGAAAACTTGAGCGGCCAGTACGAAGAAGCAACTGTTTCTGCAATCTTGACACCCTCAGTGCAAAGCACCAGCTGGAGTGCAACGCTGCTCACACGCAATGGTATTGAGTTCTTGGCGTCTGACGTTGACTTGAAGAGCAAGCATGACTGGATGCCTCTGGGATGGACCCTGACACCTGAAGGGTGGGTCGAGCCGGAGGACGGTGCTTCGGGAATGCAGGGCAAAGTTGCTCGTCTTGAAGCGACGGTTGCCAAGTTGCAAGCCACCATTGATGACCTGAGCGCTTCATTGGAGGCTTTTGCAAACAACGCCTCTGCTCCCGAGGCTGACATCGAATCTGCAGACATCAAGTTTGTCACTCTTCCTTCTCCCGAAGATGGTGAGAAGTTCATGACTTGGCGATCACGAGCTGTGAAGGCCTCGCCTTTTTTGAAGGGCCATGAAAATGGACAAACCATTCTTCGTGACGCTTGGCACAACAAAGCGTTCGAGAACATTGAAGTGACCCTGTAGTCCTGAGGAAGGAACATGGCGAGCCCCACCAACCAAACTACTGTTCAACTGACGATTCCTCCCGGCGAGTCGCAGTTGCAGTATTCGGCTTCGTTGCTCGCCCAGCGTGTCCTCAACTTAGAGATGACCCCTGAGGACACGCTTGAGTCCGTCCGCGGTCCCACGCCGTACCAAGACGCCCCATACTACAGCGTTGGCGCCAAAGATGCAGATGTTGTAGAGACGACGCCGCACAGCGTCTTCCACACAACACTGGTGGCGGGAGCGGCTCCCATGTTGCTTGCTCGTTTTGGTCGAGTGCTTTGGCGCCACATGGGCGGTGGTTCATCGAACGGAGCAGGTAGTTGGGTTGCGTTGGTCACCGACTTGAACGATGACGACCGGGCAAGATTCCCTGATCAGTACGTGGTCATGAATGACAAGGTCATCTTTACGAATGGTGTGGATGAACCCAAAGTCATTGCTTACGACAACATGGTTGTGCCTTTGGGGTTTTCTGCAACACCGAGCACACCCACAGCCCTGTCGCCCTCTCAACCCATCTTTACCGAGGTGCCTCGCCATCTACCCAACTCACTGGGCTACTCTTGGCCCGGAGAGATTGGTACCCCAGGAGATGCTCTTGACGGGCGAACGGGGTCGGTGCTCTCGGGTGAGTGGTACTACTACGTCCAGTATGAAGATGTTCACGGCAACCTTTCTGCGTTCTCGTTGCCCAGCAACGCGGCTCGCATCTCGACAATGCAGTCTGACCCATTTGACCCCACAACCACGAAGAAAGAGGCGGGCACAGAGATCGACGACTTGACTCGCTCGTTCTTGGTGCAAGTTGCCGCCGATGCACCTCAGCACACTGTGGCGATTCACTTGTACCGAACGCCTGACACCAGACACGTCAGCACGATTCCTCAACTGCTCCGTCGCGTTGCAGGGTCATCCGGGTTTTCGTTTGGAGACTACAACTCAGACGCCAGTCTCGGTAAACAGTGGGAACAAACCGTTTCGACACCAGCGTTCAAGTTGATGTGCACGCATCAAGGCCGATTGGTGATTGCCAACACAGGTGCCGAGCCAGGGATTGTCCGTCGCTCTCAAGCAGGTTTTCCGGGTACGTTCCCTGAGTTTGAGTTCGTGTTCCCCGACTCGGGCGGTGCAGAGGTCACAGGATTGGTCTCTCATGGTGGACTGCTGCTGGCGTTCACCGAAACCAGCTTGTATTCCCTCCAAGAGTTCGCAGCACCGGTGCCCATGTCAAAAGGGATTGGTTGCGTAGCGCCTTCGTCGATTCAGGCCATGCCCGATGGAACATTGGTGTGGTTGGGTCGAGACGGGTTCTACGCACTTGCTGCAGGCACGATTACACGAATCAGCAAACCGATTCAGCGGGAGATACGTTACTTCATCAATCGAGCAAGAATGCGTCAAGCGTCTGCTTCGGTCGATGCAGTCAGTGGCGAGTATCGTTGCGCAATCGCTCCGGCTGGCTCGAACTTCAACGATCTGTTGCTTATCTTTGATGGGCAGTACTGGCGACGTCAAGAGTTGGGCTACCACATCGCAGACATCTGCCAAACCGACGACTGGCGCCAATACAACCTGTTTGCTGGGCGCGAGTTGAAACCGGAAGAATCGCGAGGACCCGATGACGTCACTGTGGATCTGACGTCCAATGTGTATGTGTTGGGTCGAGAACGTCCTGACCACGAGTTTCCAGACCGCAAAGTCCGGTACAGATCTGCTTGGATTCGGGGTGACGATACAGGATTGACCCCTCTGAATATCCGATCTCTGTACTTGGGAATGGTTGATGCATGGAACGGCGACGCCACCATCCGGTTTTATCGCAACGGTTCATGGGACCCCGTAACTGAGATCACTGATTTACGACTGCTTGGCGTAGACGACGAGTCCAACGTGGTTCGAGACATTGCGGGTGAAGCCGTCTTGGGCCAAGCAAAGACCCACTATCCTCGACTGTACTGGCGCCAAGTTCCTGTGGACTTGCGAAACGTCAACACTTGGGCGTTTGAGATTGAGGTCGAATCGCCCGAACGATTGCACTTGGCGTCGTTTGCATTCGACATGAGCGTCGCCACTTCGGGCAGCCCACGAGGGCGTATACCTTTTCGTGCAGACAAGTAGGTACCATGCCATTTATTTTTCAAAAACGTGTGCTTCAAAAAGAAGACGTGCTCGACCCGATTGAGTTGAACGAAGATCTTCAAACAGTCAAGGTCGTCTCTGGTGGCAACTTGGACTTGGAGAACATTGAAGGGATTGGACCTCAAGGGCTCAAGTCACTGGCCATTCCCGACAAAGAGGCCTACTACAAGTACCACACTGCCACCAACAAAACCGTTGAACCCAGTTTTGATACGGAACGTCCACTGACGTTGAACGATGAAGGTGTAAACCAGCCTCGGTTTGATGTAGATGACCCTCCAGCAGACTTGTTCTTGGTTCCGAACACCAACAGTTGGACGGTGGTAGCGGACACCACGATTACCATCACAACGGGTCAAGCAAACCTGTGGATCAACGGGTGGCTACAGTACGTCCGAAACGGTTGGTCGTTTGACTCCGTGAGCTTTGGGGCTGATGGTGATCTCGCTACAACTGTGACCAACATCTCCCAGCTGGGGTTGCACCATCTGAGCAACGGATTCTTTGGGTCTCGAGCGCACTTCGCGATTCGCGTGGACGGGCGCGTTGTTGAGTGGACCATCACGGGCAAGCAGAGTATTTTCAGTCGTTCTCCGTTGGGGATGAAGCCTGTGCAGTCTTTGAAGAAAGACAATGAGAAACTGCCGGGAACGAGGGTGCCTGACACTCGAGCTGTGTCCCCTGGACCAGAGGTCTTACCGATTCGTCTCGGGACTATCTTTCCCGTAGAACCAGGGTCGCACACGATTGAGATCGTGGCCAGACGCGTGCCTCGGCGCAAAAATGTCATGCAACAGAATGAAGACGTAATCGGTGTACACAGTCGTGAGTTGCATGTCATTGAGATGCCGATTCACGCAGTTCAAACGCTTTCATCGGATGTTTCTGACAAACAAGTCTTTGTCTTTGAGTCCGAAGACCCTGTTGAAAACAGTACGTTGGGGTCCACCGTCAGTAACTTAGCCGAAGAGAACAACGACCTCAAAGCGGGCAACATTCGGCGAGAGGCGCTGTTCAACACGCACCTACCTTCTAAGGTTGTCAGTTGCCTGCAAACCACAATCGACAACGACCACAGAGTACTGAAGGCAGCACCCCACTGGCCGGGCACGGTGCTTGAGACTGTTAGCAGCAGTTCATTTGGGTGGGGGTGGTACCAACTGCGAGACGCCAGCACTGTGTTGGAAGTTGTAACGGAAGAGCGATTTTTGGACGATGACATCATCATTTTGATGGCGAATATCTCTTTGCGTGAACTCGAAGTTCGCGGAGACGCGATTTTCATAGAGCGATTCTTAGACGGTTTTGGAGCATTCCGTTTTGGGATGAGGGACAACGTCACGAGCAGTGGGCCAGAGGACTGGAAACTGTCACCAACGACCGGCCCCGGCAGCACGGGCTACGTAAACTCCTTCCAATGGGCAGATGCCTTAGGCGGGTTCAGCGCGTTTGACGCTTTTGGTGGCCCAAACCGCCAACAGATGCAACAGTTCTTTGGTACCGAACTCAATGTGAACGTCGACATTCCATTGTTCACCGTGTTGCGTGGGTCAGACTTTGAACCGACTGCAACGAAACACTACATCGGCGTGTTTGGAGCTTCGATGGCAGCTGTTGAAGGCGGCCCAGGAGGAGGCCCTGACCACGATAACTTCGCCGGTGGCGGCATCTTTGAAAATCCGTTCATCAACTGGAATGCCGCTAATCTCATGCTCATCCATTTGAGGAAATAATGCCGCGTATCGTTCCCCCATACAGTTATCCCGACGGCACAACTCTTGACGTCGAGGCACACAACGAATCCGTGTTTGGTGAATCAGGCACGGGATTGATGGCAACCGTTGACGGCAACTTGGACATCAACAACTTCAATGAAAAGTTTCGGATTCAACCAGAACACGTCATGCCCGAACAGGCAGCGATTGGGCGTCAAGACTGGGATCAATACGAAACAACTCTGTTTTCCGATGGGGTTGGTGTAAATCAAACTGGAGTCGTCACCAACCGTTTCAATGTGCCTGGGTGCTCCGTTCGGTTTTACCAACCCTACGACGCGACCATGGCGCTTTTGCAATGGTCGTTTTTTGTTAGTCAAACAAAGTGGAAGATTGCTCGGACCACTAAACTGGGGGGTGACATTTTCCCCAGTATGTTCATCATCGCGCAACTGGACGGAGCTGATTTAAGTCACACTCTTCGACCCTTATCGATTTCCGCGATCACTGATGGTGTTCGCGGACTTCGAGCTTCTCAAGTCATCAACTGCGAACCACACAACGCACTGTGGTTTGACATGAGCCACTTAGAGGTATCGGGTCTTGCGAAGGGTTGGCACCAACTAAGATTGCAGATGGCGATGCAACACGTTGTAGACGATGACGGGGCCAACTATCAGCAAGACTTTACCATCAAGTTTGGTCAGGCACTCCGACAGTTTACGTTCTACACCATGCAAAAAGCGTCATTCGGGATTCGCAACGCTCGCGTACTGACTATGCTGTAGTGGCGTGATATATTCGCAAAGAGGTCTTGTGATGTTGAAACACTGGAAGTTGTGGCTCTCTGCCATTGTCGTTGCGCTGTTGTACGTGCTCGCAGGCGAGTCGCCTGTAGACGGAATCGTACAGTATGGAATCATCGGGGCACTACTGGCGCTAACGGATGTCGTTGTCTCCGCCAAAGACGGTCCCAAAGAGAGAGAACGTAGGAAACGGTTGGAGCGAGAAGCCAAAAAGAAGGTTACTGGCCTAAGCGGTGCACAACGCCAAAGTATGATGGCCGAGGCCTTGCGGGGCATCCGAGGCACAGAGGCCTCGGTTACGGCAGATCTTCGACGACAGGCGGCGGCAACAGGTGGGTTTGGTCGTTCGGGTAGAGTCCAAAGAGCCATGGGGCAGCAAGGGCAACAGACGCGAGAGTTCCAAGCAAAAGTCGGTGCGGACATTCAAAAGTTGTCGCAAGCGCGCTTCGATGAAAATCGGCGTCGAAGGGATGCTGCGCAACAGCAGTTGGAAGACGACCAGAGAGAGAAGGCAGCGCGTGTGTCGCAGTCTCTCGGAAGGGCTGCAGCTACAGTGCAGAAAGACCAAGAAAGGATGGCTAAGTACCAGACCAACCTGTTGGGTAAACCCGCGTAAGGATTATCGAAATGAGCTTGTATGAAGGTTACGCCCAGGTCTACAGAGCCGAAGGTAAAGAAACTTCCGAACCAACGTTTGATCGTGACACCACACGTTTGTACTTGGGGCTGAAGCGCAGCGTTGATTCCCTTGAGAAAGACGTTCGAGGTCAAGTCTACAAGGAACAGCGTGATCAGCTGAACGCAACCATCTCGTTGACATCGGCCATGGCACAAGTGCAGTCAAGAGAGTTCACTGCACAAGAGGCACTGTCAGGCAGACTTCTCGATGGTGTACGCAGTGACCGCATGAAGTTCGAGGCCGCATACAACAAGTTCAACGCGAACACTGCCGCCAACATTGTCAATGCAGTCAATCGTTCCAGTTTGACGGGAACGGCTTCAGCAGATGCGTTGGAGCAACAGATTGGGTTTGCGATTTCAGGTGACCCTGAAGGGTTGGGTCGCAACGACTTGCAGCGAGCGGCGTTGATCCGTAATCTGTTGGAGCGTACAGGAAGCACTGCAATCATTAAGAATGCCCAAGGACGTTATGAACTTGGCCCTCAAATGGACGGTAAGGAAACACCACTTCAAAAGGCTTTCCAAGAACGCGTAGACACTCTGAACCGCGCAGAAAACCTTAAGAAAGAGTTCGCTGATTATGAAACTGCCGTATCGAAGCAAGTCGAGGATGTAACGAATCGTCGTAGCGGTGCCATCTCAAGATTGCAGCAAGTGGGTAAAGACTACAAAGGGTTCACGGGTACAGTCGAGCAATCTTTGCCAAGCGCGGAAGCAGCTGCAGCCCGACTCGGTGAGTTGGACTTTGCTCGTGAGAAGTACTTCCAAGATTCCACCACACTGAAAGCGATTGAAGAAAGTCTGCTTGGTGGTGGAAGAGAACGAACACGCGAGGACATATTCCAAGACTACGCCAAAGACGAAGCGTTTCAAACTTGGGCCGCCGATCGCAAGTACACGCCGCCACCCGTAATCGTTGACCCTGATACGAAAAAAGTCCGAGGTATCAACCGTCCTGCGATGTTCCGCGCAATCATGCAGTACAAGCGGGAACGGCGTAAGCCCCAGGGCGAGTACATCCCTCGTGCCAACGGAGGTGTGACGAACAACCTTGGCCAGCTCGTCATCCAAAACCCTGAGACCGGAGAGACACGACGGTTGTACGGCGAACGATTGATGACGCATGCAAACGACCCGGCAGGCAGTGTCCGCTTGCGATTCGTAGACCCCGATGGAGAAGCGAAAGACCAACTCTTCAAGAAAGGTGAATACACTGCGTGGGATGGTCAACCGGCACCTGTTGAGCAGATGTCGTTCAGGATGAGCGAACGTGCGCGACGCAAGTCGGCAGAGGCCGAGATGTTGTTCCGTAACAAGGGGCTCACTGCCAAAGAGTTGGCAAACAAGCAGGCGCCTGTGCAAGCCGTCCAAGTCGATGGAATGCTGTACGCTGTGTCCGGGGAAGGCGGGGTTGCTGAAGTCTTCTTGATTGACCCTCAAACGGGAACGTTTGTCGAGGTATCGGATGACGTTGCAGCCAAGGTTCGACCAGTCGCCACAAAGTCCGGTCAGCCCATGTTTGATGGTTCTGGAGCTTTGGTAACGCCTGAGGCCATCAAAGGAGGCGCGTCAGTACCTGAAGGGCTGCAGACGAAGTCTCGCGATGACGCAAAGGTTCGAGAGCAGATTCTCGAAGCCGCAGGTCTCGAAGATGCCAAACCGTTGGAAGAGACCATCAAAGAAACCAATGGTCGTTCTGAAGCGCAATCGTTGGAGGCGCCTGCCCGAAAGACGGTGCTCGATCGAGTCGATGACGTCATGGGCAAAGTCGCCGGTGTCATTGCACCGAAGTCCCGCGAAACTGAAGAGACGCCAAGGACTGAAGCAAAACAGTTTGAGCAGGAGTTTGCGAGAGAGATTGAAGCAGAAAAGCGTGCAGACCAACCTGCGCGATCCGATGCTGACATCATGGCCGATGACGACGCGGATGAACCCGACGTCACCATCCCTGCATTGAAAGACGCACCAGAGGCGCCCAAGGCACCGGCAGCACCTGCTCCCACACAGACTGCAGATGAAGCCATGGCAGCAGCAGAGGCCGATACAAAAGCTGCTGCAGCGGACATGGCAACCACTCAACGTGACCGAGACAAACTCATTGAGAACTTGGCTCGGATGGCTGCAACAACCGAGGGTGTTGACGTCAACAAGGTCAACACGCAGATCGAAGCCATCCGTCGAGGCGATAAAGGTTCTATGGTGGCCGGTACTCGTGCACTGACTGAAGGTCTCAAGGCACAGGACATTGAGAAAGCAAAGCGGGAAGCGGCCGCACAGTTTGCAGCAAACCGTCCCGAGACAGCGCCCAAGCAGAAAGCAAAAGACGATGGCACTGCAACACAAGCAGAGATTGTGGACGCCATCAGCGGCGATGCGCTTACAGACGAGCCCGCCAAGTCACCTCCCCCGACAATCCCCGACCAGCAGTCTACTGGTCCGGTGCAACGAGCTGACGAACCCCGTGGGGCACGAAAAGCACGAGAGCGAAAGCAACGACGAGAGGAGCGGAAGCAGCGTCGCGAGTCTGAAGGTCGCAGTCTTTCTCGAGCGTTTCGCGAAGCAATCGGTCGTCCGAAACCAATGACTCCTGCGGTGGCGTCGCTGGCTGCAAGCAACATGGGCATGCTGACGCCTGGGCAAGAGGCCGAATCGCCTCAAGCAATCAATGCTGCACAACGGCAAGGCATGAACGTCAAACTCGATGACGAAGACGAGACCCCCGGAGGTGTTGCATGAGTGACCTTATGGGCGGGTACTACAAGGCCCGCAAAAAAGCTACATCGACAACTCCATCCGGTGGCAGATCAAAGCCCACCATAAGCGACACTGACTACACGTCGGAGCTGAAGTTACAACGTGATCAGTTGAAAGACGCGCAACAAACTCTTTCAGCGGAACTCGGCACAGGTTCTCCCGAAGAAGTCAGAGCCACCCAGTCGCGTATTGCCTCTGCGACAAGTGCTGTGAAAACGTTGGAACAAGCTGCACAACGACAACGTGAGGCGCGATTGGCTGAAGCAGGTGCACAACCTATCGACCCTCCAGAACAACCTTTTACGTTTAGCAACCCTGCAGAGTTTGCAGGACTCTCTCCCAGTGCGATTGCAATGCAAGCGATAGCCGACCGTTTACAGGGGCGAAAAGCGGTGACATCCCGAGGCCAGATATTTGCAGCCGGAGAAAAATCACCGACTGAAATGTCGGCTGCGGCTAAACGAGTCAACGCTCGAATCAGCGAAGTAGAGGCGCGTGCCGAAGACATTGCGGACGCGCGAACACGTGCACAACAGATGCTAAAGAGTCTTCAGCGTGCCCCGGGCGAAGATGCCGTGTCGTTCGCAAAACGTCAAGATCCCACGTTTGTACCGGGTGAAGGTTTCCCCACGACTGTCATTACAAAAGCGGCCATGCAAAGCCGTAAGGTCATGGAAGAGATTGCGGCGCTTGAGGCAAAAGAAAAAGAGTTGGCGTCTCAAGCGAAAATGTTGGAACGTGCACAAGTCCTCACAGGAAACGCACCCAAGGCCGTTACGCCATCTCGTGTCGCAACAACGGCGAGGCAACAACGTACGGCTGCACCGCAAAAGGCTGAAGATGCCGTGGCGCAAAACGAACAACCCCTTTACCTGTACGAAAACGAAGAGGGGCAGTTTGACTATGGTGCAGTGGAATAACGATGGCTGAACCACAAGCACCCGAGACCGGGGCAGACATTTCGCTCCCTGAGACCAAGACAATGGACTTGGGGGTCGATAAGTTGGCCAACAAGATTGCATTTGAACGCAAAAAAATGTTGTCTGACACGCCGGATCCAACGGTAGAAGCCGCTGTATCGTTACCGCAAATCGTGGAAACGCACAGCAAGAAGTTAGGTTTGACTACCGATCAGTTTCAGCAAGCCGCCCGCCAACAAGGGTTGGATGTTGAGCGAATGGTGCTTGAAGTCGGACGTAAGGGGCGAGATCCTTTTGAATACACCGAAGAGTTGAAGACATCTGACGTGACGGCGGTCAGGTCCGAAGCAGAGAAGAAAGTCAAAGCTCGCGCAGAGGAGATCGAGAAGTTGGGTCGTAGGCGATTGGTGACGCAGGAAGCGCGCCGAACCCGAGACGCGACCAGCTTGGGTGAGATTGAAGAGGCGCTGGAGGAACTGGAGGCGCCGCCGCAAATCAAGTTGTCTGACAAGAAGGCGGCGTTCTTTGGTCCTGAAGATCCCAAGGACGACCCTGAGGTTGTCGAGTACGGTCAAAACGGGTCTCAACATGCGTTCAAAATCAAACGCAGGTACGAGACTGACGAGGAGTTCCGCAACTCCGTCGACCTTTTCAACCAACAGTTCATTGGAAGTGCTGGTCAATCGTGGGTGGATAATCAAGTCAAAAGGACGCTCAAGCAAAAGGACATCACTGCCAGTTCACCAAAGTTTCAAGACGCCTTCCGCAAAGCCCGAAAGAAGGCCATCGAAGACTTGGCAGGCTTAAAAATCGCAGGGCTGTGGTCTGCACCCACGTTCATTCGTGGCTGGGACACGGGCACTGAAGGTCAAGACCTAACGTTCACAGAAGCAGTCCAACCGAATGTTGAGATCATCGGTTTCAACTCCCAGGGCAACGTCATCGCACGGCAAGAGAGCAACTTGCTGTGGGGCTTGAGTATGCTGGACTTGCCGCAGTCTGCCATCTCAGGCGCAGTATTCGGTGACGGGGCACTTGAAGGTATCGCCAAGCGGAAGTTGTTTTTGGACGACGCGCTCCAATCCGACTTCGCCGATCAAAACATGCCCGCCAAGATTGCTGCAGGCTCAGCAGGTCTGGTGGCTACGGTGTTGTTTCCCGATGTCACGGTGTTGTTTGGTGGCGCCGCAAAGGTGGCACAGCAGACAATCCGTGCCGGAGTCAAAACTCGAAACGCTAAACGGGCCATCCCCATCGTTGAAGAGTCCGTCGACATGATGGTCAAGGGCATGAACGGCGACCGTGCAGCTGCAGAAAAAGCCGCGCAACTGCACTCGCAACTCCGCAGAGAGTACCCCAACATTGCAGACCAGTTGGACCAACTGGAAGTCGATGTCGTTGGCCGCTTCCACAAACTCAATCCAGACTTGATTGACCCCCAGTTGTCGAGGATCATTCCCGGCGATGCGGGTGTGGAAATGAAGGCGCTACATACTTCAGTTGCTAAAGGTCAACTTCGTCCCGGTACAGATCCGGGCTCCCCGATTTTTGGTTCGTATGGCGAGTTTTACAACTACAACGATGCTCTGGACTCACTGGCAACCGTCAAAGCTCGGATTGCGAACAAGGACCCGACGATCTACAGTCGTTTCGTCAAAGAGGGAACAGACCCGAAGATCAAAAAAATCAAGATTTTGATAGGTAAAAAGGGTGTTGACTTAACTGACAGTCTTCGCAACAAGTTGGATGACTTGAACACGCTCACCGCAGATCCAAGCCAGTGGGCACTGACGCTCAAAAATCAACTGGCGAAAGAAGTTCCGCGCGCTCAGTTCAAGCAGATTGATGATGTGCTGAACCAAGTCGATGTCATACGTGATGCATCAAAAGCCGCCAAAGCAAAAGCCCCCACCACAGACGAAATGTTGGATGCGATTGCCCGAGGTGAGGAAGCCGTCAAGTTAAACATGGAGGCTCGTGCAAACTCCAGTGTCTTGTTGCGTCAAGCTTTGCACGGACTGGTGGGCAATGACGTACCTCCACCTCTGACCGTGTCTGTAGGTCAACGACCTCTGCGGAATGTCGATGAGATTGCAGAGTTCTCGATTCCAGGCATCAACTTGATGGATGACCTCATGGACACCATGGGGATGACCAAAGACGAAGCCATGAGTGTTGTACGGATCGCAGAGGGTATGGCCAAAGCCGCCAAGCGATCCTACGGAAAGAGTGTAGAAGAGTGGTACTCCGAAAACCTCACGAAACGGATGAAAAACATCGACGACTTCGTGAATGAGTTTGGGCCTCGACAAGGTGTAAAGACACAAACAGATTGGCAGATCCAACCGCTACAGAACGGTACATTCCAACTCACAAGCCAGCAGATCCGAGACAATGCCGGTGGCACCCAACTGCTGGAAGGAATGACTTTCCGCATCACACCGAAACGTCTGCGCGTTGAAAGCATCGAGCTGCCCGAGAACCTTCGTGGCAAAAGCGTTGGCTTCGAGACTTACATGGAGATCCTTTCGGAAGCCAAACGGCGAAACTTGGAGTTCTTGTCAGACATCAACCCCGGCCCTGATGCCGTGAAGCTGTATGAGCGGCTGATGAATGTTGGGGTTCCAATCAAAAAAGGTAAAGCCAACAAAGGCAAAGACGTTCAATACCGCATCAGTGCGAAAGACCTGCAAAAAGCAGACTTGGATCAGGCGTTGGCGGACGGGTTGCGTACAGCCCCAGGCACCACCAACCCCGCAACAGCCTCGAAGTTCATCGATGATGGACGCCTTCTCATCTTCGGTCTGGGTCAACCAGACCTTCGCAGTGTGTACCGAGAGTTGGGGCGCGTTGCATTGCGCAACCTGAGCACCCGTGAACAAAAGACCGTCGTCAAGTTCCTCAACACTGAGAAAGGAATCCCTGTGCAGTTGAAGGGAGGGCAACTCGACGGCCCCGCCGACGTCATCCGTCAAGCGGAAGAGGCTTTTGTTGACGACTTCGCAGACTACATTGCTGCTGGCAAACTACCTAACGTCGATACCCGTTCAGCGTTTGAGCACATCAAAGACTTCATGCTGGAAGTTTACTTGTCTGCCAAGGGCGCCAAGACGCCAATCACATTGGCAGATGAGGTTGAAGACGTGTTCGCTGACATCGCGTCAAAAGCCCCTCCACGTGAACCCATCATGACGCGCACGCTGAAGATGTTGGATGAACAACTGTTGGGTCGTCAAGATCGAGCCTCCATGTTGTCCCGCGGAACCAATGAAGTGGTTCGACGGCTGCGTCGTGCGGGCATGCAGACCGTGGAAGGAGATGAGTTGACGGCTGCTGCCGAAGCCGCGCTCGTCGCAAAAGAGCCTGACCGAGTTGTGATCACCTTGGACAAGCCCATGTTTGCCGATGAGCTGGGTGTGGTAGGCGGTAAGACCGAGTTGGACGTCGAGGACTTGGCAAAGCTGTCTCTTGCGTTTGATGAAGAACGAAAGGTGAACGCAGCACTCAATCAACCAAACTTGGCCCGCATTGTTCGTGAACAAAGCATGGAAGGAATGACGCCTGCAGAGCGTCTTGATGAAGCGTTGATTGGTGATGACGCACGCAACAAAGTTGGTCGGTTTGTCAAAGGTACACTGATGGGCGGCAACGCCATGGACGATTTGAAGGGTATGAGCCCGGAGATGCGACGTCGCGTCATGGGTGGAGAGCGGGTTGTTGCGAATGGTACACACGAGGCTATCCGTCTCATCTCGGAAGCCGCGTTGAACAAAAACGACGCAAAGTACTGGGACAAGATCTACCGGTACTTGAGCGGAGAGAACGTGGCGTTCGAGCAAGGCGGTCGTCGTGTGGTGTCATCCGGTACGAACACTGCCGGAGAAGTCTTGGAAAACGTCGGTAGGTCTCTTCGAGAGGGGTTGTTTGCCGACAAGCTTGACGTGCTCAAGAAGTGGGGGGAGGCCGTGCAAAAAGCCAAGAACCCTACAGCTATTCGAGAAGCGTATGAGAGTTTGAGTAAGGCTGACCGAGATACAATATCTGAAGTGTTGGACACGTTGTGGAAGTCTGATGTCGGTTCGTTGTACACCCGAGATTTGTTGGTGGCAATGAAACCTGAAGTCGCCCGAACCGATTCCACACTGATACCAGAAATCTTGGGTCCGTTGACTGAAATACTGTTGCACCACTCGGGCTTGATTGCTCGAAACGGAAAGACAGTAGATGCGTTGAGCGACTTGGACAAGACCAAGAGCTTCTTGAATGACATCAACACGACTTTCGGTAAAGAGGCAGAAGGTCGTGCAGCCATCCTCACGGCCACCCATGGTTTGGCCAGTCAGGCTCGAAAAGACATGGCGGTGAATGGTCTGGGACTGGACAGTGAACTCGCCGGGTTGTGGACGAAGTGGATCAACGGTGAGTTTGTTCCGCCGGATAAGATGACTGCTCTACGACAGTATGCCGACAAGATTGGTTTCGGTATCCCCGTCGAAGCCCAGATTCTCGATAGCGACATCATGATTCCACTGGCCGCCCGACGACGTTTGGCTCGTGCGATTGCCCGAGGTACCGACCCCGAGCAACTTCGCATAGCTGGCGGCTTCCCCTCAGCTGATTCAGAGTTGGGTGAGTTGCGAAACACCTTGCTTCGTCTCATGAAGATTCGCATGACCCGTGGCGCTACAATGGTCCGTCAACGATACTTCTTGATGAACAGCATCGACCACTTTCAGCAGATGGCAGTCGAAGCAGGTCTGGCTCCTGCGATTGCCTCTGAGATTCGTTTGATGACGCAAAACGTCATGGCGATACCCGGTGTTGCTCGCGGGATTGACACCATGTCGCGACTGAAAGGTGGTGACCCTGGCAAGGCTGAAGCCGTGCGTGACGCGTTGCAACGAGGTGGAGATGCAGCAGCAAAGAAGGTGTCTGAGTTCTTGAACCTCAGCAAGTACCACATCAATGTCACTCCTGTACTGGACGGAACCGATGAGATCATTCAAGTCGGGGATACCTTTTACAGGGCACGAGATCTGCGAAAAATCATGGTAGAAGAAGGTGTTTTCTCCAGCTTCGACGTGTCTGAGTTGACCAGTGCGGTGCGTCAGTTGGGCGAACAGATTCTCTTGAACGCTCGCAAATCTGGTACGTTCACGCAGGACCAACTGGCAAAATACCAAGAGTGGTTCACCTTTGCGGTCAGCGATATGGCTGAAGCGTGGGGTGAACGAGAGCGTATCGGTGCTGCCATCAGCCTCATGGAACAGGGTATGGACCCTCGTGCTGCCGCTCGTCTCTCTGTGAAGGCGTTGTTCGACTACGGCGGCACGATGTCCAAGGCAGACCGTCACTGGATGGTCAGCATGATTCTCCCATTCTGGGCATTCCAAAAGAACGCAAACCGGATGGTGTTCAACAACTTGTTCTCTCCCGCAGGCGCGTATCGCATGTCTGTTTTGCGTCGGACCCCAGAGGCTGTGGGTGACTTGGTCACAGAGTTGCTGTACGACTCAGTCACCGACCCCTATGGTATTGACTCTTCGTCGATGCCTCCCGAACTGAAAGACCAGTACTTCGCAGCTCGCAAGATCATCGAAGATCAGTTTGGTGGTAAGCCCAGCGACATTCCTCAAGAGGTTCGGATGCAAATGCGTGCATGGCTTCGGGGGCACAACTCTTGGGTAGACGGTAAAAACCTTCGCTTTGTGGACAATGACGTCATCGAACTTTTGGAAGGGTCGGGACTTCCACGGGCTGAGGTTGCCAAGTTCAGCGTACGTAGGCGCCCGAAAGAGGCTCGGCCAAGTTGGTTGCGTGATCGCCCTGGTATCGCCATCCCACAAGCCGTGACGCAAGCAAACAAAGACCTGATTGCTGCAAGCAGCAACGTCACTGGAGAGTACCCGTACCTTGAGGTGTTCTTCCCTGACAGCACATTCAGCTCGGGATTCCGTCACATGGGGGCGACGCTTACGGCTTATGGTCAAATGGCAGAACTCATCACGGGGGCTGTACCAACAGATTCGGGCATTGAGTTCAACGTTCAAGTCTTGAACAACTTGCGAGAGTCAATCGCAGACCCCGACCGTGCACCGATTCTTGGTGACACCCTACGTGCGATGAGTGGTAGGGACGCCATGCCTGTACGGGTCCACCCTGTAATCGCAAACTTGTATGAGTTGACGTTCCCCAACTCTGAGTTGATCCGTGTCCCCGCTATGAAGGATACGTTGGGTGGTCCTGCCACAGAAGAAGAAAAGACACTTCGATCGGAACGTGTGTACATTCTGGGAGGCATGCCATCGTTTCTTTTCCGTCAATCTCCTGTGATCGCTGAAGCCAATCAACTACTTCTCAAGCAAATGAACCCCGCGCTTCTTGGGGGCACACCGCTCACAGATATGGAGCAAAGGACTGCTTTGGGTATCTTGGCGGGTAGTGCGCGTATTGCTACAGGGTTGCAAGTTGAAGAGTTCAGCAGGGCTAAGACGGCTCGTCAAGCAACCCCACGCAAGATGGAAGAGAAGCCTGCTCTTGGTCGGAGCCGTTGATGATGGGACGACGCAGCAGGGTCAATCAAGAGGCTCAAAATCTATCTGCCGAGCTGGTCCAAGAGAGTACACCTGTACGTCAAAACACCCGCAAGATTGGTTTGCAAGACTCCCCTTACCAAGTCAAAGACACTGACCGGCTCATCTTGGTTGACACCAGTCACGGTCCTGTTGAAGTCCTGTTGCCTCAGACCTTGAGCAACGGCAACAGTCAGGACCTCATCATCAAGGACATTGCCAACAAAGCGCACGTCCATCCGATTACGGTGACACCCCAAGGGGCGGTGCTGCAAAGCGGTGTTGTACAACGCAAAATCACGTCCGGTAACGCATCCATCTGGTTTAGCATTTAGATGAACAAAGTCCGGTTTCCTGTTATTATTCACTAAACTTTGAGGTATTCACCATGTCAAACGCACGATTCGGAGGTTGGAGCAACGCCGGGATTGCGGCCGTCGTTACGGAAACACTCCCTACGGTAGGCACCACTCGCTCGCTGGTGCAGATTCGCCTGCCCGTAAGGTCACGCATCGATTCGATTGAAGCCCACTTCTCAAGTGCAGGGACACCTTCGGAAGCCACAGCCGCAGTGTTCCGTGATGCCTCTGGAGACGTACCCTGTATTGGTGATGGTCCTTCCGCAGCGACACAAACCTTGACAACGGGCACCACGACATCCACAGACAAAGGCGTCATTTGGTCGGTGGAACGGGACATCTTTGCAGTTGACGGGTTCTCTACACTGTCGGATTCGATTTTGAACCCCGGCCTCACAGCTGAACCCAAAACACAAAACTTGTGGGTGGGGCTGAAGGTCGACTCAGGCACTGCTGTGCTGGACCGTCTGGTCGTCAACTGGAGGGCGTGATGAACAACAGCATCTTTTTCGACCAGAACCCAGTCATTGCGGACTTGGAAGTTGATGGCGGTACACTCTCTGTTGATGAAACCAACAATCGCGTCGGTGTAGGCACAACCACTCCTGCAACCACTTTGGACGTGAACGGTGACACCACCCTCGACAACACCGACATCGATGGCACCTTGGTCGTTGATGGTAGCAACATCTCGCTGGACTCAACCAGCACGTTGAACATCGACAACTCGAATACGTCAAACGGTATCACGATTGGTACAGCCACCAGCGGTGTACCCATTTCGCTTGGTCACACAACATCCGAAGTCACGGTCAACGACAACCTTACCGTGACTGGCGATTTGACCGTCAATGGTACGACCACCACAATCAACTCCACCACGCTGACTGTAGATGACAAAACCATCGTCATCGCTTCTGGTGCTGCTGATTCCGCTGCTGCTGACGGTGCTGGAATCTCGGTTGATGGTGCGAGTGCCACGTTCCTGTACGATCACACTGGAACGCAGTGGGAAATGAACAAGCCCCTGGAGGTCACGGGAAACATTGCTACCACCGGGGACATCATCATCGACGATGGTGGTTCGCTGAAAGAGGCTGGCGGCACCGCAGCGTTTACGTTTGACGGCTCTGGCAACGTCACAAAGATTGGTCAAGACACCCCGAGCAGTGGGCAGTTCCTCAAGTATGACGGCGCCAAATGGGTGGCCGACGCTGTGACGGGTAACGTCGCTGGTTCAGTTGCTGCTGACGACATCAGTGCGGGTGACGGAGCCATCAACCTGACAACCACTGCAGGCAACATCACGATCGATGCCCAGGGCAGCGACACTGACATCATCTTTAAGGGTACAGACGGTAGCTCGGACACAACCTTTTTGACTTTGGATGGTTCTGCCGCAGGTGCCGCGGCCTTCAATAGCACCGTCACTGCGACTGGTTTCATCATCGGCAGCGCCGACATCAATGAAAACGATCTTGAGGCAATCGACGGCGTAACTGCGGGAACTGTGGCCGCATCAAAAGTCGTTGTCGTTAACAGCAACAAAGACATCACAGGGTTCCGCAACGTCACGCTCACAGGCGAGTTGGATGCTGGATCGCTGGACATCAGTGGTGATGCGGACATCGACGGCACGCTTGAAGCAGACGCCATCACGGTGGGCGGCACCGCTCTCAACACGGTCATTGCAGGTGTCACTGTTACAAACGCGACCAACTCGACCAACGCAACGAATGCGACGAATGCAACGAACTCAACAAATGCATCGCATGTCCTCGTCACAGACAATGAGAGCACCGACGAAGAGAATCTGATTACCTTTGTTGAGGATGCGACTTCGAGTACGGGTAACGTCGGTCTGGAGATGGATGGCAATCTGACCTACAACCCCAGTTCAGGCACGGTTACGGCAACTGTATTCAAGGGCAACATTGACGCAGTGGACGGCGATTTCGATGGCACTTTGGAAGCCGACGCGATTACAGTCGGTGGTGTTGCGCTCAACACAGTCATTGCGGGTGTGACCGTAACGAATGCCACCACGGCTGCTGTTGCGACCACTGTGACCATCAGCGACAACGAATCTACAGACGAAAACAATGCCGTCATATTTGCCGCAGGCGGCGATGTTGATGGTGGCAACTTGGGTCTCGAATCCGATGGCGACCTTACCTACAACCCAAGTTCCGGTACGTTGACCGCAACGAACTTGGCCGGCACGCTTACTACCGCAGCACAGACTGCGATTACGAGTGTCGGGGCTTTGAGTTCATTGACCATCGACAACAACGTGACGAACACAAGCGCAGACACTTATGCTGCAATGACAGTCGATTTTGACAAGACTGGGGCCAGTTCTTCTGACAACGACCTTGTCGGAATCTTTGTCGATATGGACAACACAACGGCGACTGGCGGCACCAACACGATGACGGGGTTGTTGGTTACGCCTACGTTGACTCACGCAAACTCTTCGGGAACGACTCTTGTCAAGGGTCTTGAGATTACGGCCACGGGCAGCGCACCCGGAAACACTACGACACGAGCTTTGGATCTGACTGCCACAGGAGCAGACTTCAACCAAGGCGTGTTCATGAAGATCGACAATGGTGGACCTGACATCAAGATGTTGAGTTCTGCAAACAATGCCGACTTCGCGACTGTTGCGACAGGCGCCAACGGTGAGCTAACCATCTCCACCACCGATGGAAGTGGTACAGCCGGTCACGTTAGCATTGATGCTGATGGAGACATCACGTTGGATGCCGCCAGCGGTAACATTACGTTTGCCGCTGCGGGTAGCTCCTTCGGAACGATCACCCAAGACACGGTGACGTTTACGTCGTCGAACTCAGAAGACCCGCTCTTTCAAATCAAGAATACGACCAACGACGCCAACGGGGCACGGTTCCAACTTGTCAAAGACAAAGGTGCTGCCGCAGCGGATAATGACATCGTTGGAATGATTGAGTTTGTTGGTGACGACGACAACCAAGATCAAACGATTTTTGCTCGTGTTCAAGCCGAAGTAGCGGACGCATCGAACAACGCTGAAGGTGGGCGATTGATGTTCGGTGTGGCCACACACGATGCCGAGATGCAGTTCGGCCTTGTTCTCGAAGACGGTGATGCTGAAGACGAAATCGATGCCATCATTGGTAACGGTGACAACTCCGTCACCACTGCCGCTGGATTTTTGAAAGCTTCAAACGGCTTCCTTATTCCAGAACAAAAGTCCGTACACATCGAAACCCCGATGCTTGCAACAGCCGATCACACTGCGACTGGGATTACGACGATTCTGACTGCGAGCGCCGACGTGGCCCAAGGTGATTTGGTTTATGTCTCTGGAAATGGGACTGTTGCAAAGACTGACGCGGATGCTGTGGCAACGATGCCTGCGATTGGTCTGGCGGTTGCGGCAATCAGCGCCAACGCTCAAGGGGTGATTCTTCTGCAAGGTATGTTCCGCGACGACACGTTTAACTTCACCGCCGGTAATCGACTGTTTGCAAGCACGACGGCCGGGGGAATCACGGCAACAGTACCAAGCGGAAGTTCTGATGTGGCTCAAGCTGTGGGCATCGCTCTTAGTGACGATGTCATCTACTTCAAACCCGACATGACTGTTGTGGAGCTTGCATAGATGGCTGATTACGCACAGGTTCACGATGTTGCTGTTGCGAACATCGCGCAGATCAATGACGTACCATACGCAAACTGTGCCGAGATTAACAACTGCACAAAGGCGGCAAGTGGTGCCACTCAATGGGTCGCACGGACTGAGGACGGGCTCGCATGCTACGCAGCAAACAGCGACCTGACTTCGTGGACGGGGTTCATTTCGTTCGACGCGCTTGGTGGGTCGATCGGCGCTGGTGATACCGATTTTGTGGGCTTCGGACGGGATGCGAATGGAAACGGCATCTATATGTCTGCCAACAAAGACCCCGGCGGCAGTCGTCATGAGATGTCTGTTAGTTCGACCGACGTGACCACAGGCAACAAATGGACCACTGTAGACATCAACTCCAACAGCAGCAACAACCACGAGATCATGTGCGTCATGTGGGGCGCGAGATCCGACGGCACAGCAGCCGGGACGTGGATGGCGGTTGGAGACATGAACCCGCGAACGATTTTCCGATCTACCGACGGAGGATCCAACTGGACGGCAATCGACCTTTCTCAACTGACCGGAACGGTGACTTCGGATTACATCAACGCAATCGCGTCGGATGGTCAAGGCAACTGGATGTGCATGCAGGACAACCGCATCTATTACTCCACGGACGATGGGGCGACGTTCGCCGTGTCCACCCCGTTCTCAACGAACGTGCCAGGAAGAGCCCAATACATTGTGTACACAAACAACTCGTGGGTCATTGCGTACAGCCGATCCCAGGAGATTCGATTTCGATCTTGCGCGGCGTCCGACATCACGGACTGGGGCGATGAGGTTGATGGCATTGGAATGTCTCACAGCACTACCAATGACTTTTCTGTCAAGATGGCCGCAGCCAATGGAAACGTCGTTGCCTTTTCTGAGGGAGATGTGGACATCAATCGATTCACGGTATCCGGCAAGACAATCGGAACTGTCAGCCGTAAAATCCTCACCGATGACATCAGCGGTATTAGCAATCCAAAAAGCATAGCGACAGATGGGACGACATGGATCGTTGGATGCAACGATGGTGACGCTGCAAAGTCAACGGATAACGGCGCAAACTGGACGCAGATTGTCAACGACTTTATCCCTGCTGGTAGTATCAAAACAGACTGGGACGGCATCGCCGCGAACGTCGTCTTGCCGCTTTAGAAGGTCTTTCACATGGCGCTTATCTTTCTCGACCGACAACACGCAGGTAAGCCTGGGCGCAAAGCTTCGGATCGCGGCGCCGTGTTTGACGCAGACGGTGACGGTGAAATCGCAGTGTGGGAGTCAGAGGCAATGATGACGCCGAAGTACTTGCTGGCTGCAGAAGAGCGCTTGATTGAGCTGGGTCACGACGTGATTTGCATCAGCGATGGTTGGTACTCTGACCGTCACGCGCGGTGCAACGAGTACCAGAACAGCGCCGATGGTCCATGTGCATACGTGTCAGCGCACTTGAACGCAGGCAGCGGGAATCAGGCAGACTACGGTGCAGTGTTCTACGATTATCGCAGTACAGGTGGTCCTGACATGGCCACGAGCATCGCCGTCAAACTGAAAAACGCGTGTCCCGAGTTGGAAGGTGGCGTCAAAGTAATCGCCTCGACCCCTGACAACTGGACCAAAAACGCTTACAATACGATAGCAGGCGTGGCTGCGACTGCGATTTGTTTTGAACCGTGCTTCGTCGACTACGACGGACACAAACCTCTTCTTACTGATGAAGGAATGGAACGCATCGGCGTGGCTCTTGCAGAGGGCCTCCATGACTGGCTGGAGTAACTATGGCACTGACCACTGCTGATTTTGCATCGACCATCTTGACGTACAAGCTGGCTTCGGACACGGATGCTGACGCAACCGCTGTTGTCGACGTTACAGGTGGGTCGGGTAAGCTGTACTACATCCACATCGACAACCAAGCAGGAAACTCTTCGTACGCGAAGTTTGCCCTGACAACGTCAACCATCACCGTGGGTACGACTGCTCCCGACTTGATGATTGAGGTACCCGCAACCTCTGTGAAAGACGTTGTGATGCCAGACGGTATCGACTTCAACAGTCTCAGTTTTTGGTGCGTAGCCGGTTCTGCCGACAGCGACACAACGGCACCTGCGCAGAACGTCACCGTTCGCGTTGTTGCTTCGTAGGAGATCTCATGAGTTTGACCGTTTCCAATGTCGCCAACCCCCTCGGGACACTTCTTGTCACAGACACCGAAGCGAATGGTACTGCCGAGAAAGACACCACCACAGGTGGCGGCACGAAGTACAGCATTCAGATCGACAACACGTTGAACACTTCAGGCGTTTACGTGAAGGTTGCCGACAGCATCATGAATGGTGTGACGTCTGCGGCCATCACGCCAGACTGGGTGTATTACGCACCAGCGGGCGGCACCGTCACGTACGCTTGTCCAGGCGGGTCCGCGTACAGCACAGGACTCTCGTTCTGGTGCACCACAGTCAAGAGCAACGGGTCAGGCAACAGCAACGTCACCCAAACCGATCCCACAAACAAAGTAGTCGTTCGCATTCTGGCTACATGAGGTACTGATGGAAGCGTTGAAAAACATCATGCATTCGTTGTTCGCCAGTCAAAACCGGCTCTCTTGGCGTCGCCTTGCGGTGCTTGCGTTGGGCACAGCGTTGCTGTTGGTCGATCGTCTCGACTCGCAAGAGTGGTTGTACTTGGGGTTGGCGTACATCGCGGGAGACTCGGCAGAGAAGGCCATGTCTGCGTTGAGCAAACGAGGCTGAAGTGGCACTGTCTGCGACGGGGTTCCACGATGCGGTTGACTACAAGGTCATCGTGGACACAAACCAAACCGCTGTGGTGATGCAGGAAAACGTGGCGGCATCTCCTGGGCGATTGTTCAGCGTCATCGTAGACTGCACGCAAACTGTTGCAGACCACTTTGTCAAACTGTACGACGGGACCAGCCCCACAGCAGGTAGCACGGCGCCCGACATGACGTTGAAAGGCACAGCGCTCAAGTCCGTGACGTACCAGATTCCGTTTGGATTGGCCTTCGACAAGTTGAACTTTTGCATCACCCGGCTCAAAGCCCAGTCTGACACTACAGCACCCGCTGCACAGGTCACTGTCACGTTGGTTTGCAGCTGATGAGCACTTCGACAATCAGCACGATTGCCGCCTTGGGCGGGAAACTCACGACTGACCTGAACATCGGGAGCACCTCGCAAAACAATGTCACGGGAGCCGCCGGCACATTGTTCATGGTGACGGTCGACAACAGCGCAAACTCCACCGTGTTGTATCTCAAGATGGCTGATGCAGCCGCTGGTGGGCCGAACGTTGAACCGAACTGGCAGTTCAAGATCCCTGCCAGCTCAAGGGTTTCATTCGTGATGCCCGAGGGTTCCATCTTTACAACAGCGTTGTCCATCTGGTGTGTGACCGGTGCCGCTACCAGCGACAACACCAGTCCCGCAAACGACGTGATTCTCAACGTCATCACGTCATAGGAGTTCCCGTGAATGAAGTGCTCACTGCAATCTTGGCCCTCTGCGCTGCGGTTGGAGGGTACTCCGTTATTTCGTTCTTCAAAGGCGAACGGGACCTCAAGAAGCGTAAAGATGCTACGAAACCTTCGCGTGTGTTTGCTGATCATGCTCGCAAAGTTCTTGCAGATGATTTCAAAGAAGACGTAGAAGAAGTTCAAGACACATTGAAAAGCGACGACGCCGTCGATCTCTTGGTTCAAATGGGCAACGCCCGGAGCCGTGGAGAAGACTAATGCGTTTGATCACCATACTGATAGCGTTGGCGTTGAGTGCCCCAGCGCAGGGAGAGGGTCTACCTCCACGACCCGAAGCGCCAGACCCCGTGCCTGGAGAGTGCACCAAAACGTTTGGTCTGCAGAAAGGGGTCAAACCTCCCACAGACATCCTGCCGACACAGACGGGTACACCGACATGTTCCGCGATTGCAGTGCCCCTGAGTGACTACGCCGACCTGCTGCAAACAGAACGATGGGCTAAGGCCTTGAAAAGTCAGTACTTCTTGGATATGAAGCAGTTGCAACTTGAACGCGACCACTATGCTAAACTGTATGAAGAGGCCGCTACGCCCGAGCCGTGGCACCAACGGCCTGCCGCACAACGTGCCGTTGGCGGTATTACCGTGCTATTGGTAGTACTTAGCACAGGTGCGATCTACGCTTCTGCGTACAACATGCACTCAACGGAGCCTTGACCATGCAAAACCTTCTGGATTCCAAAATGTTCATCTTTGTGGTGTCCGTGGTGTTTTTGGCCGGTACAGGGTGGATGAACATCCAAGCATCTACAACTGATTTGGCAACGATTGAGGCCCGTTTGGACAAGATGGCAGAGCAGTCTGGGGGTAAGGGGGCTCCTCGACACGATGACCTGAGAACTCAGGTGGACACCATGCAGGATCGCTTGGTGCGTCTCGAGCAAGCAGTAGACAAGTTGAAAGAGAACCAGCAGCAGATGGCATTCAATCTCGGAGCGGTATGCGCAGCAACGGGGGCAAAATGCCAGTAACACCAGCCCGAGCAGTATATGTCCCTCTTGACGGCAGAACAAATCTACAACCGATGGGGCGATGAAGTAGCCACCGTCCCCCTCGGTAGGCATGGATTGATACGAATCATACAGATGGACGGAGAGTCTCCACGTGGTCGGCACGTGCTTGATCAAGTCCTTCACCGAGTACGAAAAGACGGCGGCCCAACGACGCCGGTATCGTCGGAGAAACCGTGCCCTGTAGTTTCAAAAACGTACCTGCAAGAGCGTAGGAAAAGTCTGCAGGCACAAGTCGAGCAACCAGTAGAAGCCGAAGACGACGCTTTAGAGTTTGAGCCTGTACAAATCGACCACGGTTTGATTGAGTACGACGAAGCCAGTGACGTATATCGAACCTACGTGTCCAAAGCGAAAGCATGGGTCAAGACATCTGGTGCCGCACATCGAGCTATCGTTCGTTGGTACTCCAACTGGGACGGTGAGCCCGTCAGTCTCAATGGTGTCTCTCGCCGCACAGGGTTGCCCCGCAACTGGGTGATTGGTTACCTCAAGGCGCACGGAATCACGCACGACTCTGCACCGTTCAGCGCGGAAGAAGTGGCCCGTCGCGGTGTCGAAGACATGGCGCAAGATGCACTGGCGTTGAAGTTTGGGCGACTGGCAACCAAGACCGAAGAGTTGAGCGCCAAAGAAACTCACAAAGCAGCCCAAAACTGGTGGGACTTTGAACACAGTGTCCTCAAAAAGTTCAGGGAGTGGATTGCGGACACCACAGACTACTCTGTGCCGCGTTTGCGGATGCGACGTGCAGATGACCCCTACTGGCTGGTCACGAGCGCCACAGACTTCCACTGGGGCATGAAATCGTGGGGACGCGAGTCTGGGTACGACTACAACCAAAAGATTGCACGGCGCCGGTTGATGGAAACCACCGAAGCGTTGATTGGCCGGTTGCCTGGTCAACCCGAAGGGATCATCGTTGCCGTCGGTTCAGACTGGATCCACTGCGACGCGCTCCGACCCACCACAACACGGGGCACTCCTGTTGATGTGGATGGGACACCTTTGCAGCTGCTCTTGACCGGTGCAGAGTTGGCCCGTGAGCACATTGACTTGTTGTCAACAGCGGCGCCCGTACGAGTTGTGTTGATGGCCGGAAACCACGACCGAACCAATGCTCATGCCCTGCTGCTGTACTTGCGGGCGGTCTACGAGACCAGCGATCGTGTGAGTGTAGTCAACTGCCACCATCTACGGACGTATCAAGAGGTCGGCAAAACGCTGATGTGCTTCACGCACGGCGACTCCATCAAAGTCAACAAGCTTGGACCCGTGATGGCGAAAGAACAGCGTGATGCATGGGGGCGTGCAAAACACCACGTCGCATTTGGTGGTCACTTGCACCACCAACGAGTTCAAGAGATCGGTGGCATCCGGCACTACCTGTTACCATCGTTGGCGTCGCCCGATGCATGGCACTCTGGTGAGGGCTACGTCACAAGCGAACAAGGCTTGATGGGAGTGATTGTCGACTTGGAGAACGGGCCTACGGGTACGTTGTTCTGTCCCGTCAAAGACTAACGGCAGTCGGGAGACTCTTCGGTCTCTCGCTTGGCCCATCGCCCTGGACCGCTTCTTGCGTCTTTACGGGCTTGCTCTGCAAGGTCCACCAACTTGGCCAACCAGTCAGGGTAGCCCCAAGAAAGTTCACCTTTCTGCGTAGCGTGAAACGCCTCAGCGATTCCTTTGACATGCCGTAAGGTCGGCAACCGAATACCTGATTCAAGTCGACTGACTTCAGGTTGTGTCAGGTTGGCGCATCGAGCCAGCTCAGCCAGAGACCATTTTCGTCCTGTGCGGTGTTGACGAACGAACATGATGAAGTCGGATTGTGTTTTCATGGTGTCCTCATTTGTAGTCACGGTACCCTTTCCGCAGAGGTATGTCAAATCAATAGTTGACAATGCGGCATAGGTTTAGTACAAGCAAGGTGGAGGTCAGCCATGTGGGATCAGCCGCACTACACATTCCGAACGTCTGCTCTACCAGACATTCAACAAATGACCAACCTCGAGCTGTGGGTTCCGGGGACCATGGTGTATGGTTTGGTGAACGGTCGCAGACGTGTACGGTTGGCGAAGCTCTGCGAGACTGGCGCCGCTTCGGGGATCGAAGAGTGCGAGATCTACGTGCCGCTGCACGGCGCGTGGTTGGTACCCAACTATCTCGGGCATCTCGGACTGCAGTTTGACTGTTTGCCCATCAACACCGATGGGATTCAGGCTTGGGACAATACCCCTACGTCAAGAACCGACATGGAGAGCGAAGGTCGACGACTGGCAGAGATGGCTGTGCGTTCTGGAGAGTTGCGCCCGCATGTGCTTGACATGGCAACACCCTATCAGTTTCGGGGTGTTTCTTGGTCGACGACTCGCCCATGGGTTTTCAACGTGTGGTCTGCCGGGTCAGGCAAAACCTTGGGTACTTTGATGTCGATCACATCCATCCCAGGACCTGTTGTTGTGGTGACTCCCGCCAAGGCCCGGCATGTGTGGTGGAGCCAAACGCAAGAGTACACCACCATCAAACCCTTCCGTGTGCGACCGGCATCTGACATCAAGAAGAGCGACCAGTCGCTGGATGACTACTTGAGCGAGTGCTACGACGAGGGCAAACGTCCTTTTCTCATCATCGGGGCGGAAGCACTGTCCGACTACTTGCACATTGCAAAAAAGGTGCAGCCTCGCATACTGGTGTTCGACGAGCTACACATGCACGGCAGCAGCAAACGTTGGACGGCGATTCAAGAGGCAGATGGCAGCGTGTCCTTCGAGCGTAAGAAGACTGCAGCCAGTGGCGCCAGAACCTCAAAGGTCGACCGGCACAACCGTGCTGTGGCGGCCATGGACTTGAGTCGGCTACCGTCAATCACAACAACGATTGGTCTCAGTGCCACACCCCTCGACGATGGCCGGCCGCGCAGGTTGTGGAGTCAGTTGGACTTGCTGTGCCCTGGAGGTTTCAGCCACAGCTACTCTAAGTTTGCACTGCGATATTGCAACGCACGACCGGGACAATACGGTGGACTCAACGACACCGGCAGCAGCAACATTGATGAGTTGAAGGCGCGATGCTCCTTCTTTGTACACGAGGTGCCATACAAAGAAAGTCATGAGTCGTTGCCTGACACTCGCGTGCAAGTGGTGTACTTGAGCAGCACGGAACTGAATCGTGCAGAGCGTTGGAGCGACGAGCAAACATTCAATCAAGCCATCAAGGGAATGTCGAAGACGGCAAAGCAAAACCCGCTGGCACGGGAGATGATGATCGAAGCTCGGCTCTCTGAGGCGTGCAGCAGGAAGAGAAAGTATGTCACTTCGGAAGCGCTTGAAGGTCTCAAAGGTGGAGGTAAAGTTGTCGTGTTTGTCGCCCGACGGCGTGAGGCTGAAATCTGGGCCAATGAGATTGGTCGCACGGTTGGTCGGGGTGATGAGGGACAAAAGAATGTTCCCGTCTGGATGATTCATGGTGGGGTACCCGAGTCAGAGAAGGACGCCATCATCGACCAGTACCGAGACTCTACGGGACCATGTTGTTTGGTCGCGACGGGGCAAAGCGTGGGCACAGGCGTCGACGGGATGCAGACCACAGACTTGGCAATCTTTGCAATGCTGCCGTGGAAACCGGGTGACTGGCAACAATGGAAGGGACGCTTTGACCGTTTGGGTGGACGTGCTACACTTCTCAAGGTTCCGATAGCGGAGGGGACGTACGACGCACGTGTGGTCGAGATCTTGGTCGAGAAGTTCGGCCCGATTGGTGACTTTCTTGCGGCGGACGAACTTCAAGGCTTGGATCAAAAGCTCCTCGGCTTAGAAGACAAAGACCCGATTGTTGATTCCATCATCTCGAAACTCACTGTAGAGTAGAGGCCCCCATGAAGTTCTACGTGGCCACACGTTTTTCAAACAAAGCTGAAGTACGCCGGACTGCCAAGTTGTTGAAACAAGAGTTCGGCCACGACATCACGTACAACTGGGCGAATCAACCTCTTTTACCCGTGACGGAAAAGGTATTGCGCGAATCCGCGGTTGAAGAGATTGAAGGTGTCAACGGTGCAGACTACGTGGTCGCGATTCTGCCTGGCGGATACGGCACTCACGTCGAGATCGGGGCAGCTCTGGTGCAAGACAAGCCTGTGGTTTTGGTCGTGCCCAACGATGGGCTGCTGTCTGACGCGTACAAGAATGCCATACCGTTTTACCGTCACCCCAACGTGTATCGTGTCCAGTCGTTGGAGATGGTGCCCTCTGTTGTCGAATACGTGATGGACATCGGATGACGAAGATACTCATTGATGCGGGGATGTCCTCGCGCGGTTGGTCACGGATTGGAACGTTCTTTCGTTGCCCTCAGTTGTTCGCGTACCAACGACGCCTGAACTTGGAGATGATACCCGCAGCTGCGCTCACACGCGGCAGTATGGGGCATGTCATGCAGGCCCATCAACATGCAATCTGGGGGTGCAAGCAAGGTGGGTGTCACGTCGGTGATGAGTACATGACTGATGCCGATGCGTTGCTTTCTCCAGAGGATTCAGTTCGAGAGTGGGTCAAACGGAACGGTGAAGGTGAGGAGTTTATCGATGAGATGGTGGAAACTTTCCGGCGCTACATGGCTAAGTTTCCCGAGTCACCGGGACGAGTCGTGGCGGTCGAGTACCCAGTCATGGCGATGCTGGGGAACAAAAACAATGAGTGGGGCTTGTGGGTCGTCCACCCAGACGATGCCAACACGCCCCTTGACGCGGCAAGATTCAAAGCCATCGACGGAGAAAAAATAATCCCGACGCCATTGAACTGCCCAGGTCACAAAGACTGCGGCAAAGCCATCACCCTCACAAGACGCTTGGACTTGGTGACACAGGACTCCATGGGTCGCGTGTACATCTGGGACCACAAACACAATGCTCGTGTGCAAGCCAGCAAGTCAACTGATGGTTACGCAATCGATGGCGGGTTTGCAGCGTTCCGCATCATGGGTCAGCAAATCTGGGGTACAGACTTTGGGGGAGTCATGTTGAACTTGATTCAGCGCACACCGCCATGGACTGTGGCTCGACCGATGGTCCCTGCAACACCTCATCGCGATCGTCACTTCGCAAAGATGCTGTGGCGTGCCGAACACGAACTTGCGCGGTTAGACCGTGACGGTGAGGAATACTGGGAGTGGCCGAAGGTTCAAAACGAATCTTCTTGCGTTGGGCGCTACGGCAAATGTTCAGGCATCAAACTGTGTTTTTACGGAGAAGCCGGGACCTTCTAAAAACAGAGTCGCATCTCGTTTCAAAAAAATACTTGACGATGCGGTTGAGGTCCCATAGGCTCGAGACATCATCAGGAGGGAAACATGGCAGACACTTTGCCATCAGTCATGGTGACCGTGTACGGTCAACCAAAGAAGAAGAAAACCAGCGACCTGTTGGCGGCGTTCCCCAACGGTTTGTTCGTTGGTGTCCCCAGCGCACTGACCTTGGTTGCGCAGAACGAGCTGGGATACACGCCTGCTGTGCACCCGGATCCACCGCAGACGCTGGTGCAACTGGTGCAACTCTTGGAGACGTTCGCCTACAACCCCGGCACTGCCGAACCGTACGGTGCAATCATCATTGATGACGCCAGTCACCTCTGCAAGCGCAGCATGCTGGAGTGGGAGCAACAAGCAGGACGCAACAAGTTTCTCCCGTACCAGATGCTCAACAAGCACCTGCTGCACATCTCCGGCTTGGCACGGCACTTGGGCGTACACATGGCAATGACGTTTCACGAGCGTGCTCCCGGCACGAACGCAGACGGGTTGCTTTGTCCGGGCGGCCCCGAAGTCCCCAGTCGCAATCAAGTACAGACCATCCCGTCATGGTGTGACTTGAACGTTCGCGCCATGGTCGATGCGACCTACCCCGACCCTTGGTTCCCTGGTGTGTACTACTGCGACCCGACGGACCCCGAGTGGATTACTGGAGACCGTCTCGGTGTCTGCAGCCGTAAGACGCCGGGCAACATTCGAGAGATCCTGCGAGCCAGCAACTCCGGCTACAACCTCAGCCGCATCGGCGGGTTGGAGTGGCAAGACGATGTTGCCGAGCAGATTGCTCAAGAGATGGCAGCAGGCTCCAGCGCGAAACAAGCCGTGACCAAGGTTGCGGGTGCACAACAAGACACAAACCCTCTCCACCTGCGTTGGGCCTGCCAAGACGGCATCGCACGGGGTGTGTTACACAAGCAGCGTAGCAAAAGCTTGTTTGATTTTACGGTGAGTGGCGAAGATACTGCGGGACCAACGAGCCCGTCCAGTCCAGATCTTCCGCCTCCGCCTCCCATCTCCTGACGGATGACCCGTTTGGACCTCGGACATTTTGTCCATTGCAATGACAACAATAAAAAGAAGGAGCCATCATGGCTACATTCCAAATCCCCGGCAACAACTTCAACGGCATCGGTATCGGCGCCTCCGCACCCGACGCAGGCTACTACTCCGTCAGCATCACTCAGATTGAGATGAAGCCCACTGACAAGCCCACGACTCGTCGTGTACACGTGCAGTTCGACAACGGCTTCAGCATGTTCACCTTCATGAACGTGGGCTTCGACGCAAGCGGCAACGCCATCGCAGGTCTCAACGAAAACCAAACCAAGGGTTACTTGGCTGGTGTCAAGACCATCCTCAACTCTTTGGGATACACCGATGCAGACCTCAGCAACGGTACCATCAGCGACGAGTGGTTCCTCACCTCGTCTACAAGCCGCAAGGCTTTCGTGGAGTTCGTCCCTGGTCAGAAGGGTGTCGACGGTTCGTACAACACCATCAAGAACTGGTTGTCCAAGAGCGCGTTTGAAGCTCTCAAGGCTTCCGGTAACAAGCCCACTGTAGATGCTGCACCCGCTGCAGTAGGTATTGGTGCGCTTCCCCAGAACACTGCAAACGCAGTTGCACCTAACGTGGCCGGGAACGGGGCGGGTGCGCCCACGATCACAGCTGGTTTGCCGCCTGCACCCTCCTTGGCGCAAAACGTTGTGAGCTAAGCACTCGCAGGCCTTATAGGCCGGGGTCACCAATGCCATGAGGTCCGGTGTTGGTGACCCTTTTTTCTGGAGGGTACATGACCAAACGTTTCGACCCAAGAACATTGGGTGCACAATGTCACTTGTGTCCGTTGGGACCAAACGGTGAGTTGCGTCAGGAAGACTGGGAACCTGTTGGGCCGGAGGTCCACAACGGCTGCAAGGTGTTAGCCGTGGCGGAAAGTCCGGGTCCAGAAGAAGTGATTCGCGGTCGTCCGTTGGTGGGCCGCTCGGGCAGCGAATGGAACCACGCACTGAGTAGCAACAAGCTTCGTCGTGTGGATGTGGACCTCGACAACGTCATCGCCTGCAAGCCCCCAGGAGAAGCGTCTGGTGCTTGGAAGCGACTCGACAAAAAGATCGATGGGCTGAACAAGCAACGGGTGCGGCAGGGTCAAGACCCGGTCTTGCATCCACAAGTGTGCTGCGCTCCACGTCTGAAGCAGATGGCGTCTCGGTATCCGAACATCTTGACGTTGGGCAAAGTCGCGACGCAAGCATTGACCGGCATCAGCGGTAGCATCCTCAAGTCTCGCGGCGGACCGTTGCGTGTCACTGATACTTGGCGTGTCACAGACACCGAAGAAGCCACGGCCCATCGTGTCATGCCAACAGTTCACCCTGCGTTCAGTTTGCGCTCTCCCTCTTGGCGCCCAGTCTTGCACAGCGACATTGGCAAAGCGTTCCGTTGGTTCAATGACGCGCTCAACTGGGAGCAACCCGAGAATCTTTGGCGTCCCAGTCCTGAAGAGTTGGAAGAATGGTTGTCTCAACCTGCACCGTTTTGGGCCTACGATGTTGAAACAGACGGCATCGAACCGATGACTTGTGCGCTCCGTACGGTTGCCATCTCCATCCCTGACTTGACTGCAGAGGGGCGCGTAGCACGCACGCTCAAAGAGACTGCCCAGGTCTCGCGTGGCGTAGGCATCAGTTTGCTCTCATCTGATGGACACACAAAGTTTTACACGCCCGAAGACGAACAAGCCATCAAGGCAATCTTGGCTCGGGCGTTCACCGACGGACGCACTTGGGTGGGGCACAACGCCGGCGCTTACGACCGAATGGTCATCGAGCAGCACTTGCATGTCACGCCGGAGCCCCTGATTGACACGCTGTTTCCCGCACGCTTCCGTGCGCCGGACCTGCCAAAGGGATTGAAAACGATCGGGTCGATCCTGTTGGACGTCGAACGGTGGGAAACGACGGAGAAAGGGGACAGCATCGCTACGGGTAGCACCAATGATGACGAGCTGTTGTCGTACAACTTGGTCGACACCGCAGTCAGTGCACGAATCGTTGCACCGCTGATTGATGCAGCGGCAGAGGCCGGAGCGTTCCGACCGTTGGACGAAAACCTCCGCCCTGCATCTTGGCCAGCAGACAAGCCTTGGAACTTGTTTGAGGTAGACCACGAGACCCAAAAAATGTGTGTCGAGATGCACAAGGTGGGCATCTACATTGACCAAGAACAACGCCGGTCACTGGAGGCGGAATACGAGATCAGCGTTCGTCGTCGGGAGGCCAACCTCAAGCAGTTGGCGCAGAACCTGGGCATCAAAGGTTTCAGTGCATCGAACGCTGCGGACGAGATCAATCCTGGTTCGGCCGCACAGATACGTGAGTTGCTGTATTCCCGTTGGGGTTTGACCATCCCACCAGCAATGGACGCCAGAGAGTTTTACACGGATTCGGGACAACCGGGCACTGGCGACCCCGTCATACGAGCGCACATGGCCAGTGGTTTGCTCAACGAAGATCAGATGGCATTTTTGAAAGAGTTGCGCCTGTACCGTCGGGAGAAGAACAAGATTCTCGGAACGATGTTGAGGCCCATGCAGCTGCGCAGTGTCGACCCGAAGAAAGGGTTGGTCTGGGCAGATGGTCGCACTCGGAGCACTTGGAGCGCACACACCACCAGTGTTGGGCGCCTCTCTTGCAGCAAGCAGAACCTACAAACCATCGGGTCCAACAAAGGGCAAGGTCGAATCAAGACCATCTTCGCTGCAGAGCCTGGGCACTACCTGCTGGGCGCAGACTTGGACCAAGCGCATCTGCGAATCACTGCGAGCTACTGGAAGATTCCTCTGTTGCTTGAGTGCTTCAGCGAAGGCAAAGACCCGCACTCGACACTCGCGTACTCTGCGTTCGGGGACAAGTACAAGAACGCAGATGGTTGGGGACCTGACGGCTTCAATCTGTACAACAAACCCCAAGGCGGTACTGCCAACGCCATGCGGCAGATGGCAAAGACATTGCGCTACGCAAGCA
>Ga0209348_1000108_pt1 | contig 52010 bp, 73 predicted proteins | sample ETNvirenome_2_30_FD_184065 | JGI IMG/M metagenome (GOLD analysis project Ga0209348, IMG submission 184065) | Marine viral communities from the Pacific Ocean - ETNP_2_30 (SPAdes) (version 2) | ecosystem: Environmental > Aquatic > Marine > Oceanic | place: Pacific Ocean | collected 2013-06-22 | reverse complement strand
GGTCAAATGCCACCCTACCTCACCCTGATGCCACCCTGTCAAAAATCGTCCTTTTCGTAGCGTATGGGCCTCAGGCTACCCTCCCGGGTATCTTCTACTGGTTCCCAGTTCAAGTCATAGATCTTGCGGCCGTTGCTGTACCGCGGGTTCATGCCGCGATCTGCAAGCACCCTAGCCGCTTCTTTGAAGTCCGGCATCCTCGGGTTAGCGATCCCGAGATCTCGCAGCAACTGCGTCATTTGAACTGGTTCAGTCAACTGACTGGTGAAGTTCACCTGCTGCAGAATGAGGTCTTCGACCGCACTTTGAGTGCGCGACATTTCGTTGTTGTCCTGTAACAACGCTCGCTCATCGCTCTCGAGAAACCAGTGGGCGCCAGTATCAAGCAGCGTTTCTTTTACCTCGGCCCACACCTGCTGCATATCGAGGTTGTGCCGGTAATCGATCTTGTTGACCCGCACCACCCAAAATCTTCGATTGCCCGTAGAATCGACCAAGAACTCACGTTCGTTAACGCTGCCATAGAACGCCGTTCGCCGCTGGTAACGGCTGAAAGATCGATCGTAGGGTAGGCGCAGCTCGTCCGTAGACTTCGTCAGAAACGCCTTGAGCTGGTCTATGTCGGCACGTTTGAACGTGCTGCCCAGCTCTCCCAGTTCACAGATCCAATGGCTTACGCACTGCTTGACGCTGTCCTTATCACTTGGGTTCAGCGTAGCGCCTTCGAGCAGCCACTCTGGGTCAGGCGCTAAGGTCTTCATCCACCGGGTCTTACCAAGCGCCTGCTTGCCCACAAACACCAATATGCCCTCGAGGTTCGCCCCCTGATCCCGGCAAGCCGCTGCCACGCAGCCCAGTAGCCACTTCGTCATTAAGATCTCTTTGAGACGATTGTCCTCGGCATCGATGGTATCAAGCAGCTTCTGTAGCCGCGGCTTCTTGTCCCACGCACGGCTTTCGATCCACTCCTTAACCGGGTTGTACTCCCGGGCCAAGAGCTTTAGATCGTACCTCAAGCGATCGTGTGGCACGTCTAACTGTATGCATCGATCCTCGATCTCCGTAATCGCGGCATCTTCCTCGAGATCCTTGATGAAACTGGTGTTCGGTATCGTAATGTCCATCCGCTTTTTGATGGTGTTGTACGCCACATCAATATGGTTTACGAGCAGCACACCGCGGCGATTTTCTTTGGTGTTCATGATCTTGCCGGTGCCATCCTTACCACCGCGGCTAAAATCAAACTCGGCCGGCACGTTGACCTCGTTCATCACCGGCATCAACTCACCCTCGACCGCCTGCGCTGCGTCGTTGTAGTCGCCGATCTCCTCCGGCATCAGCACCTTTGCCTGACCGCCCTGACTGCGAATGGTTTGTGCTGCCTGTACGGCGTACTTCTCGCCGGCTTTCGACTCATCGAAATCTGCGATGAAAACGTGCTGAGCGGTGTTGAAGTATTCAAACATGGTCTCTGCAACCACCGGCAGATTGCCCGCGGTAACCGCGACAATCACAGGTTGGCCCATGTTCTTGTAGTAGCTGGCGCCGGTCGCGTAACCCTCGGCGTAATTTATGACCGGGGCATCGGCTAACTTATCCTTCCCGATGATGAAGAAACCGCCGCGTGACTTTCCACCGCGTAAGAACTTCTTGCCGCCGTCGTCGTCAATGAATTGCAGCGTCTGAATGTGCAGGTTGGCGTTGTACAGCGGCATAACCAACTGATCTTCCCGTTGCCTCAGACCGTAGTTGGCTACGCCCTTGCGCTCTAGGTACGGATGACTAATCACCTCAATCGACTTCTCCCAGATCGTGTTCGCTCGCTTCGCAGCCTTGCTGTACTCGATCTCTTGCGCTTCCTTGAACTGCTGGCTGCGCCGCTCTATCTCTTGCTTCTGTTCATCCGTGAGTTTGTATTTGTCTGCGTTGGCGACCTGCCACTTCGCCAATGGATCGGTCGTGCTATGTCGATAATCTCCGCACCGGCCAAACGGCCGCTCCTGATCAAACCAACACTGATACCAGCCCACCAGCTTGCGCTGGTTGTCGATCATCATGTATGCCCGCCCTATCTTTCCTCCTTCAACCAATCCCCGTTTGGGGTCTGGTTCTAGGCCATTACTGTTGAGGAAAGATAGGAATTCGTCTCTCAGAGAACCAGATAGCGGTCTACTGAGGTCTTTTTTGTCTTTGTTGCCTATCTTGAGTGCCATTTTCCGTTTGCTTCGTTGAATGAGGTGTGTACACTACTACAACTTTTTGCACAAAGACAAGGAAACGAGTATGGCACTTACAGCAAGCGCGGGCTCCGGTGGCGAGTCCAGTTTCGAACAAGTACCGCCCGGGTCGTATAAAGCGATCTGTTATCGCTTAGTCGATGCCGGCACCGCTGAAGAAGAATATCAGGGTGAGGTGAATAAACGCCACCGCCTGTATATTTTTTGGGAGCTACCAGAAATGAAAACCGAAGACGATCGTCCGATGAGTATCTTCGCCGGTTACACGCTTTCTCTTAACGAGCGTAGCAATTTGTTTCGCGATCTCTGCGCTTGGCGCAACGCACCCTTTTCCGAAGAGGAAAAGGCGCTGTTCGACCTGACGAGTTTACTTGGCAAAGGCTGCAAGCTCAATATCGGTACGACTGCTAACGGTAACGCTAAGGTCACGTCAGTCAACGCGATGCCAACTGCGTTCGATGACAACGAACAACTGCGTAATTTGCCAACTCATAACGAGCAGACCGTGTTTGACCTCGAGGAATACTGCCTAGAGTGGGAAGGCAAACCAACAGAAGTAACAGCAAAAATGCTGGATATGTTCGAAGACTTACCCCGGTTTATTCAGTGGCGCGTGCGCGGCTGCGATGAAATAGGTAAAGAACAAATCGCTCCGTGCTTTGAAGTGAGCGCAGCAATTGAGCGCGGTCGCAAGTCTACGCCACCGAGTGGTGGCTTGAGTGACATGGCCAAGAAAGATGATTCATCAAATGCTTTTGAAGACTTTGAAGAAGACGTTCCATTTTAAGGAGAAAGGAATGAGTAAGAACGGAAAAACCGCGATTCGCGCAAAAGTGATCGCTTATCTAGAAAAGAACCCGGGAGCTAAAGCTCCAGAGGTGTCTGCACAAACCGGCGTCAGCTCGAGCTATTGCTACAAGGTCATCGCAGATCTTACGGGAGGGACAATGCCCCGGCCTAAAAGATCTGCAAAGCGTCCAGTAAAGGCCAAGAAAGTCCCAGTAAGTACAAGTGATGGAAGCACGGCGTCTTATTATGAGCTGCCTAGATTCGCGACAGAGCTGCAGCATTTGATCTCTTTTAAAAATATGAACGCACAGATAGGAGAGATTTTCAGAGCCTGTTACCGCATGGGAGAAGCCTCTCACAGTGACGAGTTGCGGGATGCGAAGAAAATACTTTTTTACGCGCAAGCCGAAGTCGCAAGGTTAGAGAAAACAAAGCCGTGAACTTTAGGTCTTTATGGAAAGGCAAAAAAATGCGAGTCCCAATCTTTACAGGTTGGGCTGTATTTGCAGCGTTTTTCGTGGGCATTTTGTTTGGCGGAATAGTCTGGGGGTGACATGGATTTCAAAGTAGGAGTGTACGAAGACTTGGACTATCCGACTTATGCGTCGATACCCGCTTGGCGATCTCACGATCTAACCGAGCTGATTAAGTGTCCATTCAGTTGGCGCAACAAGCGCGACATATCAGAATCGCCTGCGCTACTTGAGGGCCGAGTGCAGCACACGATTTTTTTGGAGCTGCATAAGTTTTTTGATGAGTTTGCAATTGAGCCAGCGGTAGACAAGCGCACCAAAGCGGGCAAAGCAGAGTATGCCGAGTGGCTAGAAGATCTTGGTGACCGCACTGCTTGCAAACAGGATCTTTACGACGTTTGCATGGAGCGCCGTGAGGTGGTGAAAGATTTCATCCCTACCGAGAACCATAAGGTTGAGCTAACGCTTTGCTTTGAGTGGCACGGTCAGCCGTGTAAAGGCAAATTGGATTGGTGGACTGGCACGGATGTTTGGGATTTGAAAACGTGCCGGGACGCAAGCCCGGGAGGCTTTAGATCTGCGATCAACAATTTCAGATATTACCAACAGGCTGCTTACTATTTGACTGCGGTCAGGGCTCTGGGGATGAGGGCCGACAGGTTTTTCTTCCTTGCTCAGGAAAAGGCTCACCCTTACCCGTATGGCGTGTACACGTTGAGCGATGAAGCGATTGAATACGGTATCGCCAAGAATGAGCAGGCGTTGAAGATTGGCTTGGAATGCCAAGATCGAGACGAGTGGCTGCCGTTCAACCGTGACCAGTACGTTGAGTTTGGTATCGATGAGCTGCGCTGATCAGGAGCGCCAGTGGGCAGAGGAGATCAAGCTGCACGCAGCGCGTTGGGCTTGGCGCCACCGGCGCCGCTACACTCCTAGACGTATTACATGGGAGCGTTGGTTCGAAAAAAAGTTTGGCGAGCCTTTGCAGGTGTACGCAAAACGCATGATGGAGAAAAAAAATGAGCGAGATGTTCCTGAGGGCGATTGAAGCCCAGCAGCCAGAATCGATCAAGGCCGCCAATGAACCGAATGGGTTGCGCCGCACTAAGCGAGAAAAGCTAAGCGATCGGTACATCGGGGTAATCATGCGGCACAAGGCCCGTGGGCTGTCTTTCAGCTACATAGCCAGAGACCTGCGTCTGCCTTACCATACGGTTTATAACGTCTACAACAGGTACAAAGAATTTGCGGAAAACTTCCGCGGATAGGCCAAGGGATCCACCCCTGTTGCACTGTTCCCGTCCGGTGGGCCGAAGGCGGGGCTTTTTTGGAGTTTCTATGGCGTTAAAAAAATATTACTTGCGAGTCACATCAACCCGGCAAGCTGAGTTTGAAGTCATGGCTGACAGCCCGGACGAGGCGGAAAAGATTTTTGCTGAGACCGATTACAAAGCGATTGTGAGGATGTGGTCAGAGCCAGAAATTGTTGTGGTCAGTACGACGCAAGTGAACGGACAGAAAAACCAAAAGGGTTGACTCTTGGTTTTCTGTCCTCCTGTTCCTGTTGTTTATATTCTGGGATCGTCAATAGATTCTGCATCGACCCAGACCACCCACTCGTTATTCAATCCGCCTTCATCCCACATTATTGAAGTGGCTAAAGGGTTTTCGCCAGAACGGTAATGCTGAGCAATAATCTTCGCGTTAAGGAAATTATCTCCACACCAAAGCATCACACCGCCCTCCGTAGGGCGCATTTCGTCATCGTTTAGGTCAAAACGCCAAGATTGTTCGTCGTAACAACTATTCATTTTGGTGTTTGATAGATAGCCTATTTCTCGGTCAGTAAAGTGTAATTCCATCATCTTTTCCTTGTTCGGGCCGCTTACGCGGCTTCCTTTTCGATGTCGCTCATCCACATATCAAGATCTTCTAGCATGTCTTGCACTGAAGATCCGTAATCGAGGTTGTGCTTGCCGTAGACCCAAATCGTCTCTTGAAAATCTGTGTTGATCCAAGGCGATTTTAGTTGAACTTCAAAAGACCATGGATCTTCTGAGATGTCAGCAACGAATTTGTCGCGACCCGCTGATTTAATTGATCGTTTGATGGCATTCAAAGACATTAGTCGTTCTCCGTTGTTGATGACACAATTATACAGGTATCGTGTCGATGTGCAACACTGTATACAAATATTTACGAAGGAATATTTAAAAGCAACTCTGTGTTCTCGAGTAGACGTTTGCGATCGTGGAGCCAAAAGACCAATAGGTAACGGTCACCCGACTCAACAGGCAAGCCGCGGTGCAGGTTGCTGAACGATGGGAAGATGAGTGCGTGTCCGGTGGGCAACGGGTTCAGCGTGCCATGATTATGAAACTCAGTGCCGCCGCCAACGTAGTCGCCAGTATTCAGCGGCACAACGACAGATATATCGGCGCTTTCGTCGTGATGCCAAGCGCCCTGAACCTTTTCTTTTATGTTGTAGTTAGCAATCTGTACCGACGATATTTCTGCACAGTCGCGTTGGTAGAGGCACCAGAAGATAGGGTTGAGCACGTTTTGCACGATGAACCACATGGTTCGGTACAGCTCTGGAACATGCTCTCGGAGCACGATTTCGGGGATCTGGCGCAAGATATCCTCGTCTTGATTGGGCTCGAAACCGATCTCTTTGCGCATGTGCTCTAGCTCTTCAACCAGCAACTTGCAATATTGCCGGCGTAGCAATGGCACCTTCCACACATCTGGGAACACCCTTTTGCAGTGCTGAAGCACAGACACCTTTCTAAGGCTTTCTTCGCCTTGCTTGGCCCGGAACCTTGCGATCTCGGGCATCGACTCTTGTACCGCCTCGTAGAGCGGCTGGTTGACCATCCAATGGCTTTGCATAGATAGCAGGTAGTTTTTCACTTCATACATGATTGTTGTGCAAAATTGTGGAACTCTGTACACTATACCAAAATAAACGGCAGGGATGTCATGGAAACAATTGAAAAGCTTCCTGTTTCTCCGAGACAGAAGCGCAAGTCATTAGCCGTAGATCAAGCCACCTACGACCTTTTGGAGGAGATCTGCGTGAAACAGTACCGATCAAGGATCGATCAGCTCAAAGTTTTGATTGAGAACGAACACGATCGCCTGTTTGGCGGAGAAACCCGTTGAGCATATTTAAGCGAAGTAAACCAACAGTGCCGCAAACGTACCGACCAGTTATGGAGGCTCAAGAAGTTATTGATCTGTTTAGTAGAATGACATTGCACCAACAGGCTGCGCTGATGAGGCTAATCAGTCGCAATCTCATGATGGACATCGATGGGGAGTTTCATATGGGATATGACTTCGATTGGAACGTGCAGGGCGCGATGATCATCGCCTCGCCGGCCGAACCAGAGGAGCTGCCCGTTACACCAGAGCAGCAATCCCTGCTAAGTTCTGACGCCTCATAGCCAGCTCTCGATCCTCTGCGTTGGGCAGTATCGTGGGTGACATTGCCGGGTTGATATCGGCGGGAGGCGCACCGACGGGTAACGGCTCGAACATTAAGGAGTCGATCATAGACTGAGGTTGCGATTGATTCATCTCCTCCATGCTTTCGATCATTCGATTTAAAGATTCAACGTCTGGACTGTAGGGCTGATCACCATCGGTCACTTCCTCTAATCCAGCCTCCCCTGCGCGTAAAACGCCTTGTCCAGCACCCTGAAGCTCTCGAAGTCTTTTCGTGAACTCTGGGCTAGACATAATCTGGAAAGTTTCTTCGAACAAATCTTGAGGGTTCGGATCATCTAATAGGGCGCTGACTAAGCGGTCGTGATAAGCCTCGGTTTGTTTCTGCGCAACCCTCTTCAAATACTCATCGCCAAAGTTGCCAAGAAATAGCCTTTGTCCTCCGCGCAGAAGCGTGATTAGCAAGCTTCGAGCATCAGATGAAATGTTGCCAGCTTCGTCAGCAAGTATCTCGGCTTGTGCGCCGAACGGCTGAGTAGGCGATGCGCTTCTGGGCACCTTGTTCAAGGCCAAGCCCATCAGATCTATCATCCTGTAAAAGGACTCGAACTCTTCGGGCTCCAACAATTCTTGAAGCATTGCTTTTTGCTTTGGTGTCGCAAAGAAGCGTTGATAGCTGGGTATACCCTCTTCCAACGCCTGCGACCTCGTAAACCGATCTAGCTGGTCATTGATGTAAAACTTCTTTACATCCTGCCAAACATCGGGCGCTGCGGTTTGCAGTACACGTTTTGCGTTGCGCATGGAGCGCGTTGATACCGAGGGATCAAAAACATCTTTCAGAGACTTAGCGACTCGAGTGTCTGGGCTTTCAAAAAGTTTTGACATCCGCCCAATCGCAGACCGTTCGGTTGCTTGCAAATTAGGTTTGGTTGGGTCGTAGACCCTGCGAGCCAAGTTGTAAAGAGGGTCTGCGGCGTCTAAAGCGTCAGTGACATCCTCTCGAAACGAAATGACGTTGCCAGCAATGGCAGTATCAAGGTTGCTTTTAACGATGGCTTCCATGTCCGTAGTACGACGGTCGTGAATGTCCATGAGGTTTGTAAGCGGATATTCGACCTCAACCTCTTGCATCAGTGCTTCGCCCTGATTACCAAGCTTTTGTGTGCCATCTGGATTGAGTATAGGTTGCTCCTCAATCCTTTTCTCCATCAAGGTTTCACGAAAGTCACGAGCAGCTTGTCTCAGCTTTTCAGGCTTCTTTGTGTCCGCAATGATCGCATCCAGCTTGCCGATAACCGGAGACAGATCAACCTCTGTCTGCTCCGGGGCATTGCGTATGGTTTCGTACAGCTTTGTAGACCTTTCTTTTCGCCTGCGAGTTAGCTCTTTCATGGTCTCTCGAGCCGCTTCGACCATTCGCTCCTGAACTGAACCAAAGCTAGAGCCAGCCCTAGACCCCACCGAGTCGGCAAATGCGTTGACCGCTTCTCTAATTTTTGCTGCGCGAGAACCGTACATCTGTTGAATCTTGACGATCTGCGGTTGCTTGCTCAGAAAGTATTGAAGCTGTACGGCTTTGGCGCCTTGGGCAATGTCCGCGGCTTCTGCTGGCGTCAACTTGAAACCAAGCTTAGCGGCCTCATCGATCGTGCCTTGAACGCCAGCTCGCAGGTTGACCAAATATTTGAGAGTCTCTTCACGACCACGAAATTTAGTGAACAACTCTCTAACTGGGCCGGCGCCAAAAGGTATGGCAGAAAAAGCCGTGGAGATGCCCAAGTCTTTCGCGGCAGCTTCCATTTCTTCAGGAGGCAAATTGTAAAACTGGTCGATCAAAAGTTGGCGGGCGCCTCGAGCTGCTGCTCCCGTCGCGAAAGCACCCCCTGCGCCGCCCGCGGCGGTTGTACTTAACACAATTCCCGCTAAGGCAACTGGGTGTTTGACGGGCGACTTTTGAGCGAGCTGCACGCCTTGCTTGAATCCTTGTTCGGCGCCAACGATCGCCCCGGTCATGTCGGCAGCTATCGTCGTTGCAGGCACAATATTCGGGTAAATGTACTCATCTAAAATACCCGCATCCTCGGGCCTTTCGAACTCTCTGCGGAGGTTGCCTTCTAGATCTCTATAAAAAATATCGCCATCAATCATCTGGTAACGATAAGCCGCCTGCGGATCATCTGGGAACCGTTCGGAGGCGAGAAACTCCAGCATGGTTTGATCATCAAAAAACAACGCTGCTTTTGCTTTGCGCGTCGCATAGTCTGGGTCTTCAGACATGGACTCTTTTTGTTGCCGGAGGGCGTCTATATCTCGCTTCAGGGAATCATAAGAATCAGCCATATCGCCTAGCCCTCAACGCCTTCTAGCTTTTTCAAAAGCTCATCTCGTTCTGCTGCAGTAATCGATCCAGCCTCGAATGCGGCCATAATTCTATCTCTAGCAGAAGACGTAGTTCGAACCGCTCGTTGGTTAGCTTCGCCTTGCTCTTGCAAATAAGCACGATAACGGTTTTCGAACGGGCTCGTATCAAAAGTGAACCCAGTCTTTTCCGCATTTTTTCTGGCACGGTCGAGATACTTTTTATCATCCGGCGACAGAAAGCTGTCCCGGTTCTCAGAACGCCACTTACTCTTCCATTCATTCATGGCGCTTCTTGCTTGCGTGCCAGTAAGCCGCTGGCCCGATTTATTTGCTTCTGCAGAAATCCTAGCCAGCTCTCGATTATACTCTCTAGCGAACTCTTGCTTCTTGGCTGCCGCCTTTCTTTGAATGGCTATAGAACGCTTAAAGCCCTCGTAGGTTTGCCCCAAAAAGGGTGCGCTGGCGATGAATAGCTTCATCTCGGAATCAGATACGGCGCCCTTGGTTTGTGAAATGTTGGCTAACGTAAAACCAATCGTGACGGTGCCCAAGGCTTCTTGCAAACTCACCTTGGTGAGATCGATGCCAAGCCATGGCAGCATCGGGCCAAAGAACTGTCGTGCAGGCAAAGATAACTGCTGACCTGAGCCAAAGCCGTCTGGGCCTAATTGGTCAGCGATTGCTTCTGCCTGATTCAAGTTGTCCAGTGTCGCGTAACTGGTCGCTTCTTCTTTCGATATCTCAGTGGACTCTTTGCCCAGCTCCTTCGCGTCAATCTTGCTCAGCTCGCCTTCTTCGAATGGGTCTGGAAGATCAGAAACCTTGACACCATTTTGATTGCGTAGAATCCTGCGGATTTCTCTGCTGTCGGATTTCGCGTCAAAGCTACGAGTAATTTTTTTGCCCGTGAAATTTCCGTTAACGTCCTGCTCATCATACGTTAAGGTCACAAGATCAACGTCGCCAAAGCTTTGGTTTTTTAAAATCTCCATCGCGTAGCTGCTTAAACGCTCTTCAGCAGCACGCTCGTCTTGCATGGCTAACTTGGCCGCTTCTAAAGCGATCGCTTGCCGCTGCTTTCGGCGCTCTTCACGATCGGTTCTCATCCTGTCAGAAAAAGTTTTGAACCCAACAGCCATCCCGGTGTACGGCCCGGCATCTGGCTTTTGCGACAAGATACCAGCGCCAAGATCGCTCATGAGCTGATAAAAATCAGGGCGCTGAGTTGGTTCATACAAACCAGCAAGCCTGTCTGCATACTTTTGCTCTTGCGCCTGATAGTTGACCGGGCGTAACGCTTGGCCGAGAAGGTTCAAGTAGGTGGAGTCCAACGAAGGCGCCATGGTTCTAACATCTGGCTCTTCAGGCTGCTCCATGTCTGAGGCCTGAAGGTCAGTTCCAGCAGCGAAATCGTCCATTTCGGAATCGAGGATGCCGCCGATATAAAATCCGCGAATTTGTTTTTCTAACTGCGATCTCGATATTGCCATGCTAGGTCGCCGCTCTCGGTTGTTGATAGCCATAACGAGTTGGGTTAAAGAAAGTGCCTAGTGCGCCAAGGCCAGACAAGCCAACACCGATACCGGCCTGAAGTGGGCTAGGAGGCGGTGCAAATTGAGTTGAAACCGTCGATGGGCCCGTCTGTTGACCTGCTAAGCTCATGAACGGCAGCAACGATTGGTACTGCTGTAACGGTGCTTGTTGCGCTTGCAGTAAACCAGCCCGCTGAGCGTCTAGCTGAGCCTGACGGAGTTGTTGTTGTTGAGCCCCGAACCCAGACAACATGCCAATATCTGCCCCTCTAGCGGCCTGTGCCTGCTGACCTAAGCCCGTCAAGAAGCCGCCATAGCCTTGCTGCGCCCCGAGTAGTTGCTGCCCTATTTGGCCCTGTATGCCGCCTAGAGCGCCAAATCCCTGAGCCAATTGACCTGCAGTGCCCAGCGCCGCTTGACCAGCACCCATACGAGCAGATTGACCGGCCTGACCTAAGCCAAGCATGGTCTGACCAAGCCCGGTTGTAGCGCCAAACTGTTGGCCGGCCAAACCAGAGAGACCAGAAGCGGCTGCGCGTCTTGCCTGCTGCTGTCTTGCAAACTCGCCCATGGCCGATTGCTGGGCACGCTGGAAGCCTGCAGAGCGTATACCACCAATTTCCTTAGCCAAACCACGACCAAGAGCTTCGGCACGCTCAGAGGCGCCCAGACGCGCTCTGGAGCCAAACGCGGACTCACCGCCCCTGCCAATATCTCTTGCAGTAGCGGCGATGTCTCCTTGTGTGGCTTGCTTCATCGCATCATCAATAGTTTGCTGTACGACTTGATCCTCGTATGGGTCGTAAAAGCTTTGCGTCATTGAAGGATCAAAAGCGCCGGTAGTTTGGCGAAATAGGTCTCGAGACTCGCCCAAGCCACCCCTAAATTCACTCTCCGCGCCGCGGGCTAAGCCCCGAGCTTCTCCAATACCACCCAGCACGTCACTCAATCCAGCACGTCTCTGCTGCTCTTCTTCACGAGCACCGCGTTGTAATTGGCTTAAAGCCTCTTGTTGCGATCCTAGCTGAGCCTGCGTACCGCGGCCCAAAGCGCCCAAACCAGTGCGAAACGCTCCTTGCGCCTGTGCCATGTAAGGGTCTTGGATCCCGACTGATGATCTAGCCAGCTCCATCGCACGCATTTGATCTGGGCTGAACCCTGCGACTTCCTGCGGTACAACAATCGGTCGCCCTTGGTCGTCAAAGAAAGTGCGCTCTGCTGCACGCATGGCGCCCGGGATAAAGCCTCCCTGTCCGCCCAAACCAAACAACATTTGCTGAATGATCGGATCCATCTGACGTTCTGCTCTGGCGACGCCAGAAACGTATGGTGCGGCGCCAGCGTCACCACCAGTCTGCATTCTTTTAATTCTTCCGGGCGGCATTATGCTCATGCGGTTTCCCTCGGCTTCTCGGCAAACTCAGCAAACAGATCCATCATCTGGTACATCAGTCTAGTGCCGGCGTCTCTGTCTTCTTCACCACTCGGCGTCAATGTGATGATGCCGTTTTGGTTTTTCATGTCGAACGCGCCCGCTCCGCGAACCGCCCTGCCTGTCATGACGAACTCTCCATCACTAAGCATGGCTGGTATGTCGTCACTTATCTCAGTGCCCGGCCCATTGATGTCACCATCCATGCGCTCAAATTCAGCCATATCGACATCACCGCCATCAGCGTATCGCATGACCGGGCCGCCGTAGCGAGCCGCCATCGGCGCTTGTCTGCCACCACTTAACGCTGGCAATGTACCTGCCGGCAATAGACCAAACTCAACGGGGTCTGGTGGTGCTTCGCCCATTCTTCGCGCTACTTCCGCCTCGATGTTGTATCGACCTGCCGCGTTCATCTGCGTGAGCGGAGTCAATGGCACGCCCTTTCTGTCTTTTGCTTCATCATAAGCAAGCTTGCCCAGCAGTGCCGCTAAACCGACAGCTCCCACGTCGCGCAGGTTGATGCCGCCAAAAAGACCTGAGCCCGATCCAGAACCTGCTGTACCTGAGCCATCACCGCGTGCGCCGTAAACGTCTTGCAAGCCGCTGCGACCGCCAAATCCAAAGGGGTCACCCAGATCTTTGATAAATTGAGGTGTCTTGCCACCAAAAAACCTTCCGCCTTCAGCTTTAACCCCCAAATCCGCCGGGACACTCCCGGCAGCCGCCTGACCAAAGTAGCCGGCGTCACTCATCTGCCTCAATAAATCGTCGGGGCTCATGCCTCTTTCGAGCATTTGAGTTTGCATGGCCTCCAGTTCAGGGTTTCCAGCAGTCAGTCGCGACAAAACTGTAATTGGGCCTTTCCCGGCAGGAAGATTATTCATTGCGTCTAAAACTGCCTGAGGAACTCCCTTTGATAGACCCAAAGTTTTTGCTAAAGCACCCGAACTCATCGTGGTTCCAGTGGTCATAACATCGCCAGCCGAGCGTCCCGCGTTTTTTATCGCAGTGGCTATTTGGTCATCGGTCAAACCTTGAGCCTTCAGCCCTGCAACCAATTCAGGATCCGCTTGACTAGGTGAGTAGGTGCCAAAAATGTCGCGGCGCAAATTGCCTAGCAAACCAACGTCGTCTTGCCCTTTGAAAACATACTCGCCGACGTTGCTGACACCTTTGCCGATGTTGCCAAGAAGGCCCACATCATCTGCGCCTTTGAAGACAAACTCCCCAATATTGCCAGCAGCGTCAGCAACTCCACGACCTAGCCCGGCAATCCCTCGACCCACGCTGCCGATGGGATCGGATACAAAATTAGAGATACTTTTGCCGAGCGAGCCGATGCCTTTGCCTGCAGCATCGCCTCCGGGAATCGGAGCAAAAGCCGCGGCCAGTGCTAAAGGGTTAGCTCGCCCCTTTGCTACGTCATAAACAGTCGAAGCTTTTGCGATTAGAGCTGCGGGAACCTGCCATGGCCCGGGTATGAACTGCGCGACTTGCGCAATTGGTTTGACGACTTTTTTGGCAACCTTTTTGACGCTTTTCCACGTCTTTTTGAACCATCCGAATTCTTCCAGACCAGTGATCGGGTTGAGGCTCGCTATGCCAGATCCCACGACATATGCTTCTGGGTCAAGATCAAGCTCAATGAACTTCTGCTCGATCATCGATTCGAATTCTGGATCGTCAAAAGCCTCTGGGGGTATAACAACTTCGCCGGGGCGTAAGTGAGCCAGAGTGACATCGTCGCCTCGGCCCGCTTGAGACAACTGTATAGCGAGATCTGACATCGGCGCTTGTGCCCCGACTTCCGCCGCCTCAATCAAACCGTCGATGTAATCTATTTCGCCTTGGTCTTCTGCTTGCGTGCGGGCCATCATCAAATCATCTATGGCCATTGCCAAGTCTTGATTCGGATCTGACGACATCATCGCCGCTTCTTGCAGCTCAGCCTGAGCCTGCGGAGTTGCAAGATCTTCTACGATTTCTACTTGAGTTTCTGGGGCGTCAACTTCCCCGCCTTCAGCCATGCCCATCACCGGCATGTCATCACCCAACATGGTTTCAATTCGTTTTTGTAAAAACTGGTTCATGATGTTGTCACCGTCACTGCGCCTACAGACGCTGTCGCACCCAAGCCTGTCGGGTAAGTTTGATGGCCATACAAATCCCTAAATCTAGTGCCATCAAAAGCTTGATGTATGGAGTCGGTAGTATTGAAGATAATGGCTCCAGTGGCAAATTGAAGTTGGCTGATTTCGGTCGCATTGAAGTGGGGAGAAATAGTGAAATCGGCAGCCCCAAGGTTTAACTCAAGGACTCGAACCAGTCGATTAAACGTATCAGCGTCAACCGACTCCCCTAAGGCGAGCGGCAGTCGAGTTTCGAGAAGTTTGCTCATGCACGGCGCCCACTCGGTTGAATGTCAATCCGAGTCGATCCAAGTCGCCATTTGTAGCCACGTTGGTCATTCGTATTGTCGTCGTCGCTTTCAAACCTGAATACTAACTGTCTAGCTCTGCTGCGCACGTTACTAAAAGTACTCGTGGTTGTTACTTGAGTTGTAGAATCTGTGGACAAAGTTTGTCCCGGGAAGTTTCTTTGTTTCAGCACGATGTTCATTGCCGGCGTGTTGTTGAAGCTTGGATCGTTCACAAACTTCATATCGGGAATGATCTTTTTCACGAAACTGAATGAGTCGCCTGAGCCTATGTCGAGGTCTGCGCTTTCGATAAATACGCCAGTCATAGGTGAATCGTTGTCATCGAATCCGTTTTCGTGCTGGAAAACACATTGCTGAGAGCTGGTCGTCGCGGTAGCAAAGGGCAAGTCCTCGATGCCGGCATCAAGCCATGCGTAGCGAATGAGGCTACCTACCGACCAATGATTTTCTTCGTAATTGAAAATGACATATCTACTGATCTCTCCCGTTGCGTCTTCGACGCTTGGGTAAAAAAACCAGATCTCACTAAACTCAGCGTTTACGCCCATGTGGCACTTGAATGCTTGACCTAAATCCAAGTCGTTGAAAACGTACTCTTGCACAGAGCAGGGCAACCTTCGAACAGATCCGTTGTAGAAGTAAAACCCAGTTTTACTGGCGTAGAAAACGCCGTTTGGCGCGTTAACAGCAGACTTGGGTGACAACAAGCCAGAACCTTCGTTAATCAAGTTGATCGCAAAGGTTAGTGGCGGCCCGATGAAATTCATGCTGTAAAGGCTGGTGTCGGTAAAGATCAGTATTTCTTGTCTCGACTTGATACCGCCGACGATGAACGAACCGGAAGACAGTCTTAAAGAGCCAGCCGTATTTGTGGCCGTAGGTTCGAACTCTAATTCATTCTCTTGATCGCTAAATGCAACCAGCATGGGGTCAACCACGCCTGTACGAGTGCTCCCGGATACAGGGTCTGCTCCGAGAACCACGAGGTGTCGGTCTGTCTCCGAAGTGATGACCTGTAGGCCAACGGTTGGCACTTGGTTTGCTCCACTTACGCCCGACAACTCAAGCGCACGAACACTGGTGCCATTGTTTTCGACCCAACGATAAATGCCTGCTCCCCGGGGATTGATGATCAAGTTTTCACCAAAATTATCGTGCGTCCACAACCGTAATTGATTGACGGCGCTTATCGCAGAGGCAGAGCCCCATCCACCCGAACCCCAAGTGCCCAAACCCCATCCAGAAGATCTGACAAAAGTGTCAAGTCCGACATTGATTTGATATGCGCCGACGACACTCGAGCCACCATTACCGGAGTCAGACGAGTTAGCCGTAACCGTCGAGCCAGAAGTGTCTTTGGCCGTGATCTCGTAAGTGTTTGTCCCGGTTACCAGTGATATTTGGTATTCCTGATTCAACACCGTGGCAGTGACGTTACCGCCAAGGCTGGCGGCACCACTGAATGTGACAAAGTCATTCGAAACGGCGCCGTGAGCCGTGTCTGTGACCGTGATGGTTGATGAGCCGTCGGATGCTGAAAAGGTGACATCGCCAGCGGATGTAGTAGTCCTGATTGGCGTCACGTCGTAATAAACGTCACCTTCTTCGATGTAGTATTTCAACGTGGTTCCAAGACCTAGATAGCGAACACCGCCCAGCGATATCCAAGAGTGAAGCGCCCGGCCTGTGCCGAGGTAATAGTTAGTTCCTAACTTTAACCAGCCGCCAACTTTTTCGACACGTCCCTTTCTGAAACGAACGAGGTTGCCATCCACCCAGCCACCTTTTGCTGAGTAGTCAGTTCCCTCTTTATCGATACCCGGTTGGAATTCTAAAGTTTGTAGCGGCATGGCGCATTACGCAATCCGTATAATCGCGCCGGTCGCTGTAGGGCTTGGCATCACAATAGTGAAGTCACCAGCGGTGCTGGTTTTGTCTCCGCCAAAATCCACAATCGCGCACGCTTTATCGCTCTGCGTGTCGTTGTATATCATCATTCCACGACAAGTGATGGTGCTCGTGGAGAAAGTAAGATCTGCAAAATCGCAAACCGCCGTTGTGCCGCTTGTGGTTGGCGTTACCGAAGTCAGTGTGCCACCGCCGGACGTGTAGTTTGTGCCACTTGCCTGACCTGTCGTGGTGAACGCTGTAGTGGCGGCACCGAGAGTCGCGCTAGACGTGTAGAGAGCAAGCTTAAAAGAGTTGCCGCTGGTCGCAGTAAAGTTGTGGGTGCCTACAAGAATCTCTTGCTTGAAGCTGGTTGGGATAGCAGACGTGATGGCCATGTCAAAGCTCCTTGATAATTTTTGCCATATCTTCATGCCCTTGAGCATCTAACAAACCACGAACGGTGACCCGATCAGAAGCGATGGCACTCTTCATGCCCATCAATATTAGGGTATAAACTTGGTTTCGGAAAGCCTCTGCTTGCAATCGTATGTGAGGCGCAGCTTCTTGACTTATCCCCAATATTTTATTCGTTGTATGAGTTGCCCAGAACTCCGGGTCATGGCCCTTGTTATCGGTTGTAGAAACCAAAACTTGGCCCAACTCAAAACCGGCTTGTTCTTTCATCATCCTTTGTATGGCTCCGGTGCGGATGGTAACTCGATTGTCTCAAGCTTGTGCTTTTTGACCATGCTGGCCAGCTCAGACCTATTACAGACCACCCAATCGCCCTGCGGATCAGGCATGGCAATTTTTGGATTTGGCAGTCGGTGGTAACCATACAAGCGATCTTCTATTTCCACATTCTGATCGAGCAGAGACGATCTAGGGCTTACGCCCACGGTGATGTCCATGGAGATCAGTTTACAAATCCAGAACTCTAAGCAAGCCCTGCCGGCCTCTGCGAAATGCAAGTTGTGCTTGTAAGAGAAGTCCATGCCGAAAAGATCTAAGTGCCCGACTTTGTTGTATGCCGCGAAGGCCAAGGCGTAGGCAACCGTTGTGTTCATGTAAGCACAACGCTGATCCTTGATTACCTCTTCAAGGGGAAACTCAACGATAGATGGCACACGCTCATCGAGTTGGCAGGAGTAAATTGGCTTAGTAAAGCCGGGGAGTACGCGACGCATGACCTCGGTTTGATTGCCTGCGTCTTCCGTGTCGAGATAACGGCTTGCGGGATCCATCATGAAGACCCTGTCGCAATCAAAAATAGATAAGGCTGAGTTTATGACCCAGACCTCATCCCATCTTTTGCTGTTTTCTACTCCGATTACATAATCGATTTGAGATGCTCCCAAACCGATTAACGCTATTTTTTTGCCTTCTAAACTTTCAATCCGTGCCATCAACTCACGCCTGTTCGTAATAAATCAAACCTGTACTCATCTCTTGTTCCACGGCCTTCGCTAAGATTCTTCATCCGAGCGATACCCTCTTTGAACCGAGCCTCAAAGGTTCCTATTACGTCAGGAGCTTCTTTCAAAAACACGGCAGCCTCAACCAAGGTGCCGTATAGCAATGGATCTGGATGATCCGTGGACAACAACGTGGTGCCCGAGTCTGCACCGGCCGTCAAAGACGCCGGTTTGAACAAATAGTGCAGCTCTGCGGTATAAGCAGAATCTGGCACCGGAGAAAGTTCGAACGCCACTTCGTCAAACAAGGAGTAATACTTTGGCCTACCAGTCGTTGTCGTCGTAGGGCTGTATTGCTTTATGAATGACGGATGTTTGAAATCTAAGTAGTGATACTTATTGCTTGAGTCTATGACTGCCAAAGAAAACGGCGCAAAGAAATCGCTTGGCGTTGCCAAAAATCGATTACTCGCGCTCAACGTGCCTTGTACGTTCTTTCGTTGCTCCGGGAGCTGAACCAGCTTAAAGATTCGGCTTTCAGACTGCTGAATGAACGTGTTCAGGTTGTTGTTAAACGTCGTTTCATTGACCTGCAAATAGTCTTGCACAGTCGATTTCAGTGTGGCTAACGTGAAGCTCATGACGTAATTACCTCCACGGTGCCGACACTAGCAGTTAGTCCAAAAGTTTGCAAACTTGTGCCAAGTTTTCCATCTCCGACGTTGGTGTAGACCGAGAAAAAATTGTTGTCATTCCCATCCGCCGAAATGTCGGGTCGCGATACCTTCAACGCTTGAGGATCAACGGGCGTTGGTTTAGGCATTAACTGAGGATGCTTAGGCGACCATTGATCCGGGCCGACAAGCAAACCGTCCCAAGTGAACTTCATGTCGCGCAAGCGATAACGAAAGCCCGTGATGTCACAGATCCCGTAAGCACGTTTGTCAGATGCGAATGCCATCAGCCGAGATTGTAGCCGCGTAGATCAGGGGCCACCCTGAATGAGACACGAGCCTGATCTTGTGACAAGGCACGCTCAAATTCTTCTTCGTAAAGCTGTTTCAGCATGGCCACTTTGTCGGGCGACCTCTTAAGAGCCATGTAATAAGCAAGCCCGGCAGATAAACACGGGTAAAACCGAAAAGGTAACTCAAGAGTATTTGCGCCCACGTCAGCATCGTCCATACGGGTCAGCACGTTTAATTTCAAAGCGTAGGTGGAATTTTTATCGGGAGATGGCCAAACCGTGACAGTAGGGCTGATCTGCTTGTCGATAAAATATTGGTTGGGCTTGCCGGTAGTGGTTTTTGTGCTCAGGTTCGCATACTCAGAGCGGGACAATCTGCTGAGCGGCACATCCACTGTGTCACCGCCAATTGTTTCTCTGATAAATACATCTAGCACATCAATTGTGGCAGTTGGATTGACTGCATCTATGGTGTAATTCGTTGTACCGACAACCATGTCGATACTTTTTTGGTTGATAGTCCACTGGTTAAGACCGCGGTTGGCCCACTCTGCGAGCATCAAATTCAAAGATCGAGTCGCGCTCTTGAGATCGTAACCCGTGCGCAGCTCCAAGCCGCATCGCTCGAATGCCTCTTCGACGTAGTCCGCTACATCTAGCTCGAAATCTTTACTTGCGCTTAGGGCCATCTGTTTTCTCGGGTGCGTACAAATTATCGAACACTTTGTTCACGTCCAAAGTGTAGTCCAAATCGCTCTTGCTGTAATGAATATGTTGGCTGGGCTTGAAGTCGGGGGCACCGTCGCCAACAGAAAACCAAGCAGGATGCGTAACTCTAACTCGATTGTTCGGCAACGCAACGATGTTGCCTGTCCAGTCTCCGGCGTCTAATAGCTGCATAACGTGGGACTGTTTATGCTGAGCTGGGTCGTCGGCAATTTCGTTTTCTGCGTAGTCAACCGTAAACAAGTATTTCGCTGGATAAAACTCGCCATCTATTTTTGCGATCCACGGGCACGGCGTGCATCTATCAAGAACATAGACCGAGTGATTGTACGAAGAACAATCCCACGGTTGCGCTGCCCAAACCGGCATCGGGTCTGGCCAACCCTCGTAGTCAGTGTCTCCAGCTAGAGCGGTGATCGGCATACGAGCCCACATTGCTCCACCGTGAACATTTTCCTCGTCACCCTGACACTCAGCCCCGGTAAAAATAACTTGAAAGCTTAAGCACCGTGTCGGCATCGTTGTCACGGCAATAGCCATGGCGTGCAAGAACTCGCCATGATATTGCTCGTGATTATGCGTGTATTCGCGCCTTACCCAACATTTGAAGTACGGAATATTGCTTTGTAAATACGCCACGGCTACCGGCCAAACAAACCGTCTTTTTTATTGGATGGCTTTTTAAACTTGGCCTGCTTGGCTTTAACCGTGCCGCCTTTTTTCATGTCACCGGGTTTTTTAATCGTGCCACCCTTTTGCATACCGCCGGGTTTTTTGATCGTGCCGCCCTTTTGCATACCGCCGGGGGGCATCTTCTTCATAGTGCCGCCTTTTTTCATACCACCGGGAGGCATTTTCTTCATCGTGCCACCCTTTTTCATCTTGCCGGGCTTTTTCATCATTCCGCCCTTGGTCGTCATTTCGTGTCCAGCCATGCCTGCTTGCTCCTATTAACTCCGAGGGACTCGGGTTAGTCGTTGTTTGGAAGGCATGATAGCACCACACCCCCTTGCCTGAATTGAAATCGCACCACCGTTTCTAGCGTAAGTGGCGACGTTAGTAGGCTTTCCACCGACGCCTTGTTTCTTAGATCTTTTTCGCGAAACGGCGCTTTTACGCTCTGCGGCCGTCATTTGATTGGCCTCTGATCTCGGCACACATTTTGGGTACGCTCTGCCAGAATCTTCGGCACTTGCCCTGCCGCAAGCTTGGAATTTGCCGTTTTTTTTCGGCGCACCAATGTCTACCCAGTCGCCACCTTTACCTTTACCAAACCACTTCTTGAGGCCGCCCTTTGGTTTAGCCACGAGGTACTCTCGTCATCTTTTGTTTGTTCGCCATGATTGCGCCACAACCACGGCCCTGCATCATGACACTGCCGCCGACATTCATGTTTTTTGCCATGCTTTTCGCGATTGCCGTGCCGCGCTTGCGCTCGTACTTGCTCAGCTTACCGTCGTCATCCAGATCGCTTTTTTCAAAATCTAAAGTGACCTCGCCACCGACTCGGCCAGAATATTTTCCGCCCAACTCTTTGTACCTTTTGACCATATATCCCGAACCATATGCGGAAGGCCAAACTTTAAATTTTCTTTTGGCCTCCGACCTAGCTTGTCGATAGAGCTTGGGGTTCGCCACATTGTCAGGGACGTCATCTTTAGCCATTACATTCTTCCTCCAATTCCTATGCCCCGCATGAGCTGGTTCCGAACATCAGCCGGCAAGGGCATAGAAGTAATACCGCCCCGTCTCGTAGCCCTAGCGTTTCTTTGCATCACAGGGCGTTGTGCCTGCGAAGGTGATCTGCGACGCATGGCAGGATTTGTTCTGCGAACCGGCGGCGGTACGGGTTGCCGTGCCCGTGAAGGCATCGATTGTGGCGCTGCAGAGCCTCTCGATGGTCGCCGCTTGGCTTCCATCGCTTCGGAGAGTCTTGTCATCAAGCCGCGATTATCGCGAGCCTTAACCGGCATAATCGACGGTCTCCCGCGATTAGGATCGTTGCGAATGAAGTCCCTTTGGCGGGCGTCTCGCATCAAGTCGTTGATTCTCATCAAGCCCGCGCCTGATTGACGATTGGGTACAGTCGGGCCCGGTCTGGTGCCTGCCATCGTAGGCCGACCCACCTTAGACCTCGAAGGCTGGGCCGAGGTGTCCATTGTAAATCCTGCGAAATTGTCCATGAGATTCGCTTCTGAAATGGGCGGGATCACAGGCTGCTTCAAACCCGCCATGACTTCTTCTCGTATTTGAGAGCGCAAAGCATCCATATCTATTGCTGGTTGTTGAGGCCGCCCCTCTAATGCAGCAATACGATCCATCAAAGCCTGTCTATCAGCGTCTTGAGCGGCGCGTTCCTGTTGCGCCTGCTGCATCAGAGCTTCGTATTGTTTTTGGATTGCAGATTGTTGTTGCCCCATCGCACCAATCGAGTCTCCGACCACGTCTTGATACTGAAAACTGCTCATCGGGTTGTCTGGTCTTGTCTCGCGTTGAACAACGGGTCGATTCATCAAGTAATCACCCATCTGAGCGAATGGAGAAGGTTCGCCAAAGTACGCCTGCATAGCGGCGTCAGTGCCACCTAATTGCGGCATCGGTTGATTGATGATGTCAGGTAGTTGCGAAAAGTCGCTGTCAAAAAAACCCATAAAATGTCACCTCAACTGTTTTTTGCGGGCCACTTCCGACAAGACCAATATCTTGCGCTGAGCTTATCTTTTGCCGTTGAGCACTTGTGTCTGGCTCTAAAATTACGGTTTCTCTCTGGGTCGTTTGTTCGAATACGCATATTCGGGTCACCATATCGAACGATCTTGACCTCGTTGCCCTGTCGGGCCAGTACCGCGAACTTTTTATTTTCGCCGGGCGTGCGCTTTGGTTTGTTGAAGCCAGCGAAGGTCTCGCCTCGATACGAGACCCTCCCCGACTCCGTGCGCTTTACGTCCTTCGTGGTAGCCATTAGCCGTAAGACTTGATCAGCTCTAGAACGATCATGTAAGTGTCTCCAGACCCAGCGCCGACTGTAGTGAAGTCTAGGTCTCCCGTAACGCCACTGCCGGCGTTATTGGGGATGCCAGAAAAATCACTGTAATCGTGGTAGCCGTTTGAGTCTTCGCTCAAACCAATTGCCAACACGTTTGAGGTGGCGTCAAACTCAATTTTTACGGACATGCCGGTGCATTGCCACCAAATCTTGTTGATGACAACTTTGCTGCAAGACTCACCTCGAGCATTTTTCGTTAGCGCAGATACGTCCACTTTTTTTACTGCAGACTCACCTGTGCCGTCGCTCGCGTTCGTGAACTTGAGGACGGCTTTACGTTCGCCGTCCTGTATCGTTTGCGAAGTTACCGCATCAGCCATGGTAGACCCCCTTAGAGTTCGGTGTCAGCCGTGCGCTCTTTCATAGCGGTGACGTAATCAACGGTCAGCACTTTCGCTGCAGCAGCACCATTTTGTATGCCGAAACTCACGGTCAGCTCTTCATCGTCTGGCGCGTTAGTCGATACAACGGTTCCAACTTCCTTGTTGTTTTGAAACACATGGAAGAGTTGGTCTTTAGGATCAAAGACAAAGCCAACAGTCATGAACGTGTCGTCCGCCATGGCGGTGCCAAGGTTCAGTGTGCTCTGAGAGCTATCTTTTTCGACAATAAACTGCAACGTCGTTGAGCCATCAGTAAGCAAGAAAAATATGCCGTCAGTTACGTTTAGCGGAGAGGTGTCTGTGATCTGCAGCCCCATAACAACGTCTGAGGCGTCTGCGTCGCTGGTTTTAAATCGCGCACTGAACGCTAGTTGCTTACCGGACTCAAACTTAAAGCCTTCTTTAACTAGTTGCAGAAAGTCGTTGTCGTTGTCGGCATCGTCATTCGTGATAACCAGCAGGCCGCCGTCACCATCACCCAAAGCTTCTGATGCGTTACCAGAGCCGCCTTCGGTCGTCGTGATCGTCCAGTCTGACGCAAGATAAGTGTCGAAATCGTTGTGATAAGTGTGGTACTTCGAAGGTGCTGGCATCTTGAGTTTGCCGAGCGTACTCGCTCCGCCGACGTTGGTTACACCAGAGGTAAAATGAGTCGTCATACAGTTCTCCTCGTTGAACCAGTGACCAGACCATCCGGCCACCATTTGACTCTCTCAGTCTATGCCAACGACTCACCAAAAAAAAGTTCATTTATTTGCACTTTTATCTGTATACATAGTTGCACATTGACACGAAGTCTGTAAAATAAACGCCAACAACAACGAAGATAGGAACTCTGATGAAAGTAAACGTACACCAATTCTACTTGACCCGTGAAGAATACAACGCCGTCAACCGCGACGGTTGGGATGCGTCCGATCGCACGCAACGATATTGCGAAAAAAACATGCTCGATATCCGTGGTGACGCTGGCGCTTACGCCGCGGCTAACATGCACGAATATCATCTGGTAACCACGGTCGATGTAGACAGCGACAATGTATTCGACGCCCTCGAGATCGCGTTTCGTGCAATGAATTTATGGGACAAGCCAGAAATGATTCAGCGTCACCGCGACTGCGCGAGCATGTCTATCGGCGACATCTGCGAGGTTGCCGGACGACTTTTTGTTTGCGCCTCAGTCGGTTTCCAAGAATTCAAGTTGGGAGAGGTGGCGTAATGAAAAAGGTTATTTTTTCACCAAGTTTGATCGATGTTTTGTGGGGCTACACCCTTGAGGGTGATTTGTTGAACGGTGTGAGTGGATTAGCTATCTATGCTTCTGAGATGCGTGAACACTACATCGATCACAAAACTTCGCAAATCGCCAAGACAACATACGAGCGAGGCTACCTCGGAGTCCACGATAGAAAGCTACTGACCGAAATGCTCGATTATATGCTGAACCGTGCAGAAGCGTTTTATGAAAACGCAGAAGACATCCGAGCAGCGTTCGAAAAAGAGGTGGCGTAATGACTGTCACAGAAGCAATAGCTGCCGCGAACCAAGGCAACGGCAACCACTTTCAAGTGATTAGCAAATCTGGTGTCGTGTATGACACCTACGTTGGCAACTTCGCGGAGCAAGTGGAGCAAGGTTTCGACAACCCGTACATCTGGGGCCAGCGGGTTACAAAAACCGGGAAGGGCCGACGCAGAACTCAAGGCGAAGTCAGATGGTTCTACTTAGCGAACGTCAAGGCTTACAACGGAGAGGGGTCGTAAGAAACAGCGGACTCGAAAAAAAACAGGGGGCTTCAAGCCCCCTGTTTCGTTTTGGGGGTTTAGGCTCCTTGGGAACCGTACACACCCCTCCAGTCGGAAAAGCCAAAAGAATAGCGTTCTCTCGCACGATAGCGCAGGTTGCCTGTCGTAAAGTCAGGCTCCATGCTCGTCTCCATCGGACTACGCTGAAACATCTTCAAGCCCTCACCAGAGTCTGTGACAGTGGTGAGCAGGAAGTATGCATCTGGGTCACTCAAATAGTGATTGACCGTGTAGCCTTGAGGCAGAACGCCAGTGTTGCGGATCGCATTGATGTCATTGTCCGCGGTTCCTGAGCGCAAAGTGCTCTCAAGAATCCGGTCAGCAACAAATACCAACTGAGGCGGTACAACAAGTTTAGTTGCCTGCACCGAGATGGTCAGACCCTTGTCGTCCGTGAAGGTTGATATGTCGATTAACGAGTCCTCCAAAGAGGTTTCGTTTAAATCAGCCATCGTGGTTGCGCGGTTAGCCGCTGTACCACCACCCGCAAGTGGGTGCGATGTATTGATTAGAGACACGCCGTCGCCGCCTGTGAAGCTCGAGCTGAACGCATTGTTCAGAACGTCTGCACCCTTGACTTCTTTAGTGTTTGCCATAGATCGGGCCAGAGCCTTCACATACCGCTTACCTAAACTGTCATAGAGATTATCTTCCAGTGCTTCCTCGGTGAGCGCGAAAGCTAACGCTATTGTATCGTGGGTATACCTAGCGGTGAATCCCTCAGAAGCATTGTCAAAGACAACACCTTGACCCTCAGTCTTCACAGGGGCCGTGTTGAAACCAGTGATCAACACTTCCTCTTCGAACGCACGCTGACTATCTTCAATCGCGAAGATAGATTCGTACTCGTTAGGCCCATAGGAATCGTAGGAAAGGCCAAATAAACTATTGAGACCGGGCTCCAATTCTTTGGCAAGTTGTGCTCTTGAAATAGCCATTATTTAACTCCCTATGCTAAGCCAGCGCCCTTTACTCCCATGATGTGGTTTTGAATCACCACCATCACGTTCGTATTGGCACTTGCTACGTCGTCGTTGTCGGGATCTTGGCTAATATCAATCGCCTTGAGTGGCAACGTCGTGGTGGTAGCACCAGTGGTTACGTCAAGTTCTACGTTCGATCGGCCAGATGAGGTATCACCTGTCGTGGATTGATCAACAATATCAAAATTGCCGAACAAATCTGCTACAGGAAATGTGTCGTCAGCTTGAACCTCGAAAACCACATCGGGATCATCGATCACGAACGCGATAATGTCGGCTGCTGCGATTGAACCGGGATAGTGGTTTGAGAAAACCTGTCCGCCGGTTGAGGGGTCAGTGTACTGAACGCCATTGAAGACGCCAATCACGGGCACAGTGCTTGAGGCTGCCACACGTCCGACAACACCAGCAGTCAGTTGCTTGACCAAGTCTCCTTGGAAAATTGCACCGGACTGGTTATTGGCGATTCGATAACGGCTTTGACCACCACTGTACGGAGCGCCACCCATCATTCGAGATGGCTTCAAACCAAAAGCGGCATTTTTATTAGCCATGCTTTAGTCTCCTATTGTTTGCCAAAAGACACACGGGAGCTTCGTTGCGGATCATACTTAACATACCGGGAGTCGTTCCTAGACTCGTTGAAAACAGTGTTATCCAACGCTTCTTTGGCTTGCTCTGTCTTACCTTGATAGTAAGCAGTGCGTTCCTCTACGGTTTCGTTAGGAATCTTCGCTAAAAGCAATCCCTCGTTATAGACCACGCCCTCATTTCTGCCGTTATCCATGGTAGGCAAATCCCATTCTGGTGGTAGCTCTGTGCCCCTTACCAGCTCCCAACCCTCACGCACTCGACGTGAAACATTGGATCGGTCTTCAACTCCCATCATAGACTCCCGTATCCACCTATAGGTATAACCCGGAGGTGCAGGCGGGGTTTCCAGCTTCCTTGTAGGACGCCAAGGTCGTCGCCGAGCCTGATTATCGTGCGCTCCGCTCTCACGCGAAGAACGAGTGTTTTTTGATTCAGCCATTAGCTTGCCTCCTTGCGAGCAATTTTTTGCTTTTCCTTCGCCACCCTTTCCAACCAAGCTTGCTCGGTCATATTGTGCGGCTTGAGTCCTCGGAGGCGCTCTAGTTCGCTTTTAGTGAATCTGACACCGTTCTGATTGCCTCGTGTTTGTTGCCGACCTCCGCTGGAGGCAGGGGCGACTCTTTGCACGGCGGGTCGCTCTCTGGTTTGTTCGACTTGGCCAGAACCGTCATCGGCGCTGGTTTGAAGATTAGGATAAACCTTCCCAACCCGCGAATCCAGTGCTTGGTAATACTCGTCAGAGTCTGGTTCATAGCCCTCATTCAACAAATTGAAATGAGTGAAATAAGCAAACTGAGTGGCCTGCAGGTTTTCCTCGTTTTCCTTGTCGCCATACCATTTATTTCTTTCATGCCAGTTGAGCGCCTCTTCCGTTGGCTCTGGCTCTGGCTCTTGAGCAGCGGGTTGCTGATACGCTTGCTCTTGATACGGCTGATATTGCTCTTGAGGTTGCGTTTCCTGCTGAACGGGTTGCTGCCGAGCTTTAGCAACTCGCAACTTTTCTTTCTTGATAGCTAGATCGTTTTTCAGCGTATCGGCTTTGCTCATCAAATCAGCATCGCCAGACTCAACGGCCTTACGAAAGATGTCATCTACTTGAGATTCTTGAGCCTTGAGCTTCTCTTCTTCGGATTCAATAACAGTTTGCTGCTGCTGTATGGTGTATTGACGATATTGCTGGAGTTCTTGCTCTTTCTGCATTGCAAGTTGCTCAAGCTGTCGAGCGCGATCTTCAGCCGCACGAGTTTTTTGATTCAGCTTGTTAATTCGCTTAGATACAGATTTCGTGTATCTCTCAAGCTCATCACCCTCTTCCGAAGCTGCCGCTTGCGCGTCACCCTCTACCGGATCATCGGTGATATGTATCTCAATTTGTTCTTCTTGCTGTTCAGGGTTTGCGTTTTCAATCATAGGAAGCTCACTATGTCATCAGGATCTAAGATTGTGCCAATGACTTCGTCGTCATTGATCATTCTGACTTCTGCACCGTCTTCTAACTTGAAACGGGCGCCGGCGTAACGGCCGATCAGAACCCATTGCCTCTCTTTGCACCAAGGAGTGTCGCCATATTTGGCTTTGTCGTTATAGCAAAGCGGCCCCATCTTAACGACGTAAGCCACTACAGTAGCCAGTGCTTCACGATCTAAAGTCTCTCTGGTTAGCTGAATCCCGCCTTTTGTCATCGCTTTACCGGCGTAGGGCAAAACCAACAGGCGCCACCCTGACGGGTCTGGCATTCTTTCAATCGCGCTTTTTTCCAGCAAAGTCGGATCCAAAATCCGGTCATCCGCCGTGACGTAAGCGCCCTCAATACTGGGCTTGGTCATATCTACCTTTCCTTGAAGTATTCAGAAATTTCGGATTCAACCAAGTTTAGCGCAGTCAACTCGCCTTGCAAACTTTTGTAATGTTCTATACTTGTTAGCAACCCGTCCATCATGGTGTCTTTAATCATGCCGCGACGGTCTTCTATTACGCGCTTAATTTTGTGTGCCAGATCAATGTCGTCCACTAAACCGTCTCGTAGTAATCAAGACCCTTGGTCGCAGCGCCGGTGCCTCGAACCTTCATTTTTTGACGTTTCACTTTCATCTGCCCCACTGCGCCGCCATCTTTCATGTTCTTCGCGGTTTTCATCGCAATGGCGACGGCCTGCTTGTGAGGTTTGCCAGATTTCATTTCAGTCTTGATGTTTTGGCTTATCACCTTTTGGCTTTTGCCTTTCTGTAACGCCATTTTAGCTTCCTCTTTTAGATGATTTTTTGCTCGCGGCTTTCTTCTTCGGGGCCGGTTTTTTTGCTGGAGCGGCTTGCACCATTGGCGCTCCGACTTCTGCTTCAACCTCAGGCACAGGAACAACCTCAGGCTCAGGGGCCGCGGGCGCTGCCCTGCCTTCAATCCTCGCCATCTTTACAGCAATTCTGTAATCGCTGGCTTTTTTCCGGGCTACGGCGTCAACCATAGCTTTTTCCATGGCAGTTTTTTCTGCTTGCCTTTCTAAAATTTTTAAATTTTTAAACTCAGCTTTTTTTTCCAAAATGTAACTGGTTGTCACTGCAATCCTCCAAATTTTGCTTGTAGCTCAGTGAGCTTGAGATCTGCCTGTTGTTGTAACCTCTGCAAGGCTAAATCCATCTTGTCATCAGCGATTTCTTTCGAACTCGCCATGCGCTGCTTGGCTATCTCTGCCTCGAGCAATTTTTCTTGGGATCTCGCAGACTCCTTGGCTTCGAAGTTTGCTTGATCCATGTCAATTTCTTTCTCGCGCAATGCCAGCTCTTGTTGTCGTATTTGAACCAATGGGTCTTGTTCGTCGCCTTGGCCAATGCTTTGCAGTAGCTCTTGCGTCAACTGGGCCAGTATCGGCGCAGAATACTGCTCCTGAATCAGGTTCAATTCTGACATCATCATTTGCGCTTGTTCCGGGGGAACCAAGCCCTGAGCGCCTGCGTCCTGAATTTGCTGCATCTGTTGCATCAACTCCGGCGGAATTTGTTCCTGTGCAAGCTCTGCGGCCAAGAACTGCAGATGTTGCATCATATGGCTGATGATCAACCCTTGTAGTTGCGGGTTCGTTTTTACCATCTCGGTTAGAAACAAAGATCTGTGAGCATCAATATGCGCTCTGTGATTCTGTCCCGGGAACGCTTGGGCCGGCATGCCCATCATGAATCCACTGTTTTCTAGCCCTGCCTCGACCGGCATTGGCGCCTGCGGCATCTGAGGTGGCTGCAATAAAGATTCTACGTTGTCTACGCCAAGAGCCGCATACATGCGTCGGTAAGCCTCGTAGACGCCCATGGGGCCATGTATTTCTGGGTTCGATTGCACCATGGCCAGCAGCTCTTGAGCCATGGTGATGCGCTGGCTTTGGCTAAATATGTTTGGATCTGAAACAGGTATTACGTCTACACGCTCGTCGAAATCTTGGAGCTTGATCTCTTGCAAACCAGTCCCGGTTTGATACGGGTAACTGGGCGGTAGGTAGTCAGCAAAAACTTTTGCAAGTAACTGAAACTCGAGGCGCTGAGCGTAGTGCAGCCGTTTGTGAATCGCGCTCATGACCTTGGTGCCACGCTCCAGCAGAGCTACTGTGGTTCCCACTGGCATGGCTTGATTCATGTCGCCGACGTTCATATCGGCTATTGAAGCGAACCGCTTCCCAGACTCCACGAGCAGACCCAAAAGCTGCATAAGGACGTTACTGGGCTCTTTGATTGGTAGTGGGATAAGGTTTTCGCGTAACGAAGCTCCCGTGGTATCAATGTCGCGAAACTCGCCGGGCTGCAAAGGCTCGTCCTCGTCTCGGATCCGCATGCCTCGAGCTTTGAAACCTGCCGGCAAATTAGCCAGCGTCCCGGCGTCTATTAGCTGCCTCAGAATGCTTGTGCTCGCCTTTGCCAAACTGCCGATCATGTGTGACAACCCGAGGCCGTAAAAGCCTAAGCCGGGCAGGAACTTGTATTGCACAAAGTAGTTCACTTTCTCTTTGAGCGGATCGGGCTCTAGATAGTTTCGGCGAATCGCCAAAATCTGCTGACTGGCTTCATCTATTGTTACGATGTATGGCAGTTTCAAACCACTGGGTTGGCCCTCTGCGTCAAGATCCTCGAAGCCTTTGAGATCAAGAATTGTGTGAACTTCGTAAACAGTACGGTCGCGAGTCTCTTTGTAGGATGGCGACATGCCTTCGATCGAATCGATTTCTTCCTCGATCTCATCTTTATTGCTGAGGTAAGAATCGCCCTTGAGTTCTACGTCCGCATAAAAACCATTGAGCTGTTGCTTGCGAATCTCGTTTTTCGACATCGAAAGAACGTGCGTAACGCGCTCAGCGGAACTCAAATCTGTTGCTTCGTAAGGGACAATCAGATCTTGCGGCTCAATGAACTTAGCAACCGCTCGGTTCAAAATGGTATCGAAGTAAACTTTTTTGAAAGCAGAGCCAGCGAGCGGTAGATAGAACAAAAGCATATCTAGCTCTGGGTCGTACTCTTTCATCACGTTCATGATGTAAAAGTTCATGAAATCTTGAACGCGATCTGCTTGCGCCTCGACCTCTGGAGTGCGGCCGCCCACGATCTCGGCTTTGACTGGCCCCTTGGCAGGCAGCATCTCTTTGTAGGCTTGAGCCTGAAACTGCGTGACTGCTTCGGCCAAAATGGGATGTATTACCCCGGTAGAGCCTTGAAACGGGTTCGATCGGTTTTCATCGAACTTCATGCCTAAATATTTGAGCCCGTCAACGTAGGTTTTCTCCCACTCGCTACGAGACTCTTTGTCTGCTTTTATTGAGGCCAGAACATCGTTGGCCAAACTGATGCGGTCGAACCGATCTATTTCATCCACCAAGTTCGCGTCGAAATCAACTTGAGGTGCCTCCATGGGGGCGTCGATCTCGTCGTCTACCAGTATTGCCTCCTCAGTGATCAGTATCTCCGCGGCTTCGCGAATCTGATCCTGACGTGAAGGCTCTGGAAAAACTTCCACCTCATTGCCTAAGGTTATGATGTCGGGATCATCTGCAGTGCCCGCGAGCTGCTCTCTTCTTTCGATAGCCATCAATAATAAACCTGTCTTTGCTTCTGTAGCGGCTTGATCTCGTCTGGGTAGTCATCGTTCAAAGACAAAAAACCTCCCTGCCGAAACCTCATCAAAGCCATGGTGGCCGAGTCACAATAGTCGTCATTGTCACCGTAAGGAAACGAAGCCATTTCCTCCACAACTTCTTCAGAAAACGCCGTGTCTGGTGCCCAGACCATGCCACTCTCAAAAATGGGAGCGACGCTATTCATCCTAGCGATCTTATCTTGACCGCGAGATGGTGTATACGCCGTCACCGGAATACCCATGCGCCTGAGTTCTTGTGTCAAGGGCGTGCCACTGGCCTTAGCCTCAATTAATATGCAATCAGGCTCCCAATATTTGTATTCTTCCCACGCCATCTTTTTCAACTCTGGGAAGTCAAGACGCACGCGCTTGGCGTCCAGCAAAATGATTTGCTCGGAGTTGCCCTCCTCCGGTTCAAAAACGGCCCATGTTGTAATGGCCGAGTAGTCTGCGGTTTCTTTCTTGCTGAACGCAGTGTCATAGCTTTGAATGACGTAGCTATAGTGGGGAACCGATTCGTTTTGCCATTTTTGCCACCACTCGCGTTTGACGATACTGCCCTCTTCCGCCGTAGGATTTTGCATCCATTGCGAGTTCCACTTAGTTATTGGCAGGGAAGCTTTGACTGATAACAGCTCTTCTTTTTTCCAAAACTCTGGCCAGAGCGGTTCTTCAGACTCTGGCATGATTGCTGGAAACTCGACCACCTCCCATTGATCGGCGTGCTCATCACCTTGCTTTTTCAGTACCTTGCCAACGAGATCTTTCGTTGACCATCGCGTCATGACGATCACGATGATGCCGCCCGGCTGGAGACGTTGCCGAGGCCCAGACGTATACCACTCGTAAACCGAGTCCATCGCTGTCGGGCTCAGAGCGTCTTGTTCAGAGACGGGGTCGTCAATAATCAGCAGATCGGCGCCGCGACCAGTAATAGCGCCGCCAACACCAGCATAGAAACTTTCACCGCCACCGTTTGTTGTCCATCGTCCTGCCGATTTATTGTCTGCTTGTAACTTCAGCTCTGGGAAGACTTCTTGGTATTCGTCAGAGTCGATGATGTTACGCACACGACGACCGAACCGCACCGCCAGCTCCGCGGTGTGCGTGGTTTGAATTATCTTCAGGTTTGACCGCAAGCCCATCATCCAAGCGGGGAAAAACGTGGAGGCAAACTCAGATTTTGTGTGGCGGGGCGGCAGGCAAACAATCAGTCTTTTCAGCTTGCCTTGCGCAATATCATTGAACTTTTCACCGATAATTTTGTGATGCCGACCCTCAACGAAGTCAGGCCACTGGCTTTTGACAAACGTAATGAAGTCGCCCTGACACTCGTCCTGCTTTTCTATTTGTTGATATCTATGCAGCAGCGCAACCGCTTCCTGCTGTTCTTGATCAGATAATATGTCGAAATCTTTGAGGGGAAGTTCAGACATCTTCCCAAGGCTCTCCCTTAAATAGAAGAGCCTCTGCTTCGCGTCGTCTCACCAAGCCGTCCACCACTTTACCGCCTGCTCGGTTCCAGCGTTTGATTTGATATGGTGCGTCCTTGTAGTCGCCTTCATTTAGCTTGCGTAGCAGGGTCGATTCTTTCAGTGCGCCGGGGCCGAGGTTGTATGTCCATGCAACCAGTGCATCAAATTGGTTTTGCGTCAGATCAACATCAACAAAATCATTAACATATCCCTCGAACTCTTGAAGGTCTTCGGTCAGCATCGACTCTGCATCTTCAGCCGTGCAAGTGTCGCCTTCTGAAACACCAGAGGTGTGGCCATAGCCGAGAGTCCATACGTCAGCCGAGCACTGATACGCCTCAAGCTCGCAGCCTTCAAACTTTTTAATGAGAGCCACACCCTCGCTGCTCGTCACTCTCATCACTTGTTGATACCCCTTGTTTTCTCAAAGGTGCGAAGCGAGCCAAGCCCCAAGAGGCCACCGAGGACAGTGAGCAACGCTGACATATCAAACTCAGGCAGATCAGGAACCTCGGCACCTGCATAAGTGAAAGCGAAAACTAGTAGACTTTGAATGACAAAATGCCAAGCAAAAGCTATCGCACAAACCCAGCCGACAAGTGGACGCCATGAACTTTGGAACCAGTTGCCCTTGGCTTCGATCTTGTTTACTTCGATTTGAGCGAGGGCGTTCTCAGCGGCTTGTTTGTCAGCTAGCGTTGAGATTTCATGAGCAAGGAGGTTCTTCTGATCCTTGTCTTCGATGAACTTATCTAACAGTCCCGTTACGGCGGGAACCAAAGATGCAACAATACTCATTTTCCGTTTTTACCTCTTGTTACCCATGCGCTCGCCGAAAAGTACGCTGCGACGAGGGCACTTATGGCGACGAAATATACGCTCGCGATCTCGGAGAGAATCGACGCGGCTTTGTCTAGTCCGATAAAACTGCACACCACGATCAACGTCGGGTACAGCAACATTCCCCACAAAGCGAACCAAGCCATCGCTCGTTGCGCGTCTGCCTTTTCGCTGGAGATCTTCAGCTCCTCTAATTGACGTGAAAATTCCAGCTCCTCATCCGATACGACGCCGTCATTATTTTTATCGAATTGACTATACTCGGAGTTGGGTTCCAGCTTCTTACTGGCCATACCTAATCCCAGAACCTTGTATTCGGCGGTGCATACTTCGGGATGCAGTACGCCGTCACGTTTTGTTGTGATGACATTCTATTATTTTGCACCATTTTATACTTTCCAGATTCAATCATATGTGCAAAAAAATTGCATCTATCCACGGTGCGAAAGAAAAATCGTTCATCGAGGGGCGCGTTGTCTACGACAACAATAAGCAAGAAAGCCATGATCATGACAGGTCTAGCCAGTAACTAGCGGCGAACAGAAGCGTCGGGACAGCGATGCCGCTGATGAGTACGGCCCAGAGTATTTTTTCCGATACGCTCAACCGTACACCTTTAAAATAATTACAAAGCCCATTGCGATAATCCCTCCACCGACGATTAACGTCGTAGCGCCCACCAGTATTTGATTAATAAGATGTTTGCGCTGTGCTTTCTTTCGAGCAATCATCTTGAGGTTAGCTTGCCTGTCGTGTTCTTGTTGAGCCTTCGCTTGCTTGAACGACTCCAACATCTCTGGATCGACCATTGCGAGCAAATCGTGAACCGACTTCCAGTGCCGGTCATAGCTTTTCTTAATCATCGCGAGCCGGAGCAGCTCGTTCTGACTCAAGGGCCGAAACGCGCTGCTTTTTCTCCTGACCTCGAAGTCGGTGATGGCCTCACCAAAATCGCTGATAGTGCCCATCAATTGCTGAACACCATTGCCGGTTTCGTTGGCTTGTTGGATCAAGCCATTGATCGCGCTCAGTGCAGCAGATGCGGCTGCAACGCTCTCAATCACCACCGCTTAACTATCCTGTTAGGCCAGTAGCTGGGGCAGAGCTACCGCAACAATAACGGTGACATAAACACCCCAAATCATCATTTCAAGACGGTCAAATCGCTTGCTGCCAGAAGCGAGGCGCTTTTCGATAGCCTCGTAGCGAACCGCGCACTCCCTTTCGTGCGCTTCGATCTGGGCTATTGCCTTCTCAGTGAGTGTCATTTACGGCTCCTTCATTCTGCACAGGAAAGCAATTTATGTTGGCAGCTACTGTCCTTCGTTCTCCCTCGCCCTGAAAGGGGTAAACCATGTGCTGCATCCACGATGGGAACATATATAGCCTACCCACTTGCGGCCTTACCACTACGTTCTGAGTAGGCTTCAGCCGCTCTCTATCCCATGTGCTTGACTGCCCGTAGTTGAAGCACAAACAGCCGTCGCTTTCACCGCTGGCATTATATAGCCCGTATTCTTGCGATCCCGGCCTTGGCCCCTGCACTATCTGTGGCGGCACCTTAGTCCATGTCGTACAGCTAATACCCATTACCGTCTTAGTACCATGATCGTGTATCGGGTTGTAGTCACCCTCATAACTGTGGACTGACCATAGCTCATCCATTTCGACGTTTCTGTTCCCGTCCAGCACCTGACCAGATTGGGCCATAAACTGGTTAATATACGTCACGCCCATCTCGCACAAGAACTTAGAAAACGGTGCCAGCCTTGGATCTTCGTGATCCATTACAAGCTGCTCGCCAGTCTTAATCTGGCCTACGAGCGTATGCGCTGCGCTGACCTTATCGTTTTGTGTGACTAGCTCATCAAGGTAGTCGTTACACGATTCAACGAACTCTGTCGGGATGTCCAACTCCATCAGAAATACTGACGGCAGCGGGTGCATCTGAAACTGAATCTCAGCCATTTACGACTTCTTCAGTCTCTTCTTCGTCGCCTTCATCTTCTTCTGGCTCAACGAGTTGCGCGTCAGCTTGCACCTTTATTTTCATCATCAAAGGCCAAGTCCCAGTTTTGCTTGGCATATCGCCCAATATCGCTAGGATTACGTTGATGTCGTGTTCTTCTAGGTTAATTTGCACGGTCTATTTTTCCTTACGGTGTATATGCTTTCGCGGCTGTTACAGCAGAGTCAATGGCAGAGAAGTCTTCTGACCCCCAATCGCCAAGAGCTTTGCCATACTCTAGGTATCCAGAGCTACGCAAAACCTTTGCCTGCTTTTCAGTATTGGTCAGGTCGTTGCCATATTCGTTGCTGCTATCCAGCACACTGGTAATGACATTCGCGCCATCCAACATGGCTTGGTACATCTTCGCTTTTTCTTCGTCGGTTCTTACTTCAGACATAATGTCCTCCTTATGATTCTAGCGCGGTGATACGCGCAGTCAGTGATGTGATGATTGCGTCTTGGTCTTGAATAGCTTTGACTAAGATTGGTATGAACTTTTCGTATCGCAAGCCAAGTTGTTTACCGTCTGAATTCACCGATACGGTCAAGTTTTTCTTAGCAGAGGATGTATACCCAGCGGCTTCTTCTAACGCTTGTACAGACTGAGCTTTGAAGCCAACATCCATCCAATCCTCTTTGTGCGTACCGTCTGGCGTCACAGAATCAAGGTCGTAGTCCTTATTTGGAGTACCATCTTCGTTATTTCTGTTGAGATATTTTGCTCGTTTATCCCAATAATAGGTAACAGGCTCTAGGGCTTTTACAAAATCTAGTCCTAAATCTAAACCAACAAAGTCTGTTTTATCGCGTTGGTCAGAAGAGACAGTGAGAGCTACTTGGCAGTGAAGAGAGGCAATGTTTTCATCGCCCAAACCAATAACATTATTGTCGGTGCTTGCTGGGCCACCCGGACTACCTGACCTCAAAGCATCGTGTCCAAGAGCAAGGTTGTTATCCCCAGAAGTGATATCTGCCCCAGCACTCGTTCCTAATGCAGTGTTGTCAAATCCAGTGGTTACGTTCAAAGCGCCTGAACCAACTGCTGTGTTTGTGCCTCCAGAGACTGCACTAAGAGCGGCGTATCCAATAGCAGTGTTGTCACTTGATGTGGTGGACGCATCACCTGCAAGCGCACCGACGAAGGTGTTCTTGCGTCCCGTGGTGACTCTTTGTCCAGCATCAAAACCAACTGCCGTATTGTAAGAATCCGTAGCCGTAGTGAAGTTTTGAAAGGTAAGTGCATTGTACCCAATCGCAGTGCTTCTAGATCCAAGCGTGTCTGAGGTCAAAGCGGCATAACCGATGGCTGTGTTAAAGTCCGCATCCGTAAGAGAATCAGCAGCAAGACCACCAAAGATGGCGTTCTGGATTCCCGTGGTGACTGCCGCTCCTGCTGACGCCCCAACAGCAACGTTGTAGCTAGCGGTTGCAGTAGTAAAGTTTTGACTCACCAAGGCAAGATGTCCAATAGCAACAGATTGACTACCCAAAGCGTCACCCGACAATGCACCGTAACCTACAGCCGTATTGCTATCAGCGTCTGAAAGAAAATCACCTGCTAGAGCACCAATGATAACGTTCTGGATTCCCGTGGTGAGTGAGTTGGCTGCGTTCAGGCCAACAGCAACATTGTGGCTAGTGGTTGCAGTCGTGAAGTTTTGTGAGGCGAGGGCATTTGTCCCAACCGCGACAGTGAACGTACCTTTTGTGTCTGCACTCAAGGCTGATTTACCCACAGCAACATTGTCAGTCGCCGTGGTCAGAGCATCTCCTGCAAGACCACCAATGAGAGTGTTGTTATTTCCCGTGGTGACTGCCACACCTGCTTGGAACCCAACTGCCGTGTTGTAAGTATCCGTAGCTGTGGTGAAGTTTTGTGTCCCTAAAGCATTGTAACCAACTGCGACAGTTTTGCTGCCAAGCGTGTCATCAGTTAAAGCCGATCTACCTACCGCGACGTTAAAATCTGCGTCTGTTAAAGCGTCACCTGCAAGACCACCAACTATGGTGTTGTTGGTTCCCGTGGTGACTGACGCTCCTGCTTGCATACCAACGGCTACATTGTAAGAAGTAGTCGCAGTTGTGAAGTTTTGATTTTGTAACGCGCTTTTACCGATAGCGACATTTTGAGCGCCTTGAGTATCTGTCGTTAATGCCTCAACGCCAATTGCCACGTTATTATAGCCGGTAGTTAGAGCGTCACCTGCAAGAGCACCAATGAGAGTGTTTTGAACTCCCGTAGTGACTAAAAGACCTGCGGCCTCACCGACTGCGGTGTTGTAAGCAGTTGTAGCAGTAGTAAAGTTTTGAGCCTGTAAAGCATCATGTCCAACAGCTACAGACCTGCTACCAAGAGTGTCTGACTGTAAGGCAGAGTATCCAATTGCTACGTTTTTATCGCCAGAGGTTAGAGCTTTTCCAGCCAAACCTCCGATAAGTACATGGCGAATACCCGTAGTCATTGCCGTACCAGCGGTATAACCAATAGCTGTGTTAAAAGCGTCCTCCCCAGCGTTGAGTGTCTTGAGAGCCTGATACCCAACAGCTACGTTGTCGCCGTTAGCATCTTCAGTGCTTAACGCCTCAAACCCGATGGCTACGTTGTTATCACCCGTAGTCAAAGCCGTACCCGCTTCATCGCCCACAACCACGTTATAGTTGCCGCCAGAGGTGATGCTGTTACCTGCGTTGACACCTGCGCGGAAGTTAGAAGTACCGGCAGTATTAGAGGCTAAATCACCATCGACAAACAAACTTGCAGCGGCTAAGTCCGTAAACGCATCAACCATCGCAGCGCCTGACCCAGCACCATCGCTGTAAATCGCTTTGGTCTGACCATTAAGTATGGTGATGCTCGCGCCAGAACCTTGGCTGATAATGATGCTCTGCGATCCGCTGGTTGCATTCTCAATGAACCAGAGTTTGCTGACCGTATTCGGCCCTATAGTGATGGTGCAAGTTGAATCCAGAGTGCCAGTGTATTTGAGGAAGAGAGACCGGCCCGGATCAGTAGACCCATCAGCAATAGTAGTAGTATGAGTATCAGCATTAGTCGTAATAGCTTCCGTGCCAAAACTAAATGCCTCTGCAATTAATTCGAGGTTAGAATTTGTGGTATTTCCCCACGAACCTGAGCCCTCTCCCGTGGCCAATTCCGATAAGCGGAGGTCGTTGGTGTAAGCTACCATATTGATTTTCCTCGTTTTTTCTAAGCGGCATCCCTGCCGGCTTTTATCTCTTCATACCCCGGCGACTGGCTTGTGCTAATTTCTGCGTAGCCGGGGGATTGTGTTGTGCTAATTGAATTGTAGGACGGGGTCTGACTCGTGTCTATCTCGCCCCAGATGAGCGGAGCGCCCACAGAGGCAGTCATCGCAAGCCCGGTCACTTGAACAATTGCATTTGCAACCGTGGTTGCCGACCCGACCGAAGCCGTCGCGCCTTGACCGCTAACGTCGATGTTGTTTTTGGTAACGAGTGTTGGCGTGCCTAGACCGGAGGTAGCGGACTGACCTGCGGGGGTGACGTTTGCTTTCGCCACAACACTCGGGGCACCGATCCCGCTTGATGCACCAAGACCCGATGTCTGCACGATGGCCCGGGCCACCACCTGAATCGATCCGACCGCGGACGTTGCGCCTTGGCCCGCCGGTGTGACATTTGCCTTGGCGACCACCGTGGGCGATCCGACGCCAGAGGTGGCGCCTTGCCCAGCCGGGGAGACGTTCGCTTTCGCAATAACGGTAACCGATCCAACTGACGCGGTAGCAGCCACCCCGGTCGCCGTGACATTTGCTTTGGCAACAACGCTCGGTGATCCGACGCCGGCGGTTGCTGCCTGACCCGTTGGGCTTACATCGATGCTAAGCGGTGTGCCCCAAGCGCCTTGGCCCCATGTCCCGCGACCCCAACCTTCTTGAGACATCCTATCCGCCTAACTTAGACGCAGCGTCTTTCAGATGAGCAACCGCGGTCGTCATGATGTCGCGCACAGAATCCGTCATAAAATCTGTAGCCAGAGAAGCCTCCAATATTCGGATCGCTTCTTGTATGTCTTCCAAAGGTGTCATGGCGCCTCCTGTTGAAAACTCATCATAGCCGTCACGCGACGTTCGGCAAACCCTGAAACTTGCGATTCAAGATCTTGCGCACCTTGGAATACTTTATATTCACCCCGTAATGCAAGCTGTTGACCTGATCGGCAATTCGCTTGGCGCCGTATCCGCGCTTATCCAAAGCATAAATGGTCTTGAGCACCGCTTGCTCTTCGGGCACCTCAACCAACTTGCCGCGGGTTTTGTTGCCGATCTTTTCGGGCTCGACTCGATAGCCGTAAGGCACTTTGCCGCCGATGAAGTATCCCCGGGACGCCCAGTCCACCTTGCCTTCGCCGAAGCGGTCTTTGATGGTTGCATGCTCGATCTCGCTCACGGCCGAAAGCACCATCAGCATTATCTTGTTGGCCATCTCGTTCATATCGAAGCGTGAGCCGAGACCCTTTGCGTCAACCGCCTTCGGGTAACAGATCGGCACGTCGCCAAACTGTTCACAGAAAAACAGAGTGACACCAATGTCCTCGAGCGTTGGAATCATGCCGAGCAAGTCGCCGGCGTTGCGAGACAGTCGGTCTAGTCGAGTGCAGACGACAACGTCATGCTGATCGATTGTGTCAGTCAATGCCCGAGAGCCATCGCGCTCCAGAATCGGTCGAGTGCCGGACACGCCATCATCAATAAAAAATTCATCGACCTCGCGGTTGTACTTGTCACGAACAAATTCTGTTATCGCCTGCTGCTGAGTCTCGAGTGAGATGCCGGATCGAACCTGCTCTTTTGTGGACACGCGAACGTAGCCGAACACGCGATTGATCTGCTTGATCGCTCGAACGCTCATCGGCCGTCTCCTCGAAGCCACTTGAGCATCTCGTTGTAAAGGCGCTCCCAATCGATGTTCAAAGGACGACCGTCGTTCGATCTGTCCGCAAACATAACGGATCCGTCTTTGACCAACTCGACGGCCGAGTAAGTCTTGGGCGGTGCGCCTTGATACTCAATCTCGAAGCCGTGCTTCATACAAGCTCGTCGCACGCGATTGTAAAAAACTTTCTTCCTAGCTGCGCTCATTACTTCGCCTCCTTGAGGGCGGTAGCTTTCAACACTTTTTGATATTCAACAGTTCTGGCATCCACCTTGGCTAAGTCTTGAGATAGTTCTGCTTCTCTTTTTGTGCGCCAATCTTGTAGCTGCTTCGCAGATTTTTCCAATTCATCTGCGGTTACGATTCCGCGCTCCAAGTTTTCTAGCATCAAGCGGTCAGCGTAGGCCTTGACAAATTCAGTGTGCTCTTCAATTCGTGCAGCAAAGATTGGCATAAACGAACTCAGGGTGTCCGAGCTATGCCATGTGTCGCCATAAATGCGTTCAAGGCGAAGTTGTGCGATATAACTCATATCAAACTCCTCCCTCTTGAGCCTTGAGCATTGAGACAGAGCGAGCTGCTTCATCAAGGGCCCGTATTCGATTTCGCTCGAACAAGTTTTCAAGGTCTTGAACGAATTGGTCATACCCGCGCTTGAGAACAACCGTTCCGTCATCCTCTTGAGCGATCCAAGCGTCTAAATAAATTTTGAGTTCCATCACATTTCTCCTGTAAGTGAAATTTCACCTTAAAGGTATGCGTGTCGATATGCAACTGTTTTTTTGTTTTTATACAGTGTTGCACACAGACACGCATAGTGTTAAGATGTCCCTGACATCAACAAAGTGGAGGTGCAAATGAAGCACTCGATCAAAAAACCGACTCTGGCAATCGCTAAAAGACTGTTCAAGCGTCGTAACCGCAACATCAAAATTTCCGCCTCTTGGGAAATCAAGCCAATGTGGTCGGAGAGCGACGGCCCTCATTGTGCGGGTCAATACTTTGCGAGAGTCAGGTTCGAGGCCGAAGGTTACAAGCCCAAGGTAATGCGCTTTTACAGCGACCAGAGCGGACTAGCAATTTTTTAAGGAGAGCGTGATGAAATTCAAAATCAAAAACCCAACCAAGCGCAAAGTTCGCAATCGCGGCTTTACGCCCATCCGCTATCACCATGAGTCTGGCTTTCACAATGGCTGGATCTACAAACAGACGCCGACCTACACGTTTGCTCGCTTTCCTGCTCTTGGCGTAAAGAAACTGAGCAAAGCAGAAATGCGTTTCGTAAGGGAGCTATAAGATGACCATACGTTCAAAGCGCGGCCACAACGTGACACCCGACGAGCATAAGCTCGTCGTTAGATTCGCAAAGCAGTGCCTGCGAGAGATTTGCAAGAAACAATACGAGGTTCAAATCGGAGTGACATACCCGAGGGTTAGACCTTTAACCTACGCAGACGCTCTCAAGCGATTACGAGTCGAAACCAAGTATCGCAACCAACGCAGCTACGGTAGTGCTCGACACATTTCTATTGATGTTCGGCACTTTCGAGAAAGCCTTACCTCTTTTCACGAATACAAGTCGTTTGCCAATGATCCTGTGATTGGCAGCATCACTAACTGCACAGACCCTGAGCTGTTGCTCAAGTGCTTGGTCGCGCATGAGGTGGCCCATCACATTCAGATGCTGTACGGCCCGTTCACTCGTTACCTTAGAAAGACCTATCGCAAGGCGCACGGCGATGCGTTCAAAACAGTCTATCGCGAGCTGCGTCGCACCTTAGTAAATCCGTTCATCGAACCAGCGCAGGAGGTGGCGTGATGAAAAAGCTGTTAGACAAATTGAAAAGCTGGCTCCATCGGATCGGCGTGCTCAAGGCATTTCCGAAGCCAACAAAGAAAGCAAAGCGATGGGCCGAGAAGAACACTTGGTTCAACAACCCTCAGTCTCAGTACGAACACCAGATGTATTCGTTCGCAATCGGGCTGCATGGCGCAGCTCTTCATCGTGGTTTGCAACCTGATTCCGATGACTACTTCGACTATATCGATCAAGAGATTCGCAAAGCCTTTCCTGCTTACGGTTGGGAGCACATCAATGACTAAATTGAAAACACAATACGTCCAGCTAACCAACGAAGAGATCGAGATGCTGTCTACGCTCATGCGTAGCAGCTCCGACGATCCTCGACTCAACGGGCTAATCGGAACCTGCTTCTGGTACAAGTGCTATAACAAAGACGAGGAAGCCGAGCTGAAAGCGCGGTGGACGAGTATTCAGCAAAAGCTCGCTGAGTTTGGAGGGCAGAGTGATGATTGAAATGGATGTAGGCGAACTGCATGGAGCCATGGTCTCTGCGCTCAAGAAACCTGAAAAGCGGTTTTGGTTTTTCGAACAAATACCGCAGGACGATCAAACTCGTCTCCAAGAAGTGAGAGACTACAAAAAGATGTTGCAAAACGACTTGCAGATCACTCGTAAGTTTCTTGTCGAGGACGGTGTTGTCGAAGAGGCTTTTTACTCTCCCGAGATTCAGAGGCTCCTGTCGATTCGTCACCTCAAGGAGCCTTTTGATGAGCTTGAGCTACCGCTGTTTTTGCAACTACAACGTGATGCTGTTGCAGCCGTCAAAAACTTTCGGCTGCCATTCAAGCGGTGTTGGCTCGAGTTCAGCTCTGATAAATACAATCATCTCGTCTTTACTGACCCTTCGCTTGAGAAAGTATTAGCCGTTGAACAGCCACAAAAGAACTTCAGCAGGAATGACGGTGACATGCACCACTCGCTGAATGCTTGGCCGTTACAGAACCCTGACAACCTTGAAGAAAAGTGGCTGTTTGCGCCAAGGGTGATCGGGCAATACATACAGGATCTTGAACAATGCAGAGGACTCAGAGTGGGAGGACACCCGCTTGCCACCGGCTTCACGATTCAGACTTTCTCCGGCGGCATCGGCGATATGTCAGACGTTCCTCAAGACGCAGAGCTGCGTAATCAATTGGGTAATAAAGTAATCCCAGTACGCTCTGAAAAATGGTTTGGGATTACAAACGCGGAAGAATTGAAGAAGCAAGGTTTGTGGAAAGGCGATCCTGTGTTCACTTGGGATCGCGACAAAAAGCACAGTAGGTCGGGTATGCATTTCGACATCCCAGTGCCAGAAAAGTTCGTCAACAATCTGTTGCCCGAGTATCAAGAGATCCTGCGAGGCGTGTCCTGCGATACGATGGATTGGTTTTATGGGAAGGCGCAAGACGACATAGAAGATGGCTGGTTCCTCGGAGAATGGTTCGCACCTTTCGCCCAACGCCTCACCATGAAGATCATAGAGATCTTGAACTACCCGTTCATCGAGACGAAGCCTGCGAGCCTAAACCGCAATCAAGGCAGCAAAGGTAAACGCCCCAACATCAAACCGTTTGATTCGTATTACCGCTGCAAGATTCTTTTGCCCAAACCGGACGGTGTCGAGATCAAGCAGCCTCCCTGCCGCGAGGAAGCCTACGGCAAACGACTGCATCAGGTAAGAGGCCACTGGCGCATCTACAAGGACGAGTTCGGCGAGATCAAACGCAAGACGTGGATCAGAGAGCATCGTCGTGGTGACGCGAAACTCGGGGTGGTGTTGAAGGATTATCATCTGACAACGGAGACAAACAATGCAGACTCTGATTGAGATGCTGCGCAACCACGATTGGTATTTCGAGTACAGCGATGATCACAAGGTCTGGAAACGCGGGGTAGCTCAGCGAGCGGCGATCAATGCCGAGGCTAAGCGCCTTGGCAGGCCAGAGCTGGTCGAGCAAGCATTCGACGAATACAAGGCTGGTGACCTAGACTGGTGGCTGGCGGAACTGGAGGAAATCAATGGATAAGTATTTTCAGACGCTGGACTTGGCGAATTTTCGCATGGAGCATCACCCGAACTCCGAGAAAGGCATGGAGGTGTTCCGGTACGTCTTAGACCGGCACCACGATGCCGGGCCCGAGGCAGACCACATTGTGCGACAATGGAAGAAAGACCGGGGGATCGATGAGGAAAATGACAGTTACCGTGGAGATGTCGGTCAAGACATTACTTGATATCGACGTGCTTGAAGACTTAATCGAAGACGTGTTGCTCGAAGCCCTGCACCAAGATCAAGACGTGGAGGTGAAGGTAACCGCGGAGTTTGTGAAGCAGCCTATATCGGCTGAATCGATTCGATCAGTGGCAAAGATTGGCTCTGACGAATAGCTTCCATTTCCTCGGTGTCTCGAGGATCTAGAGCGATTATGCCTAGCCCAGCCTCGGTCGCCGCCTCACTGGCCGGGATTACCGCGTCTTGGAATATTTGTTGTATGAGGTTTCGACCCGTGCCCGGTATCACTTGGCCCGATCGAGTCCTTCCTGTCGGCGCCGGCTGCCGCATAAGGTATTCAGCAAGTTCGCCGACACCACCTTTGATTGCCTCTTTGTATCTCTTAGCGGTGGGCGACGTCACCTCGTAATCAAACACTCTAGCTCCGCGCTCGCCAGCAGCTTCTGCTTGCTCTGGGGTCATACCGAATTCGAACGCGGTCTCAGCCGCGGCAGATCGTAGCGCCGGCTCAATGAATGAGTCAGATATGGCCTCGCCAACGATCTGAGCGCCGCCGATTATCGGATCAAACACCGAGGGCACGCCCGCTGCAGGCTGCATCGGGAACTGCTGTTCCTGCAGATCCTGAGCACCTGTCTCGAGAACCTGAGCTTCTGCTTGCTCTGGTGACATAGCTTGCAAACCTAAAATGCCGGCGCCGATTGGAAGGCTAAGCATCGGACGACGCTTTGCCGCTTTCTCGCCGATTGTAGAGCCGTCCTTAGTCGCGTCACTCATTAAGATAATACGGCTGGTATGAATGGTGCCGTCCTTGTCCGCGACATCGATCGTAGGTTGTCCCTCGATCTTTTTCGAACTAACAGTCGGCTTGAAAACTTTATCAACCGCTTGCGGGATGATGTTGTCGTAGGCCGGTATCAGCTTAGGGTTCTTCCAGCGATTCGAATGCACCAAGCCGGGCGTGAACGCGACCCCGTCGTAACCCTCTTTCGCGGCAAAGTCGAACAGGTATTTCATGCCAAGGCGAGTCCAAGCGTTGGTATCGGTGACGAACGGCGCTCGTTTCACAAACTTCGAATAAGGCGAGGATTGCTCCACACCCTTTTTGGCTTTCTCGTCCGTATCAAATCGAGCCAATGCAACGGCTGCGTCTATGAAGTCTTGGTTGGAAAGTCCGTATGGCGCGAGGCTGTCCTCCATCATTTGCATTGCTTCGGCGCGGCTTTGCTCCCTCAAAACATTATCGAATGTATCGGTTTGGGGAAGTGAATCACGCAACCTGTCTTCGACTTGTTTTCTCAACGCCTTGTTGACTTTTGTGTCTCCAGAACCACCGGACATCGTCATGAACCCTCGTTCATCGACGTAGTCTTCTAACTCTAACCTACCAGCCCGGGACACATAATCTGCGATCGCTTGTTTTGATTTTTCATCAAAATCTAATTGAGTATCGATGTATGCCATATTTGGCCCTTCTACGGTTGGAAGGGCTCCCAGAGCATCTCGCCTGAGATCGTCTATGACTTCAAGCTCTCGTATCAATGAATCCGGGAACGCAGGTGAATCTGCCCCGTATTGATCGAAAAGGTCTACCATCTCCCTTATAGCCAATCCTCCTAGTTCCGAGTCTGTGAGGGCTTGGATGTATCTACGATTCATCAGCTCCCGGGTCGCCGTGCTGATATCTCTGTTCCAAACAGAGTTGGCACTACGCAAGCCCTCCATCGCTCGCAGGCGAGTGCTGAACTTCATCGTCTTGTCAGACGACAAGTCACGGGTTGCGTGAGCGTCACTCAAAGCTTTGATGAATTCTTTTACCGCGGGAGGACGTGCGGCATCAGGAGGCACGTTGATTTTTGATTTGCCGTCAAAAGTCTGAGTGATTGCTGTATCCAAAAGCTCTTTATAACGATCGAGAAAAGGCTGCAGCTCTTTTGCCGCCGCATCCTCTGCATACTTTATGGCTTCAGGATCTTCGTAGCCGTGCTCACGTCCTGTTTGGGCCCAGTCAGACTGGAACTCCTCGACGTACAAAATATTTTCGTCATCTGGGCCAACGCGATCTTTCGTGCGCAGGTGAAAAACTTGGTTTTGCTCTTTGTCGTAGTGAGCGTCTTCGCTGAACATTCGCTCTGGCAGCTTTAATTTAAAAACGTGCTCGCGGGGATTGGTGCCACCCGGCAGCGTGAACTTTGTCCATTTGGGATACCTGTTCTCAAACTCTGGCGAGTCCATGTCAGCGTCTGGATCCTCAAGATCTCCACCTCTTCGAGCGTAAGTGGCGAGCCTAATTTGCGCTTCTTCACCACTCGTAACCTCATCGAACCGGATGCCCGCGACGGATCTCATCCGATCATTTCTTTGCTGCATTGGGAATCTCTCATCAGGCAATTCTATGCGGTGAAGTTCAACAGTTTGTAGCAAGCGAGGGTCACTGAGCGGACTCAACATATAGCCATAAAATTCGTTACCGATCATTGAATAAGGCGTTTCGTTGCCATCAATATTCAGTGTTAACTTTTCCATCGGGTCATCGTCGTATATCGCCTTCTGGCTATCAAAAACTATTTTTTTAATGACACGTTGATCTTTGGGTGACAAATCTTCGAAGTAAATACGACCCTCAAGACTTTTTTTTCCTCGTGCGTGTGACTCTAGATAATCTAAGATTCTTGAATCTTCAGACTTAATGTAATCGTCAATATCCCTGTCATAGTATGGATAATCTGGATTAGAATAACTTTCGAAAAGGAAGGCGGGATTATCTCCTAGCCTCACGGGATCTTCAGCCACCTCATCAACCAGTTGCTGATTAAAAACTAGTTTTATTTCGCCGATTTTTTTCGTGAAGGGCTGATCGACTGAATCCATAGGCTCTGAAACAGGCAACCCATCTTCTAAATTCCTGAATGCAAAATTACCGATCCCGTCAGGATCCATGTCTACCTGCGCAACCACCTTGCCTTCTGGATCAACAAAAACGCCCGGCTTTCCGGCTCGGGTTGTATATACCAAATCAAGTTGCTTGCCGTTTTCATCGACCACAACTGGGATTCGATTCGCTTCTTCGTAACTCAAAAATCGCCTGTCGAAAAAACGATTACTCGGCGCCTGTCCAAGGCCGCCTCTGTCGTTATACTCAGTCACCTCGAACTCGATGCGGTTTTCGTTTATCGCTTCTAAAATCTCCTGTTGAGTGACTTTTTCTTGGTTGAACAGCTCATCCAAACCAAGTTCGTTGATTTCCATGTCTTTCACGCCGTTTTTCTTGAAAAACGCACGCGCTTGCTCCCCGCGAAGCTCTTTTTGCTCGAGATTCAGTGCAAGCTCCTCCGCTTGGCTGTAAAAACCAAACCTGTCTGTCAGAGCTTGCTTGATGGTTCTTCGAATGATGCCCATTTTAAAAAATCTCTACGTTTTCGAGGCTGAGCGCCCCTCCTGAACTTTTTTTAGGGGTTTCTGCCTCCAAAAAGGGACTCAAACCAGCCTCGATTCTTTTGATCGCGTGACGTTTCGCCTTTTGGAGAATGCTTTGGGGAATAGGATCGACACCAACACGCAAATTTTGCAACGCGATACGCTCTTCTTCTGTCAAAGTCGGAACCATGGAAGGTATTTCAATTTCTCGACCTCCGATTTCAACGCCAACTGACAACTCAGTCATTGTTTTGCCGCTGTGCTTGTTGATCATCGGCCCCAAAAAACCAGTTTGAGACTTGAGAGAGCCGTCTCGACGGTATGCGTCTGGACTCCTGCGCGGCACTTCGGTTTCGAAGATGTCAACTTCACCGCCGCTGTCTAAAGCGTCAGAATTCGAAACTTCTCCGCCCTCTGCATACTTAGTGCCGAGAGTTTCATTCATGTATTTGATCAATTGATCGATTTTTTCAGGCGTATATTCTTCATACAGCTTAGGATTCATCATCAACGAGCCCCGCTGCGCCTCATAATCGAAAGGTTTGCCCGAAACATCGGTCATTTGACTCAATTCTTCGAAGATCGAGGGGAACATCACCTCGGGAGGCACCGAACCAATCAAACCACCGAAGTATTCTTCGTCCTTCTTGGCCGGTATCGAGGTGTCATAGCTCATGTGGAAGGGCTCATCGAACACGTCGATGTCTGGATCCGCTCGAAACATGCTCATACCCGCCCCACTGGGCGGTATGTCAATCAAGTCCGGCCGAGTGAACGTCTCAATCACGTCGTCATACCGCGGGAACCCTACGTTCTCCCAACGCTTCTTCTTCATCTCGTCCAAAACGCGAATGCGCAGCGCACCGGAGCCCTCCCTTGCGAACTCACCTCGACCTAAAATCTGATCGAATACGTCTGGATCCTCCAAACCAACCCAGTTGGGGATCCCTTTGACCTTACCAAAGCCCTCGCGAATCGTTTTGTCGAACGCTCGTAGCTCACGCTTAGGAATACCGATCGCTGGTATCTGAGCAATCATCGCGGTCAAAGCCGGCGTAGAAAAGTCGATCGACTCCATGCCCAAAGCCGAGAAGATGCCGATCGGATCCCTACCCGTTTCCTCCGCGGCCATGCGAATGTTGCCCTGCTTCTTTGAGGCTATACCAAACATCGATGCCCAGCCCTTGCCAGTACCCGGGCTGTCCGCTGAAAAACCAATGCCGCCTTCCGGGTAAATATCTCGGTCAAGCGGGACTCCCCGAATCGCACCGATACCGCGGCCTTTGTAGGGCATATCTGTGGGGTTAGCCATGCGGATCGAACGATCGCCGACGACCGGGACTCCAACTTTTCCAAGCAAGTCCTCAGGGGTAATGATCTTGCGCTCAGTCTCAGGTACGCGCTCGACCTCAGACTCAAGTCGCATTAACTCACGACGAAAAACCGCAGGCGGCCCTTTCTCAATACGCCTGACATAAGCATTAGCCCGGTCGCGAATGAGCTTTTCTGTGACGGGCCTCCCGGTCGCAAGATCGAAAGAACCAATCGCTGGGTGCTGAGCAATGAATTGCTCGCGCAGCATGGGCAGCGCCTGCTTCTTCGAAAGCTGCGCCTGCTTTCTAGCCTCTTTCTTGAGCTGTTTGGTCAGAAGACCCATCAGGCCGCCTCCTGCCGGGACTCAAAGCTTGATTTCAACAGGTTTAGCCACTGCTCTAAATCAACCACCGCTGTTGCCGAGTTGTTACGCGCCAAATTTTCATTGATTGCGTATAAGGGCAGACAAACCCGTATCGGTTTGTTGTTGAATTTGTATATCAAAACTGGCGTGTTGTCGCCGCAAGCATCGCAAACTTGCTTCCACCAAGCCGGTGCGTACCACCAGCCAGTTTTGTAAGCCTTGCACTCAATCGAGTGACCCGGAATCTGAATGTCGCAAAGGTCGGCGGTTTGATATTGATCTAAGTTACGTTTGCACTGGAAACCAAGGTCGTGCTGATCGGCAAACGCATTGATGCGCCTGACGATATCGCGTTCGAATGCCGCACCCTTGATTCGTGAATCTGCCATAGCGCGATCATATGGGGTGTGATATGAATTGTCACGGGCCGTTATTATCTCCAGTAGCGGCCCCTCGGGACTCCTATGCCACCTCTCCTCGGCAAGTTTCCCCTCCGTCCATTGCCGGGCGTAGGAGTCCCATCTTTTTCGGGCCCAAGGGGAGGTAATCATTTCCGATCGTAATTTTTTGGTTATTGAATGCGCCAAACTCAGCTATAGCAATGCGCTCGCCGCCGCGTCGCTGTAGGGGGGTGCCCCCGGCCGCCCCCCAAGCGATTTGCGGGCCGTTTTCGGAACCCATAGAGACCCATTATTTGCAAGAGATCGTCGCTTAGATCGCGATTCTGGGCGTCGATCGCCAGATCACCGGGCTCTGGGCGCCCAGTCATGGCCCGCGGTGACCCTTGTGCTCACAACGTGCGTGCTGTGCGGCCAAAAACCATGGAAAAAACTATCGTAAGCCTTTGTTTTTATAGGCATCGCCTATTTAAATGTTATTTTTCGGGAGTTTTGGGGCGGCGGAGAGAAAGAGCCCTCTTTCTCTATCAAATACTCCGTATACGACCCGGGAGCTTCCTAGTGATCCTTCGGATCGTATTCGTCCTTGACGCCGAGCAGTTCGCTGATGCGGCTCTTGATATCTTCCTTGGTCATGCGGTCGATGTTGGCGTTGATGTTGAGGTTCTGCGATCGATGCACGGTCAAACCGGCCAGTTGGTTAAGCTCCTTGACCGCGCTCACCGCGGCGTTAAAAGCTCCGCTTTCGAATGAGGTCTCTGCAATCTTCCAAAGCATTGAGCCGGTCTTCTCAGGCGTGATCGCATACTTCTCACGCAGCTCGTCTTGCTTGATGCGTATCGCCCGAGTGACATGCGCTTGGCTTTTACCATCCAGCATCTTCGATGCGGCCGCGGCTGGAAACGAGAACCCTGCTCTTCGAGCTGCCTCAGTCTGCCCGCACGCACCTTCGGTGTAATGCCAGACAAACGCCGCCTGCATATCTGTCAGGCCCATCTCATCATCTGCTTCAAACAAAGCTGGTGGGTTCGCCAACTTCGTTGTCGGCTTCTTGGGTCTACCGCGCTTAGGTTTGTCTTCGCTCATCACTCTGTATTCTCCGAACGTGCTCGCATTATGCTCCTCAACCGCGGTGTGTAAAAGTGTGTACAAACAGGGTACAGGGTAGGGTATAGCTGCCCTTATTATAGGGTCTGAATTGAAGGCCTATAAATACAAATACCTATTACTTTATAAACTTATTTTTGAACTTTTTGTATTACCTTACCCTACCTACTACTCATAACTATTATATATAAATCAATGACTTAACGAGAGTGGGGGCAGGGTACAGTGTAGAGCTTTGCCGATTTCGATTTTATAACTCAATTATGCATGTCGCTTTATAAGCAACTGCAAACAACCGCACATTAACCCGCAAGGGTCAAATGCCACCCTACCTCACCCTGATGCCACCCTGTCAAAAATCGTCCTTTTCGTAGCGTATGGGCCTCAGGCTACCCTCCCGGGTATCTTCTACTGGTTCCCAGTTCAAGTCATAGATCTTGATCTATGAC
>Ga0209348_1000107_pt1 | contig 52219 bp, 60 predicted proteins | sample ETNvirenome_2_30_FD_184065 | JGI IMG/M metagenome (GOLD analysis project Ga0209348, IMG submission 184065) | Marine viral communities from the Pacific Ocean - ETNP_2_30 (SPAdes) (version 2) | ecosystem: Environmental > Aquatic > Marine > Oceanic | place: Pacific Ocean | collected 2013-06-22 | reverse complement strand
CTAATAGTATTAATGAGATTTTAATGAAATTACGTTCACATCAGTTAGATTCACTTGTTGCTATGCAGCAGTGCGATAAAGGTCAGATTATTGTACCCACTGGTGGTGGTAAGACAATGTGTATGATCGAAGATGCAAAATACAGATTCAATAATAGCAGAAGAACTATTGTTGTGGTTGCTCCTCGTATCTTACTTGCAAATCAGTTATCAGCAGATTTTCTTGAGCATATTACTGACGTTAATGTACTTCACGTTCACTCAGGAGAGACACATCATACTAGCACTACAAAATCAGAAGAGATAAAAACATTTTGTATTTATCCTTTACACTTGCATACAATCATATTCACTACATATCATTCATTACACAGAATACAGGAAGCAGATATTGATGTTGATACAATCTATTTTGATGAAGCACACAACTCAGTTCAAAAGAACTTTATCGAAGCAGTTGAGTATTATTCAATATATGCACAGAGATCATACTTCTTTACTGCTACACCAAAACATTCTTTGACACCTAAGAAAGTTGGTATGAATGATAGTGACATTTTTGGTCAGGTCATTTGTAATGTACCAGCCCCTAAGTTAGTTGATGAGGGTCATATTTTACCACCTAAAGTTGTAGTCAAAAAGATTGACGTTACTGACGATAGTCGATTTGGTTATGAGAAAGATTGCGACCATATCATTGAGACGATTGATGAAGTTGATGTTAACAAAGTTTTGATATGTGCAAGATCAACAAAGCAAATTGTAAATTTAGTTGCACTCTCAAAGTTTGTTGATGAGTTAGCATGGAGAGGTTACTCTTACATGTATATCACATCAAAAACTGGTGGTGTGATTGATGGTCAAAAAGTAACCAGAGAAGAGTTCTTTGATGTTCTCAATGCTTGGGGTAAGACAGACAAGAGATTTGTAGTCTTACATCACAGTATCCTATCAGAAGGTATCAATGTCAATGGTCTTGAAGCAGTATTGTTTTTGAGATCAATGGACTACATTGGTATTAGTCAATCGATTGGTCGTGTAATCCGATTAGGAAACTGTCACAAGAAGTTTGGAATCGTATGTATTCCAGTGTATGATAAGGTTGGAATCAGCACTTCTAAAAAAGTACAGGCAGTTGTTGATACCGTATTCACAGATGGGCAACCAGCTATTTCTATCGTAAGATCATGACAACAGTTCCAGTTCAAAATTATTTACTTTCAATCTACAGAAGTGGGTGGGCAAACAGGCAAGACACTTGGGGCCCTAACCACCCTGATTGGTATAGGGTTCATGGCAGAGACGGATATAGAATTTTTAGTGCATCTACTATTAATTCGTATTTAATTAGTGAACAAGCACTTAAAGATAAAATTAATGGTATTAAACCAGTATCAGATCATTACCTATCCCCACAGTTTGCAAGCGGAGTTCCGTTAGAGTTTCCAGAAAAATATCTTTGCCCACAACATCTTGACCCTAGAGGAGATAATGGAGACAGAACTAATTTTAACATTTTTTGTGAGTATATGAATAGATTGAGAGTAATAGTTAAAGTCACAAAAAAAGAAAATAAAAAATTAAGTCAATTAACTATTACAGAAAAAGTATCTTTTCCTAAAGTATTAGTTCCAACTGATGAAAAATATGACCATTTAGGTATTGAATTGTATGAATTACCTAATGGTAAAGGTCTCACAGTTGATCTTGCAAAAAAAGTATTAGATACTCAAAATCCATTAAAAGCATCAACTGTACTGTATTTTCCAAAAGATTTAATTATTTACGAGAAAAGATTTCTAGTAAATTGACCATAGCACACAGTATGCTATAATATAAACAATATCATTTAAAACAATGCACGATTCTACACTTGATTTATTTGCAAAAGTTGGTATTGATGCCAACGATATTGAAGCACTATCAGCATATTATGAAGTCACTTGTGACTATTATATGGAAGAGTTTTTAGGATTAGAGGACTTGATAGGTTGAAGGATACAATACTATTCGGAGACTGTAGAAAAACAATCTCTACAATAACTGAACCAGTAAAAATGTGTGTTACTTCGCCACCATATTATGGACTTCGTAACTATGGTGGAGAAGACAATCAGATTGGTGCAGAGGAGACACCAGAAAAATATATCGAACAGTTAGTTGATGTGTTTCGTAGTGTCAGGGAGGTGCTAACTGATGATGGAACATTATGGGTGAATATTGGTGATAGTTATTATAACTATAGACCAGGAAAAGGTCAAGGATTAGTTAAACAAAGTGTATCTAAAACCAATCAAGATTTACCTACTAAGTGTAATCGTAGAGGAAATAAGTTAGATGGATATAAAGAGAAAGACCTTATTGGAATCCCTTGGCTTCTGGCATTTGCATTAAGAAAAGATGGGTGGTATCTACGTCAAGATATTATATGGAGTAAACCCAATCCAATGCCAGAATCAGTAAGAGATAGATGCACAAAATCACATGAGTACGTTTTCTTATTAAGTAAAAATCAGAATTATTATTTTAATGTTGATGCCATCAAAGAATTAACTGTAGATGGTAAAGGATTAAAAAGAAAAAAAAGTGTATGGAATATAAGAACTAAACCATACAAAGAAGCACATTTTGCAGTATATCCAGAGGAGTTAATCGTACCTTGTATTCTATCAGGAAGTGAAGAAGGAGATACGATACTTGATCCGTTTATCGGATCAGGAACTACTGCTATGGTTGCCAAATCTTTGAATCGTCATTATATTGGATGTGAATTGCATCAATCCTATGATAATCTTATTCAGAATCGTATATCATAAAATGAGTGAGTGTGCCAGTTTGTTAGGTTACACACACATACTTGCGTTATTCGTGGAAATGGTTTATATTAATGGTGGGGAAACAAACCCACCAACATAAGACTTTCAAGGTAGTGGATACCCAGAGGAAAACGCTTTTAAGTAGAACTTAAGCAGTTGGTCGTGTTTTGTTTCCTCTCGTCCTTTATTATAACAACTATGGAATTTGAGTTTGAGTATGACTCTCAATACAAAAGTGAAGATGAGTACCTTGATTCGTTAATGGAACAGAATCAAAATGGCTGGATTGGTGTGAGAGAGACACTTGACCCAGAGACGGAGAAATTGCTTAAAAAGTTTTAATTGCTACATATAGTGTGGAATGAGTATATTTGTATCAATAAACTACTAAATTCACTTACGAGGTAATCATGTCTCAAACAATCCCAGAAAGTAAGAAGTTGACAAGATATAGAGTAACCTTAGATGTAATGATAGATGAAAAAGTTGGTTTAAATCCATTTGTTTGGAATTGGTATAACTTACTTCAATTAGAAGGAAAAGAACAAGTCAATGATGTGTATGTTGAGGACTTAGGAGATTATGACAGATGGGAGAGTAGTAAGTGAAAACTCTCGTGACAGTTAACAAGGTGTCTACTTTTTGTAGATTCCTTGTTTTTTTATTACTACAATGGCCACATAAGTAATTCATTCACAATGAAAAGAACACACTACTACAGTATCGGTTCAATGCTAACTGATGAAGAAGTCCATCAAGTTTGGAAGATAGTTGGCAATGCACTTGATCGAAATGGTTTTGTAGATGCTGATGGAGAACTATCAATTCGTGTCTATGATGAGACACTTAAAAGAAATGTAAAAGTACTTAACAAGAGTTTATCATGAAATTTAACGTAACAGAAATTGAGTTTGATCTCAACGATAGTTTATCAGAAGAGTATCAACTAACATTTGATGATGAAATTGCACTTCGTGATGATGCACTTGGTGTTTGGGAGGCTGATGATGAGGAAGATTTGATCGAAGAGATCACTACAGCTAGTGGTTGGTGCATCAAATCTATTGATTATGACATTCAACTCAAATAGTATAGCACTGATACACTTTTGCTCCTCTCAGGATCGCCTGTAAGCTCCTTGTTTTTAACTCTAGGTATGATAGTATGGCTACCAAAACTATGAAAAAATGGATTTTAACTGACACTTTTGATTTTTATTCAGAAGATGCAAATTATTGGAATTTTACTGATTTTGATGAAGCAAAAAAAACTGGAGAGAATTTAGTTGAATCCATAGGTGCAGTTTACCTATGGAAGGCTACTAATGGTAATCCAATTAAATGGATAAAGTTTGGTTGACGTGACAGTTTGATTAGTGTCACATAAAAATCCTATTCGTGTCGGATAGGTACTATTATAATAATGTAAGCAGATTTTTTATTATGGACGACATCAAAGAAATGAGAGATCAAGCAGTTGAAATCTCTGAATTAGTTGAAGATACCATATCACACTATTGTGATGAAAATAGAGTGAGTGGTCAACGTGCGTGGTTTTTCGTGTCTCATCTTGCTAATGCGTATCTATCACAGTTTCCAGAAGAGGGAGAAGTCTAATGGATAAAGCACTAATTAATGAACTCAAATCTTTTTTAGTTGAGAGATATGTTGATAATATGTCAACAAAAGATTTAGTTTCGTATGTAACTGATGATCTTGACAGATATTATGAAAAAATGTCAGATGCAGAATTTATTGATGAAGCACAAAACTATTGGGAAGATCATTTTGGCGAAGTTGTTGATGAGATTCAAGATTATATTAAATGTGATTTTAAAAAAGATCGAAGATTTGATTCTGAGAGGGATTTAGACTAATGAGAACTAACGATACTCAATTCAATTATCTATTTGAAAAAATTTATGAGTTGGTCGAACTTGCGGATTTTGATATTGATGATGAGGATTTATTAGAAGCAACCAAATCAGTAATTTATAATCTTGAGTTAGATGAAAGATTTTATCATAAGAAGAAAAATATAACTGACGAGCATTATAGCGAATGTGTTGATAAGTTAGTTGATTCAATGTGACAGTTTGATTAGTGTCTAATTTTGATTGAATTAGCATCTTGTTCAATTATAATAGCCATATAACAAACAGGATTCTTATGAACTACAGAATGACCAAAAAGCAAGCAGTTGAGCAATTCAGATGGGATTGGTCAGACTTTCTAAAATCTAATCCAAACTTCAGAGGAGATAGCATTGCCAAAAGATGTGCATTTAATGATTATGTTGATGGTCTCAACAAAGATGGTCTAGTTACAGATTATCAGGCATACAACTGGAGCAACCCATTTTAAGACAGTTAAATTACTGTCACACAATCGGTAGATTTTCGTAACCTACCGATTATAATTAAAACATAACAAACATTCATTCATTTTTCAACTATGCCTAATTGGTGTCAAAACAGAGTTACCGCTTACGCAAAGAATGGTAACGAGCAAGATATTCAAAAAATACAGGAAATTTTTGAATCTAAGGATACTGTCTTTGGTAAGATTATCCCTAGTCCAGATTGGAATAATACACCAAATGAAGATGGGGAGTTACCAGTAAGAAAAGAATTTAAAAAGCCAAATGGCGAAGTGTCATTCGTAACTATGGAATTTCCTAAGAGTGGAAGAAATGACGATAGATGGTATAATTGGAACATTTCAAATTGGGGAACTAAGTGGGATATTAATGGAAGTGTAGAGGTAGATGATTATGATGATGAGCAAATTGAAATCAATTTTAACACAGCGTGGGGGCCTCCAATAGAGATATGCGAAAAATTAAGGGATATGTTTCCCGAAGTTGGATTCAGTTGGTTCTATGATGAGCCTGGAATGGAAACAGCGGGCTACCTATAAACCAGTTCAATTAGTGTCACATAATCGGTAGATTTTCATAACCTACCGATTATAATGGCCATATAACAAAAGGATTTTTTTATTATGCAAATCAAATCATCTGACGGAGCAATGACAGTTGACTATTATCAGGTCAAGGATTTTCTAGGAGACGTTAAGAAGAATGTCAGATTAAGAGTTTTGACTTTCGTAACTGAAACAGTTAATAGAAAATTAATTCACGTTAATGATATGGCTGATGAACTATTTGATAGACTTGATAATTACAACTATGAGGTAACTATCAACACCAGAAGGCCAGCACAATATATGCCAGATACAGAGCTGGCACAATTCTCTGACACAATTCTAGTCAGATAGACTAGAATGGCCATATTACAAAAGGATTTCAAAATGTCAACTTTACAAAATGAAATGCTACTTGAAACACTATTTGAGGAAGCATTAGAAGAGGTAACTAACAACAATCCATTAGGATTCAATGATGAAGAGTTACAATTTAGTGCAGAAGTATTAGCACAACAAAGATTCGAGGACTTAGCACAATGAAAAAAGGATTATGTATTGAACTTACACAAGGTCAGTATAACCACTTATATAATATCATGTGTTCTCAAGATGAGATAATTAATTATCTTAATGAGAGTGATGATTTTGATGTTCAAACATTCGATAATTTATTTGATAATATTTGTGCAGCTAAAGAAACATACTTATCCAATACAGTTAAGGGAGTTTAAAATGACAACTATTGAAATTTTAGAAGAGTCACTCAAGCAGTTAAAGATTATTCAACTTGATAATCTTAGAAGAGAACCAAACCACCCCAGAAATAAATTTGACTATACTGTTATAGTTCCCGACCACCCTCTTGGCTATCACGAGCATTATACAATGGATTTTGAAGTTGCTAAAAAAAGTGCAATCGAGTGGGCTACAGACTATGGAAAAGCCTATGTAGAAGATCGTAACCTAAAAACAGTATTCGCAGTGAGATAATAAACCAATTTAATTACTGTCACAATGATCGGTCTTTTTTTCCAATTTTCCGATTATAATAGCCATATAAGCAAAGGATTCTACTATGATTTTTGAAAACACATGGCAAAATGAGACAGTTTTACATGAAGCATTTATTGATGATAATGCTGATGTTTCAATCAGAGAAGTTACTTTCGGTGGAGATCCAATAGAGGATTTTGTTAACTATCACCCATCTATTGGAGCAAGTGATGATGAACTCACAAAAATATGTGATGACATCTATCAAACACTTATGGGAGCTTTTGTTGCTGAAAAAATGATGTAAATGTGACAGTTAAATTACTGTCACACTATGGGTAGATTTTAATAACCTACCCATTATAATAATAGTATAACAAACAATCATTCATTTTTTATTATGAGAAAGATCGAACAGCAAATGAACACAGCAATCAGATACAGACGCAACTGGGCTGGTTCTAATACTATGGTCAGAGTATCAAGAGAAGTTGTTGAAGTATTCCTACATGGAAATCACATTGCTTCAGTAGATACAGCTACAAACGATCTTACACTATTTGATGGCGGTTGGCAATCCAATACAACTAAGTCTAGACTCAATGCTTTACTTAATGAGTTTGTACCTAGTATGAGAGTTAATCAAAAAAACTGGGCATGGTTTTTATCAGATGACCTAGATGGTTCAGCAGTTCCCTTTGTATCAGGTATGACAGTATGAAGCAGAGGGAAATTAAAAGGAAGATGAAGAGAAACGGATTTATTTTAATTCGAGAAACTAATCATCTAGTCTTTAAGCATATTGTAACAGGGGCTCTAGTAACCACACCAAAAAGCCCCAGAAACAATAAACACTATTCAAAAGTACTTGACAGACAACTCAAAAAATCAATCGGTATGACAGTTTAATTACTGTCACATCATGGGTAGATTTTAATACTCTACCCATTATAATAATAGTATAACAAACGAATTTCAAAATGAACAAACTTTCACCAACAGACAGAATCATCAACAGAATCCTCGAAGTTGACAACTTTCAGAATATGGCTTGCTGTTGTGATGACTTTGCAGATTTTGTAACAGAAATCTTAGAGTGGGGAGTAGATCATATAGCTGGAGTTGATTTCTTTGATACTTACAAGTCATTCAGAGATTTCACTTTCAACCCAGAGCTCGACATTGAGAGATTAGATACCTTTATCAGCGAGGAGGGCTAAATGAGAACACTTACAGCAAAAGAGTATGAATTAATCTCAAAGATTTATAACTCTACTGACGAGATCGAAGCAAATGTTTCATTTGAGTTTGGACTTCAAAACGATCTCTATTATTCACTCTTTCATTCATACGAGGAAACAAAATGAGGACATTCTTTTTTCAAGACTACTTAAATATGACTAACGGAAAGTTTTTACCAAGTGTCACATTTGAGTCTCAAGAGTTTGGAAGGCATTTTTTTATTGATGCAAACTTTGAGTTTATATCAGCCCCCAGTTTGAAGTCAGGTGGATATGATGAGAGCCAGCTCGGATATGTTGAAGAGTGGACAGATTGGGAAGGTGTGGACATGGCCAAGATTTTTGGAATCTACCGCACTATAGCAGCTGAACTTCATTATGACGAGATTTTAAAGTTAAAAGGGTTAGCAGTGTGACAATTAAAATATCGTCTACTTTTTTCCTATTTCATTTCAACTTCCTTTATAATTAATGTATAACAATCAAACTACTATGAACTCAGGAACATACTCAACAGAACTCAACGATATGCTCACAAACTTTGTTGAGTATGTTGATTCATTCTATGGGGTAAATGACCCACTCTATCCACTTGTGAAAGATGGCAACCCACTTTCAAAAGTTGACATTCTCGGTGCTACCGAAAAGTATCTTGGTCAATGTGCTGACGACAGCAATGAACTATGTACTTGGGGTGATGGTGATTCACTTGACAGAGAAAGGGTAAGAGACATTTTACTTGACGAGTTTGGTTATTCACATAAAGAGGGGACTTGGTAATGAACAGAAAAGTTTTTCCATTAGAACTCTATCGCAGAGTTCTAAAAAGGGCAAAGTTAGATGAAGATTTCTATCATGCTATCATAAGTGAGTATATCGAACTTCTAAATGAGCATCATGAAATCGACAACTTAGAGGAATCAGTCACAGATTGGGAAGATGAGAACCCCAGCTACATTGATTCATTAATGACTACAGGAGACTAAAATGGCTGGTTTAATCTTTATATTCATTATATTCATTATACTTTACATACTTTATTTTTACAATCCACATAATTAAAAATGTGCTACGGAAACTTACACAAAAAAATGTTTATTCAAAGATACATTAATCCAACTGTAATCGGTGTTGGGGACAATGTTCGATTTAAAAACAATCAGTATCAGGTCTTAATCAATTACATTAAGGGAGAAACTGACGCAAAAAACTACACACCCAAATCAAACCGAACTATTCTAATAGATGATAATCACAGAAGAGTAGTATGTCACAATTTCAAAGAGTTGGAGATTATTGCATGATGGCATTAAACACACAACACAATCTAACACTAACCGAAGCAGAAATAAGTGTGATTCTTTTCAACCTAGAAGAGAAGTATGGCCACTTATTAGATGGAGAGATCCCCGAAGAGGTGCAAACAATCTTCTCTAAGTTAGAGGGCTCAGTAGACAAGTATTATGAGAAAGTTGAAAAAGCCCAAAGTAAACAACCAACTATGGAGTGGTAAATTATGGAACACACAAAAGGAATTTTACTCGAATGTAATCTAAGTGAAGAGGAAATTAATACAATAATCGAAGCATTAAGCAGAGATTTCCAGGAGAATGACCCCGAAACCTTAGAAAAAGAGTACCAATTACAAGGCAAATTAAGGGAAATTATTAGCACTTTTTATACTAAAATAGATGCACAGAAATTTACTCAAATGCAAGTAAAAAGTATCAGGGGCTCAACCTTATGAAGTATAAGGAATTACTGAACCAATTAAAGGAACTAACCACAGACCAGTTAAATGCCGAAACTCTAGTGTTTATAAGGGATAAAGAGAAATTCGTGAGTCTTAAAAGTGGTCTATACTTCGTTACTGAATTTGATGAATACGACCTAGACCTAGAGACAGATCAACCTTATTTTAGTGTATAAATAAACCTTTTTAAATACATTAATAAATGGCTTAAAAAAGGTATATGTATTCTCTATTGAATCCGTCTAGAATGTTCGTAGAATCCTTATAGAGTGCGTTCGTTAAATGTGTGTACTTATAGTGATCTTGGCGTTCATTATAACACATAAGACCGCAGAAGTCAACCCCCACAGTGCAAGTATAAGGGAAACGACACAATTTGACAGTAGGGAGAGATTCGTGTATAATAAGGGTAATTCGTTATGAGTTAGTGATTTATGAGTAGGTAACACAGTCTAAACAGAGTATGAACAGATACAGCAGTCTTATAAGGTACAGCTCACACCAGTGTCTTATAGGGTGAACAGTATCACCAGCTGATGAGAACACCACAGCATTATGTGAACACTTCATTATGTTTTGACACATCTCACAGCCAGTGGTCAATCTGTTTAGACTCTACAATACAGAAACCTTATAAGGGTGCAGTGTCTTATAGCAGCTGGTCATGGGGTGCTTATGGCAGTTCTTGGTGGTCTTATAGCCAGTTATATTGCCCCCTTATGTGTTTTGTTATGCCCCCCTTGCGGTTTAAAAACGACTAACTACCCTAACCTACAGAGGTGACAATCCGTGAACTTTATATTAAAACTCATTGCAATTGCATCAGGTCTCAAATACCTTGGATTACTCAACCCCCTCTTCTTCATGGGAGTACTTGGTATCGCATTCCTGATTGTGATTCTCTCATAGAAAAAAATATTCGGCCAGTAAAAAAGCACTCAAAACCCCCATCAGGGAAAAAATTTCCCACGGCCTCAGAGGTCGTCTAAGGTTCGCAAAGGATATATAAAAATAAATTCACTTATAGGAAGATGAAAATTAGTGTAGACCATTATGAGAAGGACATAATCATGGAGACCCTTCAGTATCGGTTAGAGAACGATAACATACTACTCATTGACGGAACTTTGAAAGATGATTTAGAGGATCTGCTGTCAAGGTTGGAAGAACCGACCCTCGACTGAAAAAGAGTCACATATATACCTTAACTGTTGCATGATTTGAATTGTAATGGTATAATGTAAATGTAATTATTACTAAGTTATGGCAAAAGGATTTACTGTAAAAGCAGCAACACCCAAGCAAAAGAAGAATGAAGATACATTTGATCTTGCAGAGTGTAGACAATTAATAAGAGGAAAAGCAATCGTATTCTGTCTACCAGGTAGAGGAGTTTCCTATCAGTTTCTGAAAAGTTTCGTAGGACTTTGTTTTGATCTGGTACAGAGTGGTGCATCGATTCAGATCTCACAGGACTACAGTAGTATGGTGAACTTCGCAAGATGTAAGTGTCTTGGTGCAAACGTACTACGAGGGCCAGATCAGAAGCCATGGGACGGAAATCTAAAATATGACTATCAGTTATGGATTGACTCTGATATCATGTTCGATACAGAGAAGTTCTACAGATTAATTCATAATGCAATACCAAAAGAGGCAAGAACTTATGAGGATGTCATACAACCTGTAATGGGTGAAGATGGTAAAGCAAAACTTGATAAGGAAGGAAAAGCAGTTACTCAGGTAGTTGGTAAGAACATCATTGTAGATCCAGAGAAAGAGAGAGAAATCGTTGCTGGTTGGTACTGTACAGAAGATGGGAGAACAACTTCAATTGCTCACTGGTTAGAGGAAGGTGACTTCCGTAAGAACGGTGGAGTCATGAATCATGAGACTCTCGAAACCATGAGTAAGAGAAAGAAGCCGTTCACTTGTGATTACACAGGATTCGGTTGGGTACTCATCAAGAATGGAGTGTTTGAGCATGCCGAAATGAAATACCCTTGGTTTGCACCAAAGATGCAGATCTTCGAGTCTGGAGAGGTACAGGACATGTGTGGAGAGGACGTATCCTTCTGTCTGGATGCAATCGAAGCAGGATTTGATATCTGGTGTGATCCACTCATTCGAGTTGGGCATGAGAAAACCAGAGTCATCTAGGAGGACGCTATGCACGATCAAAATTCAATCGACCAATCTGAGACACCTTCTCAGAAGTATCAAAGGGCTTTAGACTTATTCACAGAGTCAGTACTGAAGCCTGACCACAATCTGAGAGGTTGTGCCCATAATCAGGGTTGTTATGATCAGTTGATGGAGATTCGAGAGCACGTTCTTGAATACCTTAAGACTCTCAAGGAGGTCACGCATCATACGAATGCGGATGAAAGTGATGAGATCGAGACAGCAAAGTTGATTGAAGCAAAGGATAAGGTTGCAATGGAGTCAAAACCATTTACAAAGTGGCGGTGAAAAAATCGTCGTCAAAGTGAAAAAATCGTCGTTAAAGTTTAAGGAGCATTAATTATGGCAATGAGATTCAGTATGGGTGATTCATTAATTGAAAGTCGTCCAAAGAAGACAAGACAAGGAAAAGGAAAGCATAGTAAGTACTCTGCTACGAGTCGTAACGGGGCAAAGAAGAGATACAGAGGTCAAGGTAAATGATGTTTGATAAGAATGTTGAGTTTCAAAGAACACCGAGTCGTATTCGAACTCGGTTTATTGCTGCATTTGCACTTGGAACGTCTCTTATTACGTTTACATCAGGCCTCTTTGTCTTTCTGTATATGAAAAGTCCTGCATTTGAGAATCAACTCACAGGACAGGTTATAAAGGATATGGATTGGATTATTGCAGATGAGTTTGAGAAGAAGATAAAAGAATTAGAACCAAGATCAGTAGCAGATGCAAATGATCCAAATAAATGGTTCTGGGATTATATTGAAAAAAGAAATAAAGAGTATATCGAGTGGGAAACAAAAGGTAAGTGGGAGAACTAATGAATTGTTGGCATTGTGGAACTGAATTGATCTGGGGTGCAGATCACTCGATGGAGGATATAAATGATGGTGAGGAGTCAGAATACGACTTCTTTTCCACTTTTACTTGTCCGAAGTGCGAATCTTATGTTGAAGTTTATCATCACATCTAAAAATGGCTTGTTTAATTGCAAATTTACCCTCCTATGAGGTATGGGTAAGAAAAGAGTATCTAACCGACCACAAGAGTGGTCATGGTGAGTTTGTGAAAGGAGTATGGGTATCTGCAAAGAGTATACCAGGTCGTGCCTTTTACTTTGAAACTTATTTACCAGAGTATGCAGCAATGTTTGATAAATTGCCTATCTCTGCCTTCACAACAGACCCAGAGACACCGAAACCAGATATGACATTACATAACCTTCAGTTTTGGAACTGCATGGACTACGGGGTTGTAGCAGTACAGAAGCAGTTTATCGGTTCAATGCACTATGAAGTGATGACAAGAGACTATGGAAACCAAACAGGCACTTATATTTGCACTTTAGACAACTACCATCAAGATGTAGATGCAATTGACTACTCAACAAGTGAACAACCAGCTGAACATAAGAGTCACAACCTCTTAGAATTGGATAATGGACAGTTTTGTCTCTATCCAAACAACAGAATGAGGATATATGACAATAGTATCACTCCTGAGACACCTAAGATTCCTGATTTTAAGGTTTCAACTGTGTATTATCAGGTAGAAAACGGTCATGATCGTGATGGATTGGGTTCAGAAGAGAATTATTTTTGGAAAACTGCAAAAGAACGCAAAAATACCGAAAATGAACCCGAATTAGGATAAATAAATCATTACGGAAACAAAAAATGGTTATCAAAATGGATAAATCCGAAGAATTTACCAAAACTGGTCGAAAATTGATTAATGAGTATGATGCTGATGCTTATTTTGAAGAAAAAGAGGAAGAAAAACCTCAATTTTTGAAAGAAGAACAATAAATAAACTTATATCTTAAAAACCCTTATAGATATATTAGGAAAAATATATCAAATTGAATGGTAGTTAGAATTTCTCGTGCATTTAAGGACATAAGTTTGTCATTTACTCGGCATCCTGTTACAAATGATGTAACTGTGCTGAAAAATGAAGATGCAATTAAGAAATCAGTGATTAATTTATGTCGAACACGCATAAATGAGAGGTTTTTTAACGACTTATTAGGTACATCAATTGAAGATTCGTTATTTGAGACGAATTTGACTGACATTGCATCATTTTTAGAAAGAGAAATTAGTACTTTACTCAAAAATTATGAACCAAGAATCAATTTAACCAATGTTTTGATTGATTCTGTAGTTGATTCTTATGAATTGCAGATAAGAATTGAGTATGAAATTACAGGATTACCATTTCCAACACAAAATATCGAATTTTTACTCCAACCGACTAGGATATAATGTCATTTACACAGTTTACTAACCTCGATTTTAACACTTTAAGAGCTCAAATTAAAGATTATTTGAGATCAAACTCAAATTTTACTGATTTTGACTTTGAAGGGTCTAATTTTTCGATTTTAATTGATACTTTAGCTTATAATTCTTACATTAACTCTTACAATACGAACATGGCTGTCAATGAATCCTTCATTGATAGTGCAACTCTACGTGAAAATGTCGTATCATTAGCAAGAAATATTGGATATGTACCAAGATCAAGTAAATCAGCAACCGCAATCGTTAATTTTAACGTTAATGTATCAGGAACAAACGTACTTAATGTTAAATTAAATGCTGGATTAGTTGCTTTAGGTGCGGTTCAAGGGGGAAGTTACATATTTTCAATACCAGAGGATATTACTGTTTCTCCAAATAGTAATGGAATTGCTAGTTTTGAGAATATTTCAATTTATGAGGGTAATTATTTAACAAAAACTTTCGTTGTAGACAATTCACAGACCAATGAAAGGTATATTTTACCAAATGCAAACATTGATACATCTTCAATTCGTGTTGAAGTAACTGATAATGAAGGAACTCTAACTTATAATGCGTATACTAACATTTTTGATGTAAATTCACAATCTAGATTGTTTCTAATTCAAGAAATTGATGATGAAAAATACCAAATTCTTTTTGGTGATGGAATTTTGGGTAAAAAACCAGCAGATAAAGCAGTAATAAACGTTAGTTACATAGTTACAAATGGAAAAGAAGGAAATGGTGCCACAAATTTTAATTTTAGTGGAAGATTAACAGATAATAATGGTGCTGATATTACAAGTGGAATATCGCTTCTAGCGACTGTAGGAAGATCTGATAATGGAGATTCGATAGAATCAATAGATAACATCAAATACCTTGCTCCAAGGGTCTATGCGTCTCAATACAGAGCAGTTACACCAAATGATTATAAGAGTCTAATTCCTTTTTTATATCCAAATATTGACTCTGTAAGTGCTTATGGCGGTGAAGAACTTGATCCACCCGAATACGGAAAAGTTTATATTACAATTAAACCTAAGTATGGTGAAATTTTATCCGATGTTGTTAAAGATTCAATTAAGAATGATCTTAAAAAATACACAGTGGCTGGAATTAAACAAGAATTCCTTGATTTGATGTATTTGTATGTCGAATATAACACAACTGTTTCATACGACTCTGGATTTATTTCAGATAAATTAAATCTTCAATCTAGAATTACATCAGCAATTGAAAATTATGCAACTTCAGCAGATATCAACTCTTTTGGTGGAAGATTAAAGTACAGTAAGTTACTTTCACAAATTGACAGTATTGATACTGGTATTACTTCGAACATCACAACTCTTGTAATAAGAAGAAATATGGTTCCTGCATATAATTCAATTGCAACATATGAAGTTTGTTATGGAAATAGATTTCATGCTGATTTGGAAGGTTTTAATGTTCGCTCCTCTGCATTTAGAATTGAAGGAGTTGATGGTGACATATACCTAACTGATTTTCCAAACTCGAATCAACTTACAGGAACTGTTAAATTTTTTACGTTTGTTGATGGAATTATAACATACGTTAATGATAATGCAGGAACAGTGGATTACGTAAGAGGTGAAGTGAATTTATTTCCAGTAAATATTGTATCAACATCTCTTTCAGAAAGAATTGAAATTGAAGTGACTCCAGAATCAAATGATATTGTGGCAAAAGAGAATCTTTATATTGTGCTAGATACTACAGGAAATAGTAAATTAAACTTATTAGAGGACGTTCTTGTTTCTGGTTCAAATATATCAGGAACAAATTACATACCACCATCTAGTTTTATCAGCAATAAAAAGTACATAAGATAAGAAATGTCAGATAAAAAAATTAAAATTTCAAATATTCTTGGTAGTCAAATACCAGATTTCATACAAGCTGATAATCCGCTTTTTAAAGAATTTTTAACCCAATATTACGAATCGGAAGAACGTGAGTATGGAACTACCTACATATCTGATCATATTTCATCTCTTAAAAACATATCTACAATTTCAGATATATCATTAGTTGAAAAACAAACAGTTCCAGCACCAAATAGTTTAAATCCAGAATCACCAGTTACTTTAACGTCTTTAATATATGCATATGATGGTGTAATTAATGTAAATCAAACAACAGGATTTCCAGAAAAGTATGGATTACTAAAAATTGATAACGAAATCATTACATATACTGGAAAAACTGCAACTTCATTTACAGGATGTGTTCGTGGATTTAGTGGTATATCTGAAATTAGTAATAATAATAATCCTGAATTTTTAACATTCAGTGATACTAACGCTGTTTCACACTCTGCAAATACAATCGTTGTAAACCTAAGTTTTATCTTTATAAAGGAGTTTTATAAAAAATTTAGAAGAAACTTCTTACCTGGATTAGAGGGAAGAAGTTTTGCATATGGACTGAACGTAGAAAATATTTTATCAAGAGCAAAAGATTTTTATAGTTCAAAAGGAACTGATGTATCTTTAAAAATACTTTTTCAAGTTTTATATGGTGAACAAGTTGAGATTATTAAACCTTTTGATCAAACTATTATCCCATCAGGAGCAAAATGGGATATAACTGACGACATTGTGGTTGAAGTTCTTACTGGTAATCCTTTGAATTTGATAGGTCTAAAAATATACCAAGATTCACTCATAAATCCAACTGCTAGTGGCTCAGTTTCAAATGTATCTACAAAATTTTTAGGTAATAAACAGTATTATCAAATATCTTTTTCAAAGGGAACAATATTTAATAAATTTAAAGTTTCAACTAAAACAAAAGTAGTATCGACTGCATCAACAACTGAAGTCGTGACCGTAGACTCCACGATTGGATTTGGAGAAACAGGTAATTTTTATTACCCAAATGCAGATAATGTATATTCATTAGCAGAATTTACATCTAAATCAAGCAATCAATTTTTTGGATGTACAGGTATTACTACAACTTTAACTGAATCTGATCCTATAATAGATTTGAATTTTGTATACGGATATGAAAATAATGATTTAAATAAAATTTGTCAAATGAGAGTGGTTGGATCAATCACTAAATCTGATGACAATATTGATGTTACAAAATATTTTGATCTTGACGACTCAATTAAAGTAAAACACTTAGGAGAAAAATATGATATCAATGATTTAAGATTTAATACTTGGTTTTATAATAACTTATCGTATATTGATGTTCAACAACATCCAGCTACCACCGTAAACTTTTCCACTTTAACAGAACATTTTTTAAAGATTGGTGATAAAGTTGATGTTATATACAAAGATACTGGAGCAATAATTAAAGAGGATATAGAAGTTAATAATATTGGTTCACCCAAAGACTTTTCTATTGATACTTCAGTTATTTCAGATATCATATTTGGAGATTATATAATTAAGAAAAAATTAAACTATGCCTCTTCAAATTTTGGAATTACTTCACTTTTATCAAATATACAAAATTCATTTGTAGATTCTGAGAAAAATGCTTATGTTGCTTTCTCTGGATATCCATCTTTTGATACTCAAACAAGTAATAGATCAAAATCTTTTACATTTGGAAGTATTGATGCAAATGGAGTAATTACTATAAATGATCATAATTTTTTAAATGGAGAAAAAGTTTATGTTGGACTATCTACTGTTGCATCTAAAGGATCTAGTGGTTATTACTATGTAAATGTTGTAGACAAAGATAGTTTGAGACTATCATTAAATAATTCTAGTTTGTACGAAAATTTATTTGAAGTATTTTTAGGAACAGGATCAGATTTACATTCGATAATTCCTGCTGATTTGTATGGAGGAGAAAAGTTAACTAATCAAAATCATTTCAAAAGGATATACAAAACACCTAAAATAAAAACTGAAAATACTAATATTAGTGGACAAATTGGAGTGTCTTTGAATGGTATTGAATACCACTCTCCAATTTCTAAAGATTCAGTTTTTTATGGACAGATTGATAATATTGAAGTTTTAGATTCTGGAAATGATTTTAATATTATTGAATCACCATCACTGATAATAACAGACACTAGTGGAAGTGGTTGTATAGCAAATGCAAATTTTACTGGATCTATATCAGAAATAATTTTAGATAAATCTGGATTTGATTATTTGGACACTCCCTCTGTAAAAGTAGTTGGAGGAAATGGGTCTGGTGCAATCTGTGAAGCAAAAATGAGAGGTCTTACTCATCAAAAAATATTTGATGAAACTAATATTGAGGTGGGAGATAATAAAATTAATGGTGAACATAGATTTTTTGATGGTGAAGAAGTAACTTACATAGCTTCTGGAACTCCAATTGGAATCGCTGTTAGTTTTGCTGAAACTGGAATTGCATCTACTGATAGACTAAGATCGAATACATCATATTTTATAGCAAAAATTGATGAAGATTCTTTTCGATTAGCAGTAAGTGAACAAAAAGCAATAAGTAAAACAAATTTAATAGAATTTACTTCTAATGGAGATCAAACTCACACATTTAGATCTAAAAATATAAGAAAAATTATTGATAGAATAATTGTTAATGATTCTGGATCTGGATATGACAAACATCAAATTTCAGTTAGAAGCAATAGTTATCCAGTAAGTAGTCCTGTTGAAATTTACAGTGGAGTTAACACAGAAAATAATTACATTTATGCTAAAAATCACAATTTGAAAAATGGTGATATTTTAGAATATATGTGTAATAATTTTAATGATAGAATTGTTGGATTGAACACAATAACTAGATATAAAGTTACTAAAATATCTGATGATAAATTTAAACTTTCTGATAAAGGGCCTGATGAAGATACTAATTACGCAGTGGGATTCACCTTTCATCATACAAATAGATTAGTTTCACATACTTACGTAAGTGGTGCTACTTCATGGCAACAAGTTGATGATCATAGTAGTCCTGCTGGTTTTGTTAGAATTAAACTTAACAATTTAAGAATTGGTGAAAAATATAGAATTTCATTAAACACTGATTTTCAGATCAATTTTGATAATGCCAACAGACACTCCAGAATTGTTCATATTGGTGGAAGTGAAACTAAATTTTCAGATTGGGATGGGGAAATTGGAGTTCTTACTGGTGAATTTACTGCTGTTAGTGAAAATGGTGATCTTTTCCTCTTATACGTTAATGCGGTTGACGCAAGTAATAACACAGCTAACATAACTGATTTTAAAGTTGAATTAATTGAAAATAATATTGAAGATTATGAAAGAAAAATATATAGAAATTTAAATAGTGTCGGTGTTGGTACGCATACATTTAAATATCCAGATATTGAAGTTAGTATTAACGGAACGGTATCTGTTGGACAAACGACTATAATTCCTGATTATTTCAAAGCAACTGCCACACCTGTGGTTAAAGGTGGGTTAAAAAACATTTATGTTGAAGATGGTGGAGTTGGATATGGTGTAACAGATATTATTAATTATATACGTCAACCAGAAATAAAACTACTAACTGGAGATGGAGATGCAGTTTTACGTCCAATTATTCTTGATGGAAAAATAACAGATGTTGATATTGTAAATGGTGGTACTAACTACACGACACCACCAAATCTTAAAGTTGTTGGAGTTGGTGGTACTTCTGGAACAAGTGGGCAAATTGCTGAATTGAAATCTGTAATTGCAGATGGAGAAATTACTGATGTTATTGTGGTTGAAAGTGGATCTGGTTATAGTTTAAATGATACCTTAATAGATGTAATACCTACTGGATCTGGTGCAATTATAAATTCTAAATTACATGAATGGCAGATAAATGCAGTAGAGAGATACGATTATAGTTTAACTGAAAACAACTCTCAACTTTTACAAGTAAACGGAGATTTATCAAAAAATAATAAAATTTGTTCATTTTATCCAGTTAAAAAATATCGTCGTTTACTTAGAGATAATATTGACGAATCTTTAACAGAATTGACCGATAATCATTCAAAAATTGTTGGTTGGTCTTATGACGGTAATCCGATATATGGCCCAGTTGGAGAAAGAACGGGAATTGGATTTACTTTTATGAAATCAAGTTATGTTCTCAATCCAGTAGCAGATACTCAATTAAGACCACCTAATTACCAAAGTGGATTCTTTATTGAAGATTATACTTATAATCAAAGTGGAGATTTAGATGAAAACAATGGAAAATTTGTGATTAATTCTGATTTTCCTGAAGGAACTTATGCTTACTTTTCAACAATAGATAATACTACTAAAAATCCATCATTTCCATATATCACATTTTCACATCGTGATGCCACAGATCGTTTTAATTACATAACAGATAGCAAACAAACAGATGAAATTGTAAACAGTGGGGATTATAAACGAAATGTTACTCATTTAGGATTAAACGACGATTTTAGGAGATATCCTCTATTACAAGACTCTTTAGATTCAAATGCAGAATTAAAAGTTGGTTCAGTTAAATCATCTACAATAACTGGTGTTAAAGTAGATCAATTTGGATCAAACTATAAGGTAAATGATAAATTAAACTTTAATGATCCTACTATTTTAGCTAAGGTAGATCAAGTCATTGGAAAAACGATTGTTTCAGTTGAAACTACAAATACAGTAGTAAACAATTTAACATTTACTGTAACTGATGGGAAGGTCACAGGATTATCAACTCTTCCTCATGGATTTTTTGATGGGGACATAGTTGAAATATCAGGAATAACTTCAACAAGTTATAAAAACATTGAAGGCATAAAGACTATCGGAGTTACAACAGTAAGTTCTGGATTATCTACAAACATTGCAAACGATTCGACAACTGGAATCACAACATTTGCAACTTTTTCGGATTCCACTATTTCTAGAAAGTTTAAAGTGGATGATGTAGTTCAAATAGGAACAGAAAAATTTCTTATACTTGGACACGATGATGTTAATAATAGATATCGAGTTAGAAGAGGATATGATGATTCATCATCATCAACTCATAGTGCAGGATCGATAGTAACTAAATTACAAACAGAATTTACATATTCTATACCTAAAAAAATAAAAAACAAAAATGCAGAACCAACATCTGTAAGTTATTTTGAAGCAACTAAATCAGTTGGTATCGGAACTACGACTACTAAAGTGGTTGTTGGATTTGCTGGTAGTCTTCCAATTAACAAATCAATTCCAGCAAAGGCAATATATTTACCAAATCATAATTTTAAGAATGGTGAAGAAGTAAGATTAACCTCTATTGGGTCAACAATTACAGGAACAAAAAATCTTAACTTATCAAATGCATTTGATTTATCTGGAATTGGTACATTTTATTGTTCTAAGATAAGTGATGATTTTATTGGTTTATCAACTGAAAAGGTTTCATTTAAAACTAATCAAATATTTTTTACATCAATTAATTCTAGTGTTGGCGATGATAACAAAATTGAAAAGATCAGTGAAAAAGTATCTGGTTTTGCAAGAAGAGTAGATGGAACAGTAACTGTTTCTGTTGGTTCAACTTCAGGACAACAACACGGATTATCAGTAAATGATGAATTTGAACTTCATATTACTTCAGATAACACTCAAACTTTTAATTTTAAATATAATTCAACCATCGGAAAACTAGTTGTAAATCCTTTATCTTTTTTAGATTCAGCAATTGGAACAGGCACAACAAATTCTAAAATAACAATCAATAACCATGATTTTCAAACAGGTGACTTAATTGTCTATAATTCATCAACCCCAGCTTCTCCATTAGTTAATGATGGAGTTTACTATGTTATTAGAGATTCAATAAACACTATCAGATTGGCAGAAAATTCTCATGATTTATCAATATTTCCAATCAATTACGTAAGTATCGCATCAACTGGGGGTCAGGATCATGAAATATCAAAAATAAATCCAAAATTAACTTTTTATAAAAATAACATAATTAATTTTGTAACGTCTGATTTAAGTTTAACTAATTTTGAGATAGATTTTTATAATGATGAAAACTTTAAATCAAAATATAATAGTGATTTAATAACTAAAACAAGTAGTAATATTTTAATATCAGTTGGAAGTTCTTTATCAACTGAATTTTTCTATAAAATTCAAGGTAAAAATACAAATTACGATAAAACTTTATTCTTACCCGTTGATGAAAGAGTTTCTGATTATGCTAAGATAGAAGTAAAAGATTCTTTGTTTAACACTAAACATAGAGTTACTGGAATTGGTAGTACAACTTTTAACTTTAACCCAAAAACTGTTTCAGAAACAAACTCCTATACAAATTCGGGATTTTCATCTGCATTTTACTCAACGAGTTCAACAGGAGAGATTGGAGGTATATATTCTGTAAAAGTCTTAAGTGATGGTATTAACGTTGACAAACTACCAATTATAACCTCTATTGGCACCACCACTGGTGTAAATGCAGTTTTATCTGTAGAAACAGACGATATTGGAAGTGCTAATGACACTAAAGTTTCTAATCAAGGTTTAGAATTTTCACCTGATAAAACTTTGAAACCAAAAGCAGATAGTAATGTAATTTTAGAATTAAAAGATACTTTAACTCTTGAAAGTATAGGAATATCATCAGGAGGTATAAATTACATAAGTCCACCAAATGTTTTAGCTATAGGTAAAACTTCTATAGTTGCTCAAACATCTTTAACAGGAACATCAGTCGGTGAAGTTAAAATTTTAACAAATGAGAGTGGATTATCAGAAGATCTTAGAATTATACCAACTACAAATTCAAATGGAATTGTTGTAACTGCAGCTACAACTAATAGTAATAAAACAGTTAGATTAAGTTTAAGAGCACCAATTCCAGATTCTGGGTCTGATAGTGGTTTTTATAATAATGCTGGACAATTTCCATTTGCAGTAAATGACGAAATATTTGTTGAAAATATTAAGATAACAGATGATGCCGATGGATACAATTCAAGTGATTATAACTACACATATTTTAGAGTAACTGGTATCAGCACAGGTGGTGGTCAGGAGGCAATCTTTTATTCATTAGTTGGACTTGGCACCACTGGAGGATTATATCAAATAGATAATAATTTTGGTAGAGTCATAAAGAAAGATGATTTAGCAGTATTTACACCAGTATTCAAAAGAACATCTTTTATTGATGAAGAGGTAGTTAAAGTTGATGGAAGGGATGTTTTTGCAACTGTATCTAAAAATGGTTGGAATCAAGTATCAGAATCATTAAAGGTATTTAATCCTAATGGAGATTTCATTGCAGGTGATAAGATTACAGGAACAATAAGTAATAACAAAGGAACAGTAACAAAACAATTTAAATTTGATTTTGATTTGAATGTAGATAGCACTGCTGTTAATTTTAATGGATGGAAAGATGATATTGGAAAATTAAATTTAGATGTGCAAAATATACATGATAATGATTATTATCAAAGATTTTCATATTCAATTAAAGGTGACGTTCCTTATGATACTTGGAAAGATTCGGTTGACAGTTTAGGTCATGTTGCTGGATTTAAAAATTTCTGTAATTTAGGTATCGGTACAACTGCTAATGCAACTGAGGGAAAGAAAAATTTAAGACCAAAAGCAGAAGGACAGATAGATTTTGATGTTGATATTAACGAAGAAGTTTCAGTTCATGAAAGATTTTACTATGACATGGTTGGAGAAGATACTGATGATGAAAATTTATCAAAACTAGTTATATTCAGATCTAAAATTATAACTGATTATAATGAATCAGTATCAAATAAAGTTCTCTTAATTGATGATATAAGTTCTCAATTTACAGGAATTGTTACTTCTACAGGTGGTGGAGTTATTGGAACCACTAGTTTTAATGTATTCACTGGAGGTAATCGATTATTTCATAGAGAATTTAATCCTTCTGGTATAAACACTGTGAGTAGTCAAATAACTATATCAGATCATAATTTTAATACTGGTGAAAGATTAATATACAAACCTCATACTGGTCAATCACCAATTGGAATTGGAATTACATCAGATACAAATACAGGTGTTGCTGCAACAACTTTATTGCCATCAGAAATTTTTGCAATCAAAGTAGACTCTGATACTATTCAAGTGGCTATTGCTGCTAGTTTTGCTTCTGCTGGACTTGCAGTTACATTTACCAATGTTATTGGTATTGGTAATACAAATACTGTGTCAGTCCCTCCAGATGACGCTACAATTAGAGGTTTAATCAGTATAGACAATATGATTCAAAGTCCTGTTGGGTTCTCTACAGTTGTTTCTGTAGGTCTATCAACAGCAGTTGGATTATCCACTAATATAGTATTTTTAAATGATGTATCAGAAATTTCAGGAAAATCATTACTTAAAATAGAGGACGAAATAGTTAAGGTTAATTTAGTTGGTGTTGGGTCTACAAACTCATTAAATGTAGTAAGAGGAGAAATGGGAACAGTGGCTGCAGCACATACTGTTGGTGCAGCAGTAACTGTAGTTAAAGGTGATTATCGAATAAAAGAAGGAAGAATATATTTTTCTGAAGCACCATATGGCCCAACTGCTAGTTCTGGTATTGTCACTTTCTCCACGTTTTCTGGTAGAGCATATTATAGATTAAATTATAATACTAATGCTATTATTGATGATATATCAGATAGATTTGATGGATCTACAGATAAGTTTGATTTGACATCAAACGGGACTGATGTATCTGGTGTTATCAATAGTTTTGGTGCATTTTTAATTAATAATATATTCCAAAAACCTTTCTATGGAGATGTCGGAGATATCAATAAATCAGATTACAGACTTGTTGGAACTGGACAAACAATTGATTTTACTGGAACTGCTGCAAATAAAGATTTACCTAAAGGTGGAATCATAAATGAATTTGATGTTGGTATCGGGAGTGCATATCAAGTTCCAAGAAAAGCAGTTTTAACAGCTGTTGTATCTGCAGGTGGAACAATTCAGTCTGTTGGTATAGCAAGTGGTGGTGCTGGATATCTATCAAATCCATTAGTATCAGTTAGTTCAACAACTGGAGTTGGTGCAGCAATTTCTGCTTTTGTTACTGCTGGAGTAGTAACATCTGTAACTATCAATAATCCTGGCACTGGATATACATCAGTCGGAATTTCTACTGGAATAAATTTTGTTACAGTAGCACCTCCAAGTCCTTACAAAAATATACCTCTTTCTGGTGGTAATGGAAGTGGAGCAAAAATTGATGTTGTAGTTGGAACAGGAGGTAGTATCGTATCCTTTGATATGTCAGACCGTGGTATTGGTTATGAAATAGGAGACAATTTGCAATTGACAACATTACCTTTCCAAGTTGGAATAGGAACTAGTGCTTTTAATATTACTGTAAAAAATAAATTCCATGATAAATTTGCAGGATGGTGTTTTGGTCAGTTATTGGAACTTGATGATTTTAGTGCACAATTTAATGGATTTAGGAGATCATTTTTAATTACTAGAACCATAACAGATAAAGAATACTATAGTATAGTGGCAAGAGAGGGGTCAGGAATCATACTTCAAAATAATTTCTTAATTTTTATCAACGATATTCTTCAAAAACCAGGTCAAGATTATGAATTTGAAAAAGGAACACGAATGACATTTAGGGAGGCTCCAAAAGCAGGTAGTAACTTTAAAATGTATTTTTATACTGGATCCAGTGATGATTTTATAAAAGAAGATGTTGATGAAACAATAAAACCAGGTGATCAATTAAAATTACAATACTATAGTGAAGAGAATGTCAATTCTGGAATTGTAACAACAACACCTCACAATTTAATTGAAACTGTTACTATAACAAACGGTGGAAGTGGATTTGCAATAGGTCAGGAAGTTGAACTTTTAGGAGGATCTGATGAATCGGGAAATGATGCTGCAGGAGTAACTCTAGAAAACCCAACAGGAAAGAAAAATCCAAATGTAGACTTAGCTAAACTAAAAATTGACAGTATAACTCCTGATGGGGGAGTTTTAGGTGTGACTATTATAAACACTGGAGCGTTATATACGGCTGGAATCAAGACAGCAATTGGTGGTTCTGGATCTGATTTATTTGTCAGAGTTACAATAGATGAGGATTCGAAGGTTAGGACTGAATCTAGAAGTATTGTAGATAGAGAATCAGAACAAGATAATCGAGTTGTGTATGAATTAATTGCTTCAGATACTGTGGAGACCACTACATATTCTGGAGTTGGTATATCAACTGATGGCACTTTCTCTCGCCCAACAATGTGGAGAAAACAAACTGAAGACTTAATTATTGATGGTCAAAGTATGTCAAAGGAAAGAAATTACTTAGAACCAAAAATATTACCAACAACAGGAATTATAAAGTCAATAACTCCAACTGATACTAAAATTTATGTTCAAGATACTTGGTTATTCCAACAAGTTGATAATTTAGGACAGACTCAAAATGATATAAACATAGTAGGTTTAGGAACAACAGCTGTTGTGGAGACAATTGAAGAGGTTAGTTACAATGGTGATTATGGGATTGTAACTGGAATTGGTCTTAGTGCAACTGGAATCAATACAACTGGGCCTGCAATATTTTTTGAAATCAAACCAGATCCATTAATATATTCACCAAGTCCTGGTTCAAATCAAATTTCAAAATCAGGAATTACTACTGGTGATTATTTTGTAATTAAAAATACCTTTATAGGATCTGGTGTCACTGGAATTAAGACCACATCTTCTGGCCCAGAAACTGTTAGTATTGGAAATAGTTTCTTAGATAATGTATACTATGCTGCACATTTTGTATCTGTTGGATCATCAATGACAAGAGTTTTTGCAAATGTGAGTTCAATTTCAGGTATAAACACTGCAGGTTTATCTGCTTATTATAAATCTGGAAATTATAGTTGGGGTTCAATTAATGTATCTAGAAGTGCAAATTCAAAACCGTTTACTTTCCATAATCAGAATGGTTTACTTGGGATAGAAACTTCAACTCAAATCATAAGAACTCTACCTATGAGAACTTCTTATACATAACAGGTATAAATAATCAAAAATGTAAGTATCAATGCCTGCAATAATCACTGACCAATATCGAATATTAAACGCACAAACTTTTGTAGATAGTTTCGTAGGTATTGGCACGTCTGGAAATAATAATTATTATACGTTTTTAGCACACCCAAATCCACAGAATATAAACATTAAGAATTATGGAGATCCTAACTGGGGTTCTGAAACTCCAGCTCCAGTAGATTCTTTCGCTCAAGAAAGTTTTTACTATGATAGTATGCTATTTTTGAAGAAAATAACTTCAAATGATGTTAGGATAGTTGTTCCAAGAGTGGATTGGCAATCAGGAACGGTATATGAGATGTATAGAAATAACTATTCTGCTAAAAATAGTTACACTGATAAAAATTTAACACCGAATAGTTCATCCACATCTCTTTATGGATCAACTTATTACGTTGTTACTTCTGAATTTAAAGTATATCTTTGTATTAACAATGGAACGAACTCAACTAACTCCAGTGGACAAAAATCTTTATTTGAACCTACACATACTAATAACTCTCCTCAAGTGGCTGGTAATGGGTCTGATGGTTATTTGTGGAAATATCTTTATAGCATTACACCATCAGATATAGTTAAGTTTGCAACTACAAAATTCATACCACTCCCACAAAAATGGGGTGATGCTTCAACTTCATCTGTGAAAAATGCTGCAGTTGATGGAAAAATTGAAACTGTAGTCGTTACAAATTCTGGTTCTGGAGTTGAGGTGGATGGTTCTCTTAATGGAACAATTGCAAATATACCAATTATTGGAGATGGAAGTGGTGGGACAATAACAATAAATGTAGCTGGAGGATCAGTAGAAAGTGTAGAGAGTGTTGTTGGTGGGACTGGATTCACTTATGCTTCTGTTAGATTTGAAACAGGAACATATGGAGGAAAAAGTCTTAATGCAGGAAGTGGTGTTAATTTTGAAGTAGTAATCCCACCAAAAGGAGGTCATGGTGCTGACATATATCGTGAATTAGGTGGACTTAGGGTAATGGTATATTCTAAGTATGACAACAATGTTGACGATGCTCCAGATTATGTCATTGGTAATGACTTTTCTCGTGTTGGTATAGTTAAAAATCCTCTTCAATTTAGTGGAACTGACCTTCTAAATAATACGACTGCAACTAATTTGAGTGCATTAAAGTTGAAATCTACTGGTAGCACAGCACTATCAGATATAACATATACAACTAATTCATTAATTACTCAAACAGTTGGACTTGGATCTACTGCAGTAGGTTATGTTGCTTCTTGGGATTCAGATACTGGAGTATTGAGATATTATCAACCAGTCGGATTTTCAACACTTTCACAATATTCTTACAAAAAACTTGATTTTGTGGGTCAAAGCATTGTAATTACTGGAGGAAGTCCAGAAAATGCAACCGTTGACACAACTTTTAATGGTGATTCTGTTACCATATCAACTGGAAAAAATCAAAGTTTAGGTCAAACATTTGTTAGTGGAAAAGCAAATCCAGATGTTAAAAAATATTCTGGGGATATCATCTATGTTGATAATCGAGCACCAGTAACAAGAACCCCTTCACAAAAGGAAGAGGTAAAAATCGTAATAGAGTTCTAAAAAGATGCCACAAAATACTAATTTAAACGTTTCCCCATATTTTGATGATTTTGTTGATAGTAAAAACTATCACAAAGTTTTATTCAAACCAGGATTTCCAATTCAAGCTAGGGAATTAACAACTCTACAAACGATTCTTCAAGATCAAGTTGAAAAGTTTGGACAACACTTTTTTAAAGAAGGTTCAATGGTTATTCCTGGTGGAGTTACATATGATCCAGAGTATACAGCAGTTAAAATAGATCCAAATTTCCTAAATGTTCCAGTTAGTAGTTATACAAATATTCTAGCAGATAATAAAATAGAAATAAAGGGTGAGACAACAGGTGTTGAAGCGACTGTGGTTAATAGGTTAACATCTTCCGAATCGATTGATGGATTTGATACCCTATACATTAAATATACAAAATCGGGAACTGATGGAGAGACAAAAATTTTTGCTGATGGTGAAAACCTCATAACTCTTTCTAGTATAAACTATGCAAATACAAGCATTGCAGAAAATGGACAATTTGCAAGATGTGTTGTTTCCAATTCTACATCCACAGGATCTGCGATTTCAGTGAGTGAGGGTGTCTTTTTCATTCGAGGATTTTTTGTTAAGAATGTAACTTCTACAATAATCCTAGACCAATATTCAAATACACCAAGTTACAGAGCTGGATTTTTACTAAAAGAAGAAGTTGTAAGTCCATCATTAGTAAATTCTGATCTATATGATAATGCTAAAGGATTTTCAAATGAATCTGCACCTGGTGCTGATAGATTTAAATTATCAACAAGATTACATAAAAAATCTTTAACAGATAACGACGATACTAATTTTGTTGAACTTCTTAGAGTTGAAAATGGAAGAGTTGAAGAAATAGTAACAAAAACTGAATATAATATATTTGCAGAAGAATTAGCAAGAAGAACTTACGATGAATCTGGTGATTATTATGTAAGACCTTTTTCTCTTGAGGTAAGAGAATCTTTGAATGATAGAATTGGTAATCGAGGAATATATTTTAATAATCAGCAAACCTCAAATGGGAATGCTCCTGGTGAAGATTCTATTTGTTTGCAAATTTCAGCTGGAAAGGCATTTGTTCGAGGTTATGAAATTGATAAAATATCAACAACATCTTTAGACATCTTAAAACCAAGAACTACTAAGTTACTTGAAAACCAAAGTGTTCCAATTCGAGTTGGAACATCAATAAAAATTACTAATGTAAAAGGAACACCAACTACAGGATTTAGTAATGATGCAAAAATAAAATTAGTTGATCAAAGATTAACTGTCAATAAATTTTCCACTACTGGAACAATTATTGGAGATGCAAGAGTTTTTGATTTTAATCAAAAGGCGGCCGCAGGTATCGGAGTTACTGTATTTGATTTAAAAGTTTATGATATTCAACTTTATACAGTTCTTACAGTATCAAACGATACTACAATTGCTGCAGATTCCTACGTAAAAGGTAAGTATAGTGGATCAGCTGGATATGCAGTTGCTGCAGTGAGTGGAGGAACATCAGTAACTCTCCGTGATGTAAATGGAACATTTCAAGTTAATGAACCATTAATTATTAATGGAATTGACTCTGGAAATAATATTACAGAAATAGTAGATAATGATATCGAATCTATCAAAGCAGTTCATAGTACCACTGGTTCAATTGGAGGTGTTGGATCTGGAAATACAACATTTGCTGCAAACACAGTCTTAAACACTAAAAAGAAAGTATTTCCTGAAAGTATTGAATTTAATATCACTGGTGGTAATACATTAGCATCACCTCAAGTTGCTGATTTTAGAAGTCAAGTAAAGATTGGTGATATTATTTCATACGGAACAGTAGGACAAACAGATCCTACTTTTAACAGAGTTACAGATGTCACTCAAAACAATGTAACTATTGCAGCAGTTGCAAATGTAAGTGGAGTTTGTGTAGGTGGTATTACTAATACATCAGGAACTAACCCATTATCTGGTGTAAATGTTGTAGTTTCAACTTTAAATGAGTCTGATAATCCTGGTTTAAGAGTTAAACTAGCAAATGATTATGTAGCATCCATGAATGTCTTAGATAGTTCTTATATTACTAGAAAACAATTTACAGCAACAGTATCAGGAAGTTCTGCTGTTTTTAACATTAGTGCACTTGGTGGAGATACAAGTGAATTATTTTTTGAATTGTTTAGTGTTGATAATTATGTTTTAGATGTAAATGATAATCCAATAACTCTTTTTGAACCACAGGTAACTGTTTCTGCTAATCTTAAGACAGTTACAATTTCTGGATTACCAAACGGATCTGCAACTTTAACTGTTGCAGTGAGAAGAAGCAAATTAGTTTCAAAACAAAAAACCATCACAAGATGTGAAAATTTAATTGTTAGTAAATCCGAATTGTCAGGATCTGGTATTGGATCAACATCTTTAAATGATGGATTATCTTTCAGTCAAGTTTATGGAACAAGAGTTCAAGACGAAGAAATATCATTGAACTTCCCAGAAGCAACTCGTGTTTTAGCAGTTTTAGAATCAAATGATACAAATGATCCAGAATTGCCAGTAATAAGTGTTGATGAGCAAAGTGATACATTTACGAGTAACGTGCTAGTTGGTGAACAATTTATTGGTGCCACATCAGGTGCAGTTGCTCGTGTAGTGGTCGTAGGAGCGACTCAGTTGTCTTTTGTTTATGAAAACGAAAATACATTCCAATTGGAGGAAAGTATTTCTCTCATGACCTCTGGGATTATAGCCAGAATATCTGATATAGTTATTGGAGATACAAATATACTTGATAGTTTTACTTTAGATAGTGGTCATAGAGATGATTTTGTTGATTATGCAAGACTCGTAAGAAATTCAGATGCTGAAAAACCAACTCGTAAAATAAGAGTTATTTTTGATCGTCTTGTTAATGACGAGTCAATGGGTAATATTGAGACAGTAAACAGTTATAACACTCTTGATTATTCAACGGACATACCATTTGTTTTTGATTCTTTTGCTTCTGATTACATTGATTTTAGACCTAGAGTAGCACCATACACATCAAGTAGCAATTCTCCGTTTTCATATGCATCTAGAAACTTTTCAACATCAAATTCTGAGACAGTAGTTACAAACAAAACTGTTGTTGTTGATTATTCTTACTATTTGGGAAGGGTTGATAGATTATACCTATCAAAAGATGGAAAATTTACTCTAAAAGAGGGTAAACCATCAAGAATCCCTAAAGCACCTCTTCATGATGAAGGGGCTTTCCAAGTCGCAACAATTTCATATCCACCATATGTTCGTAATGCATCTAAAATAATTACTAAAACTGTTCCACATAAAAGATATACAATGAGGGACATTGGTAGTCTTGAAAGTAGAATTAAAAATTTAGAAAATTACACAACTTTATCTTTACTTGAAAGTGATACTAAAAACTTGTCAGTAAAAGATCCAAATACTGGGTTAGATAAATTTAAGTCTGGTTTTTATGTAGATAATTTTCAAAGTCACAAAACACATAACTTAAAAGGTGAATCGAATTTTGATATTGATATAGTGAGAGGAGAGTGTAGGCCAAGATCTACAGAAAGAAATATTTCATTAGTTTTTGAAACAAATAGTTCATCTCGAAATCCAATAACTACTGATTATAAGTTTACCAACGATTTTGATGATTCTAACATTACAAGAGGAGGGCCTGCTCTAACCTTAAGTTATACAGAAGTTCCATTCATAAATCAACAAAATGCAACTAGAGTTGAAAATTTAAATCCATTTCTTGTCACTACGTTTGTTGGATTAATTGAATTAACACCAAGTTCAGATTTTTGGATTGAAGAGACAGTATTACCTTCCCAAAATATTCAAGTTGATAGTGTTTTTGATGGTATAGCAGATCTATTAGGAGTTGATGATGAGAATGGTGGAATGGCATCCAGTTTTTGGAACTCTCATGAAACTACTTGGAATGGTAGAGATAGTGCTACTTTAGTTGATGAGGATGTTATTGGTAGGGAAATTTTACGTAGAGATGTTGACACTGATGTTCAAAGGAGAGGAGATACAACAACTACAACTACAACTACCACTACAGATGTTAGAAACACAATAAGACAAACATTTGAAGAAAGTGGTGTCGAAAGAGAATTTGGTTTGGAGTTGTCTGCTAGTGAGCAAGTTATAGATTTGGGAACTAAAGTTGTAAGTATGAATGTTTCTTACAATGTAAGATCTCGAAATATTGAAGTTTTTGCTCAGAGAGTAAAACCAAATACAAGGTTTTATGTTTTCATGGAAAATACTGATTTGACACCTTATGCAGTTCCTAAATTCCTTCCAATTAAAATGGTAAAAGGAACTTTTGCAGTTAATGATATTGTTGAAAGTATATCTCAGTCTAATGAAACAACTTCAATTCCTGAAATTAAATTTAGGGTGGCAACACCAAATCATAAAGAAGGGCCTTATAATGATCCAACCGAAACCCTCACGAATTTGGCATATCCGATTACAACATTATCTTCAGCATACTCAAGCACTAGTGAAGTATTAAACATCGATACTGCTGATTTATCATTAGAAAATAATGTTGAAAATAGTGGATACGTATTCAAAGGGATGGAACTTGTAAATGAGGATGGATCTGCAGAAGCAACTGTAGGAACTCCAGCATTAGTTAGTGATGAACAAGGAGATTTAATTTTCTCTTTACATGTTCCTGATCCTAAAATTTCAAGTAATCCTGTATTTACAACTGGAAATAATACAATTAGAATAACCACTGATGCTGGAAATGCAGCTATATTAGATCCTGGTTCTAGTTCAGCAGAGGCAGAATACTTTGCTAGTGGATATCAAACAAATACACAAGAACAAACTCTATCAATAAAACAACCACAAATAGAGAGAAAAGAAGTTGGAAGAAAGGATGTTTCTCGAACATTTAATAGAACCAGAACTGAAACTGAAACTGATGTGGATATTCGAACAAATGTTGAAGTTGAAGATAGTGATCCATTGGCACAATCATTTTTTGTAGAGTCTGATACTTATGAAAATGGTATTTTTATAACTGGTGGTGACTTATTCTTTAAAACAAAAGATAAAAAAGTCCCAGTGACTATTCAAATAAGAACAATGAGAGATGGTGTTCCAACCTCAACAGTTGTCCCATTTGGTGAAACTAAAATAAAATCAAAAGATGTTAAAATTTCTGATGATGGTTCTTTAGCATCATCATTTAAATTTAAGACACCTGTTTATTTGCAAAGTGGACATGAGTATTGCATGGTATTAATGGCATTTGGTACTCTTAATTACTTGGCATTTATTAATAGAATGGGTGAAACTGATTTAATAACTCAAGGATTAAATGCAACACAACCAACTTTGGGTTCTTTATTTAAATCACAAAATAATCGTACATGGACTCCTAGTCAATATGAAGATCTTAAATTTGTACTCAACAAAGCAGAGTTTATAACTAATACCCCATCAAGTGTTTTACTTTACAACTCTAGAATTAAAAGACATAGAATTAAAAGAAGAAATACAGTAACTACATTCTCAAAAAGAGTCAATGTTAATTTGGGAGCAACAACTCAAACTGTTTTTACACAAGGAGACAAGTTTGAACAAACAGTAAACAGTTTTGATCATACAGCAAAAGTATTTTCTGTAGGAGGCCCAATAAAAACTGGAGCATCAGGTAGTAATTTAACAGTGGTTGGAAATACTGGTATTGGACTTACACCCACAAGTGGATCTTCTCAATTATACACTGGAATTGGATTTACAAGTTTGACTGGATTTGGTCAAGGTGCAACTGCAAATGTCACAGTTCAAAATGGTGCAGTAACTGCTGCAAATATTAATATTCAAAATGGTGGTTCTGGTTATGCACCTGGTGATCTATTAATGTTAAATGCTCTTGGTTCAACTGGATCAGGAGTTAGAGTTGTTGTGAAGTCTCATGTTGGACTTGGTGGTACAAACGTAATCATTTTGGATGATGTTAAAAATAATTTTGTAGATAGTCAAGACATGAAACACTTCCCTAACGGTGGAGGTCAAAATACGATTGCTAATGCTGATATAACTTCTGTCATTGCAGATCCTATAAGAGATGGATATACCATGAGAGTTAAACATAAAAATCATGGAATGCATTCAAATACAAATGAACTTAGAATTACAAGATTTAGGTCAGACGTTAAACCAACAACATTAACACAAAAAATTGATGACGATACAACTATCATATCTCTTGCAAGTGCGACTGGGTTCAATGTCTTTGAGGATCAAACAGTAACTGCAGATTTTCCTGGATTCGTTCAGATAGATAAAGAAGTAATTAAATACACTGGTGTAAATGGTAATACTCTAACAGGTATTACTAGAGCTATAGATGCTGGTGTTGATGATCGTAGAAAATCAGACCATAAAGCAAAAGCATATGTATTTAAGTATGAATTTAATGGTATTTCTTTAAGAAAAATCAATAAAAGACATGATATGGATCCTAGAGAAAAAACATTTGATAGTTATCATGTAAAAGTATCTACAGCGTCAACTGAAGTTTCATTTAGAACGACTAAAGCTGGTGGTGGAAATGACTTACATGTGACTCAAAACATGCCTTTTGAAGCAATAAATCCACAAATAACATCAATTACACCTAGTGGGACAAATATTTCTGCTAGAATTAAAACAACTTCTGGAACAAGTTTAAGTGGAAATGAACCCTCATTTAACGATATGGGTTATGAGAATGTTGCATTGAATAAAATTAATTACTTTGACACTCCAAGAATTGTAGCATCTGGAGCAAATGAATATCATTTACTTGATAATAACAAATCACTTTTCCTTGAATTAACACTTTCAACTAATAATAAGGATGTATCTCCAATGATTAATTTAGATACAGCTAATGCGATATTACTTAGTAATCTAGTTGATGATAAAGTTGATGATTTTGAAACTGATAGTCGAACAAAAATTCCAGGTTCAGATCCAAATAATGCGATTTATGAAACAAAACTAATTAACTTAGAGTTTGTTTCTAATTCATTGATGGTTCAGTTTGACGGACATCGAGAAGCAGAAGGTGATATTAGAGTCTTCTATAAATTAGTCAGAAGTGATGGTAGTGGTGCTAGACAAAGTTATGTTCCATTTAATACAAACGGATTACCAGATACTATTGTCAAACCAAATGCTAAACGTAATACCTTTAGTGAATATAAATTTACTGCAGAGAATACTGCACAATTTAATGCATTCATGATTAAAGTTGTTATGACATCAACTAATCAGGCAAAACCACCTCGACTTAAAAATTTTAGAGCAATTGCTCTTAGGTCATTTGAAATAGAGTAATGGAAAGGTACTTAAAAGTAGAAACTGACAAAACTCATGTCAGAGACATGGAGTCAAATGCCATAGTGAATAGAAATAAGGGTGAATTTGATAAATTTATAAAACTTTCTCAAAAAAAGTATGAAGAAAAAAGGAAATTTGACGATATGCGTAGTGATTTGGACTGCTTAAAACAGGATATGGATGAGATTAAAACTCTTCTTCTAAACATTATGGATAAATGATTTATAAATATTCCAAGATAGATTCTAATTAGTTAAATAATGGCAGCATATATTAGTAACATAGTAATTGATGCTGGAGCTGATTTTGACCAAACTTTCAATCTAGAAAGTTCATCAAATGCACCACTAGATTTAAGTGGTTACTCAGCTACTTCGAAACTAAAAAAACATCCTGCTTCTTTGAATGATAAGGCATCATTTACCGTGTCATTTCCAAACAGAACACAAGGGCAATTAAGAATATCTTTAGGATCTTCTATTACATCTACTTTGAAAGCAGGTAGATATAGTTATGATGTGTTGTTAAATGATGGTTCTTTAAAAACAAGAATTGTCAGTGGAAGTGCGATTGTTACTGCTGGAGTCACTACAGGTTAATTAACATGGCTGATATTAAAGTCAGAGTCGGTTCAAGAAATGCTAAAAAAGTTATATCTACTATATCGGGTAGTGGAGGAACTTTAGGTGGTTTATCAGATGTTGATATATCTGGTGGATTGCAAGATGGAATGGTGTTGGTTTTTAATGCAGCAACAAGTAAATTCGAAGCAACTTCAGAATTAACGCCAGGAGCAACACAAAATTTAAACATTAATGGGGGAAGTTTTTAAATGGCCAGCATAATACGAGTAAAGAGATCGACTGGCAACGCTGCTCCGTCAACTATAAACTACGGTGAACTCGCTGTCACAATTGCAAATGGTAATCAAGGAAATAAGGGTGGAAGATTATTTGTTGGAGACAATACAAGTCCAGATCCAGATCCGATAGTAATTGGTGGTAAGTACTACACTGATATGATGAATATCACACCAGGTGCGGTTAAAGATGGTTCAAATGCCCATGCTGGTAGTGTATCGAACGGGTTTATTCCAATTTTAGATGTTAGTTACACTGGTCATCCAGGTGGTGGTTCTTCAGGTTTGGGGGCAGCATATGCATCTCAAACTTTACCAAGAGTTGATACTTGGACAGTAGATAATCTTACACTTGATGGAAATACGATATATTCAAATAATACTGATGGAGATATTCGTTTTGTTCCTAATGGTGCAGGTCAAGTAATTATTGATGATGATACTAAATTAACATTCGGTGCTAGTGAAGATGCAAGTATTGAATATGATGAAGATGGAACTAACAAAATTCAGGTTACTGGTGCAACATGGGTTTATAATACGCAAGTTGAAATGTTTGGTGGATTCAATGTTGATAACATTGGAATTTCATCTAATGTTATAAGAACTAGATCTGGTGGTGGAAACACTTTATTCATTGATCCATATCCAGACGGTCTAGACAGTGATGGTATGGTCATCATCAAGGGTAGTTTACAGGTTGATGGTACAACAACCACTGTTAACTCTACTAATGCGACTTTAAATGATCCAATAATGAATATTGGTGATGTATCCAGTAAAAGAACTGTTATGTCTACAGTTGGATCTGGTGTATCAGCAATCACTTTAGATTCTGTTGTTGGTATCAACACTGGTGACGTTATAACTGGTAGTAATTCATTACCAGGTGCTGGAACTACCACAATTAATTCTTATACAACACAACCAGGTGGAACTGGAATTGGAACTATTTTTATTGATGGACAAACAACTGGCGGTATAACAACGACTGCACAATTAACAATCACACACGGTTTTGATACCAATACTGATCGTGGTATTTCTTTCAACTATAATACTGGAACTGGAGTAGCAAATAACAAAACTGGATTCTTTGGTTATAATGATAGCACAGGTGAAACTAGTAATGCACCTGAAAGATCTTTCACATATATTCCTGATGCGACTATTACTGGTAACGTTTTAAGTGGTACAAAAGGTTTCCTAGATATAAAAGGAATATATTTCCAAAGTGGAGATTATTCAACAGCTGGTAACGGAATTATCTATTTCGATACTACTGGTAAAATGGTTGGTGCGGCTGGCACTACTGCTGGTATATCCACCTCAAACTTTATACTCACAACGGATGCCAGTGGCATACCGAAGTGGACAACAACGATTGATGGAGGTCAATTCTGATACTATGAATAGTGAAGTTGATGTGAATATTTTGATTAATCATTACCATAAGAAATTATCAACATTAATTAATCAAAATATATTACTAGAGGCAAAAATTGAGTCTATGACAAAGGATTACATGGATTTACAAAAACAATTGCTTGAATTGGAAGAAGTTCAGAAAAAGGAGAAAAAATGAGTAAACCAGCCAGTAGACAAGGATTAATTGATTACTGCCTAAGAAAATTAGGTTATCCTGTGCTGGAAATTAATGTTGATGATGATCAAATCGATGACTTAATTGATGATGCGATTCAGTATTTTCAAGAACGTCATTTTGATGGTGTTGAGAGAATGCTCTTAAAGCATAAAGTTACGAAAGAAGAAAAAGAAACATTAACAAGTGGAATTACCACCACTACTGCGAGTTCCACAGTGGGTATAACCACAACTACGTTTGAAGAGTCACAAAATTTTATACAGTTGCCTGACCATGTATTAGGTGTAGAAAGAGTTCTTAAAATAGATAACAGCACTATATCAAGTGGTTTATTTAATATTAAATATCAAATATTCTTGAATGATCTTTACTACTATGGTGCACTTGATTTATTGAACTATACAATGACCAAAACTTATTTGGAAGATTTAAGTCGTATCATTACACCAGATACTCAGATAAGATTTAACAAAAAGCAAGGAAGATTATATTTGGATATTGATTTTCAACAGATGTCTGATGACACCTTTATAATTATTGATGGTTATCGTCTTTTAGATCCTGCAGATGTAAGTAAAATATACAATGATTTTTGGTTGAAGAAATATGCAACCTCACTAATTAAAAAACAGTGGGGAACAAACTTAATTAAGTTCCAAGGTGTAATGTTACCTGGTGGAGTTCAGTTAAATGGAAGAGAAATATATGAAGATGCAGTTAGAGAACTTGAAGAATTAGAAAATACACTCAAGACGGAGTACGAATTGCCACCACTTGACTTTATAGGATGATATTATGCCACTTTCTCCGTATTTTTTACAAGGATCTTCAAGTGAACAGAGATTAGTTCAGGATCTCATAAATGAACAATTAAAGATTTATGGTCAAGATATAGTTTATCTTCCTCGAAAAATTGTAAATAAAAAAACAATTTTGAAAGAGGTTGTGTCCTCTACATTTGATGATGCTTATCGTATGGAAGCATATCTTTTAAATTACCAAGGATTTGAAGGTAATGGAGATATTTTACAAAAATTTGGAGTTCAAACCACAGATGCAGTCACTTTCGTTATATCAAAAGAAAGATATGAGGATTTTATTAGTCCATTTTTGACTGGAGATAGTCAGATAGAATTAGCAACAAGACCAGAAGAAGGAGACTTAATTTATTTTCCTCTTGATAATACTATGTTTGAAATAAAATATGTTGAGGGTAAGAAACCATTTTATCAATTAAATAATCTTTATGTTTACACTTTAAGTTGTGAGGTAATGGATTATGCTCTTGATGAGGATATTGATACTGGTGTTGAAGAAGTAGACAGAGCTGCAGTTGAATTTGGATTCACAACAAGATTAAGTATGGTCAGTATTGCTGCATCAACAGCAACAGCAACAGTTCAATTATCTAAAGATACAGGTAATACTAACATTGGTAAGGGTGTTGCATTCATTGATTTAATTAATGATGGAACAGGATATACACTCCCACCTCTAATTGGTATATCATCAGCACCAAGTCAAGGAACTAATGCAACTGCGGTTGCAATCATGACAAGTCGAAGTGGACAAACGGGACAGTCAATAGACCGTATTGAAATAACTAATCCTGGTTTTGCATATACAACACCTCCAACAATCACAATCAGAAGTCAAAATGCATTTGGAACTGGTGCTGCAGCAACCGCAGTGATAGCAGAAGGAACAATATCCACTCCAACCATCACTAATCCAGGTGCAAGTTATGCTACTGTTCCAAATGTTTCTATAAATGCTGTTGGATTAGATACTAATATTGGAATCGGATCAACTGCAAAGGCAGTGGCAATAATCAATACTCTTGGTCAACTTGCTTCTATCAGATATTCATTTGCAGGTATTGGGTATACTGCAACTCCAACCGTAACTATAGATTCACCAACAAGAGCTGGATTAGCAACTGGTAATTATCAATTTAAAGAACTTGTCAGAGGAGTTTCAACAGGAACAACAGCAATTGTTGCTGATTGGGATTCAAGTGATAGAATACTCAAAGTTACAAATATTGGTGGAGTTGGATTTGCTGTTGGAGAATCAGTTGTTGGAATTGGAACTACTTTATTAGGATCAGATTCAGAATATGTTGTTAGGAGTGTTTCTGATCAAGATGAGTATGATTTATATAACGAAAATATTGCAGTAGAGTCTGAAGCAGACTCGATCATAGACTTTACCGAAGAGAACCCATTCGGTGATTTCTAAATAGTTTGGATAAGTCCTGTTTAAGATATGTTAGGAACCTATTATTACCATGAAATAATCAGAAGGACTATTATAGCCTTTGGTACACTTTTTAATGAAATTGACATCAAACATCAGACTGCTGCAGGTGGAGCATTTTCTACTGTAAGAGTCCCAATTGCTTATGGGCCAACAGAAAAGTTTTTAGCAAGACTAGAACAAAAACCAGATTTAAGAAAAAGAGTTGCAATAACTTTACCTCGTTTAGCGTTTGAAATGGATGGAATATCCTATGATCCAGCAAGAAAAGTTTCAACAATGCAAACTTTTAAAGCATTTACAAGAGATGGATCAAAAAGTGCAAGAAAAGTTTTCATGCCAGTTCCTTATAATTTAAGTTTTAAGTTATATGCAATGACTCAATATAATGAAGACTCTCTACAAATTATTGAACAGATATTACCATTCTTCCAACCATCATTTAATTTAACTGTTGATTTAGTTAAAGCAATTGGAGAAAAAAGAGATATACCAATGATATTAGAAAGTGTAACTTTTGATGATAATTATGATAGTGGATATGATCAAAAAAGAGTTATAACACATACTCTAGCATTCACTGCAAAAACTTACTTATTTGGCCCAGTATCAGATTCTGGTTCAGGTCTTATTAAGAAAGTTAATGTGGATTACTATACTAGCACTAATACTAAAACTGCAACAAGATCTAAGAGATACGTTGCGACACCAAGAGCACTTAAGGATTATAATGATGATGCAGTAACAACTCTTGCAGAAGATATTACAAGGACACAGAAGAAATTCTTAGTTCAGGATACATCAAGTTTAGTTGTAGATACTTATATTGCTATCGGTAATGAACTGATGTTTATTAAAAAAATTGAGAGTAATCATATTACTGTTAGACGTGGTGAAGATGGAACAACTATAGATACTCATATAAATGGTGATGCGGTTGATGCAGTAAATGCTCAAGATGATGCACTAGTAGAGGTTGGTGATGACTTTGGATTTAGTGAACAAAGGTTTGATTTACCAGACTTTAGAACTTATAGTCCTACAAAAGGAGTTGACGTATGAGTAAGTTTGATGAAATAGATGAATTTTTGGATGTGGAACCTGTTGATGCATCAAAAGAAAATAAAATTGAAAAAGTAGAAAAAAAGAAAGATTCTACTCTTGATTATGAATATTCAAGAGGTAACTTATATTCTTTAATTGAAAAAGGACAAGAAGCACTTAATGGTATTCTTGAAGTAGCACAGGGAAGTGATCATCCCAGAGCATATGAAGTTGCAGGACAATTAATTAAAAGTGTTGGAGATACGACTGATAAGTTAATTGATCTTCAATCTAAAATGAAAGAATTAAATAAAGAAGAAAAAGATTCACCAAAAACAGTAAATAATGCACTATTTGTAGGATCTACTTCTGAACTTTCAAAGTTATTGAAAAACGGAGTTCTAAATAATAAGGTAGAAAAGGAAGAAGAATGAAGTCATTCAAAGAATTTGTACAAGAAAGTAGTTTAACAAGACTGAAGAGTAAGTCAGATAAAGGTGGTATGGCCGTTCTTTCTGGAAGTCGTGGAGATAAATCAGCAAAAGAAAATCGTGCAAGGGCAAAGCAATTAGATAAAGATATTCGTGGTAAAGGTTTGCCAGGTGCAACTAAAGTTACTGGTAGATATGATGAAAAAGATGATAAAACAGGTAAGGTTACTAAAGTAAAAGAAAGAAGTCACGTTGTAACTTCTGGAAAGATGGGTAAAAGAAAGTTTAAAAAAGCAGTCAAAGCACTTGGTAAAAAATACGATCAGGATGCAGTCATCACACAAACAAAAGGTGGTGGAGGTGCTACACTCAAAAGAACTCGTAAGAGTGCACTACCAAAAAGAAATATACCAATTGGAAAAATGAGACCAGGTAGAACTGGTGAAATGGACACTCGCATTAAGGGTAAGACATTTACTTATGAATCATACCTTCGTATTCAGGAAAGAGGTAAAACATATACAATAGTTCTTAACTGGAGGGGTAAATTGATTACAACTCAAATGTTTATTGCATCATTTAAGAGACCATCAAAGTCAGAAATGACTGCAGAAGTGCAAAAGGTATATCCAACAGCAGTAGTAATGTATTTCAGTCCATCAACCGTAGATCCATCAAAACCTATGCTATTTGCTGGACAAGAAACGTAAGTTGTCATGAGTGAAATTTATCTTGGTAATCCTAATCTAAAAAAAGCAAATACACCAATTCAATTTTCTGCAGAGCAGATTGAAGAGTTTGTTAAATGTAAAAATAATCCCGTATACTTTGCACAGAAGTATGTAAAAATTGTGTCTCTTGATGAAGGTCTTGTACCTTTTCAACCATACAAGTTTCAAGAAAAATTAATTAAAAGATTTCATAAAAATCGTTTTAATATTTGTAAGATGCCTCGTCAGACTGGTAAGTCAACGACTGTGGTGTCCTATTTACTTCATTATGCTGTTTTTAATGATAGTGTAAATATTGGTATACTAGCAAACAAAGCTGCAACTGCAAGAGAATTATTAGGAAGATTACAGACTGCATATGAAAATCTTCCAAAATGGATGCAACAGGGTGTGTTAGTATGGAATCGTGGATCACTGGAGTTAGAAAATGGATCTAAAATCTTGGCAGCATCTACCTCTGCATCTGCAGTTAGAGGTATGTCTTTCAACATTCTTTTTCTGGATGAATTTGCCTTTGTTCCTAATCATATTGCTGACTCGTTCTTTGCCTCTGTATATCCTACTATTACTTCTGGTAAAAAAACCAAAGTCATCATAGTTTCTACTCCACATGGTATGAATCATTTCTATCGATTGTGGCATGATGCAGAAAGAGGAAAAAATGAATATACACCAACTGATGTTCACTGGTCTGAAGTACCAGGTCGAAATGCAAAGTGGAAGAAACAAACGATAGCAAACACATCGGAACAACAATTCAAAATTGAGTTTGAATGTGAGTTTTTGGGATCTATTGATACGTTGATTGCACCAAGTAAACTTAAATCTTTAGTATATGATAATCCAATACAACAAAATGCAGGTCTAGATGTTTATTTTCCACCAGAAAGAAATCATGATTATTTGATGACAGTTGACGTTGCACGAGGGGTTGGTGAAGATTACTCTGCATTTGTTTTAACTGATATTACTGAGTTTCCTCATAAAGTCGTAGCAAAATATCGAAACAACGAAATCAAACCGATGTTGTTTCCAAATATCATATATGAAGTAGCAATGAATTACAATAAGTCTTTTATATTATGTGAAGTAAATGATATTGGAGATCAAATTGCTTCAATATTAAACTTTGATATGGAATATGAAAATCTTTTAATGTGCTCGATGAGAGGCCGTGCTGGTCAAATTGTAGGACAAGGATTCAGTGGAAAGAAAACTCAACTTGGAGTCAAAATGTCAAAGACAGTTAAGAAGGTTGGTGCATTGAACCTCAAGACTATGATTGAAGAGGATAAATTAATATTTAAAGATTATAATATAATATCTGAATTGACTACATTTATATCAAAAAGTAATTCATTTGAGGCTGAAGAGGGATGTAATGATGACTTGGCAATGTGTCTTGTAATATATGCATGGTTAGTTGCACAAGATTATTTCAAAGAACTTACTGATCAGGACGTAAGAAAAAGATTATATGAAGAACAGAAAAATCAAATCGAACAAGATATGGCACCCTTTGGTTTTATATCTGACGGACTGGATGATGGTAGTTTTGTTGATTCTGAAGGAGACACTTGGCATGTTGATGAATATGGAGATCGTTCATATATGTGGGAGTATCGGTGATGAAGAATCCATTTAAGAATGTTAGATTGAAAAGATTATTATCAAAATCGTTTCCAAAAAGAAAAATAACTATCATAGATAACAAAGACGGATCACAAACAATTCTTATACTCTAATGAATAAGAACGAAGAGTTTGGTTTTACTCTTGAACATTTACTCTTTCAAGAAAGAAAGTGTAGAGTTTGTGGAGAGACGAAAGATTTAGTAAATGAGTTTTATCTAATTCGCAAAAATAAAAGAAACTTTCCATCTGGTTATTCTTATGAATGTAAGATATGCACAGTCAAAAGAATTTTAAAGAATCGAAAGAAAACAAAGGTGTCAACTGAGTGGTCATACCCTGATTGGTAATGTTCATGCATTGTTTCCCCAATGTAAAAGTAGCAAATAATAAATACTTTTAGTAAAATTGAATCTTTTATAAAGAGGGAAAGACATGTCGCTTAACTTAGTATCTCCTGGAGTCAAGGTAAGAGAAGTTGACTTGACTATCGGTAATATATCTGGAGCACAAGAACTGGTCGGAGCGATTGCTGGCCCATTTGAGAAAGGCCCAATAGATGTACCGATATTAATAGAAAACGAGCAAGATTTACTTGCAACTTACGGTAAACCATTAGACAAAGACGGACAATTCGAATATTGGATGACTGCATCATCATATCTTTCATATGGTGGTGTCTTAAGAGTTTTAAGATCCGATAATACAAGTTTAAAAAATGCTGGTGTTGGAACTGTAACTGGAACTGCTGCTGATGTTAAAATTAAATCATACGACGATTACACATCAAATCACTCAAGTGCTTCTAGTTGGTTCTACGCAGCAAAAAATCCTGGTACATGGGGAAATGGATTAAGAGTATCAGTAATTGACCACTTTGCTGATCAAGTTATTACTTTACCAGGTATCGGAACTGCTGGTATAACAGTCGGTATGGGTATAACCCAAACAATAACTGGAAGAATTTCTGTCGGAAGTGGAACAACAACTGCTTATGGATCTGGATTCATGAGAGGAATTATAACTGGAGTTGGAACTGCTGGAGGGCCAGGAATTAGAACTGATCAAATAACTGTAAAGGTTGTTGATAGGGTAACTGCTGAAGGTGATGTATCACCAACCAATTATGATCTACTTAAGTTCTTAACTTCAACATCTGAGACTGAAACAACAACTACATCAACAGGAATAGGAACAACATCTGGTGTCGTTGATAGTGCTTTTGATATTACCATTACAGGAATTGGAACAACCGCAGGTATTGCAGGAATTAGCACTGATGTTTTATTAGGTGACATCGTTACTGTAACTGGTGGTAATTCCGTAATTTCAACTGGAACAACAGTCGTTGCAATTGGAGCAAGTACAGTAACTGTTGATAAAGCAATAACGGGAATATCGACTTCAGGTGATGGTGCAGTATTTACGTTTACTCGATCATCGGGAGTATCAACAACAACCAATACAAATACCACATTTGTAATTAAGGCAAACGGAGATGCAGTTTCCAACTTTACCACAACTACTGTTAAAGACTGGTATAATTCGCAAACACTAGGATTAACTAAAGGTGCTGATATTGCTTGGAACTCGATTGCAGAAAAACCAGGCACTTCTGAATACGCAGCATCAAGAGAGGGTGCAAATGATGAAATGCACATAGTGGTTGTTGATGAAGATGGTAGTGCAACAGGAATCGCAGGTAACATAGTCGAAAAACATCTTTATCTTTCAAAAGCAAAAGATGGTAAAAGACAACCACCAGAAGAAGTTTACTATAAAAACTATCTTGCAAATAGATCAGAGTTTATCTATGCAGGTGCTGCACCAACTGGCATAGCAGGTGATACTTCACCCTCATCACTAAAAGCAATTAATTCTGGTTCTGGTGATGCCGACATTAAGGATTTCACAACAACTTCAGGTAACTGGGGTGCAAATGCTGCAGGAACAATCTTTAATGTTCAAGGAAATAGATCTTATGATTTCACAGGTGGTAAAGATTATTCATCCACAACAACACTTGGTGTTACAACTCATGACAGGTATATAGTTGATAAGGGTGATATAATCAATTCATATAATATTCTTAAAAATCCAGCAGAATACATAATTAACTTTATTTTGCAGGGGCCAAGTGGTGGTGCTACAATCTTTGATTCACAAGCAAAAGCATCAGCATTGATTGCAATTGCAGATTTAAGAAAAGATTGTATTGCTTGTATATCACCACATCGTGCAGGAGTTGTAAATGTTCCTAACTCAGACACACAAACAGATAACATAGTAGATTACTATGCTGCACTTCAATCATCATCTTACGCAGTATTTGACTCAGGTTACAAATATGCGTTTGATAGATTTAATAATGAGTTTAGATATATCCCATTAAATGGGGATATTGGTGGATTAATGGCAAGAACATCAATTAATTCATTCTCTTGGTTCTCACCAGCTGGTGCATCTAGAGGAGCAATTAACGGAGCAGTTAAACTTGCATATAACCCATCACAAGCACAAAGAGATATTATCTATCCAAAGAGAATCAATCCAGTGATTGCATCTCCAGGTGCAGGAATTATTCTCTTTGGTGATCGAACTGGACTTGGTGTTGCATCAGCATTTGATCGTATTAACGTTCGTCGTTTGTTCCTCACAATAGAGACTGCAATCGAAAGAGCAGCAAGAGATCAGTTATTTGAATTTAATGATGTAATCACAAGAACAAACTTCTTAAATATAGTTGATCCTTTCCTTCGTGATGTTAAAGCAAAGAGAGGTATCACTGATTTTGTTGTTATTTGTGATGAGACAAACAACACTCCAGCTGTAGTTGATTCAAATCAATTTAAAGCTGACATTTTCGTAAAACCCGCAAGGTCGATTAACTTTATTGGACTTACATTTGTTGCTACACGCACAGGAGTAAGTTTTGAAGAAGTCGTTGGAAACGTTTAACTTACTAGAGGAAAAAAATTAAATGGCTAACCTAAACATTCCAAATACTAAAGATAGAACTCTTGATGCTTTTAAGGGTAAAATGGTCGGGGGTGGTGCTCGTCCTAATTTATTTGAATGTGAATTATTCTTTCCTGATAATGCAATTCCTGTTGATTCAACGAAAGATGAAATTGCAGACAAGAGTCGATTTTTAGTTAAAGCAGCACAGTTACCTGCTTCAAATATTGCACCTATTCTTATCCCATTCAGAGGAAGAAATTTAAAAGTTGCAGGAGATCGTACATTTGATCCTTGGACAATCACTATCATTAATGATGTTGACTTTAAAATTAGGACAGCATTTGAAAGATGGATGAACTTAATCAACAAACATGAAGATAATGCTGGTATCACAGATCCAACAGCATATCAGAAAGATTTATTTGTAAGACAATTGGGAAGAGCAGCTGTGAGTGGTTCAACTCCTGATACTGCTTCACAATTACCTGTTCTCAAAATGTATAAGTTCCACGGAACTTTCCCAACAAATATATCAGATATTCCATTATCTTACGATAGTTCTGACACTCTTGAAGAGTTTACTGTTGAGTTACAAGTACAGTGGTTTGATGCTTTAGATGCACAATCACAGACTCAACTTGGCACAGGAGCATAAATAGTGCTATAATAGTAGCAAAACGTTTATACAATGGCAAAACTTTTTGGATTTAAAATCCCTGATGGAGAGGATAAGCAATCAAAGGGGATAGTTTCTCCCGTACCTCCTACTGATGAAGATAAATCAGACTTTTATGTCTCTAGTGGATTTTACGGTCAATATGTTGATATTGAAGGTGTTTACAAGAGTGAGCAAGATTTAGTTCGTAGATATCGTGAAATGTGCTTACACCCAGAGTGTGATAGTGCAATTGAAGATGTTGTAAATGAAGCAATCGTTTCTGATTTAGATGATTCACCAGTTGAAATTGAATTATCAAATCTAAATGCATCGGATAGATTAAAAGATTCTATTCGAGAAGAATTTAAATATATCAAGAGTGTCATGAACTTTGATAAAAAGTGTCATGAAATTTTTCGTACTTGGTATATTGATGGTCGAATATTTTACCATAAAGTTATTGACTTAGATAATCCATCAGAAGGAATTAAAGAAATAAGATATATTGATCCACTTAAAATAAGATTAGTTCGTGAAACAGATAAAACTGGTTCAAATAGTTTATCTCCATTTGATATTGCTCGAAATGGAAATGATCCAAAAAATGCAGATGCTCCAAAAATAAATGAATATTACTTATATGACCCAAATGCAGGAAAGAAAGGTGGAAGTGGAATCTATCCAACTAAAACTGCAAAAGGTGCAGTTAAAATCGCAAAAGACGCAATTACATATTGCACATCTGGTTTAGTAGATCGTAATAAACAAACAGTATTATCATATTTACATAAAGCAATCAAAGCACTTAACCAATTAAGAATGGTTGAAGATAGTCTTGTAATTTATAGATTATCTCGTGCTCCAGAAAGAAGAATATTTTATATTGATGTTGGTAATCTTCCAAAGATTAAGGCTGAACAATATCTTCGTGATGTTATGAATCGTTATCGTAACAAGTTAGTTTATAATGCTGACACTGGAGAGATTCGTGATGACCGTAAATATATGGCAATGCTTGAAGATTTCTGGTTGCCAAGAAGAGAAGGTGGTCGGGGAACCGAAATTACAACTTTACCTGGTGGACAAAACTTAGGTGAACTCACTGATATCGAATACTTTCAATCAAAATTATACAAATCATTAAATGTTCCATCAAGTCGATTGGATAGTCAAGGTGGATTTAACTTAGGTCGTTCATCTGAGATATTAAGAGATGAACTTAAATTTACTAAGTTTGTAGGAAGATTAAGAAAAAGATTTGCTCAAGTTTTTAACGATATGTTGAAGACTCAACTAATTCTAAAAAATATTATTACACCAGATGATTGGAGTGAATTGGAAGATCATATTCAGTATGATTTTCTATATGACAACCATTTCTCAGATCTTAAGAAGAATGAATTATTAAATGAGCAACTTGGTGTGGTTGCATCGATGGAACCATACATGGGTAAGTATTTCTCGAATCATTTTGTTCGCACAAAAGTTCTTAAGCAAACTGAAGATGACATCAAAGAAATAGATAAGCAAATTAAAAAAGAAATTAAAGATGGAACTTTAATGGATCCAAATGCAATGGTTGATCCAAACACAGGTGCACCAATGGATCCTAATATGGATCTAGGTCAACCAATTACAGAACCAGATCTTGAAAGTCAAGGTTCTGCGACGGAAGCACCTGAAGGTGGAGAGATATAAATAAATATTAGTCAATATAATATTTTCTTAACATGGCAGCAAATGATGATTTAATGGATATGATGGTTGATGATGCTAATGCATCAGATATTAGTGATAAAATTAAAGAAATTTTATACACAAAGAGTGCAGAGATGATAGATGTTGCACGACCACTGGTAGGTGCAGGACTTTTTGGTGACGAAGTTCCAGAAGTCTCTGAGGAAGAACCAGAAACTGAAGTGACTAGTGAATTAGAAACTGAAGAAGAACCACAAGAGGAAGAACCCGATGGCGAATAGAACTTTAGTAACAGGTAGTCAGGCTGCATGTGGAACTAATGCTGCAGGTGCTTCCACATTTGGAAATGCAACTGTAGTGCGTCTTTGTAATAATAGCAGTACTGCAAAATTAGTATCTGTTATTGATTCAGTTGGAGGATCAACAACAATTGGAACTTTTACCATGCCAGCTAACACTGTTGAATTTATTGAGAAAAAATCAACCGAGGCAATATTTGCAGAAAACGCTGCAGTATTAGGTTCACCTGTAGGATATACAAATTAAAAAAATGAAATTAATCACAGAAGAAGTCTCAAACGTAAAAATAATTACCGAAGGTAAAGGTTCTAATAAGAAACTTTATATTGAAGGTGTATTTCTACAAGGTAACATCAAAAACAGAAATGGTAGAATGTATCCTGTCGAAACTCTTGCAAGAGAAGTCAACAGATACAATGAAGCATTTGTTGGTAAAGGTAGAGCACTTGGTGAACTTGGACATCCAGATGGCCCAACTGTAAACCTTGATCGTGTTTCTCATAAAATTACATCACTCGTTCAAGAGGGAAGTAATTTTAGAGGTAAAGCACAATTGCTTAATACACCAATGGGTAAAATCGCATCTTCACTTTTAGATGAAGGTGTGATGTTAGGAGTTTCTTCTCGTGGTGTTGGATCATTAAGAGAAGATCGTAATGGATGTAAAGTTGTTGGTGAAGATTTTATGTTAGCAACTGCTGCAGATATAGTTGCTGATCCATCTGCACCCGATGCATTTGTATCTGGAATTATGGAAGGAAAAGAGTGGATTTGGGAAGGAGGAATTCTTCGTGAACAACAAGCAGCACAAACACAGAAGAGAATAAACACCCTCGTTGATCAGAAAAGACTTGAAGAGAAAAAACTCGAATTGTTCGGTGATTTCTTGACAAATCTTTAATTTATAAATAACTATAGTAAATTTTAAACAAAGGTTAAATCGGAGAGTTAAAAATGTCCCGTGGTACTAAATTACAAGAAATGGAAGTAAAGACACAGCAATCCAAGACTGCCGTTAATGCTAATGCTGCACCAGCAGATCCCATGCCAAAATTAACAACAGGTGGTACACCCGTATCATACGAAGATCTTGGAGGCCCTACACCTGAAAATTCCAAACCAGATGACGATTCAAATAAATTGAAGACACCTGGTGTTTCACTTAAGCAAGTTAAAGATGTAGTGAATAAAGGTGCAAAACCAGCTGATCCGATGCCTGCAGGAATGAAGGAAGAGGAAGAGACTGAAGGAGAAGTAGTTGCTGAAGAACCAGTAAAAGAAGAAGAAACAGTAGTTGCAGAAGAAGAAGAGCAACCTGAATCAGTTCTTCGTAAGAAGATGGCAGATGCAATCAAAGAATCAGAAGAAACAACAGAGGAAGAAGAAGTTGTTGCTGAAGCAGAAGAAACAGTTGAAGTTAATGTTGAAGATGACATTAACGCATTAATTGCTGGCGAAGAATTGTCGGAAGAGTTCCAAGAGAAAGCAAAGACAATTTTTGAAGCAGCAATTAACTCTAAAGTTTCCATTATAAAGGAAGATTTAGAGAAAGAGTACGCAAAGGTACTACAGGAAGAAATTGACTCTACCAAGATCAAGCTCACAGAAAGAGTTGACTCTTATCTTGAGTATGTAGCTGGTGAATGGTTAGAGGAAAACTCTCTTGCTGTGGAGCAAGGGCTCAAGGCAGAGATGTCTGAGTCATTCCTAACAGGAATGAAGAGTCTATTTGAAGAACATTATGTATCAATCCCTGAAGACAAATATGATGTACTTGAGAGCATGGTAAATAAATTAGATGATATGGAAGAAAAACTCA
>Ga0209348_1000106_pt1 | contig 52691 bp, 43 predicted proteins | sample ETNvirenome_2_30_FD_184065 | JGI IMG/M metagenome (GOLD analysis project Ga0209348, IMG submission 184065) | Marine viral communities from the Pacific Ocean - ETNP_2_30 (SPAdes) (version 2) | ecosystem: Environmental > Aquatic > Marine > Oceanic | place: Pacific Ocean | collected 2013-06-22 | reverse complement strand
AGGACGAGAGTGGATGGGCGGGCGGTGGGCGGGATGCGGGTTTGTCGTCTGTGCGGCAGTCATTGGCTCTGCCAGTGGTGTCAACAAGAGATGCGCCTTTGGTTTACCAACTGGAACTTTGTCCCCGCATGCAGTGAACCAAAACTGCGTGACAAATCCCGCGTGCCGGGGACCAAACCCGGACACAACCGCGGGGTGTTCGTTGGACTGCATCGAGATTCCGGACAACGCCGGCACGTTCCTGGGGGCGCGGATGGAGATTCGGGTGGACGTGGTTGTTTTAGCGGACGGCGCCAATGAAGTTGCAACCGGAACCACTTTTGTGGACGCGCGCTTTGGTGTGATCACGCCGTCGGAGCTGGCGTCGCTGACCCTCACCCCCGTGGGGGCGGCCGACGAGATCCACGGGAACACCAACACCACCTTTACCGTGAAGGTGACCTACACGCCGATCAGTGCCACCTACGACAGCACGGCGCTGGACGCGGCCAACACAAAGCTTTCGTGTTTTAATCATCCACCGCCGCCGCCCCCGCCGCCGTCGCCCTTCACGCAGCCGTCCCCCACAACATATTCGGCCGTGTTTTGGGCGCCCGGCGTCGACCCTTTCCCGCCCGGATCGACTGCAGTTTCCAACTTTTCACTTGGCGGGTGCCCGGCTCCTGGGACAATGACTGAAGCCACGGTGGACCCCGGCGTCGAGCTGTTTGCGTGCTTCCCGGCCGACCCCCGGCTTGAAACATGCACCGAGCTCCGGCGGTGCACCGCGCTGGAGCGGCAGACCAACGCAGCGACGCGAACAAAGACGCAGAACGTCGAGTGCGAGACGCTCACGACGTGCGATTCCGGCGCCCGGTTCCAGGTGGCGGCGCCCACGGCCACGACCGACCGGGTCTGTGTGGACCGCGTCGAAACGTGCAGCCTCGACGCGGGCCAGATCACGGCCGACCCCGGCAACCTCACGACGGCATCGACGTGCGCCGACGTCGAGCCGTGCGGTGCCGACGGTGCCGACAATAAATACACGGCGACGGGCGCCACTCCTGTGACGCAGCCCGTGTGCCTCGACGTCAAGACGTGCGGCGCCGTGGGGGTGGAATTCGAGTCGGCGGCGCCCGAACTGGAGAAGGACCGGGCGTGTTCGCGGGTTCTGGCGGCGTGCAATTCGACGCCGACGGTCGTGGAGGCCGTTCGAAACACGCTCTCGGACGGGGTGGTGCCGACGCCCGTCGATTTCTACGAGAGCGCTGCGCCGACGGCTACGACCGACCGGGTGTGCACGCCTGCGACCGTGTGCCTCGAACACGAGACGCTGGACGCGCAGCTCACGCCGACGACCGATCGGACCTGCCGGACGCGGGACGCGTGTTCCGGATCCGGATCCGGCACCGGCTCCCCCTGTGCGCCGCCCGGGGCGCCGCCGGGGCCCCCTTCTTCGCCGCCGCCCGACGGGCTTGCCGCGCTGATCTGGGGCTCGGTGAGCCTGGTGGTGGGCACGGTATGGGTGGTCAACGCCAACATTGCGTCGGGGAATGTGCTGTTTTAAAAAAAAATCATTCACTCTGGTTCCGGGCGGCACGGCGCGAGGAGGCGGGCGAGCGTGGTGAGGGTGGGCGGCAGGTCTTTTTGGACGTCCTGGAGGCCGGGAATTACTAAATTCATCGGCATTGGCGGGTCTGACCGGGACGGGTACAGCTCTGGACAGATGTTGTTCCGGAGCTCGGGGTGGATGACCGCAAACCCCGGAAACTTTTCCGACCAGTTGGTCCACGGCACAGACTTTAAAAAGTCGCGCGGCACCGGAAAAGAAGTGCGCGCGCTCACGACAATGTTTGGCACGGAGAGCGAGTACCCGCGCGTGAACACGCTGGCGTGGTCGCCGCGGCCCGCGTAGAGGAGGTAGGTGAACGCCGAGCACACGGCGGTCGGCGGCGTATTACAGCCGGCGTGGATCGTGTTCTCCTCAAAGTTCATCACCACGCTCTGGCCGCCCGACTCGCTCAAGAGCCGGATGCGCTTGTGGGCCCCCGAGGCGAACCGCGAGCTCCGTCGCGCCCCGCCGCCCACCGAAAAAGGCAGCACAGCGCGCGAGACGCCCGAGCCTCCCATGCTCGGCGACGCAACATGCAATACAGAATTTGCGGGTCCGAGGTAGCTCCATGTGCTCCGTACATGCTCTGGCAGGGCGTCAAGGATATCGACGACCGTTTTTGACCACACGAGGTTTGGGGGCGGTGCTACGTCTGCGGCGGCCGGCGGCTCGGGGTCCATCAGGGGGGGTGTGGTGTGGTGTGGGGGAGGGAATTTAAATCATCTTTCACTGCGCGTCCAGTCGTACAGCGCCCCTTCAAAGGTGCAGAGGGCCCCTGCAGTTGGGGCAAGTTTGGTTCTCCTTTGTCCACATCAAAATGCACGCGGCATGGAAGAGATGGCCACATTCCGTCCGTATTGACCGCTGGCATGGCTTAATTTGTTGCAGACAGATAGTGCACTCTCCAGTTTGGTTTAAAATTCCCGTTGGCTCCAGGGGGCTCTCAATCTCGACTTCATCTTCTCTTTCCCTTCTCCTGCACGCCATAAATGGCAACACGTGGCGGTAGAAAATTGCAATGGCCAGACATGCCAAAAACGTCGAGGCGATGCACCCAAACAAGAGGCCGCTGCTGATGGTGCCCGGACAGTACGCGTGCGCGCATCCAGTGGCGTTGTTTGACATTGGCGGGGAACGGTCAAGGGAGGACTGGGGTTCCCGGGGTTGTGCGGGTCTGGTTCATCGGGCTGTCTACTGCAACCCCATCAGGGGGGGTGTGGCTTTAAAAGAGCCCCGTCACTCCCCCCCTGCGGTCCTCCGGCGGCGCTTTCTCGGGAGGTGCGTGATTTCGCCAACGGGCGCGAGGCAGAGGTCGGTCGGGCTGAAGCGGGCGCCGCCCAGCTTCCGCACCACCGTGTGCCCCTGCTGCGGCTCGATGTAGGCCACGGGCTGCGTGCCCCACATGCCGTGGCGCTCGTACACGGTTGGTGCCGGCGACGCCGTGGTCGGGGATGCCGGCGGGGGGCTCCTGGCCATGGCCTCGGCAAGGGCGGCGCGGTTTGCGGCCAGCGTGAGCTCGAGTGCGGCGATTTTCCGGGCCTGCGCCTCGCACCGTGTGCTCAGCGCCGCGTGGTTCTTTTCCATTTTTCGCTGGTTGGCGATGGCAATCCCGGTGCGGTGGCAGAGGCGCCCCGTGTCGGACACGGTCGTAAAGTATTTTTCGAGCGCGACGCAGAGCGGGGTGCTGGTGGCGGATGACGAAAAGCAGCACCCAATGGCTTTTTGAACAGCCGTGTCGAGGGTCGGGTCGGCGCGGATCTCGGCGACCGTGGCCCTAAACTTTGCTTCATCCTCTGGCGTGAGAGTGCCGGACGGGTCGACCGCGGTCTCGGGGAAAAAGGGCGCGCCCGGCATCGCTCCGTGTGTGGCACTTTCCAAGCGGCCTGGGTTCCTAGTCGTGTTTTTTTGGCCCCGCGCTGTTTGCCGTGTGCTCCCAGAGCTTGAGGAGGACGACGGCCGAGACTACGATAAAAAGCACGTAGCCAGAGTTGTGCTTGGCGGTTTCAAACAGGTTGACGACGTACCGCCCGCACAACGCCGAAAACATGAGCGTCACGAGGTCGCGCGTCTGGGAGATGACAAAGATGGCGGTGCTCTCGATCGGGCCGTCGGGCCCGCGCGGCGACTCTGCGACCCAGCGCTCAAACGCCGTGGCGCCCAGGGTGGCCGCTATGCTGAGGAGGGCAAAGGCGACGACGTACAGGGTTCCAAAATCGCCGAGGGCCAGCGGCTCGACGGCGTCAAACGCTGCGGGACGGCGCGGGGTGAGTGCTGCGGCACCCCACGTGTGGCGCAGCGGGCGGAAAAAAAACGGGGCCCCGACCAACGCTAAACACAAAGGGGTCTATCAGCCGCTGGATCAGACCATCAAACGCCTGCGTCTCGAGATCTTTTGCGGTTGGCGCCGCGGGCTGGGGGAACGATGGACCCGGTTCTTTCGTCGCCCCTTCTGGTTCCAGCATTTTCCGTGCCGCCCGAAGCCGTTGTCGAGTACGTGCTGGAGAAGATGTCTGCTAAACGGGCGCTCGAATCTTTATACTCGGGCGCCTGTGTTTTTTCTATCGACGATGCGGCGGGCACGGCGGTGGTCAAGCTGGGCACGGTCGATGTGGGCATGCCCGTGTCGCTGCTGAGCGACCCGCGGCCGCCGGTGCGACGGCCAATCTCCAAGGCCGACACGGTGGCGCTTGGGCGCGCCGTGTGCAGTTTTGTGGGGTGGGTCGTCTGCATGGATTTTCTGTGGGTGAACCGGGGCCTGCCCGTGTTTTCGTCCATTTATGAGACGGCGGTCGACGAGGTTTCAGGGCGGTGCTGGGTGCTAAGCCACGCGCTCCAGATTCTGCAGCGACACGTGCACGAGGTGGCCGTGTGCAGCTTCCGGAAGCTGCTGGTGGACGGCGGCGGGTCGGCCATCAAGCTCGAGCAGCGGCTCGAGGCGCTCGGGTCTGCGGTGTGGGCGCTGTCGACCGAGGACGCAGCGGCACTTTTTCGGGCGACGGCGCCGTTTGAGCTGCGGCCCGCCGTGCGGTCGCCGGCGGCGGCGGTGCCGGTGACCGGCCATTTGCTCATCTCCGACCAGGTCGCGGTCGCGTACCCCCTGCGCGACTGGTGCTTTCTCTGCATCCTCTGCATGGCGCACGCCGCCGTCATCTGGCCGGGCAGAGTGCCTATTCCGGTTTAAAGGTTGGCCGCCGCTGCCGCCCGGAACCGAGACATATGATACTAGAATATATGATAGCTTTGTTTTTACGGGGCATCGGTTCTCTTGTTTTTTTCCACGGGAATATTTTTGCCCTGGCCCGCTTTTTTAAAAGCTAGAGTCATTGGACACGGCTTCTGACCAATCATAGAGTTTGTTGCGCTTTGCCGCTGGCAGGGAGAGCGTGCGGTCTGGGTCGTCGAAGACGCGTTTTTGGGACAAAAAAAGTGCCGGAGCGCCCGGCCCGGCGCCCGGCCCGGCGCCCGGCCCGGCGCCCGACTCGGCCCGAGGACGCGACTCCTTGAACACTGATCCGGAGACCTTTGCCAGCTTGTCGGCCTCTTTCCGAGCGCGCTCAAACGTGTCGCAAATGTAGGCGCGCACGGCCCGGCCGCCCGGAAAGTCGGGGCTCTCGACCGGTGGCAGCGCCAGGTAGTCCGTGATCATGTCGATGCGGTTCATAAAGCTCTTGTATTCGCGTCCCATGGGTTCCTTACTCAATTTTTCGCGGTAGAATAGCCGGGTCATGGCCGAGACCGTCTCTTGGTACTTGCGCTCGCGCCCTGTGTGCTGCGGTCCCGCGGCCGGCACGCTGATTTTCCAATACACGAGTGCCGTGACGGCCGACGCGTACAGCGTCTGCAGGCGCTTTGCGATTGTGGGCTCTATTGCCATGTCTCCACCGAGCGAAAACGTGTACTGATAGGTGGCAAAGTCGCCGTTGATGCCGTCGAGATCGATGAGCCTAAACTTTGCGGTTCGGACGCCGCCGGTGTCGACCGGGCAGAATGCAATGTTTGCGCACTTCATGTCCCCGTAGCTCGCGCCCTCCGCTTCAAGACACGCGTTGAGTTCGCGCAAAAACTCTACAAACGCGTCTTGGTACGCGACCTTGTCGGCAAACGACGTCATGGATCCCACAATGTCCAGCTTTGGCATGAGTGTGATGAGGAAAAACTTGATCTGGATTGCGCGAAACTCGATAAGGTCGCACTCCACAAGCCGCTCGGCAATCCGGAGCTGGTCAACAGCGCTGCTGTCCCACTGTTGAAACTTGATGGCAAGGGTGGGGCCGTCGACAAAGCGGCACTGGTACACTTTGCCAAACGAGCCTTGCCCAATCTCCTCGACGCTGCTCGAGTCGACTGGGTGTCCGTCAAACTGGAACGTGGACAGGGCGCTGCGGGCCAACCCGACCGGCACGTCTTCTGGCGTAAAGCTGGTGCGGTCAAGCTCCGTTTCGAGCAGTGCCATGTCTATTGCAATTTTTGAGAGGTCGACAGCACAACGCGGGGTCTCTACGATTGGTTTCCCCCCGGCAAGCGTTTCCAACGTGAACAGTCTACGAAAGTCCATGGCGGCCCATGTGCGTGATTGTCCTGCCAATTCCTCTTTATAGCAGCCCGCTTTCGGTTTTGAGCAAAAAAATGACGCCAGCAGGATTCAAACCCGCGAAAACTCCCGGGTCTGTATATATTTTAATCCTGTATAATAAAATTGTTTGTGGCTTCTTTTGCCCGGGAGCAGTGACACTTTGGCGGCAGAACCAGCGCCGCTCTGCTCCGGGATGCCCGATCCGCGGAATGCCGTCTACAACGCGCTTGATCACGAGATCAAGTACCTGTACCACATGGGAATACTGGACTCGGTGCCGCCGCCGCCCGTCATGGCCCACGCGGGCGCGGCGCCCGACATTTCGACTGACCAGATCATGTGGCTCGCGCGGCTCTACAGCGGCATCCGGCAGTCGACCGATCTGGTTGACAGGGAGCGGACGCTGCGGGAGCTGTGCTGGAAGCTCTGTTTCTGCCACAACGGCGCGGTGCAGGAGATGAACATCCAGTATTCAGAGAGGTGGTGCCGGCTGGCCACGCGGTTTTTCACGACGGGGGACGGAACTGGTCGCCGAATCTACCTCCAGCTGATGATTGAGCGCCTGGAGCGGAAGAACGCAGACCAGGCCCGGAAGCTCGAGGCCGCCGCCAAGGCCGCCATGGATGACTCGGTGGCGGCGGCGCGCGATCGGGAGCGTCTTTTTGGCGAAGCCCAGGATTTCAAGGCGCTTCTCCGCAAGTCCGAGGCCGCCCGGGCCCGGGAGAAGGATCAGCTCCGGCAGGCGTGCCAACAGCGGGAGCGACCGGTGACGTTGTCGGTCGGAATGCAGACGGCACCGGAACCCGCACCGGAACCCGCACCGGAACCCGCACCGGAACCCGCACCCGCACCGGCACCCGCACCAGTCCAGGAGCCTCTTTTCTGTGCTGGCGGGTGCGGCCGGATTGTCGAGCTGACCAACTTCAAGGGGAAGCGGATGCTGGTCGAGTCGGCGCTTCAGTGCTCTGGGTGCTTTGCGCTGCACCTGGCTGCGGACCACCCCGCGCCGGGGTGGCACTGCGGGGCGTGCACGGCCGACTGGCGCTCTGTTAAGCGCGGGCGCGACCCCGTGTGCCCCGACTGTCTCGCGCGATAAATTTTTTTCAGTCGCCCAAATGTCCGGTGCCCATATGCGGTTCGGTCCCACACCGAGACAGGTTCTTAAGGGCGGGCCGCGCACGTCCCGTGTCTGCAGTAGCTCAATTGGTAGAGCACTTCTGGCACGTGCGCCCCTTTGACCAGCGCACTGCTCCCGTTCTGCGCTGGTCCGTAGCACTGTGCCTTCTCTCTCTTAGAGAAGCGATCCGGATTCGAATTCCGGCTGCAGATCCATCCGTTCCTTTTTGGACCCGGCCATAACGATGCCGGTAAAGGAAACGATATTAATGGCTGGCGTTGTGGGTTTTGTGTACAGCGTTCCGGTGGCCGTGGCCGTGTCGTTTGGCGCCTCGTACTACGTCTACTCGGGGTGCATGGCCCTTCGCGCGTGGCACCGGCAGTAGACCGATTTAAAACGATGGGCATCTCAGTGCCAACGGGCGTGTTCGCCCTTGGGACTTTGATTGTTATCACAACAATTCTTGCTGCATGCCCGCTTGCGTTGACTGCGTTTGTGCTTTATTGGCTTGAGATAACACTGCTTGTTACGGCCCTCTTTTATTCGAATGTGAATCTTGGCACGTTTTACCGGACCGAGTCTGCACGAGCACGGCACGTGCAGCATTGTGTGGCCCTGGCGCTTTCGGTCATTCTGCTGAGCAACCCCGTGGCCGTGTCCGTGCAGTACGCGGCCGCGGCGCAGCCAGAAGGTCCGGGCGGCGACATCGACCCGTTTATCTGGTGGATTTTCCTGCAGGGCGCGTATTTTGTGTTTCTGTCTACCTACACCTCGGCGTGCATTGAAATTCAAAACACGGGCAATAACCCGGCGTGCTCGACGTTCTGCTGCTCTACGCAGGACTGGATTGTGCTGTCGGTGATCTTTGCTGCGTTTGTGCAGATTTCCGCGCTCATCGTGGTCACGACCGAGTATGTGGACGGGAACCCGCTTTTCCCCGTGTGGCTTGTCGCGTTCCAGACGGTGTGGACGGCGTGGGCCGTGGTGTACGACTGGATTATTCACCTTGCCGTGTGCAGCTGCCGCCGCTGCGGCGAGAACCACTGGTCTGTGGCGCTTAACGAGAGCGGCCGCCTCGCGCCCGACACGGACCTCAGCATTCAGCTGCTGTGATGGGTGAGTATAAACCTGTGAAGACCGGTAGATTGTTGCGTGGTGGGGCAATGCCAGTTGTAAAATACGATCCCAAAGGGAAGTATGCCACGCCCCAAAACAACTGGGAAAATACTCTTTTTTTGGGACAATCGTGGCCACCAGGGACTGTTTTAAGTTTTAAGTTCCACGGAAAGATTGCCGCAAAAAAATGGGCATCTGTGTTTAACACTTTGATGCGCTCTCTAAGAATTCCACACAGCAACCTTGAATCAAACTTTCTGGGTATGATAGAAGAAACCGGAGATGAAATGCTCGAGTTGCTAAACAACATTTTAAAAGACGTGGGTCGGGACCAGGTCGACAGTCTTGATAATCCGGTTCACTTTGAATTAGTTAGGGAAAAGGGGATCAAGAATTCAAAACTCTTTGGCGAAGTTCTTCAATGGACCTCTCTCTTACTGAAATATGCAGAATTGGCGTTGCCTTCCTTTGTTCGGCTGTCTGGACAAACTCGTATTTCCGGGTTGCTTACCATCGCAGTCTCCTATCCAAGCGACTCTGCATCAGCACCGCCACGCCAAGACATGCCAGGGACTCTACCCCCGGCCGAATCGACCGAATCGGCCGGGCCCGGCAAGTCCAAATTGTACGACTGGACAATTTGGACCCAGGATGCCGGCGGCAAAAAGACAGATGCGTGGGATTTTGACATGGACAAAGTTGAATGGAGGCCTCTCGAAAAGTATCCAGAGGGCACGCTTCTTTACAATGGTCAGCCTCCATTTAAGAGAGAAAGAATTGCCAAGGGAACGTATGGCACAATTTTTTTGAATTCGTTTGGAAGTGCAATAAACCCATTTCCCCTTAACTTGGCCGAGAAAATTATTGAATTGGGTTCTTTGTCAACTAAACGGGTTGATGAAACGTTGAATGGAATACAGACGGCAAAGCGGCTGATGGCGTGTGATCTTGTTTATTTCAAAGTCTGGATCAACAAAGTTAAGCCAGGCACAAAAACGAAACAGAGGGTAACAAACGATGATATTTTGCCACCTAAACGGCTGATTATTGCAATGGAGCCATTAAAAGGAGACGGCGCTGACTTTTTGAAAAAACAATTCACATCGAGTCCTTTGTCTGTTGGTCTTTCAAAACCACAACGGACGGATTTGGAACAAGCTACACTATCATTGGTGAAATTCTTGGCCAAATTAAAGGATTGTTTGTTTAGTAATTCGGTGCCTGGCACATTTCCTGACATGAAACTCCAAAATGTAGGGTATACATTTGACAAGGCAGAAAACCTTCATTGGCGTCTTCTTGACCTTGATGGAATCAATTCGAGCGCTGTTACATTTCCGTACAGCAAGGAACGGCCTCTTCGCAAAGACAAACAAACCGTGTATGCTATTGGAATAACAATTGCCCAATTTATTTGGCCATGGGTTATGGGAACCGGGGCATTGCCGCGTACATTTCATCACAGCCGCTTGGACCCCCAACAAAACATAAGGGAACTCTACTCCCTGATACAGACGCTAAGTTTTTCCATTGATGAAGAAAGCAGAGCGTTTACCACCGCGTGTATCTACAGGTTGAATAGGTCTATGGAACTTGCGGGAAAGACATTTAAGTAGCGATTAGTAAATCCGTTCCCCCCGCGGGATCCTGCTTGACAAAGCTGGGCTCGTGGTCGTGGCGGCACACGGGGCAGGTGGACTCGCCGTTCTGGATGTACCACGCCACAAAGCACGCGCCGCAGAGGACGTGGCGCGCGGTGCGGGTCCCGCAGTGCCGCATCACGGCGCGCCCGCCCCGCCGAAACGCGTCGGGGTCCATGCACACGGCGCAGAGCCCGGGGCGCCGGCCGACCGAGTCTGGCTTTGTGTACTGCGCGGCCTGCCGAATGATTCCTACAATGTCGTCAATCTCGTTCTGAATCCAGAACAGCTGGAGCTCGACGACGCCGAGCACCTCCTCGACCTCGGCCCGTCGCGCGCGCCCGTCCGGCGTCCGCTGAAGGTTGGTTCGGACCCGCTCGATGATGGCCGGGGCCTCGCGGCACGCCGCCACAAACGTCTCGAACCGCCTCGGAAGGTCGTCTGGATCAAACTCAAAGTCTTGGCTGATGCCAATAAGCGCAAGCAGATCCGTGTCGATCCCCGCATCGACCTCTGCCATCCGAGTTGAGCGGCGCGGGGGCCGCAGAGCCGCAGCGGCCATCCTGCGCCGCCAGGCCACACCCGGCCTGGGTTGGTGTGGCGGCCGCGCGGGATGGGCGAGTTGGTGGACCTGTTCACGCCGCATTTAAAAAAGCACCCAGAGCGGGCCTACCTGGCGGCGCTGGTGGCGGACATGGAGAGCGGGGCCATTGATGCGAGAATCGACCGGTTGGCGGAGACACTCAGAGAGGCGGCGGCGGCGGCGGCGGCGGCGGCGGCGGCGGCACCCGTGTCCGGCTCGATTGCGCAGTTCCTGTGATGGTCGTTGGCTGGGCTAGTCCGACTCCGAGTCGGACGGCGGCACATATGTGGGGGTTTCCAACCCGCCCGCGGTCCGAACGGCTTGAGGAAATGTTGAATCTTTCGGGGCAGCCCGTTTGTTCTTTGGTCGGGCCGGGTCTCGGTACGTGTCCGATTCAAGACTTCCGTCGGTTGGCGTTAAAATGTTTTCCACAATTGGCCGGACGCGGAAGAATTCAATATCATAGGTTGAGGTAGAATCTGGCGCGAAAATAAACGCCGTTTGCGACTTTTGGTGCGACAGCAGCCTCCCCACCCAGACGGGGACGTTTCTCCCCTTTGTGTCTACAGGGGTTCCGTCCAATTCCCGAAGCACAAACTTACATGGGGTTTGTCGGTTATCTGGCACAATTTCAATCACGCACCGTCTGAGGTTTTGTGGAAACCCTGTGTCATTACCCGAGAGCCCAATTATGCGGGCGTACCCCGCCTCGCAGATTGCAATATCGACTACGGGCTCGAGCGTTGGGTCGGCTGCTTCCGACACGTGGTACACAACGTCGTCGGCGAGCACGATGATGCGGTGGCGGTCGGTCAGCGTTTCTGTGGTTTCCGGGCTTTTTTTTTTGTTTACATAGTACCCGGTCGTCTCTGTAAAGTTGTTTGGGTAAAAGTTGTAGACCTTTGTGGTCGTGTCCCACGAGGTGTACGGCTCGTATTCGTGAATGTACCCGATGGTGCCGGCGGGAATAACGCCGTGGCGCCCGCCGTGGCGCGTGGGCCTCCCCTTGATTTTTACTCGGAGCGAGGTGACGATACTCTGGTGGGCGGCCATGGCGCCTCTGGTGCCTCTGGTGCCTCTGGTGCCTCTCTGAAGCCTTCTTTATAGCCGGTGGGCGGAAACACAGATGTGGTACACTTTTTGGGCAAAGGCCGTCTTTATACCCATACCGACGCCACTACCCGCCCCGCCTCTGCCCTTTTCTCTTGCCGCCTCCGTAGAATACAACGAGGTGGTAGACGACCGCGGTAAAGATGACGGCGCACTCGATCCCAAACACGATATAGGCCGCCGTCGCCGAGGAAACAGACGCCGCAAAGATTGTGAAGAGGCGGTCTTCTCCAAAGATGTCAAAGATGCGGGACACGTTCAGAACCTCAATGGTGGGCCCGACCACGGGGCTGCTGGCGACCGACTCGGACGACTCGGAGGGCTGCCACACGGCCTTTGCGATAAACCCGTGGAATGTGCCTGCCACGCCGTCAAACGCCGCTCCTGCTGTCGAGTTTGGATCTGCGGCCCGTAGGATGTCGTTGTCGCGGTACCCGACGCCTCCGACCACCACCTCGAGGCTCTGGGTGTAGCTTGAGGCGCCCGTGGTCTCGGTGCCGCCCTGGAGCCGGGTGCAGTTGACAAAAGCGCCGCGCCCCCCCGTCGTTCCCACCACCTCGACGGTGTTTGAGCCGAGCAACGTGCAGAGCGCCTTGACCTGGTCTGATGTGCCGTCGACAAGCACGAGCCCGCCCGTGGCGGCGTCGCACGCGGCCACGAGGAGGCCCGCTGCGTGTGTGCAGACGTCCGGCCCGCCCACGGCCTCGAGCTGGGCGATCGGGGCGCCCTCGAGGAGAGAGCACGGCACCTCGTCGACCGTCTGAGTGCCGGTGGTCTCTGTGGGCCCGAAAATCCCTCCCGCGGCCACCAGCGTCGGGGCGAGGCGGAAGCAGAGCCCCGTCAGTAGATTGACGGTGAGCGCCAGCGAAACATTTGTGGTCGACAGCGGGATTTGTCGGGTGTTCTCAAAGTTCCTCCCCTCGGGAAGTCCCGCAAAGTCGCCGATAGAGATTGAGGGAAGTGTGAGAACCGACGACACGACGGGCCCCGAGCCCGTCCCCGTCGTGTCGACGCCGACGCTGCACGGAAAGCAGGGGAGGACCACCGGGACCGCGCCTGCGGGCACGGTGGTGTTTGAGATGGTCGTGGGGCACCTCCGCGTGGACGAATTTCCAACAAAGTTGGCGTCTGCCTCGGTGCACACCGAATGACCGGTTGTCTGGAGGGTGAGGCAGAGAAAGGGGTCGTTCGGCACCTGGATCCGCCACCGGTTGAGCTGGCGGTGGAGCACAAACTCAAAGGCCTGAAACGGGTCTGTGGCCGAGCACGGCCGGATCTCGAGCGGGCCGCCGGCCTCGGTGCCGGTGGCGGTGGTGGTGGCCTGGCGGCTCACGCAGTTGACAATCTCGTCGAGTTTGGCAGTGTTTCGGTCCGCGACCGCAATCTGCGCCGTGAACACGCCCGACCCTCCCAATGTGCCGTACGTGTCGAGAATAAAAAAAGCGGGGTCGGCGACACCGGGCGCGTCCAGCGTTGCGGCCTGGATCTGGAAGGGCATTGCCATTGTCGAGGTCGGAATTCCCGCTGAGCTAATATCGACCGGCTCGCCGAGTGGCGGTGGGCCAAGCCCGTCGGTGCCATCGAGCGCTGGTACGGTCCACACCTGACGGAGCTGGAGCGGAAGGTTGTCCAACACAAACCCGGCGGCGTTTTTGGCCGTATTGACAACGCACACAGGAAGGCTCAAGTTCAACAGCGACGCAGTTGACCCGGTTCTGCTTCCGGTCATGTGGCTGACGGCGGTCGGGCACCCAAGGATGCTGCAGAGCTGGCCGGCGGCGTTTTCTGCAATAACGTCTGCCAGGATTTCTTGGGCAAACTGGGCTGCCGGTGCTGTCGAGACGACGACGTGGTTGTCTGTGAAGATGGCGTAGTCGGTCTCGGCGCACGGCGGTGGGATGGAGTTGTTCTGAAAGTTTCGGGCCTTGTCGGCGTACGACAGCTCGGCCACGTCGATTCCGGGCGGGAGCGTGGTCGTGTCTACCAGGCCGTCGATCATGTTGTTTAGGGCACAGAGGGGCCAGAACGTCTTGTTGGCGGCGCACCTGGCGCATTCTGTCTCTGAAATCGGGCACGCGCCTGGCTCACACATCCGGTAAAAGGTGCGGCAGAGTTCGATGTCGATCGGGGGCGGGGTTCCGGCCGGGTCGTCGCCGACGGTACCGTACGACGCTGGGTTTGGCGCAGGATCGACGTCAATCCACTGCGGCCTGGCGTCGGGGTTGGTCATGCGGTTCCACAGGCAGTTCCGGTAACTGCACTCGTCCCCGACGGTCGCGTTGGTTCGGGTGTAGTTTACGCCGGCCGAAGAGTCGCACGTGTAGAAAACCTCCTCGGTTCGGCCATCGCAGCACGGAAGCAGGTTGGCGGTTCCGTACAGCGCGTTGTACTGAAGCTGCGCTTCCGGGCACGCGGACGAGCACCCGACGTCGCGCGACGGCGAGCTGCTCTGGTTTGAGGCTATTGGACTGCCCCTGAACTGCCCCTCCCGCACGGTGATGGGGGGATATTTCATGACCACATCGCAGTACTCTGAGACAAGCCTGAGATTTCCGTCGCCGCGTTCGGTGGGGCACGAGCGGATGACGGGGTTCCCCACAATGCGCGCAAACGCCGCCTCGACGCCCGGCAGCGATGCGTTCTGGCAGACCGAGAGCCGCACGGTCGGGTCGCAGGTGCCCGCCGTGTTGATGGACGGCACCGCGTTCTGTGCCGAGAGGAGGTACCGCGTGTCAAAGACGATGGCGCCCTCGACGTCGACGTTGGCGCCCACCTCGTCGGTGCCGAGCTGCGGGTCGCCGCCGCGGGCCGAGAGGATGCCTGCTGCGCAGTCGACGCAGACGCACGACCCGATCCTGAGGTTCACCGCTCGGGAGCCGCCGGCCACGACCGGAACACGCTCGGATTCGCTCGCGAGCCGGGTGCAGATGCCGCCCTGGCGAAACTCGATGCCGAGGATGGTGGCGTTGGCCTGCTGCACCAGGATCCGGGTGCAGCCGTGCGTGGGGTCGTTCATGCCGCCGATACGAAAGTGGCGGGCTGGAAGGACGCGTTCCGTGACGTCGCCGCCAAACTCGCCGCTCTGGAGTATACGGGTGGCAGCGGCCGCCACCCCAGTGTCAAACGCCGAGCGGAGTGTGACCTGGCGCGACCCAAAATTGATGCGCGACTCGACGTGGGTGGGGTACACCTGATCGTCGACCATGTCGAGACCGCGGGATGCAGCTCCCGTGAGGCCGTCAAAATTGAGAAATTTGAACGAATCGGGATTTTCTCCGCCTCTAAAGTGCTCGACTGCCGCGTACAGGGCCGCAAAGAATCTGACTGACGGCCGCGCGTGGCAGAGGCCGTCAAACAAAATCCCGGACATGTCGTAGGAAATGCCCATTGCCCGTCCGAGGACGCTGCCGTGGTCGGCGTCTGTGCCCTGGATGTAGGCGTCTGGCCCGAGACGGGCGTCGCTCGGGTCATTGTAGTACAACGTTGAGACGTCTGTCATGAACATGAGCAGGTTTTCGACCACCCTGGCGGCGACCGGGACGGCCACAATCTCAAGCACGGTCGAGTCCGCGTCTGGGAACGCGTCAATCACATTTTGAATCAGCTTAAAGTTTCCGACGGTTTGGTTGGCGTACACGATGCACTTGACGGTTTGACCACCGGTGCGATGGCACAAATCGCCAATCTTGGAGCGGACTCCGGCGCGCACGCCAAAGGTGGTGATGTACCCCTGCTGCTCGAGTGTTTTTCCATTGCCGGCGCAAAATTGCTTTCGCACTGCTGGCGTCTTCAAGTCGCTGGCGCACCGCACAAACGTGTCCAGCGAGCTGTTGAAAAGCGAGGGCGGGTACGGCACCGGCGCGCGGGCCTCTCCGGGCGCCTCGGTCCCGGACGGAGGCTGGAGGTACCAGTCGGGGTTGGAAAAATCCCATGGCCCCGACGCGCAGTACGACAGTTTCTCGGCGCGCGGATCAAAGTCGTACGCCGACGGTGGCGGCACCGCCTTTTCCGAGACGGGCGCCGGGAATGTGACGCGAAAATCGTTGCTCCATCGCGGGTTTGGGCACGTCGTCGACTTTGTTCCGTGGCCGCCCGTGCACACGGGCGAGTCTGGTACCGACCGGTGAAAGAGCTTTGTGTCGATTTCGCAGTACGGCACGACGGCGGCCTGGAGGTCGCCAATGCACGGCGGCCGTGTGGTGGCTGTCTTGTACGCAGGCCCGGGCCCTTTCTGCAGGTTGACGCCGAGGAGGCGCTCGATGGGCGTTTCTCCGGTTGCGGAGGCTGCCAGGAACGTGTCCGAAGTGTTGCCAATCACGTCAAAGTAGGTGAAGCGGATCGCTTCGGTGGTGACTGTGGGGTCGTAGAGGCCGCGTTCCTTGAACCATGTGTTTGCGTGGATGTCGTAGACGCCAAGCGAATCTTGGATGTCGTACCGCACACGTTTTTTGCCCATTTCACATTGGCTCCGGACCGGCGAGGTGTCGGCCGCGGCCCCAATGTTGCCGCAGAGGCCGCAGAGTCCCGTAGGCCCAAACGTGGCCATCATGTCGTACGGGTTACCCTCGGCGTCGAGTGCCGTGTAGAGGGTACCGTCAAAAAGGTTTTTGACATTTTTCTGCTCGATGATGTTGAACGAGATGTTTGGCCGCGGGGTCTCGGTGCTGCCGCCCGCCTCGTATCCGACTGTTGTCATATCAAGCCGCACCGGCTGCACAAACTTGCCAGAGAGCTTGAAGCGGCCCGATCCCGCCCGCTTGACGCCGGGGATGCCGGCCGCAACATGACACCCAAGTTGGATGCCGAGCGGCGTCGTCTCGAGCATCGAGGTGCGGCCCGCCCAAAACGAGGTCGTAATGTTTGGTTCATTTGCGGGGCCGAAATTGTTGAGCGTGCAGTCTTTCCAGTCGTCATTCGTTTGCGTTGCATCCCACGCGGCTCCGGCGCTTTGTAGATTGTCCTGCGCGCCAGAAACTCCGTTCCGGAATCTGAACCCATCGGATTTTGGATTGACAAGGCTTTGGGGTCCTGGGTCGCCAACACACTTGTTTGCCGAGTTTTTGAACGTGGCGAGACACGCGCGAATCATGGTCGGGTAATTTTTGAAGAATTTGAGAAGCCCGGTCCCGTTGAGGTTTGTCTGGCCCGTGAAAAAGACAAAGCTCCCGGGAAGCGGTTTTGTGGCAAGGCGGGCGTTAAACAACTCTTTCCACGAGTTCCTAATTGAAAGGGTGGCGTCTGTTTCTGAAGCCACGTCGTACACGGATGACCCGGTGAGAACCCTGGACGTTTCTGCCTCAACCTCGGAAGCGGTCTGAATGCCCGAGTGCACCATGAGGCCAATGCCGACGTTTCTGCGCGTAAACAAGTACGGTTTCTTCTTGTTGAGCTTGATACGCGGAGTATCCGCAGCCGCTTCATCCGCAACCGCGGCTGTACCGTCCGCAGCCGCTCCATCCGCAGCCTCGGCTGTACCGTCCACAAGCTCTGCGCTTTCTATCTCTTCGCCTCCCGGCACCACGGCCAGTGCAACCCCAATCAGGGCCTCGGCGGCAGATGCCGCCACGGTGCTTTCAAAGTGGGCCATGTCGCACTGTGCGTTGCACCGGTCGGGCGCGTCCACAAGACAGACCCCGAGCGTCGGAAGCAGCGGCAGAACGTCTCTAGAGGTCGGCCCCGGATCAACATTGGTTCCATAATACCCTACTGTGTGCGCTTGAAAGAAAGCAGTTCTATCCTGGCTCTGCGTGAACGGAGCAATTCCGCCGCCCCAGTTATAGAGGTCGACGCCGTACCGGTCGCCGTGCGTTGCCCAGTTGCTGACTGGGACGCCCAAGTGTGATGATCCAGACGCCACTGTTGGGTAGCCGCCCGGGTCAAAGGTGAGACAAGAGCCAATGTCTGGGATTCCCGGCGGGCCGCCCTGCTGGATATCGATCCAGCGCGGATAGAGGCCCGGGATTGGAATTTCTGCCGAGCCGTCCTTGAAGACTTTTGCCTCGCGGTGGTTTTTCCGAATGCAATCGGCGCACCCCATGAGCGTGAGCTCGATGCCGTCGTACGTGATGGTCTGCGAAGCGGGGTCTTCCGGTGCAGTGTCTGGCACATCAAACGATCCGGCGCGGCGACCGTCGGCAAAAAACACTGAGCGGTTGAGGTCGCCCGCGCGGTAGGCCGTAGACGGCACGGCCCACTGCGACGTGGTGTAATTGAAGTTGGTGGTCTGGAGTGCGCCGCCCACGTAGTTTGCGGTTTGAAAGATTGGGTGGATCGGCTTGCCGCCAAGCCGGGGCGCCGTCGAGAGGAAGATGAGGTCGACGTCGGTGACCCGCACGCGGTTCCGCCCCGATTTTGAAGAACCGTCGCACGCCGTGATCGAGTCTTCTTCCGTTGAAAACAACGTAAAATTTGCGCCCGTCTCTTTCCACAGATGTTGTCGCTCGGTAACGTACTGGCCCGCAAACACGCAGAATCGGTTTGAATCGTTTGGGTCGCCCTTTGTGTATTTGTTCTCACCGCTGAGACAGTCGAGGATTGTTTTTTCAATCTTGTCCGCCGTCATCTCGGAGCGGACAATCTGCATCGGGTCTGTTCCCGTGAAGCAGGTGCACGTCTCCGCGTCGCTGCAGCACACCGACGTGAGATTGCCGACGTGGGCCTTTGGCACCCCTCCGATGCAGCACCCCTCGGACGAGCAGGTGGCCGACGCGTCGGGCGGAGTGGTGGTCCCGGTCGACGGGCCCTGGAATCCGTTTGTTGCGTCCCCGCGGCCCGGAATGTCCTGAAGACACCGGTTTGAGTGCCCCGTGAAGTAGTCTGCAAGTGCGGCCTGGACGGGGTGCGGTTGGGAGCCTCGGGTTAGCGGGTGGCGCCGTGGGATAATAACGGAAGAATCGTGGACCGGCCGGGAACGAGGCAGCGCCAATATAAAAGGACGGCGGCTGCGACGCCCACCACTGGATTTTTTCGCCCGGCGTGGCCGCGGCACCGCGACGGCCAACGGCGTTGTACCAGCCCTCGACAATGGCGGGGACGTCTTCGGGGCCACACTTTGCAAAGTCCTCGGCGGTCCATCCCACCGTTCTGTCGGTGAAGACCTGGGGCATGGTGTTGAAATGCTTGATGGCCTCGCACGGCGTTATGCCGGTTTTCTTGCCAGAGGCAGCCAGCGTACTCGGGAAGATACAAGTGTTCCAAGGCGCCGAGGCGCGGCGGAGCGCCATGATCTGGCCCGTGTTGGTCTGGGCCCAAAAACTGGAGCTTGCCGAGGACGACGACGACGATCCCGAAAAGGCCGAATTATTCGAGTTGCACCCGGTTGCTTCGGCGTAGATGCCTGCATTTTTGACATTTTCGTCGTTGGACAGGTCAAACTCGGTAAAGGCGTGGCATGTGGCGGTTGTCTCTGTCCCGGGCGGGATGCAAACGTCGCTAAACCCGGAATCAGAAAATGTGTTTCGACGTCGGCGGAGCGTGTCGGGCTGAATGTCGGGCATAAAGTTGGTCTCGTAGCCGCCGAGCGCACGTGTCGCCGCCGACACGCGGTCAGAGTCGTCGAGAAACGGACTCGTCGGGGGCGTGTGAAAGCGCCCAGTGCCCGAATTCAGAGCGTACAACGACTGGCGGCATTGGATGGCGACCATCATGTCCCGACGAACCATGGATTTTGGCAGCGAGTAGTTGGCCTCGCCGCTGTTCCGGATCTCGGCCGTCATGCAGCACTTGGTGTACTTGCCCGACCCGCGGGCGTCTGCCGCCGCCGGGTTGTTGCAGAACGCGGCGAGCTCGATGACGGCCCCCGCCACAATCGGAAGCGGGTCGGTTGTTTCGGCCAGTCCGTACAAGCAAAAGTTGATGCGCTCCTCGGGGTCCATGAGCCCGCCGCACGACGCCTTTTCGGGGTTTCCCGGGGTGAGCGGCACTTCAGTCTCGGTGGCGTTGACGGTGAGCACGGCCTCGCCCGCGCCCGCAATGGTGAGCCCAGGCGCCTCTTGTCCGTCCCAGCCCCACCCGGCGCGGTTGACGTTGCATGTGCCGTAGTCGGCGTCGCCCGAGGTGGGGAGCGATGCGCCCGGCTCTGGCACGGAAAGAAGACCGGCCTCTTTGATGTGTGCAGCGTAGGCCGAAACGGCCGCGTCGGCCGGCGCAAAGTTTTCCGAGATAAACGTGGTGCCAAGCGGGCAGTTGCACGCGGCAGTGGAGCCCTGGATGTTCATAAACTCCCACGGCGCCACAAGCTTTGCCGCGCGCGCCTCGTTGGTCACGTCAATGGCGGGGTCTTCGCATATCCGGCCAATGACATTTACCATCGGTATGTTGGCGGGGTTGACGTCGGCGACGCTCGGAAAGAGGTACGGGGGGAGTTCGGTGGTTTCGCGCTCGATGCACGCCGCGCCGGCTGCGGCGGCGGCGGCGTCGCCAAGGAGCTGGATGTAGGCGTCGTCCCCCGCCGACGGGTTTTTCTGCGCCTCTGAAATATTTTTTTCGAGTGCTTTCAGGGTTCGCGAGCAGCGGCATGTGTCCATCGGTCGCACCAGGCCCGAGGCCGCGCCTGTGAAACAGAGCTGGCCGTTTTCGAGCACGGACGAAAAAAAGGGGCCAGACCCCGGCATGGCAGGGATGGGCTTGATGCCCTCTGGGACCTTCTGCGTGGCGCCCGCCGTCGCGTTGTACACCTCAATCGTGCCCCCGGGTTGAATGGCCTGGAGTAGTTGCGGCGAGCAGCGGTCCCCGACGGCCGCCGGCACGACGATAAGGGCGGCCATTGTTGCCGCCCTCATCACACCCCGACCGACTGGTGTCTGGCTATAAACAAGGCTTGACCGTCTTTATAGGGACGGCACCTTGGGGCGGCGGGATGCGGTTCTGCCACGTGGGGTGTGCGCTTTCGGTTCTGATGGGGCTGGGCCGGTTTGCCGACGGGGCGTCTGTCGCCGTATCCAACTATGTGCACGGGGGAAACAATTTCCTTAAGGTGACGGGAACGGACGACGACGGAAACGCCATCGAGTGTCCCGGAAACGTGCTGTCGCCCCAGATCAACCTCGGTTCAATCTCGATTCCCGGCGTGTCACGGCTTGCATACCAGAAGTCGATGGCGTCCGAGGGCGGGGCGGGCTTTGTCGAGCCCGCCGCATCGGTTGGCATCGACCCCGAGTGGCTGCAGACCCACCCGTACCTGCTGATGAAGGGCGACACGGGCGTCAACCACACGGGTCTTTTTGCACCAGATTTCGATTCGACGACCCGTGACCCTGCTGTCCAGTCCCGGATGGTGCGGTACCAGAAAAGTTTGGTAGGCGATGCGTCGGCGTATAGCGAACCGGGCCCAGCCGAGTACCGGTATTTGCCCACGGGAGCCGTGGACCTTCGACGGGACGGAAATGCGAGTGCCGCCGTTTTTGAAAACTTGAACCGGCTCTACATCAGCAACGGGAAACAGGACGGGACGACAATTGATTTGGCACAGCAAAATGCAAACTATTCGTTTGGGTCGGCCTACGACAAGCTGCAGCGCGAGTATCCCGGAATGCTTCCCCGGTGGTCGCCCCACTCGCCGTTTATCGACCCATACGACACGCGAAAGTCTGTTCTTTCGGAAAAGACCTACCGGGCCGGCAGGCCGTTCTACCGGTACGGGTTAAAGCAGTGCCCGGGCCTCGAGGAGGGCACAGACGCGTCCTGTTGTGTTTCGTTCGAGTCGGCAATGAAGGTTGGCAGCGTCGACTGCGCCGCTACGCCCGACGGGGACTACTGTGGCCGGGACAACCCCGTGGCCTCGATTGTGCGACCCGGGACGCCGCGGCCGCGGCTGCACCAGGGGGTCAGCTCGGATCTACGGGTGTCGTGGAAACCGCTTGGGGTGCACACGTCGTTTTCGCGCGCCGTGCCCGACATTGGGTCGGTGACCTGCGCATCGGCGGACGCCGTGACAAAGGACCCCGCCGTGGCCGACCTTTTTAAGAGTATGTGCGGCGACCGGAGTCAAACCCAATTTGACTTTTTTACTGCAAGCAACTCGCCAAAGTGCAAGGAGTATTCGACCGGTTCTCTCTCGGACAAGGTTGTTCAATTTCTAGAGCACTTTTATGTGGCGTTGACGGGCCGGTTTGAGGAAATTAAGCACAGTCAGCGGTCAAATTCTCGCGCGTGGCGGGAAGGAAAGACAGAGTACGTCCGTTCGTCCATTTCAACCCCGTCTCAAGCGGCCGCCGGCATCAAGCACGTACTTTCCACGGTTATAGACACGGAATTCGACTACCCGCCGTCGGAGCGATGGGCGTTTGTGCCCGGCCCTCCCGACATTGGAATGAGCGCCTCTGACTCGGATGCCACCGCCCAGCAAACTGCCGGGACTCCGTTTTTTGTCCCCGTCGACGGGCAGGCGTCCGCGAGGGGCGCGAAAGCAAACCCAATGTTTTTCAACGACTACGACACGCCGTGCACGCAGATCACGGGAACTGGGTACTCGCGCGCCGTCAACGGTTCGAACGAGCCGGTCGGCAAGACGTCGGACGACGTTGCGCACACGAGCCGGTGTGTGTTTCGGAGAGCCGGAAAGTATGAATGGATGGTGCAAGCGATGCTCCAGTCGTACAATCGGCCTGAAAACACTGTCACGTCCGAGGCGTGGTGGAACCTGAATGTGAAGCCCATCGCGTCCAGCCTCGACTGGTTTGCGACACCAAACGTGGACAGCGACCTGGGCCAGCACATGTGGGCAAATAATCGGGTTTTGTTCTGGGACCTCGATTCCACCTTTGATGCGCCTGCCTACGCCCCGTCACTGGGCACAGGCCCGGCCAGCGGGGCCCGAGACGCGCCCATCTTTTCCGACTTTGTGCGGTTGCACACGACGGCGCCCGTGCCGGCGGCCGACCTCGTCAACTACACCAACTACCGGAACATTCGCGCCGGACTTCCGGGGGCCAACAGCGTGGTGCCGCGGATCAACCGCACCGTGTGCGACGCCTACCGCACATATTTGACCACGGCCGGGAACAGTCTTCCCTCCCCTGCCGATGGCGGAAGCTGCGATCCGTGCTGGCTTGCGGGCGTCTGGCAGACGCGTACCAAGACGGACTTGAACACCCAGTCGACGACATTTCCGTCGACTCCCGAGTGGAAGAAAGATTGCTGGGACAGCGAGCGTGCAAAACCGCGCGAGGTGACGGCGGCAATGCTGTGGAACGCGTGGAGTGTGGGTTCCTATAATACCCTCTGGGGTGATTTGAGCGAAGAACAGCAGATTGCGGCGGTGAAGAGCCACGGCGGCACTGGCCTCCGGTGGTTTGGCGCCGGCAAAGACCCCGCCGAGCTCGTGCGGCACGGAACTTCGGACGGGACGCCGCGGACCAACGTGCACCAGAGCATTTGCCACGTCGACCCGTTTGTGGACACGGAATTTCTGATTTCCAAGCCCGACAAGGATGCGGCATCCGGGTTTTCTACCTTTTCGGCCGGAACACTATGGCCTGCCGACTCATTCCGCCGGAACGGGCCGGCCGAGGCGTTTCAGAGCCTCGGCGCGGCCACCGATTTTGGCAACGTAGAGTCGCCTTCTGGGTCAGACCCCGGCCGCCGGAGCTTTGGTGTCAACGGCGGGCCGGCCGAGTACGTGGAGCGGTGGGACATTTTTGCAAACACGCAAAGTTTTGACCGTTTTAGCGCCAGCGACGTGAAGGAATACAACGCCTACATAGGATACTGCAAAAATCCGTTGCCTTATTTGAAAAAAACGGAAAACGATCCCAAGAACCTTCGCCAGTTCTGCGTTACTGGTTCTATTAGTTTGTTTGCGTGCTCGTTCAAAGTTACTACAGACAATTTTGACTTCAAAAGGTGTTACGATTGGGCGGCTCAGACATATCTGCCTGGGATTAGCACGACGCGTGGGTTTCCGCAGGTTCCATTTCCGTCGTTCAAAACGCAGCGGTACCAGTACGACCAGACGATGAACCTCTCTGCGGCGGTGCATCAAAAGTACGGCATCCACTCGTGTGCCGATCAGTCGAACCGAACGTTTTTTTCGCCGGCTGATTTTGGGAGCCGCGGTGTGTACGTGTCGCAACAGGACGCGCCGTGCGAATGCTGCGGAGCATTGGGCCTGCCCCCACTTGGCCCAACAATTCCGCGCGTGTCTGGTGCCGGGGGCGAAGAGTGGGACATGCGGTGGACGTATTATCGCGGTTCGGGCGGACCAGTGGCGCCAGAGGGCGGCGAGAAACGTCGCGACCCCTTTGCCGGTACGTTCGACGGGTTGAACGCAAATCAGGCGGTTTCATTTTCAAATGCCGAAATTACGCCACTGCCGTTGTCGTGGGCCCCTGTGAACCCCGCCAACTACAAACATGATGATACTTCTTCTAATCCAGTCCGGCCCGTGTACATGGTGGATTTCACCAACAACGTACGCTTCTTTTCAAATCTGGAGCTCGACACCGTCAATATCGAGTGCTCTGGCTGTAGTACAACCGCGTGCTGCCCCAAACAGGCCAGCAACGACAATTGCCGCTGCAATCCACTGACCCAGCAAAACAATGCTGGAGAGGTGTGCACGTTTTCACCCGGCGACAACCAAGGGTGCCTGTATTTTCGCACCGAGCGGGCCGACGGCGCAATTGTGGTTGGGGCGCGGGCGGCGCGAGGCGGCACGAGCCCTGCGACGCCGCCCGCGGCTTTTGGCGGGATCCGGGTACCGGCGGTCAACCAGCTGTTCAACGCCGACTTTTGTCCGTTCTGGAACCGGTGTGGTACCAATTCTACGCCGTGCCAAGATGCCTCCCCTCCGTTTTTTACGTACGGTCGAAAAGGAAACCCGCAAGTAGGGGATGCCCCAAACGAGACAGTGGGGTTTTGGTACGCCGTTGACAGCTCGGCCATTTCAATTGGAACGCTCGCGTCGGACCGGAAAGACCGGTGTTTCAACGCACTCGAGCAAGGAAATGAAGGCGGATTCCTGCCGCACTGTACAGAGACGGCCGGTAACATTATTCCATCAAATGCCGGAAGCGGGGTAGATAGGGATGGCCAGTGCACGGATTCTGGATTTGAGGACGATCAGCAAGAAATCAATGGATTTTTCAGAGAAAATTGGCGGCCGCCGTACATCCACCCCGCCCGGTCTGGGCCCGAGCTCGACCTCACCACCAATTGTCCAAGCAACATGGGAACAAACGGGCCCGAGATCCGGGGCGTCGACCAATTTTCCGAGTTGTTTGACCGAAACCTGGCCCAGCGACAGGTCGGACGCGTCTCGTGGGGCGCACGGTCTTTCGGCCCGGCCGTTTCCGAGTCTGGACCCCAGAATGCCGAGTTCCGGGTCCCGGCCCGCCAGTACTACTTTTCCCCGCACGAGCCGTACGCGTACGGAAAGACGGACGGCATCCTCGAGTGCGCCTCTTCAAAAGACCAGCTGAGCCTTGGACAAGAGCTGCTGGTTCACTCGATCCTCAAGACGGCGGACATCTGCATGGTCCCCGACAACACGGACGACGGGTTTACCCCAGACGAGGCCCGGTTTGCTCAGTACCGCGACACGCTCAGTCCCTGCTACAACCCCGCCGACGCCGCCGTCGACTTTTGCAAGGGTCTGGTTGGCAGTGGCGACAGCGAAAACCCAACCAGTACCGCCGACGCGGTCCGCACGTGCATCGGGCTCTTTGGGACGGGGCGGCAGTTTGAAGTTTCGGCAGAGTATCAAGCGTACACCACGCCTGTCAACGACCATGGTTCGTTTCCGCACTCGTGTTTTTGCACGGGAGACGAGCCGATCGTGGTGCCTGAACCGGGCGATGGCGAAGATCCATCCGCATACAACTCGTTTCTGTCTTCGCTGTGTGCCTGTGGCGCACTGGCAAGAACGGCGCATTTTATTATTGGCACGCTCGATGCAACCGCGGACGACAACAGGTACGACTACGAGAACCCCGAGTTCTTGAGAGAAACGGACAACCGCGTCGTGAACAACCCATTTTGCGCATGCCCGGGCGAAAAGACAAAGTGTCGTTTGAGGCACCGTTGTCACGCCGACGGGATTGGACGGAGCACCGACACGACCGGTGCCCCTTTTTCACTGGACAGCGACGTGGACGACGACCAACTACCAGACATTAGGAACAAGTACGAAGACACGGTGCTGTTTGAAGAACTAGCGCACACGTTTGTGTCGAGGCCAGACAGCACATTTACCGACTTTGCATCCGTTCCGGCGGCGACTGTGTCGGTTTCGATGCCGTTTGGTGCTTCAGAGCTCTCGCATCTGTCCGAGTGCCTCACCCGGGGCTTGGGGTGCGAGGTCAACCCTGCGTCGTACGGCGACGCCATTCTCACGTACCCGGTCCAGCATCACACCAGTCCAGCGCGGCACGACCGCGCCATCATCTTGGCGCCGCTTTCCACCGGGCTCTGCCCCGTCGTGGGCGGCACATCGGCCGCAGTCGAGTCGCTTGTAACGGGCGGCTCTGCGCAATTTTCAGTTCTGAAGGAGGTCATGGCGTCGGCGCTCGCGGTCGTGCCGGTACCATGTCTTTCGATCGGTGGCCAGCTCCCTGGCACAGCTCCGGTCCCCAGCTGGCACATTCAGCCTGGCACCCTCAGCACTCGGGTCCCCAGTCCGTTTGCGCAATATATTGCGAACGTAGCCCCGTTTACGGACACATCCACGGGCAACTGCGGGTGTCTTTTGGCATGGAACACGACAGTCACGAACAACCCCTCTGGCTTTACGGGGGCCTTTGCAAACGTGGCCCATTCGGGTACCAGCCCGTTTGGGGCGCTTCCGACCGAAAGTATCACGCTTGATACGACCGCCAGCACTTTGAAGCCACTTTCGGTCACCGAAGACTTTGTGATGAACGGTGGTGGAAAAACGCCGGACCGGTTTTCTAGGATTGTGCAAAGTTGCGTGCAGCTCTACGCCGACATTCTCGCCGTGAACAGCAACATTGGTGCGGAACTTGTAGCGTCGTCCGAGTGTTTTGCGGCGTTCAGCCTGGGAAACGTCACCGTGCCGGCCACGGGTGGGATGGAGGTCCGCATCGTGTTTCCGGATCTGGATGACACAGACGCCAACGTGTGCACGGAGGACGAGGTGGACGGCGAGTGCGAGCTTCCGTTTGCCCAGAGGGTTGCCGCAAGCGGCACGTGCGTGGACGCGGGCGACAGTACCCAAATGTTCCGGACGTCGCTCACCGAGGCCGGGACGTTCCGGGTGCCGCCCGCGTGCGTGAGTCAGATCAAGTACCATTTGTTTTCCGTGCCCACAGAGTACGTTGACATGATGAACCGGGATGTTCCCAACCCGATTGTGCTCCGCGGGACGGCCGAGTTTGCGGAGAACGGCGCCGACAATCATCCGGGCGCATCTGCAAAAAGCCCAGTGTCCATGTGCACCCTTTCGCTCGACTCGGAAAGCCTGTTCCTGGGCGCGTCCGACTCGGCGCCCATGCCGATGCTGGTGCCCGTCCCCGCCTCTTTCAACATCTCCGTTGACCCGTTTTTCAATGGAGATGCGGGTTTTCCGTTTGCCGGGCAGGTTGTGGCCGTTTCGGCGGGGGGCGCGATCCAGGACGACACGCCGATCACCGAGCCGACCGTGGGAAACCCCTGTTGGCGCTCTGTTTGCGCGGACGGACTTGGGCCGGGTGGCTTTGTCGTGTCGGGGGCAGGTCGAACAGACAGTCCCGGGCCGCTTATTCCCACCGGTGCCGAAGAATGCATTCCTCCCACGAGCGCCAACGGGCCGCAACTTACCGGAGAAACGTGCGCCTTTTTTATGAAAGACGATTCAAACTTTAACGCCATCTGCACGGAGCAGGCCAACGCCGCCAGGTTCCTGAACCTGGACGGCTTTGGGCCCGCGCCCATTAAAGCCCTCAACTTCCCGGACGACCCAACGAATGCCGCTCTCGTGGCCGAGGCGCCGCTTGTGGCCGTGTGCCACGCCGGGATGCTCCGGCGGATCCCGCGGCTCACGGGGCCCGTGTTCCGGGCCAAAGACGGCGCGGTGCACACGGTGCCGCCGACCATCGCCTACGGACGGCGGTGCGCGCTGACGGTGCGGCCGACGGCGTTTGAAGAGGCCGTGCCAATGTTCAAAGTGGGGGGCAAATCTTTTGAGATGGTCACGGCGGCGGGCAAGTTTTCGAGCACGAGCCCGGAAATGTCCGTGTTCCTTGCGGACAACGCGGGCCCGGCGCAGTCGTCGGTCATCCCACTTCGTCGGCTGTCGGCGCCGCCGGCGGGCGCCGAGCTGGTCGAGGCCCACGTGCAGCACTGGTTTTCCGCGGTGCTCACGGCGCCCGCCAACCGGCACGGCGCCGGGGTCACGCTGCCGTCGGTCGGATCCGGCGACATTTCCAAGTGCGCCAAGTTTTTTAACGCTGAGCAGCCCGGCGCGGCCACCGAGCCGGACCAGGCCGACTGGCACGCGTGCGCCACCGCCTTTAGTCTTTTCACGCTCCGGATCCCGACGGCGGCGTGGTCGGCGTGGGGCGCGGTGCTGGCCGACGCGGCCGGCCGGGCCGCGGCGTTTGTGGATCAATCAGAATCGGGCTCGGGAAATCCGGCCGAGCCCGTGTGCGTCGCCGGCGACGACGGGACCACTTTTGTGTCGGACGTGTTTCCCACGGCCACCGAGGGGGACTTTGGCGTCGTCGGCCGGCTGAGCATGGCCGGGCGGTCCGTGGCGACGGCGGCCGCCGAGTGTGTCGACATTTGCCAGATCACGCTCGAGTGCGTGACTGCGGCCTTTTACTCTGGCGTGGACCACGGTGGAATCTGCACGCTTCTTGCGAACAACGCGCGCCTCGTCTCGTTCTCGACCGACAAGATGCCAACAATATCCCACCAGAGCGCGGTGGGCATGCCGCCGTCGACGGGGGCGTGGATGGCGACGTGCGTGCCGACAGTCCACCCGTTCACCACGCGCGGTCAGCACTTTGGGGCCACAGACGCGTCGGTGGCGGCCCTTGTTGCCGCCACGGGCGGGGCAGTCGAGCCGTGCCCGGCCACTGGTACGGCGCTCCACGTCGGGCCGACCGGCACGTTCTGCGTGCCGACGTCGTGCGACCACGACACCGAGTTTACAGAAGCGGCCAATCCGTTCTTGAGGGCGCTTCACGGGCGGTGCGGCGCGGGAAACGTAGAACACACGGTTGTGGCCAACCTGACGGAACTCATCTACACGCCGGCTGCCACGGAATCTGACCCGGTGCTCATTTGGAACTACGTCGGCAGCGAAGGAGGGGACGGAAACCCCCTTCCAACGGGCCCAATCTCGCTTCAGATTAACGAGTCCCTGAAGATGACGTTCTCGGTGCAGATCCTGGCGCCTCCCGGCGCGGCGCCGTACGCCCCCGGGCGCCTCTCGGGCCAAATTCACTCGATCAACCTGGCCGTCGCCGGCAGCGCCCCGAAACTCGGCATGTACATCTCGAACTTTTGCAACTGCGGTTTGGGTGTCCCGAATCCGTCGTGCTCCGTGGTTACCCCTGCCCCCGACGAGCTGTTTCTCGGCCAGAGCGGCCTCTCGGGAGACTACCGCATGGACAACCACACCTGCAACCCGTGCGCGCCAGAGACGCCGTGATTCCTGCGGACCCCGGATATATCCGGAATTCTCTGGAAAGATTGTCATGGAAACCCCGACCGAGCCTGCCATGGAAACCCCGACCGAGCCTGCCGTGGGAGACCCGGCCCACGGCACCGCGCCGCTGTCGCCGTGGGCCCTGATTCCGCCGGGCATGGCCGCGCTCATCCGGGACAAGGTGAATCGCCTCGAGGCCGAGGCGCGGACCGTGGGCCCCGACCGGGTCCGGGCGGCGCAGATTGACGCCGAGGTCGCGGCCGCGCTCGCGTTTGCGTGGGACCTGGCCGAGGTGGGCGCGCGGTCTCGGTGCCGCGAGGCGCAGTGGGCGGCCGATTCGGACCGGGCCGTGGCGGCTTCAGAGGTGCCAGAGACGGACGCCGAGCGGGAGGCGCGGATGGGGCGCGCTGTGGCGTTTTACAACATTGCGCGGGCCGAGGAGGTCACCGCGGCCTCGAGCCGGCGGGCGGCGCGGCTGCGGGCCGAGACGCTGTCGGACCGCGCCCTCCGCGCCACCTTTGGGCCGTTGGAATCTGCGCCTGATATTAACCACCCGGCCGTGGAGGAGAAACCGGACGATCCGGACCTTGACTGAAACCATGGCGCTGGAACGGCGGGATCGGATTGTTCTGGGAATCTACAGCGCGGTGGCCGTGGGGGCGATCATTCTCGGCGCTGTTTCAATTGGGAGAACCATCACTTTTCAAACCGGCTCGCCTGGGTCCTGTGCTTCTGGCACATTTTCGGTCGAATTTCCCCCCTTTTGGGTCCGTGGTTTTCCGGGCATTTGCTCGAGCGTGGAAAACGCTCGGGGCATGCTCGAAGGTGCCGTACTCCTGTTTGGAGGCAACGGCATTCTCTGGCCAATTTACTACTACTTCTTTTTGAGCAACGTCCGTCAGGACAATTTCTGGACTCTTCTCTTTGGCAATGACCAACCCGACGCCGATTTTCTATTGAGAATTTTATCGGTTGTCGGCTCGAGCGTGTATATCACCTATTTTTATCAGCTTGAGCTGGGAGACGCCACGGCCGCCTCGATCAAAGGGGCTGTCAACGCCTTTTCGGCGGTTGCCATTATTGGCGGCGGGATTCAGCTTGCATTTTTTTTGTTTTGGAAAAAAAAGGGCCTGGTGAGCTCCGACGGAAACATGGACGGCGAGTTCAACTACGTCCAGATGTAGAGCCCATAAACACGGCAGACCCCGAGTGGACCCGAGTGGACCTCTGATGAACGTCGACCGCCCAGTCGACCCCGAGCCCCTCCTCCTCGCCGATGCGCGCGGCACCACCTTTGCCGCCGTCGGCGCCCGCGCGCGGGGGGTTGCCGCCGAAGCGTACGCCCACCACGCCGCGGGCGGCCACACCGTGTTTCCCGTGCTGCTCTCGCCGGCGCCCGCCGCGTATGCGTCAACCATCCCCGCCATCCACACGACCGACGCCCTCACGGTCGGGATGCCGGGCGCCTCGTTCCGGAACCAGAAGCAGCTTTCCGCCGGCATTTCCCACATCAAGAAGAACAATTCGGGCCGCCTTCTCCTGATTGTGGCCGAGGCCGAGACGCTCTCGGCCTACACGTTCAACCGGCTCGTTACCCGGCTGAAGGACGCGGTGGGGACGCTGTGGGGCTCGCGGACGCGGCTCCTGGTGCTGTACGACGAGGGGGCGTACCCTCCCCCAGCACCGTTTCACGAGGCGGCCGTGTTCCAGAAAAGCAGTTTTCTGTCGTCGGCAATGGTGGCCGAGTCGGCGCCGCAGTGCGGCCGGGACCACGCGGGCGACGAGGTGCTCGGCGAGCTCATGGACCGCGTGGGGGCACCGTACGGCCCCGATCCGAGCGACCCGTGGGTCGCCGCCGAGGTGCTGGGGACTTCCAGCCGGCGGCTTCCCGACGTCGCAGCGCTCCGGCGGGCGGTGGGCGACGCCATCATGGCCGAGGAGGCCGTGCCGATCATGGCGGCGACGCGAACCGGGCTTGACGCGGCCGTCACCGCCGTGGCAAAGCTCTGGGCGGGAGCCGACTGCGCGACGCTTGTGGCGGGCTTTTCTGTGCTGTCGCGCAGCGGCGACCCCCGCGACATTCGCGTGTCGCTCCCGTTTTCCGAGGCGGCGCGCGGGCACGCCAACTACTTTGCCACGGTGCTGTCCACGACGGCCGACTACACGCCGGTCGAGCGCGTGGGTGGCTCTGGATCAAAATCAAAGGCGCCGCCCGTGCTCGTGCCGCGCGGCACGACGCTGTGGTGGGACGGCGAGATGGACGACAGCACGTCGATTGTGGATGAGAGCACGGTGGACGCGGCCACCGGGGCGCACTTTGTGGCGCCGCCCGTCGCCACACGGATTGACGACTCGCCCGCCCACCTCTGCTGCTGGGTCCCGGAGGATGTGTTGGGCGACACTGGATCCAGGTCCGGGTCTGGCACCATCAAGGTGCGGGTGCCGCTTTTTCAGGGCGACCCCGCGGGACTCACGGTGCGGCCGGTCGGTATCTCGGTGCTCGGCACGGCCGAAACAGTGTCGGCGCCCGTGGTGGTCGGCCATGTGGTGGGCACCCCCGCGCCGCCCGGGCGGATGTCGGCCGACGTGGTCGTGTCGGCCGAGCCGTTTTCCGTGGCCCAGTACGGCGCCGTGTTGCGGACGGTGGCGCGCCGCCACGGCGCTGCGCGGCAGATATCGACGGCGCCGGTCACCGGGGCGCGGTTCTCGCTCAACTTGCCGGCGCCGTACGGGACGGCCGAGGCGGCCCGGGCGCCGGGCGCGGCCGCGGCCGCCATCCGGGGCCTTGTGAAGCGGCGGAAGGTGTTTTCCTGGTAACGCGGCTTGATGGAATTGGTGTGCGGATATTAGAGGCGCCACGGATAAATCCTGGACCGGCCCGCATGCGGTTCCCGCGGCACGGGCACGAGCATGAGCACGGCCATGGCGGGAACCGCACAGAGGCCGCCGATTCATCCGGTGCATCCGATTCAATTGATTTCCACGTGGCTGTCCACGCGGCGGCCATGACGGCGTTTATTGTGGTCGTGTTCCCGTGGCTGTGGTGGACTGTGCGGCGCGGGTTTAAGGGTGCGCACGTCCGGGCGGCTGGGTTCGCGGGCACGGTATTTTTGGTGCTCTTGATTCACGCGTTTCTTGCCGTCGACGGCACGGGCGACCACCCCCACCTTCACGGCAACCTGGCGGTCGTCGTGACGTTTCTGGTGGCCGTCCAACTTGCGGCCGGGGTGCTCCGGGCGCGGGCTCCTGTGCGGGCCGCGCACGTGTGGCTCGGGCGGTTCCTGGTTGCGGTCATGTTTCCCCTCCAGTGGCTCACGGGGATTCAGACGGCGTGTGTGGACACGTCGACGGCGCTGGCGGGACACGCTTCCGTGGCCATCTTTACCTTTCTGTTTGGCCTCTGGCTTTTGTCATGCCGGAAACCAGACCAGTCGGTCGAGGCGGCCGTGCTTTTCGCCGGCGGCGCCGTCGGGCTGCTCGGCGACTTTGCCGTGTCCGAGCCCGGGTTTCCACCGCGCCGCCTCCACCACCTGTTTCTGTACTGCACGTTCATGGCGGCCGGCGCCGCGTCGCGGGCATCAACATCATCGTGGCCGACCGTGGTCGCTTTTTTCGTGTTTGGCGTCCTGATCATGGCCCACCAGCACGGCGGGCACCACACGGCACGCATCGACCACGCGGAGATGGCCATGGACTCTGGAGCGGCCGGCCTCACGCTGGCCATGCACGCGGGATCGGGCGTGGCGCTGGTGGTGGCGGCGGGAGCGCGGTATCTCGACCGCCACGTCCTGTTTGCGCAGAGCCTGGTGGCGTTTTCGGTGCTGTTTGTGCTGAGCCAGCCCGAGGTGTGCGCGTGCTGGGTGCGGTGGACGGGGGCGCCGGCGCTGTACTTTGGGTGTGCAGTGGAGGTGGCGGCGGTCGTCCTTGGCTTTTCGCACCCAGTCCCGGTCTCGACCGGCTCGGACGACACCAAGCACCGGTACGTGATTGCGGACAACGACGATGCCGACGATGAGGGGGATGACGCGGGCGGGACCGGGGGGCGCCAGGTGACTGCCTTTTAAATCAACGCGGGGGATTACTACGCGAAGGCAAAGTATCTGTCCTTCGCAGCTTGAAAGTCCTTTCCTATTGTGTCCCAGACTATTTCAAGCTTTTGGGCGTACTTTGCTGTAATTTCGTCCATAACGCGATCATAATCAAGCTCAATCTGGCGGAATTCTGGATCATTATAAATTTTTTTTCTTGCGTCGTTCTTGATTTTTTCAATTACTGCATTTTTTTTCGCTAAAATTTCTCTACCTCTTTGCTCTTTTTCACGCCTCTCCTCATATTTAACTTTTTTGATCTCCTGATGAAGTTGTTTCTCTGCCCTCTCAGCAGCAGCAAAACTTTCTTTCTTTTTGGCGTCGGAGTCGACGCCGACGCCGACGCCGACGCCGACGCCGAGTAAGCCAAGCGTCCAGTCGAAGAACTTGCCAAGGATTCCCCGTGTCATCCCGGGAATTCCTACCACTGTCCTTGCCCCCCCCCCCCGTGCTTATATATTTCTAGACACTGCTTGGCGCCCTCGCCCCCTGGGTTTGCCTCGCTTTGTCGACGTACGCCTGCTTTAGCTCGGCAGAGATGCCGCGGTTGGCAAACATCCGGACCACATCGTCGGCGGGATTCGTGATGCAGTAGGGGGCCTTTTGGAGGATGCGGACATTGTAGTCCCACTTGGAACGGTCAATGTTACGGCTCAGGCTCAGGTCCTGGTGCTCGGGCGGGATCGGAGACGGAGACTGCGCCCGTGGCAGATCCATGGGCTCGTCCCGGGTGTGCGCCCCGCAGCGGCGCTGCACGCGGCCCGGCAAGCGGCGCGGCGGGCGGAGCGGGCGACGATGCCGACGACGAGGGGGATGACGCGGGCGGGAGCGGGGGGCGCCAGGTGACTGCGTTTTAAACCGGGATTCATTCTCGCTCCCAGCTGCGCGGCGACATCAAATAGTGCCTCCACTCGATCCACTTGAGGGTGAAAATGTGACTGCTTCCAAACACGCGCCGCACGGTCGCTTCCTCCTGCGCAAACGAGGCCTGCGCATCGCGTCGTGCCGCCTCATCCCCAGTCTGGAGTGCCTTCATCCACCGCGCAACGCAGACCGTCAGGGGGGCTTCGTGCACGGGCACTGTGCCGCTCGACCACTCGATCGGCGGTTCGTCGGATGAAGCGCTTGGCCGCAAAACATCCATGACCCACTCGGCTTCTTCTAAGGCTTTTGTGGCGTTCTCGACCTCAATGTGATTGATTGCGCACAAAAGGCTCATCCGCACTGCGCCCCTTATGTGGTCGTCGAAACCCGACGGCCACTCGACGGAGATCAATCGGTCCAATCCAATGTTGCTCTGCGCGATGGCCTGCTCGTGGCGTCCCATCCGCTTCAACAACGTTGCAATCGTCAGGTACAAGTCGGGCACCCACACGACCGCCATCGGGTGGTTGTCAATCATGCGCTTCAAGCTCAGCACGTGTCTAAACGTCTCGGCGGCATCCATGCCCTCACACAAAGACGTCGCGCACGCAAGCTCCAAGAGCGCCTCGATCCGGTGCGGGTGGTTAACGGGCAGCTCTTTGGTGTGTTCGACTCGGACACCCAGCAAGAACGTTTTCGCCGCGCCCTGAAATCCCTGCTTGCACACTGTACAATATTTGCAGCTGTTCCCGTCGACCCCCTTCGCGACCTCCTCAAGGCACTTCAGGTGTGCCATCGCATTACCATTGCGGCACGCGCACCCCATGTGACAGAGCGGCGCTTCGTCGCCGTTCTCAAGGCAAACAAAGCACCTCAGCCCCTTTCTGTGCACTCTCCATGCCGCCTGGAACATCCGCGCTGCCTTCTCCCGCGCTGCCTTCTCCCGCGCTGCCTTCTCCCGCGCTGCCTTCTCCCGCGCCGCCTCGTCGACGAGGCGGCGCGGGAGATCCATGCGCGCGCCCCCCAGACGTGCAGAAAGGTCGCCCTTCCCGGCGCCCTCCGACTCTGGCTCTGACGCCATGGGCTCGTCCCGGTTCTGCGCCCCGCAGTTCTGGTTTTGGTACCGTGCCGGCTCCATCATTTTTTTTATTATGAAATAAAATATGTCACCGGTTTACCGCATCCGGACCGTACCCCGTGGGAGGCCGCAGAACCGATAATGAGTACCGACACCCGCATGTTGGCGATTCTGCGCCGTGTCACCCCGGTGGGCGAGAGCGGCGTGAGCACCCTCGAAGACTTGGCGGTGACCAGTGTCGTTTTCAACGAGGTCCTTGGATCAGAGGGCGTTAGATGCGCTTGAGGACGACCCGAGTTATCTCGTACGTAACAACGAGCTGTTTGAAGACGTGCCCCCCGTGTTAATCGAGAAGTTGATTACTCGCACTGAAGCGGTCAAGGCCAGTGTGACTTGTGAGGGCACCTTTGAGTGCTGGGAGCACAAGGAGTGTCCTTTTTTGGTAAGCTCGTCGTTCTGTCAGCTCGTGCAGGACGTGTCCGGCGTGGACGAGTGGTACAAGTGTCGGAAGTGTACCTGCCCGTGCATGTATGATCCGGATATTGACGTGGGGTTCGATAATTGTTCCACGTGCCGAATGCTGGTATGCGATCGGTGTGGACGTGGCTGCGAGTGTTCCGAGGCGTAAAAAAATATCTGAAATAAAAAATGTCACCGGTTTCCGCTTGGGTGGTTGCAGCCCGTGCACCCCCCGCATAACCGCCCGCAAAACCGAGTCGAACCACCTGTTTTGAACATGGGCGGGCTCTCGACACTCCCGGCCCGCTGCGGCGACCGGACGCTTAAGCTCGACACAAACGCGCACGGGCCAATCCCGGGCGGGTTTGCCACCGCCGCCCTCCAGCCCGTCATAGACACGTTCCGCGACGACCCGGTGGTCGAGGCGGCGGATGGCGCGTGCGGGCCGTGCCTCTGGCGCTTTGTGCGGTCGTGGAGCACGAACCTGCCGCTCCGGCAGTTTGCCATCACCACCTCGGCGCTCCAGGCGGCGCTGGACGCGGCCGAGGCCGATCGTCCGCGGGCGCCGTCGCCGCCCGGCAAGCGGCGCGGCGGGCGGGGTGGGCGGGGTGGGCGGCCCGGGAAGCGGCGGTAGGCGGGTCCCCGGTTAAATATTATGGTGTATTCTATACTATTAGCATAGCAGAAGAGTCTCCGGGCTCGTCTCCGGGCTCGTCTCCGGGCTCGTCTCCGGCTCTTCGCTTCTTCCGTGGTTCTTCGGGTTTACTGGGTTGACTGGATTCACGGCACTTTTGTAGTTCCTGTTGCGTGGTTCTCAGATCATTCAGAATCCGGTCGTGCTGAGATCGGAGGCCAGAAATATCTTGTTCAAGTTTTTGCCTCGTGTGGTCATAAAACTTGGCTTTCTTTCTCAACCTTTCAACCGTTTGGCGTTCTTTCACGTACATCTCTCTGTAGTTCAAAAGTACGGGTAGGGGCACGGAAGCAGTCTCTGCCGAAAGCCCGAACGTGTCGGTGAGAATGTTGATGGCGCCCTGGATGAGCCGTTTGGTGGCTTCTCCTGGCACTTGATTCCTCACGCGAATCAGGGCGTTGCGGCGGTCGTCCGGGCTTGTCCCAGGATATCTTTTTTCAATACGGCCATGCAAAAACCGTTTTCCCAGCACGTCAAAGTCCTCCGGCCCCGGGTTTGCAAAGAGTGCCGTTGTGACGCCAAAGGCATATTCGGTAGTCTTCTTTTGGTCTTCATATGTCGGATTATTAAATATCCACCTGTCTTCTGGTCCAATGGGGTACGTAGCGACATGTCCGTCCAAAGAATCGATGTCAATGAGGCTAAACTTCTGGATTTTGCCCGTTTCAATTTTAGCGCCGACGTTTGGCAATTTCATGTCCGTGTACGACGAGTTTCTTGTGGTAATGCAGACGAGTGCGTCCTTCATGAACGTTGCAAATTTGTCCTGTGTTTCTTGCCTGAGTCGCTCTGTGTCATTTGTCCCGGCCATGACGTAGTTTTCCAAATCCGTGGTGAGTTTTTCCATGATTGTCCAGTGTTGATAGAAAAATCTATCTCCATCCACTATTACCCCTGTGGTTAAGGGCACATCAAAGTATACGAATTTGACAAGCCCGCAGTCTCGTAGATTTGTTGCCGTGTTCAACCCTCGAGTCGCAGTCTTCAGCTGAGTTTTGAGAACAACGGTAAGATCGAATGGAGAACCCACGGGCCTGTACGTAATCTCATAGAGCGATCCGTTGGATCCTTGTGTTGCTGTACCCAAAGGGGTTGGCGGTTCTGCAGGATGGTGGTAAAGAACACCGTATTTGAATACGAGAACGCGATTTGTGATCCGCCATAGCGGCTCCCGCAAGTCATCGTCGTTAAGTTCGGCAATGACCCGAAAATTCTTAAAACCCTCAACAAGCTCGTTTGAGAGGGCGGGGAGGACGGGGAGGGCCGGTTGCTTCGGTGCGGGGCCGCCGGCGGGGCCGCCTGCGGGGCCGACCGCCGCCATTTCCGCCCCGGTTTGGGTATGGTTGTCGGCGGTGTTTATACTTGTCGGACTCTGTATCAGGAAGGCTGCGGCGGCCACAGCGTGTCCGGCGGCGCCAGGGTTCTGAGGTTGTCTGGAAGCTCGACCGTTTCGCCAGGCACCCAACCCTTTTTTTTGTCGCCTACCAGTGGGTTGCTGAGAAGTTGCCGCATGGCCTCGATGGCCTCGGGATGGTCGGAGTCGTCTGGGTCGAGCGTCGGAGGATACTTGGCCTTGTTCGTGGAACAAAAATACAGCCACGAATAGGCGGCGGCCTTGGCATTGGGCGGCCGCCACGTTTCGGCGTACGGCGGGCGGCCAAACCACCACAGATGCGCCAGCGCGCCGACCGACCACAGGTCCATCATCCGCATGTCTTTTGCTGTGAACGGTATGGACTCCGATGCCGCTTCCGTACTAACAAATCCCGTGTAGTATGCCACATTGCCAGGGGTGCCGCACTTTGCGTTTCCCGGAAACCACGATTCTCGGCTGCACGACAACCCAAAATCAATCACTTTGAGCGTTTTGTACTTCGGGGTGATGTAGACCATGACGTTGCTCGGGTGCAGGTCGAGATGGTGCACGCCTTTGCTATGAATGTACTCTATTGTCAGAAGCAGAGTCTGCACAAAGGGGTACCACAATGATTTCAGGTTGATGCCTGGGTCGGTTCTGTGATCCTCTAGCCATTCCCGAACGGTTTTGCCCCGAGCGTACTCAATTTCCAGGTAACCGTATTGATTTCCTTGATCGTCTGGTGAAATGTCCTCGCGCCACCCTTTCAACGCAACAATATTTGGGTGCGACCCCAAAAGCTGAAGCGCATAAACCTCGCGATGAAACGCGTTGCGGAACCTATCCGTTCCAATATCCATATATTTCACGACACTTGTTTTGTCCTGCAACAGCATGGCGCTTCCAAACGATCCTCTCCCAATCAATTCTGGTTTAGGCTGTGTATGGTCAAAAAAAAGTGAGGTTATGCCGGGGCCAACTTCTGTTTTGCTGCCGACGAGTTGGTAAAACGGCAACGGCGGCAACGGCGACAGCGACCGCTCCGCGCTGCCCGAGCCGAGATCGGCAGGCCCCTTGTACGCGATTAGCGGTTCCAACACCTCGTTGGCCAGCCACACCGGGAGCGGCCCCGAGTCCTCCATGTTTCCCGGTGATCCTTGGCCGTGTACAATCTTATAACAGAGACGATCCTGTCAGCGCCGGTTTCCGCCTGGCGCGGGCAACGCTCCACACGACGCCGGCCGCGAAAATGCCGAGGCCGATCCCGAGGTTGGCGGGCCACGGCACGGCGACGGCCAGCCCGGTGCCCGCCACGGCGACCACGACGTCGCCCACCATGTTCTGGACCGTGTCCACGGCGTCGCCCGGGAGCCCAAACAGCGGCTTGATGCGGTGCGAGAATCTGTTTTCCACGATTTCCCACAGCACTGCGAGCCCCACCACAATCCCAAAGGTGGCGCCAACATCCGCGCCAAGCTCGAGGAGGGCGGCGCCGGCGATGACGCCGTACGAGAGGTGCAGGAGGCTGAAGCCGTCGACATACCGCGGGCGGTTTGTCGTGTCGACCGCAAACCACCCAGTTTCCTCCATGGGCACCCCGTGGGCACCCCGTGGGCGTCCCGTACCACGGCGCTTATAGCCCGGGCGTCGGCCCGGCGCCCGGGATTTTTCTGGGGAAAATTAGTTAAGGCAAAAAATAACAGGAATGGGTACTCTCGGATCGCGGGTCTCGCCGCCGGAAACTTTTGTCCAGGAGCCGGAAAATCACTGGGGGGATTTAGTTAAGGGCCCTCTGCCGGGTGCCTGGATTAAAAGTCGTCGTGTGGTCCCAGTATGGGGGCGGATTGTTGCGCAGTTTTGCGGGCACTCAAATTTTTTAAAAAAGTGGGGGTAGGGTGGCCGGAACTCTGTCGCCGGCGGCGAGGGCCCGCGATCCGAGAGTACCCATTCCTGGTATTTTTTCGTAGAATGTTCAGGAAGGTTCTATGGGTCTTTTTTAAATTGATTCACGGGACATTCTTATCCGCGCAGTATTCCGCCGGGTCGATGCCGAGGAGCGCGGCCGCAACGACATAACCGTGGCCAAACGGGTGGGACAGATCCGCAATCTTGTCGCGGAGAAGGTCGACGGTGACCTCGCGGCACAGGGGCTCGCGGTCGGCGCCCCTGGGACCATCGAAATCGTACACCACAATGGGCTCGCCGTCGGGGCCGCGGGCAACCGCCTCGGCGGCCAGCTCCTTGAACGTCTCGGTCCCGGTGGCAATCGCGTGGTACTCGGGCACGTAAACCTTTTTCCGGGCCGAAACGTAGTCGAGCGGCTCTGGGTGGCCGGGAAAGACGGCGTGGAGCACGCGCCGGCCCTTACCGCGCGGGTACCGCCGCTTTGCCGTCGTCTGCTTCTTCCACCACCCGACCGACACGGCGTGGGGAATGCCCTTCCACACCTTGCCAGCCTGCCAGTAGCTCTCAAAGCGGTCGTGTTCTTTGTAGCCGCCCGGCAGGGGCTGCATCGGGCTGAACGCCACCCGGTACTTGCTCTTCTTGGCCTGGGCCGAGGTGACGTTGACCTTCTTACACGCGCGGCCGAGGGACGCGCGGGGGCCACGGAGGTTCATCGAGGCGACGTAGACGCGGCAGGTGCGGCGCGAGTTCATGGCGGTTGTGCGGGCAGGGAAACCACCGGGGTTTTGCCGTGGCCACCGGAAGTTTTTTTTATTTTAAATAGAATATTTTCTCTCCAGTCCACTCGGGAGCAGGCCGGCGCGGGTGGGGCCGCAGAACCCCGCCCTGCCGACAGATGATGGGCGGACCAAAATACGCGCGCTTTGCAGCGGGCAGCTCCGACGACGAGACGTTCAAGGCCGCTGTCATCGATCTCAAGTCCATTTACTACACGACCTACTCTTCTCCGGTTGCAGAGTTCAAGGCCCACTGCCGCTTTAGCGCGGTTTCGCCAATCTTCACAGTCGCTGAAGATGTCGTCGCGTGGGTCGACGCCGACGGTCGCAGCAAGGCGGCCGAGGCCAACCAGCAGGCCAACCAGCAGGCCAACCACTTTGCCATGAGCGTCCTGGGCCTCTCCTCCGCCGTCTTTGGCCCCGTCCTCATCACTGGCGTTGACGCGAACGGGGACCTCGCCGACCTTTCAGAGGCGTGGATCGCCAAGATCAAGAGCACCCACGCCTAATGCTTCGACTCTGACTGACGGGACTCTTTTTATTCCGAATAAAATATTTCTCTCCAGTCCATTTAGAAGCAGGCCGGCGCGGGTCTTCCCGCACAACCGCCATGCCGCCGCACGTGCGCCGCGACCCGCGCCCCGAGGTCCGGCGCGGGCGGATTGATCCAGCGACGGCGACCGGAATCTGGACGCACGTGTGGGAGACCCGCGGCCCGCTTCGGGACAAGCGGTCGCCGTTTGGGGCGCGCTCGCCGGGCACGACCGCCTACAGCTGGTATTCCGAAACGTGGTCGTACACGTTTGGCGGCAACACGTACCCCGCCACCCCCATCCCGCCCGAGTACTGGGACCTGTATATCGAGGCCGCCCGCGCGGTCGGCGCCACGCCCGTCGCGCGGGGCCGCCTCGGCGTCCTTGTGAACGTGTACGGCCCGATTCCGGCCGACGCGCGGGCCCGGGCCCGTCACAAGCTCGGCGCCCACCGGGACGACGAGCCGATGAACGACCCGGACCACGACGTGGTCATGGTCGTCGTCGGCGCCGACCGCGGCGCCACGCGCGATCTTTGGATCGAGGATCTCGAGCCGGGCTCTGGCCGGACCGTCGTGACGCTGCGGCACGGCGACGTGCTGCGGGCCGACCTCGTCAACGCGGTCCATTCCGTGCAGTGGCGGAAGCATAATGCGGGCCAGCGGTGGGGCACGGTCACGTTCCGCGCCCTCCGGCCGCTGCCAGGGGGGATATAAAGACAGAGTTTTTTATTTTAAATTAAATAGTTCCTTACAGTCCACTCAAGGGCAGACCGGCGCGCTTGAGCCGCAGAACCCCCACCATGGGCGGGCGTTTCTTGGAAAGTGCCGAGGTTCATGCAATAATTAGACAGGCAGGATACCCGGATCCGTCTGAATTTCCCGGTCCTTTTGTGTTTCCGACTGATGTCGACGCGATTGGGATTGGCGCCTTTGAAAACCTTCACAGCCTTGTCTCAATTGAGATTCCGTACACTGTCGTTTTTATTATGGCGGACGCATTCAAAAATTGCCGCAGCCTTGTGTCTCTCACTCTTCTGTTTGGCATTGAACACGTGCCCTCGGGTTTTTGTAAAGGGTGCACGAGCCTGAAGTCGATTGTGATCCCCGAGGGCGTCACCTCTATTGGAGAATACGCATTTGAAAACTGTGTGAGTCTTGTTGCCGTCGATCTACCTTTTACGTGTGACGACGAGCACAGCTTCAAGAATGATATCGCCAAGGCTTTTAGGGGTTGCCCCAATATTTTTGCCCTGGCGGTTCCGTCGTTTAATCCGGATGCTATAATGGAGGTATGGAAGACTTTTCAAAGGGCCAACATTGTGATCGTCAAGTATCCTGACGGCAGGCTTGAAGTAACAACCCGGAATTCGCCCGAAGCCCTTGCCGGTCGCAGTGCTCTCGTGGCGCTTGTCGACTCGGGAAGGCCGTGGAATCGCTTTGGCATCGATGCCAGGAGAACGCTGGAGTTGCTGCCGCCCCCGCAGCCTTTCCCACTTCAGTACACAGCAACATTGTTTGCCGGGCTGCCGAATCGCGACGCGTTTTCGTTTTTGCTGCACGAAGAGTCTCAGCGTCAGGCCCGCAGGGACGCGCTCCTGAATCTGCCGGTTCGTCCCCGGCTTCCAATCGAAGTGGTTGAGATGATCCTAGATGTGCACGACAATGCCCGTGTACTGAGAGTGCGGTACGAGCAGGCAAGGGTGCGGTACGAGCAGGCAAGGCGGGAACGCGACAGGCTGGCAATTCAACCGGCAGGAGACCTGTACGACTGGACTGGACCCGGCAGCTCCCATTTTTAGTTTACAGATAAATTATTTCTTCTCCCACCCCCAGACCCGGTCCGGTATTTCCCGGCGCCGCAGAACCGGGCGCGGCGGCATGGGCCGGAATCTGGACCCCCTCACGGCGCTCCCGACCGAGCTGCTCGCGGCCATCCTGGCGATGGTGCCGTTCCACGGCGGGCTGATGCGCGTGTGCCGGCGGTTTCGCGACGTGCTCCGCGAGATTCTTTCGGTGCCGGGCGACACGATCGAGCGGAACCTCGTCGCCGCCGGCGTCCTCTTCTGGCGCGGCGCGGCGGGGGCAGAGGCGGGGGGCCCGCCGGGCATGGTGGCTGAGAATCTGTGGCGCAGAAATGATTTTAGCCCGGTTTCCAGGGTGTCTCCGGCCGCGGCGAGGATGAGAGAGGCCCGAATGCAGCTGGCGATGCACGGTCCAAATCCGTTGGTCGTGCCGAGTATCTTGAACGCTGCAGGTGCACCGCCAGCGACGGTGGCGGGCGACAGGGGCGACTACGAGGTGGCCGCGAACACGATGGTCGGCTCTGGCCGGGACACGGTCTCTGTTTTCCGCGGCCTTGACATTGGCACCATGGTCGTGCAGACGCTGCGGCTGAATTTGAGACACGGCGCGACCCGGGAGGCGGGGGCCGCGGGTGCCGCGGGCGCTGTGGAGACGGCGCCCGGAATCGTGTGGAGCACGGACCTGTGCCGTGATTTGGCCCGCCGCGCGCGGACCGTGGAGGGACTGTCCGAGGCCGCGCGGCAAACGGCGGTGGCGCTGTACAAGCGGGCGCACGATTTTATCGAGACCGTGTGCCAGTTTCCGGGGAAGCAGCACGACCCGAAATTTCTGGTTTTTCGGATGGGGGTGGCCGGCATGCCGCGGGTTCCGCGGTTCCAGTTCAACCTGGTGGTCCCCGTGTACAATTTTATGCCGTTTCTGTGGAGATGGTCGTATTCGAGCGAGCGGAACTTTCGCGAAGCCGGCCCGGCGGGGATCCCGGGGGTGCCGAGCCGGACGCAGGAGATTGAGATTGTCCGGGACGAAGCCACGGGCCGAGTCGTATCTGTTACGTTTCCCACCTGCCTCAAGCTTTTGTCCGATTCGATCCCGCACACGCTTTGGCGGCTAAAGCGCGGCGGCGCGCAGCAGATTGATTTTCCGCGTGCAAAGCGGACCGAGTTTCGCCTGTACATGCGAAACACGGTGGTCGCGACCCCCGAGAACCGGGCGCAGCTCGAAGCAGAGGTGTCCGGCCTGGAGCGGCGGCGGAAGCGGGATGCGGGCCGAGTATAAAGCGGGCGGGACTTTAAAAAGAAGCGAGTGGGCCGCGTGTGGGTCAATCATGGCGGAGCGCGCGATATACCCCGTCCACTTTTCAACGCCAAAGATTGACGCGGACGAACGCGAATATGTTGAGTATACAGAAGTTCAAAATGGTCAAGGCCCGTCTCAATACGGCGAGTTTCCCGGCGAGGTTCCACTCTCGGGAAGGTGCGTCGGCGCAGAAGACCCAATTACACTGGTCGACTTTGATCCGGCTCGGCCCGGGCTTGTGCTTCAGCCCGAGCGGGGACCCGGCCACTGTTTTCAAGACGAGCGTGGCGAAACCATCGTGATCCAAAGTATCTGGAACAACGGGAATCCAAGAACCAGAAAGGAGTTGAGCGACGAAAACAAAGCGTACCTGAAATCGAGAATAGCGCCGCCATATCCCTGGGAGCCGTTCCAATTCAGAATGAGACTGGACTTTCAAGATGGAAGTAGCTTCGAGATTCCGTGCGACGAAAATGCACGCATCGGATCAAGGAATGAAGAGGTAATGCGCAGAGCTGTACACATCGACGTTCCCAGAGGGGTGACGGCTATCGGAGAGGGTGCCTTTGATGGCTGTGTCTTTCTTGTCGAAATCACCCTCCCCGATGGGGTGACGGCGATCGAAGCGTTTGCTTTCCGAGACTGCGATGAATTCGACACCATTGTCCTCCCGGAGGGGGTGACGTCGATCGGAGAGGGTGCCTTCTACCGCTGCACCTCTCTTGCCTCGATCAACCTCCCGGACGGAATGACGACGATCGGAGAGGAGGCCTTCTCCGGCTGCATCTCGCTCGCCTCGATTGTGATTCCTGAGGGGGTGACGACGATCAGCTGGAGTGCCTTCAAGGGCTGCGCCTCGCTCGCCTCGATCGCCCTCCCCGAGGGGGTGACGAAGATCGGGGACTTTGCCTTCGAGGACTGCACCTCGCTCGCCTCGATCACCCTCCCTGCGGGGGTGACGACGATCGGAACGCGGGCCTTCGCCGGCTGCACCTCGCTCGCCGAGATCATCATTCCAGTGGGCGTGACGACGATCAAACACGGTGCCTTCTCCGGCTGCACCTCGCTTGCCTCAATCAATCTTTCCGAGGGCGTGACGACAATCGAAGGGTATGCCTTTCGCCGCTGCACCTCGCTCCGCTCGATCACCCTTCCAAAGACGGTGACGAAGATAATAGGGAATACCTTTGCTCACTGCACTTTGCTGGTCTCAGTCACCCTTCCGACGACGGTAACGACGATCGGAGGGAGTGCCTTTGCTTTCTGCACCTCGCTGGCCTCGATCAACCTCCCGGAGGGGGTGACGACGATACAAATGTATGCCTTTCGAGAGTGCACCAGCTTGAAAAGCATAATTTTGCCCAGCTCGGTTGAAACGTATGGGGAAAACATTTTAGATGGCTGTACATCGTTGCGACGTGTGTACCTGGCGAATGATTCGGGACAACAACAGGTCGACGTGGCCGACCTCGGCGTGGACCCGTCTGCTGTGACCATTTACCGGAACTTTCGTCTTCGTTTTGCGTATCTACATGATGCAGTACGTTATGATTCGGATTCGAAAGGTGATTCAGATTCGGACGACGAACCACCGAATAGTCGTGCTCGCATCGAGGGGGCGCTGTACGACTGGACGGGCGGCGAACCGTGATTTAAATCCCCTCCACCACCTCCACCCCCGCCTCTGCGTGCGCGGTGCCAAATTCTTCAAACGCGGGCGTGCCGGGCCGGGACTGCGACCGGGAGTGAGGCAGACCGGGGGGTTTTTTATCATAACTTTTTTTTCATGTTTTAGGAGAGTATAAAGTGGCGGCAGAGAATTGGGCACACAACCGGCCTGGTCTGGACGGGGAGAATGGGGGGCGGGTATTTCTCCTGGACGACCGGGATCCACACGGGCGCGCGCACGAAACAGACGGCGCGGAAGTCGACGGGCGGAAGGGCTCCGCGGTCCCAGCTCGCCACCAAGGCCGCCCGGAAGTCCGCTCCTGCGACGGGCGGCGTCAAACAGCCGCACCGGTACCGGCCTGGTACGGTGGAAGACTGGGTCGAGCTCTTTGAGAAAGCCTTGATAACAACTTCAGATTTTGCAACCAGCTGGTTTTCACGGAAGGCGGAAGAGTTGGAGGAACGAAGAATCAGCGCAGAGAAAAACGTGGCGGGGTGGAAGGAAGAGAGAATGAGAGCAGAGGAAGACAAGGGGTTTTTGGAGGAAGAGAAAAAGGAGGCAGCCCGGCTTGAAGGTGTTGCGAAAAATGCCATTCGAGAGTACAAAAGCGGGCTTGACGAGTACAAACGTGTAGGGAAATCCCGGAAGTTGGCGGGGTTTGCCAACCGCGCTGCCGAAGCGGGTCTTGCGTACGACGAATTTGTGCGCAGTCATGCCGATGAAGAGACGCGGGAAGCGTTTCCCACGCCTGCCGCGCTTTTCAATTACGTGAGGAAACCAGAGTATCTCTATTCAGAGTCTGAGGGATCTGTGAGTGACGACGACAAAGAGGACGGTGGTGGACGCGGGGAAAAGAGGAGCTCGGAAGAGGAGGAAGGCAGAGCAGCGGCAGCGAAGAGCCTCCGTAGCTTTTTTGATTCAAGCTCGGAGGAGGACGGCGATACGCTCGACGCCGAGGAACGGGCCGCGCTCGAAGCCAAGGATTTGGCGGAACGGGCTGCGGCGGAAGAACAAGCATTCTTTGATGAGTGGCAAACCGCGCGGGACACAATTCTTAATGGATACCGAAAAAGGAAAATGACAAATGCTACGATTGTCGAAATATTGAAAAGACTCAGATCTCCTACTTCAGAGGAGCGTGAGGACGAACGATTCGTGAAACCCAAAAAAATGCTAGAAGCATTCTTGAGGAACCGATCTGAGGACCGCCCCGAATACAAAGAGGCGAGGCGGCATTATTATGGTATCAAGTAAAGGCAAGGGGGCGCTGTACGACTGGACGGGCGGCGAACCGTGATTTAAATTCCCTTCACCACCTCCACCCCCGCCTCTGCGTGCGCGGTGCCAAATTCTTCAAACGCGGGCGTGCCGGGCCCTCCCTTGCTCACAACAGCGAGGAGGCACGGGCACCCCGCGATTTCGGCGTAGGCTGCGGCCTGGCGGCAAAACCGGTCCTCGGCCCGCGGCGTGGACGTGACCATCTTGAGCTCGACAAGAATTTTCTCCGTGTAGCGCCAGACGGCGAGGTCGGCACGTCGCGCAGCGAGCGGAACGCGTGTGCCTCGTGAGGTGGTCCAATTTGGCACGACGGCGTACTCGTGTGCGACGGTAAGTCCGTCTTCTCGGAGCTGGGCGGCAACGCAGAGGCCAAGGTCACTCTCGCTCATGTTCAGGGTCGAGGCAGACGCCGCCGCTGCGCACACGGCCCTTTTAATAAGGTTCAGAGTGAAGGCCAAAGTGAACGAGTTTGGCAGCTTGGAGACTGGGATTTCCCCTGATTCCGACCCGGTGTCTGACATGCCCCGGGAAGGAAGGGGGGAAGGATGGTGAGAGGCCGCGCGCGGTGTGGGGACACGGGGTCGTCCTCGTGCTTCCGCTTCTTTCCGGCCGCGGGACCGGGTCCCGCGCCAACCAGCTCGAGCGCGCGGGCGATTTCGGGGCCGAGGGTGGCCAGCTTCTCGCTCGGAATCGGCTGCGGGTACATCTTCGGGACGACGTACGCGTCGCCGCACTCGACCGACGGGACGCCGAGCGCCGCCGCGATCCGCGCGCGGGTGCCGGGCTTCATCGCGGCGGTGACGGTCCGCGTCTCGACCTCGTGCTCGGGAAGATCGCGCGCGGCGGCGATTGCCTTGTTCGGCCAGTTCATGTACCAGAGGCGCGGAAACGCCGTCTGGGCCTCGCCGCTCGGCGCGTTCGGGTACGCGCCCGTCCGGATGGCGTGGACGAGCGCGTCCGACGGCGGGCCGGTGGAAATGCCGCAAAAATACCGATGCTGCGGCGCCTTGCTGTAGTTGAATGCGGCCACGCGATGCGTGAGGGTGGGGTCGAACACGACAATGGAGCCCGCCGGAATGACGGCGGTGGTCCACGCATCCTCGGGGTACGCGTCGGCCGCCACGCCGTGGAGACCGCCGACCGTGCCGCGCGGCGTGAACGACCCCCGAACGTAGGTAAAATACGACGGCGTCGAGGCGACCCACGAGGCGAAGATGTGCGGCGGCGCGGCGTCGCGGTGGGCACTCTCGCCGCCCACCTTGCCGTCGCGGTAGCAGTACCCGTCCGGGAACCAGTTGAGGCTTCCAAGGGAAAGCCCGATCTTTTTCTCGATGCTCCGGAGCATCCAAGCGGCCATGTCCTGCCCGTGGCGATGGTAGGATTCCTCGGCGCGGCGGACCTTGCCAAACGAGCCGGTGGCGGGCGGGGCCCCGGAGCGCGTGCCCCAGCACCAGTCCCATGCGTCCCACTTGACGGGCATGCCCGTGCCGGGCTCGATGACGAGGAGCCCGCCGGCGGCGGCCAGCAGGGCCGGGAGCAGGGCCGCCAGGCCGCCAGATGCCGAGAGCTGCTCCTCCATGGTTCGGTTCTCGGTTCTCGGTTTTCGAGCTCGCCGGTTCTGCGGCCCAGGACTGGCGGCGGCCCGGATGTGGGGGTGAAGGAAATTAAAATTCCGAAATAAATTTATTTTCACCCCATGATGTAGGCGTGGATGGCGACGCACGCGTCGGAAAAGGCGCGGCGTGCCCGGGCAAACTTGAGCGGCTCGGCGGTGCTGTCGAACTTGCGGTGCGCCATGCGGGAGGCGATTGTATCCTTTGCGTCCCTGTACTTGGCCGGGCCGTGTTTGATGACGTCGAAGCAGATCAGATGCACGATTGCCAGTGGGAGGTGCCCAAACTCGGCCTTGACTCAGTCTGTGCCGAGCGCCGTGAGGGGAAAGCTGAAGTCGAACGTGTAGTCGCCACTGCGGGGGTCATACACGGCGTCCGTCACGCGGGTGGGCATGGTCCGGTGGGCCTTCCGGTTCTGCGGCCCAGATCTGGCCGGGACCCGGGCGGGGGGGTGGGCGGAATTAAAATATTTGGAATAAATTTATTCTGATTGGCGCGCCCGCTTCCGGGTCCCGCCGCCCCGCCTCATGTCCGCCTCGACGGCCGAAACCTCCCTCTCGAGATCGGCAACAAGGTCCGCAGCGGAACATCCCGCGCGCTTCCGGCTCTTCTGGGCGCGGGAGAGCTCGGGCCACGCGTGGCCCGGCTCAAAGTCGGCCACTGTCGCGGCAAACGCGGCCCAGGCCGCCTCTGGTGCCGGGTCCTTCTCGACCGCGTCCCTGAACTGCGCGAGGCACGCGGGCCCCCTCGCCGCGAGCTGCTCCCGGGCGTCTATCGCATGCCCGAACGTCTTGTCGGACGGCCACTTGACGCCGCTGACAAACTCGCTCGCGATGACCGCCGACGGGGGCATGCACTGCAGATAGAGCTCGGCGTTGAACCCGTCGACGCCGTTGTTGATGCACGCCAGGTACGCCGATAAATCCTCCCGGCCGTTGGTCGCGGCGATCATGCCCCAGTACGCATCTGGGGCCCGCGCGTGCACGATCGAAGAGGGATCGTCGGGGAGGCGTGCCGCGGCACCGTCGCGGTCCAGCTCGCTCAGGCGGGCGTCACTGTCGCAGAGTCGAGCGAGGTCAAACGCCATCGTCGCGGGCACACTGGTTCTGCGGTCCAGGACTGGCGGCAGCCCGGATGTGGGGGTGAACGGAATAAAAACTTTTTCAAAAATTTTATTTATTCAGGATGACCCAGACTCTCTACCGAAGCGCATCGATGAGCCGGCTTGCCTCCTTCTTCGAGACGGGCGGGTACCACGGCATGGGTTCCGGCCACAGGGCGCTCGGTATCCGGGCCCGCACCTTTTCGCGGACAAACCAGAGCACCGGGTCGGCGAGCGGCGTGGGACGGACCACGAGCTTGTGGAGCCATGCCCCCTGGGCCGGCGTCATGGCAGCCGCGGGCTGGGGGGCCTCGAACACGTTGTTGTCCTCGAGGCCCATGAACACGTACCGGCGGTAGATGAACCACATGTGCTCCTCCTCGGCGTCGGTCATGGGGCGCCCGTGCGCCTTTTCGTGGAGAGCCGAGGCCCGCGCCGTGACCGTGTCGCGGCTCAGCGGGAACCGGCCATGCATCAGAGACGGCAGCGTTTCTTTCAGCAGCAAGAGTGGTGGGCAGCCGGCGTACGCGAGCTCGACGTTCCCGTAGTTTTTCCCGGGAATGTTGGCGCCAACAGTCGGGCTGTCGGGGATGGCCATCGGGTTGCCGAGGAGCGCGGGGTCGATGGGAGCGCCGATCCCATCACGCATGCGCGCCACGAAGAGCTTTCCACTGATTACCGCTTTCCGAATGACTTCGTCGTCTGGTTTTTCGGTGCTGTCGCAGTGCGGGCTCGACAGCACGTCCTTCCACGTCAGCCGGTCGTAGAATCCCTGCGGTGCCCCCCGTCCGCGTCCGGAGCGCTTGCCGGCGGCGCCGCCCCCCCCGCCGCGCCCCCCGCCGCGCCCCCGGCCGCGCGCCCGTTCCGAAAAAAAAAGTAGTCCAGTGCCGGTGAAAGGTCGCATCGTAGAGCTGTGCGTCGCGGTTCCGCCGGTTCTGCGGCCCAGGAGTGGCCGCGGCCCGGATGTGGAGGGTGGCAGAGAAATTTTAAATGAAAGAATTAATTATTCCGCGGGCCCGTCCTCGCGCTTCCGCTTCTTTTCGATTCTCGCGAGCACCTTTTCGAGATTGTCGTAGAATTCGCGCCGGGAAGGGAAACAGGTGTCGGGATTTGGAAACATGCCCAGGCCCAGCATGGCCTGCACAACGCCCGCCGCCCACGCGCGGTCTCTTGTTCCCTCGGGCTGTCTCTTTCCGGCGTGAATCTCTGCGGCCGCTGTTATTGTAAACTTGATGTCCCTTTGCGTCGTGCCCTTCTTGAAGAACGCGCGGATCTGTGGGGCTGGCCATTTTTGGCCCCGGACATTGCACACGTGCTGTCGCACAAAGTACCCACAGGCACTCGAACCTTTGCCGAACATGCCAAAGTCTCCTGGCGCGGGGGGTTGTTCCATGGTTCGGTTCCGCCGGTTCTGCGGTCCAGGACTGGCGGCGGCCCGGATGTGGGGGGTGAACGGAATTAAATTTTTTAAATTAGTTTAATTCTGGTGCCGCGGTTCAGTCCATGATGTAGTTGCGGATTGCAACGCACGCGTCAAAAAAAAACGTGTATTTCTGCATTGCGGTTGCACGTTGGCAAGGGTGTGAAGCCACGTGCGAAGCCACAGTGGCCCCTGCCATCCGCATGAACCCCACAGTTGGGGTCCTGGCAGTCCTCTTGGAGACACGACACCCACCGTTTTCCCCGGAGGTGCGGCCCAAGCCCCATCTTCCGCGCAGTCTCGACCCCGCATGTGCAGTCTTCGTCGCTGTCGGGGCCGTCGTCGTCGCCAAAGCCGTCGTCCTCTCCGGGCGACCCGGATGACGACTGGCGGCACTCTTGTGGGCATCCCACATCGGCATCGGTGGGGGGGTCCGATGACGACTGGCGGCACTCTTGTGGGCATCCCACATCGGCATCGGTGGGGGGGTCCGATGACGACATGGAGGTGTGGGTTATGCGGCCGGTTCTGGGTCGCGGGCAGACGTGGGCACCGGGAGAGAATAAAATTTCTGGAATAAATTTATTTGTCATGCGTACTTCGTTGCAAGGTTGAGGTCCATGACCCCATTCGTGTACCCAAATGTGTGGGTGCTTGTGTTGAATGAATCAATGTCGACGCCGGCGGCGAAAATGCCGAGTCCGAGGCCGAGGCCGAGGCCGAGACTTTATATTTTGCCGGATCCCGCGGATTCGACCCCGTTCGCCCCGTCGCTTTTCATTTCTTTCCGGCGGCCGGCAAACCTCGGGTTGCGCTCTGCTCCAAAAGAGACGGGCTGGCCCGTCTCCCCGGCGTCCTCAGCCCCCTGCGTCCCTGGCTGGGGAGGCTCGGGGCTTTGGCTGCCATGCGCTGCTCTGCAATTTTCCGCGCGTATTGCTCTCTCAGGATTCGATCGCGCTCGGCCCGTTGGCGCTCGGCCTCCCGGTCGAGCCTCTGCTGCTCGGAACCCTCGTAGCCCGCATGTCGGAGCTTGGCACGGTTAAAGTCTCGACAAACTTTGATCCGATCCGCAATCGCCTCCTTCACGCTGTACAGGTGTGCGGCCGTCTTTTTGCCGTTTTGTAACCTTCGAATTATCGGAAGAATGGCGTCGAAAAACGCATCCGTGCTCATCCGGTTGTTGCGAACGTCAGACATCATGCGCTTCCACTTCTCCTCCATGGTCGTCTCGCCTGGGAGGCAATCTGTGTCCTTTTCCGCCTTATCCATGAACTTTGCCACCCTCAACAGCCAGTTGAAGAGTTTCTCGATACACTCGACCGCGGCAGCCCCCGAAGCAGACCCCGCGGCAGACCCCGCGGCAGACCCCGAAGCAGACCCCGAAGCAGCCCCCGCGGCAGCCCCCGAAGCAGACCCCGCGGCAGACCCCGCGGCAGA